>Ga0153941_1000003_pt1 | contig 328292 bp, 302 predicted proteins | sample TSNJ025MetaG_FD_104733 | JGI IMG/M metagenome (GOLD analysis project Ga0153941, IMG submission 104733) | Attine ant fungus gardens microbial communities from New Jersey, USA - TSNJ025 MetaG | ecosystem: Host-associated > Fungi > Mycelium > Unclassified | place: USA: New Jersey, Brendan T....
CATAATTCCAGATTATGTAGACGTTTGATGATGCATCCTCGTCGGTTGTGTGTGAGTTGGTATTGTACTGTTGGTAGTCTAGAATCTTGATTAATCGTGCGGAAAGAGCGCGATGGATTAGGCATCAAAGATGTGCAGAAGAATTATGCCCAGTAGCAGGACAGGCGATCAGAGATGGATTTTCGAGGGGCTGTCGACGAATTCTTGCGATTTTGTGCCGTCGAACGGCGATTGTCCCGGCATAGTTTAGAGGCCTATTCCTACGATTTGGCGGATTTTCAGAAATGGTTACCCCAGGGAATGAGGCTTTCAGACACCTCTTCGCTGGCGCTCAAAGGTTATCTCCACGATATGGTGGAGATACGAAAATTGAGCGCGGCAACAGTACGACGGAGATTGGCCTGTCTCCGTGCGTTCTTTCGGTGGCTAGCGGAGCTCGGTCAGGTACCGGATCCGTTCACGACCTGGCGGGTGCGACTTCCCCGCCGGAAACGACTGCCCCGCACGCTGTCACGGAGCGAGATTTCCATCTTGCTCTCGCGCTTTGGGAAACTTCACCCTCAAGAACCGGAGCATGACGGTTTTTCCGTCGCTGTTCGCCTGATGGTCGTCACAGGGGCTCGCGTTGGTGAGCTTTGCAAACTGCGGATTAATGACATTTCGCCAGATGGATCAGCGCTGCGAATTCAAGGGAAGGGATCGCGCGAGCGCATGGCCTATGTCGCCGATTCCGAGCTGCGTAAACAATTGAAGCATTATCTTGAATGGCGCCTTCGGCGCAACGATGTGACAAGTCCGCTATTGGTGAGCCAATACGGCGCCCCCATGCGACCGCAATCCATTCGCTCCCGTCTGCGACGACATGCCGAGCAGGCGGGCCTGACCCGCCGCGTCACCCCGCACATGCTGCGCCACACGGCGGCGACGCTCTTGATCGAGAGCGGGGTCGATATCAGGTTCGTGCAGCGGCTGCTCGGGCATTCGAGCATCGCCACGACGGAGATCTATACGCACGTGTCCGACGAGGCGCTGCGCACCACGCTCGAGCGCGCCGACGTGCTGGGGATGCTGGCGCAGCGGTAGGACGGAGGACGTGCTGCCACGGCTTCGAGGCTCGCAGGTTGGGCGTGCAATCACATCGCGCGGTGCTTCAAGGCTCGGCGCTTCGCGCCTCGCATCTCAGCTTGACGGGAGGCCGCCCACCTACCGCGGCGCGCGTTTCGCCAAAATGCGCTGCAGCGTGCGGCGGTGCATGTTGAGCCGGCGCGCGGTCTCCGACACGTTGCGGCCGCACAGCTCGTAGATGCGCTGGATGTGCTCCCAGCGCACGCGGTCGGCCGACATCGGGTTCTCCGGCGGCTCGACCTTGCCGCCGTCGCGCGCCAAGAGCACCGCGGCGACGTCGTCGGCGTCGGCGGGCTTGGAGAGGTAATCCACCGCCCCGAGCTTCACCGCATTGACCGCGGTCGCGATGTTGCCGTAGCCGGTGAGCACGATGCCGCGCGCCTCGGGCCGGCGCTGCTTGAGCGCCGAGATGACCTCGAGCCCATTGCCGTCGGCAAGCCGCATATCGACCACCGCGAACGCCGGCGCCGTCTTTTCCACCTGCACGAGCCCGTCCGCCACCGTGTCGGCGGTGGTGACGGTGAAGCCCCGCTGCTCCATGGCGCGGGCCAGCCGCTGCAGGAACGATTTGTCGTCCTCGACGATCAGCAGCGAGCGGTCGCCCGGCAGTTCCGCGGTCGCAATGTCGGTCATGGCGTCGTTCTCCCTCAACGCGTGTCCCGGCGGCGGCTTTCGGCCTGCCGGAATGACGCCCCAGTATCTAGGTAGTCAGTCGGGCTGCCGCCTCAAGGGGCGGCGGCCGCAATTCCCGGGCCCGGGCGCTCGTAATCCTCGCGGCGCCAGCGCACCTGGACTGTCGCGCCGTGTTCGGGGGCTGAGCGATTGGCGAAGCCCAGCGCCGCGCCGCTGCGCTCGAGCAGGGTCTTGGCGATGAACACGCCGAGCCCGAGCCCCGCGACCTCGCCCTCGCCGCCGGGCGGGCGGCCGCGACTGGTCAGATAGGGCTCGCCGATGCGGTCGAGAATCTCCGGGGCGAAGCCCGGCCCGTCGTCGGCGATCGAGATCGTCACCTCGCCGTCGCTCCAGCGCGCCTCGATCTCGACCCGCCCGCGGGCGAAATCGACGGCGTTCTCCACGAGATTGCCCAACCCGTAGATGATCGCCGGATTGTGCTCCCCGACCGGCTCGGCGGCGCGGTCGGCGGGCAGCACCACGTCGATGGCAACGCCGAAATTGCGGTGCGGGGCGACCACCTCCTCGATCAGCGCCGAAAGCTTGGAGCGGTCGAACGGCTCGCTGGAGGCGGAGAGCTGGGTCAGTTTGGCGAGAATCTCGCGGCAGCGCTGGGCCTGCTCGCGCAAGAGCTTGACGTCCTCGGCATGGGGCGAATTCGGCTCGATCGCGCGCTCGAGCTCGCGCACCACCACCGCGATGGTGGAGAGCGGGGTGCCGAGCTCGTGCGCGGCCGCCGCCGCCAGCCCATCGAGCTGCGAGAGATGCTGCTCGCGCGCCAGCACCAGCTCGGTCGCGGCGAGCGCATCGGTCATGAGCCGCGCCTCCTCGGCGATCTGCCAGGCGTAGGCGCCGATCACGCCGAGCGCGACCAGCAGCGAGAACCACATGCCGAGCAGATAGATCGCCGGCAGCTCCAGCGGCTCGTCGCTCACCCACGGCAGCGGCAGATGGTAGAACACCAGCGCGGTGGCGCCGGCCGCCGCCATGGCGCCGAGCATCAGCGTCATCCGCGGGGGCAGCGCCGTCGCCGCGATGAGCACCGGGCCGAGGAACAGGAACACGAACGGATTCTCGACGCCGCCGGTCAGGAACAGCAGCAGTGCGAGCTGGACGATGTCGAACGCCAACAGCCAGGCCGCGCGCTCGGGCTCGAGCCGCTCGATCGGCCGGAAGCGCAGCCGCAGGGCGAGGTTGAGCGCGGCGCTGCAACCGATGACCAGCAGGCAGGCGGTGAGCGGCAGCGTGAAATCGAACACGTAATGGACGATCAGCACCGCCGCGGTCTGGCCGCCGACCGCGAGCCAGCGCAGGCGCACCAGCGTGTCGAGGCGCACGTTGCGGCGCGGATGCAGCGGATGCTGGGCTTCCATCGGCGCACTCTATCGGCTCTCCCGGCGCGCTCAATGCTCGGGGCGGGCGCGCGGGGATCGGACGGGCTTGCGCGACGCGTGCGCAAAGGCCAATTGTGCGGGATCGTGCCGACCTCGTCTGCCAGAGCCGCGGAACCCGCCATCGCCGTCGAGCGCCTCGCCAAGACCTACAAGAGCGGGGTCGCGGTCGACGGCATCTCGTTTGCGCTCGAGCCGGGCTCGATCACCGGCCTGCTCGGCGGCAACGGCGCCGGCAAGACCACCACGATCGCCATGATCCTGGGGCTGATCATCCCGACCTCGGGAACCGCGCGCGTGCTCGGCGCCGAGATGCCGCGCCAGCGCTATCGCGTGCTGCATCGCATGAATTTCGAGAGCCCCTATGTCGACATGCCGGCGCGGCTCACCACGCGCCAGAACCTCAAGGTCTTCGCCATGCTGTACGGCGTCGACGACGTGGCCGCACGGATCGCGGCGCTCGCCGAGGAGCTCGATCTCGTCGAGCTGCTCGATCGGCCCACCGGAAAGCTCTCCGCCGGCCAGAAGACGCGCGTGTCGCTCGCCAAGGCGCTGGTCAACCGCCCGGAGATCCTGCTGCTCGACGAGCCGACCGCTTCGCTCGACCCCGACACCGCGGACTGGGTGCGGGCGCGAATCGAGCGCTACCGGCGCGAGCGCGGCGCCACCATCCTGCTCGCCTCCCACAACATGGCCGAGGTCGAGCGGCTGTGCGAGCGGGTCATCATCATGAAAAAAGGCCGCATCGAGGACGACGACACGCCGCAGGCGCTGCTCGCGCGCTACGGGCGCCGCACGCTCGAGGAAGTGTTCCTCGACGTCGCCCGCGGCCGGATGGAAACCAGGCAGGCCGCGCAATGAGCTCGCATGCCGAACCGCTGGCCTTCTCGCCGCGCCGCATCGCCGCGATGGTGCTGCGCTATTGGTATCTGTTGCGCTCGTCGTGGCCGCGGCTGCTCGAGCTGATCTATTGGCCCGCGGTGCAGATGCTGATGTGGGGCTTCCTGCAGCTCTATATCGCCGGACAGGCGGGTTTCTTCGCTCGCGCCGGCGGCACCTTCATCGGCGCGGTGCTGCTGTGGGACATCCTGTTCCGGGGCCAGCTCGGCTTCTCCATCTCGTTCCTCGAGGAAATGTGGGCGCGCAATCTCGCCAACCTGATGATCAGCCCGCTGCGCCCGCTCGAGTTCGTGGCCGCGCTGATGATCATGAGCCTGATCCGCCTGGCGATCGGAATGGGACCGGTGTCGCTCCTGGCGATCGCGTTCTTCGGCTTCAATCTCTATGGGCTCGGCCTGGCGCTCGCCGCCTTCTTCGTCAACTTGATCCTGACCAGCTGGGCGATCGGCATCCTGGTGTCGGGGCTGGTGCTGCGCAACGGGCTGGGCGCCGAAAGTCTCGCTTGGACGATCATGTTCCTGCTGCTGCCGCTGACCTGCGTCTATTATCCGGTGACGATCCTGCCGCATTGGCTGCAAGCCGTGGCCTGGGCGATGCCGCCGACCTACGTGTTCGAAGGCATGCGCGAGCTGCTGATCAACCATACCTTCCGCGCCGATCTGATGGTGCGCGCGCTCGCGCTCAACGCGGTGTTCTTCGCGCTCGCCGTCGCCGGTTTCATTGCGCTGCTCGACAGCGCGCGCCGGCAAGGCTCGCTGCTGCAGACCGGAGAATGATCGGGACCGAGCCGGATGCCCGTGCGTTAACGACGCGGGGTCGATCATCCTCGCATATGCGAAATGAGCTCATAGATATACACTGCGAACAGATTCGCCGCGTCGAAGCGACTGCGGAGAATGGTGTTTCCTCGGTTGACGCAATGAAGAAAAAAGACCAGGGTGCTGCACTGCAGCAAGAGGGGCGGGGGCCTCAGCACATGCCGATCGGGGAATTCGGCGGCGCGCCGTCGCCGCCGGGCCAGGCAGGGCCGATTCTGTCGGCGCCGATATATTGGTTCTATGAAATGAGCCACGCGGCGCTCAATCCGTCCCGGGCGTTCGCGGATGCGGCAAAAATCTATTTCAAGTCCCCGATCAATCCGCTCTCCTACACCACGTTCGGCAAATCGGTGGCCGCGGCGTGCGAATTGTTCGAGCGCTCGACGCGCCGCTACGGCCAGCCCGAATGGGGCATCGATGCCACCGTGGTCGGCGGCGAGCGGATTCCGGTCCACATCAATGCGGTGTGGCAGCGCCCGTTCTGCCGCCTGTTGCATTTCGAGCGGATCTTCCAGCGCCCGCCGCGGCGGCCGCAGCCCCGCGTGCTGCTGGTCGCGCCGATGTCGGGCCATTATCCCACCCTGCTGCGCGGCACGGTCGAGGCCTTCCTGCCCAACCACGACGTCTACATCACCGAATGGGTCGATGCGCGCATGGTGCCGCTGACCGAGGGCCCCTTCGACCTCGACGATTACATCGACTACATCATCTCTATCCTGCATGTGCTGCGCGGCGACGTGCACGTCATCGGCGTGTGCCAGCCGTCGGTGCCCGTGCTCGCGGCAATCGCGCGCATGGAAGCCGACGCGGACCCGTACGTGCCGCATTCCATGGTGCTCATGGGCGGCCCGATCGACACCCGCGCCAATCCGACCGCGGTCAACCGCCTTGCCCAGCAGCGCGGCATCGATTGGTTCCGGCGCAACGTCATCACCAAGGTGCCGTTTCCGCATCCCGGGCTCATGCGCGACGTCTATCCGGGATTCCTGCAGCTCAACGGCTTCATGAGCATGAACCTCGACCGTCATATCGAGGCGCACAAGGACCTGTTCATGCACCTGGTGCGCGGCGACGGCGATTCCGCCCAGAAGCACCGCGAGTTCTACGACGAATATCTGGCCGTGATGGATCTCGCCGCGGAGTTCTACCTGCAGACGGTGGATTGCGTGTTCGTGCGCCACGCTTTGCCGAAGGGCGAGTTCACCCATCGCGGCGTGCGGGTCGACCCCGCGCAGATCCGACGCGTCGCGCTGATGACGGTCGAGGGCGAGAACGACGATATTTCCGGCGTCGGCCAGACCGAGGCCGCGCATCGCCTGTGCGTCAATCTCCCGGCCGATCGCAAGGCGCATTATCTCCAGCCCGCCGTCGGCCATTACGGCGTGTTCAACGGATCGCGATTCCGCGCCGAGATCGCGCCGCGGATCGCCGATTTCGTGCTTTCGCACGACGGCATCGCGGTGCGGCGGATGTGGCGCAAGGTCGCCGCGGGAGCCTAAGCGCCGCACCCCGGCGGGGCCCGGCCCTCGGATCCCACCCCGCCGCTGATTCGAGGCGTTCGACTGCCCGCGCGCCGCGACTTCGCAAGAAGTGAATCTCAATTTTTCTCTTGAAGCCCCAAGGATTGGTGGCTCCGGCAGGTCGGGGCCCCATGCTTTTGCGGTTCTAAGTATTTGACTACAAAGGGGCTGTACGGCGGCGCGGATGTGGCACTATGGCGCGTCCCTTCCGCTGGACCTCGATTGCGATGCCGCTGCGTGCCCTGCTCTATCGTCGGCCGACCGAACCGCAGGCGATCGAAGTGTACTTCGATCGCGCGGTTTATCTCATTCGGCTGCGGCGGCATCGGCAGGCGCGCCGCTATACGCTGCGCATTCAGGCCGCGACGCGCGAAGTCATTCTCACCATGCCGCCGCGCGGCAGCCTCAAGGAGGCGCGCGCCTTCGCCGACAAGCACGGCGGCTGGATCGCGGCGCGACTGCAACGACTGCCGGAAGCCGCACCGTTCGCGCACGGTTCCGAGTTGCCGCTGCGCGGCGTTCGCCATCGCATCGTGCATCTGCCCAACAGCCGCGGCACGGTATGGACGGAGCGCGACGACAACGGCGCCCGCCTGGTGTGCGTGGCCGGCGACGGGCCGCACCTCGCCCGGCGCGTCGGCGATTTCCTCAAGCGCGAGGCCAAGCGCGATCTCGAGGCCGCGAGCCGAGATTATGCCGAGCAAATCGGCGCGGCGATCAAGCGCATTTCGGTCAGGGACCAGAACAGCCGATGGGGCTCCTGCTCGACCACCGGCGTGCTGTCATTCTCGTGGCGGCTGATCCTGGCGCCGGCGTTCGTGCTGCAATATCTCGCCGCCCACGAGGTTGCGCACCTCATCGAGATGAATCACTCCCGCCGCTTCTGGCGACTGCTGAAACGGCTCTGCCCCGACATGCAGCGCGCAAAAATCTGGCTCGACGTGCACGGCACCGACTTGCATCGCTACGGCGAGACCGAAAGCGGCGCGCATCTGCCGCGCGGCCTGCGCGGCCGCAAGTTCGACAATCGCGATTTCTGACGGCGGAGACGTCACAGGACAGGCGACGGACGACAGACAGGAAGCAGCCCGGTCACAACCGACCCGGGTGTCTAGCCGGCTTCCTCGTTCCGTCCTCTGTCGTCTGCCCTGTGGCGTCTGCGTTCCGTCGCCATCAGCGCCCGAACAGGCGATCGAGCAGCCAGCTATCCATGCTCGAGGGCGCCGGTCGGCCTTGCTGGCGGGCGACGGCCTGCGAACCCCACGGCAGCGCCCCGGGCGGCACTGGCGCCGGCTCGAAGCCCGATCCGGACACCCCCGGAAGCTCGACGACCGGCACCCCCTGGTGCGCAATTTTCATGAACCGGCTCCAGATCTCCACCGGCAGGCTGCCTCCGGTGGTGTGATGCGTGGGCGAATTGTCGTCGTTGCCGAGCCACACCCCGGCGACCAGATGCCCGGTGTAGCCGATGAACCAGGCGTCGCGAAAATCCTGGCTAGTGCCGGTCTTGCCCGCCGCCGGCCAGCCCGGAAGCTGGCCGCGGCGCGCCGTGCCGCTGATGAGCGTCTCCGCCATCATGGCGTTCATCATGCCGACGTAGCGATCCTCGACCACGCGCCCGAGGCTTGAGTCGGCGCTGTCGTAGAGCGGCCTGCCCTCGCGCGTGCGCACGCGCTCGACCACGTGCGGAACGACGGCGATGCCGCCGTTGGCGAACGGCGCGAACGCGGCGATCATCTCGATGAGCGACACTTCGGAGGTGCCGAGCGCGATCGACGGATTGGCGTCGAGCTTGGAGGCGATGCCGAGGCGATGCGCGGTGCGCACCACCGATTGCGGGCCGAGCTCCAGCGTCAGGCGGACCGCCACCGTATTGAGCGACTGCGCCAGCGCGCGCGTCAGCGTCACCGGCCCGAAATATTCGTGATTGTAGTTCTCCGGCCGCCAGCCTTTCACGTCGAGCGGTCGGTCCTCGCGCACGGTATCGGGGGTCAGCCCGCGCTCGAGCGCGGTCAGATACACGAACGGCTTGAAGGCGGAGCCCGGCTGGCGCTTGGCCGCGACCGCTCGGTTGAATTGGCTCTCGGTGTAATTGCGGCCGCCGACGAGGGCCCGCACCGCGCCCTCCGGCGTCATCGCCAGGATCGCGCCCTGGCCGACGGCGAATTTCTCGCCCTTCTGCGCGAGCTCCTCGACCAGCGCCTTCTCGGCCGCGGCTTCAAGCCGGGAATCGATGCTGGTCTCGACGACGATGTCCTCGTCGACCCGGCCGACGAGGTCGTTGAGCACGTCCATGATCCAATCGGCGACGTAATTGCCGGATCCGCCGGGCGTCTGCTTGAGAATGCGTGGCGAGTTGGTGATCGCGAGCTGTGCCATGCGCTCGGTGATGAAGCGGTTGTCCGCCATCGCCACCAGCACGACCTGGGCTCGCCGTTCGGCGCCGTCGGGATTGCGGGTCGGCGCCAGGCGCGAGGGGGACTTGACGAGGCCGGCAAGGAGCGCCGCTTCCGCGACCGTCACCTGCCGGGCCGATTTGCCGAAATAGCGCTGCGCGGCGGCTTCCACCCCATAGGCCCCGGCGCCGAAATAGACCCGGTTGAGATAGAGCTCGAGGATCTGCTGTTTCGAGAACTTGCGCTCGAGCCAGAACGCCAGCACGAACTCCTGGAGCTTGCGCGTGATGGTGCGCTCCTGCGTCAGGAACAGGTTCTTGGCGAGCTGCTGGGTCAGCGTCGAGCCGCCCTGCGACACCCCCCGGTGCAGCAGATTCATGCCGAGCGCGCGGACGATCCCCAGCGGATCAACGCCATAGTGGGAATAGAACCGGCGATCCTCGATGGCGATGAAGGCCTGCGGCAGGTACGGCGGCAATTCCTTGAGCGCGAGCGGTGGGCCGCTGGTGTCGCCGCGCGTCGCGAGCACCCGGCCGGAAAGGTCGACGATCTCGATCGCGGGCGGGCGTTTCGGCACTTCGAGCGACTGGATCGGCGGCAGATGCGCGCCGACCCAGGCGATCGCCGCGATCGCGGCGATGAAGACCCACAGGCCGAGCACGACCGCCCAATAGACGAGGCGCGCGAGCCCGCGCCGTCCGCCGCCGCGGCCGGAGCTGCCGCCGGGGCGTCGCCATAGCGCCGCCTCCCGGGCACCGTCCTCGCCGCGACCGCGCGCGCGTTTTTTTTCGCTCTTGGTGCCCGAGCGGCGCTCGCCGCGGGCGCGGACGGCACGGGTGGGCCCGCCGCTCTCGCCCGCCTCCGCGGCGATGCGGTTGGAATCGGGTTTGCGGCGCGCTCGATGCTCGCGTCCCGGCGCCATGTCCCCTGCCGCGTTGTGCCCCGCAGCGCGGGACCTCGCGGGAACGCTAAGCGCCGCGGTTTAAAGCGGGGTTAACCAATCGGAAGTCGACGGGGAGGACGAGACGGAGCATGGAGTGCACGCCACGAAAACGCAGGGATGCGAGCGCTGAACATGGGGACCCGCAGCCCGCCGGGAGCCGGCATGACGAATGGCCGGCCCGTGTGCCGCCAACCTTTCATGCTCTTCGGTGGTGCCCTCCCGCGAGACACTGATCCCCCCTTCGGACCGCCTTTCTTCCGTAGTGAGCGAGCGCGTGGCGTCTCGCGGCGGCGTACCCGTAGGTCGCGACCGCCTGGCGTACCTGCGCGCAATAGGAGGAGCGAGCGGAGGAGGAATTCGGCACCGCCAGAACAAGTCCGAGGGCGATCACGACAGCGGCGCCGATGGTCGCTCCCGAAGATTTATGTTGCCTTCGGGACCAAGATGATGGGCTCATGAGGACCTCCCGCTCCAGGGCTTTGTCGCCAAATCCCCCGCTAGCCGTTTCTGTTCCGGTGGCTTCCTCAAAATAGTTGCGGCCTACCGCGCAATGGGTTTGCCAGCCTTTCAGGAATTCTCCGCTCTCTCGCTTCTCCGCTACCCCGCGGCCCGCACGGCGCGCGGAGCGTCCTGCGCCGGGCCCAAGAGCTGGATCAGCGCGCGCTTGATCGCCGCCTGGCGCGGCGGCTGGTCGATCTTCGCGCCGATCAGGTCGGTGACGTAGAACACGTCGACCACCCGCTCGCCGAAGGTCGCCACATGGGCCGAGGCGATGTTGAGCCCGAGCCGGGAGATGGTCGAGGTCAATTCATAGAGCAGGCCGGGGCGGTCGAGCCCGATCACCTCGATCACGGTGAAACGGTTCGACCATTGATTGTTGAGCTGGACTTCCGGCTCGACCGCGAACGCCTTGATGCGGCCCTTCGGGGCCGCGCGCTGGGCGATCACGTCCGGCAATCGCACCTCGCCGTGCAGCGCCTGCTCGATGCCCTGGGCGACGCGCGCGGCGCGGCGCATCTCGTCCTCGTCGCGATCGAACTCGCGCGAGAGCGAGATGGTGTCGAGCGCAAGCCCGTCGGTGGTGGTGTAGATCTGCGCGTCGACGATGTTGGCGCCGGCATTGGCGCAGGCGCCGGCGATCATCGAGAGCAGGCGCGGATGGTCGGGCGCGAGCACGGTGAGCTCGGTCACGCCCCGGCTCGCGTCGAACTGCACTTCGGTCGCAAGCGTTTTTTTCGCGCGCTCGGCGACCTCGACGAAGCGCGCGTGCGCGAGCTTGTGCGCGAGATCGACTTTGAGCCAATAGGCCGGATAATGCCGCGCCACATAGGCATCGATCCTTTCCGGCGGCCAGTCGGCGAGCTGCGCCTTGAACTCGGCTTGAGCGACGGCGACGCGCTGCGCGCGGTTGACCTCGGAGAAGCCGCCGGTGAGCACCGGCTCGGTCTCGTAGTAGAGCGTGCGCAGCAATTGCGCCTTCCAGCCGTTCCACACCCCGGGGCCGACGGCGCGAATGTCGGCGGTGGTCAGCACCATCAAGAGCTTGAGCCGTTCGAGCGATTGTACCACGCCGGCGAAATTCTCGATTGTTCTGCGGTCGGAGAGATCCCGCGACTGGGCGGTGATCGACATCACCAGATGATATTCGACCAGCCAGGCGACGGTCTCGGTCTCGGCCGGCGAGAGCCCGAGCCGCGGGCAGAAGCGCCGCGCGATCCGCGCGCCCGCCAGTGAATGATCCTCGACCCTGCCCTTGGCGATGTCGTGCAGGAACAAGGCGACGTAGAGCACGGCGCGATGCGCCGGCTGGATGGTGCGCATCAATTCGCCGGCGAGCGCGAATTCCTCCTTGCCGCCGCGCTCGATCTCGGCGAGCACCCCGATGCAGCGCAGCAGGTGCTCGTCCACGGTGTAATGGTGGTACATGTTGAACTGCATCATCGCCACGATGCGGCCGAAGTCGGGAACGAAATGTCCGAGCACGCCGGTCTCGTTCATGCGGCGGAGCACGGTCTCGGCATCGCTGCGGGAGGTGAGGATCTCGAAGAACAGCCGGTTGGCTTCGGGATTCTTGCGCAGCTCCGCATCGATCAGCTTGAGCGAGCGCGAGGCGGCGTGCATCGCGTCGGGATGGAACGCCAGCGCGTGGCGATCGGCGAGATGAAAGATGCGGATCAGGTTGACCGGATCGCGGCGAAAAACGTCGGGGTCGCTGACGTTGATGCGGTTGTTGTCGACGATGAAGTCCGCGCTCTCGCTCAAGGTGCGCCGGCCGCGGGGCCTGAGCCGCGCCATCACCCGGCTGAGCACCGGCGCGGGCTTGGCCTGACGCGCTTCGAGGCCCGCGCACAGGATCGCGGTGAGATCGCCGACGTCCTTGGCGACGAGAAAATAATGCTTCATGAACCGCTCGACGTCTTTCAGGCCCGGATGCTCGGTGTAGCCCAGCCGCACCGCGATCTCGCGCTGGATATCGAAGGACAGCCGCTCCTCGGCGCGGCCGGTGAGGAAATGCATGTGGCAGCGGACCGACCACAGAAAATCCCCGCAGCGGCGAAACAGCCGGTATTCCTGCTCGTCGAACACGCCATGCTCGAGCAGCTGCTGGGGCTCGCGCACGCGGTAGACGTACTTTGCGATCCAGAACAGCGTGTGCAGATCGCGCAAGCCGCCCTTGCCGTCCTTGACGTTGGGCTCGACGAGATAGCGCGACTGCCCGGCGCGGCGGTGGCGCTCCTCGCGCTCGGCAAGCTTGGCGGCGACGAACTGCGCGGCGCTGTGCTGCACGATGTCCTTGTCGAACCGCGCCACGAGCTCGTCGTAGAGCTTGCGGTCGCCGAACAAATAACGGGCCTCCAGCACCGCGGTGCGGATCGTCATGTCGGCCTTGGCCTGGCGGATGCATTCGTCGACCGAGCGGGTGGCGTGGCCGACTTTGAGCCCCATGTCCCACAGGCAATAGAGAATCGCCTCGGCGACCGATTCGCCCCAAGCGGTCTGCTTGTAGGGCAGCAGGAACAAGAGATCGATGTCGGAGCCCGGCGCCAATAGCCCGCGGCCGTAGCCGCCGGTGGCGATCACCGCCATGCGCTCGGCCTCGGAGGGATTGTCGGAACGATAAAGCTGCTGGCCCGCGAACTCGAACAAGAGCCGGATCAGCTCGTCCTGCAGGAAGCACAGGCGCTCCGCGCACAGGCGCCCGTGGCGATCCTCGCGCAGCATGCGTTCCGCCGCCGCCCGGCCCTGCGCCTGCACGCCCTTGAGATATTGCGCCACCGCCGAGCGCAGCTCGCGCTCGCGGCCGGCATGAAGGGTGCCGAGGCGCTTGAGCTCCGCGGCGACCGCACGCGCGTCGAAAATGGCCGCAGCGCCGCGCGGGGGATGAACCACAGGATCGGCATGGTCGGCGGGGACGGACATCGCCGCATCCGGATATCCGAGCCGGGCCGGCATGTCACGGCGGGAGTTCGCGGCATGTTTGCAGATGTGTTCCGCAGGCTCGCACGGGGCGCAATCACTCGGATCGGCCCGCTTTATAGCGAATCCGAGCGATCAGTTCGCTTTGATCCCGCGGCATTCTCCCACCTCCCCCTGGAGGGGGGAGGTCGGCGAGCGTCGCAAGACGCGAGCCGGGTGGGGGTGGGGCTGCATCACCCCACCCCGCGCGCTTCGCGCGCGACCCTCCCCCTCCAGGGGAGGGTGAAGAGCGCGCGCCGGGCCGCGGGCTTGACCTTTGCGGCCCGCGCCATCCTCAGTGCGGACCATGTCGCCCGACGCGATGTTCTGGATCGAGCTTGCGACCAAGATGGCGGTGACGGCGGCGTTCCTGGTCGCCGCGACCGCGATTGCCGAGCGCGCCGGGCCGCTGGTCGGGGGGCTCGTGGCGACGCTGCCGATTTCCGCGGGGCCCGTCTACCTGTTCCTGGCGCTCGATCACGATTCGCGCTTCATCGCCGCCAGCGCGATGGCGAGCCTCGTCGCCAATGCGGTCACCGGACTGTTCGCGCTCGTCTATATTCTGGTGGCGCAGGTCCGCGGACCGCTCGCGAGCCTTGCGGTCGCGCTCGGCTTCTGGCTCACGGCGATCTTCACGGTGCGCAGCTTCGAATGGACGCTGCCCGGCGCGCTGGCGCTCAACGCGAGCTATCTCGTGGCGGTGCCGGTGGCGCGCCGGTTCCGCAGCGCAAAGTTTCGCCCGCCGCGGCGGGGCTGGTACGACGTGCCGCTGCGCGCCGGGCTGGTGGCGGCGCTGGTCGCGACCGTGGTCGGCCTGAGCACACGCGTCGGCCCCACCCTGACCGGCATGCTCGCGGTGTTTCCCGTCGTGCTGACCAGCCTGATCCTGATCTTTCATCCGCGGATCGGCGGGCCGGCGACCGCGGCGATTCTCGCCAACACGCTCCCGGGGCTGGTCGGATTCGCGGTCGCGGTGCTCGCGCTGCATTTCGCCGCGGTGCCGCTGGGCAAGGCCGCGGCGCTTCTCCTCGCGCTCGCAATCTCGGTCGGCTGGAACTTGACCCTGTGGACCAATCGCCACCGCGGCTGGTGATGGGGATTATTCTTTCTTCGCGGCCGCGCGCTTGAGCGCATAGAGCGCTTCGAGCGCCTCGCGTGGCGAAAGCTCGTCGGGATCAAGCGCCGCGATCGCGGCGAGCAAGGTCTCGGCGGCGCTCTCGCGCGCCGGCGGGCTTGCGGCACCGCCACGGCGGACCGAGGCGAACAGCGGCAAATCGTCGACGAGCTTGCGCGCCGGCGAGATGCGGTCCTGGGCCTCGAGCTCCGCGAGCACGAGCTTGGCCCGCTCGATCACGGCGGACGGCAGCCCGGCGAGCTTGGCCACCTGGATGCCGTAGGAACGATCCGCCGCGCCCGGCACCACTTCGTGCAGGAACACGACCTCGCCGTGCCATTCCTTGACCCGGACGGTCGCATTGAACAGCCGCGGCAGCTTCGCGGAAAGCCCGGTCAGCTCGTGGAAATGCGTAGCGAACAGCGCGCGGCAGCGGTTCTCCTCGTGCAGGTGCTCGATCGTGGCCCAGGCGATCGACAGCCCGTCGAAGGTCGCGGTGCCGCGGCCGATCTCGTCGAGAATGACCAGCGAGCGCGGTCCCGCCTGGTTGAGGATCGCGGCGGTCTCGACCATTTCCACCATGAAGGTGGAACGGCCGCGGGCGAGATCGTCGGCGGCGCCGACGCGGGAGAACAGCCGGTCGATGATTCCGACACGCGCGCGCCGCGCCGGCACGAAGCTTCCCATTTGCGCCAGCACGGCGATCAGGGCGTTCTGGCGCAGGAAGGTCGACTTGCCGGCCATGTTGGGCCCGGTCACGAGCCAGATGCGCCCGGCGCCCGTGTCCGCCGGCGGCGAGAGGTCGCAATCGTTGGCAACGAACGGACCGCCGCCGCGCACCAGCGCCTGCTCGACCACCGGATGGCGCCCGCCTTCGACGACGAACTCGAGATTGTCGAGGATCTCGGGCCGCACATAATCCTGCTCGACCGCAAGACTTGCCAGTCCGGCAACGACGTCGATCACGGCGAGTGCCTGCGCGGCCGCCTGGATCGCGGCGCCCGAGGCAACCACGAGGTCGGAGAGCTGGTCGAAGATCTCGAGCTCGAGCGCCAGCGCGCGGTCCGCCGCGCTCGCGATTTTCGATTCGAGATCGCCAAGCTCATTGGTGGTGAACCGGATCTGCCCCGCGAGCGTCTGGCGGTGGATGAACTTGCCCTTGAACGGCTCGGCGAGCAGTTTTTCGCCGTGCTGCGCGGCCGTCTCGATGAAATAGCCGAGCACGTGGTTGTGACGGATCTTCAGCGTGCGAATGCCGGTGTCCTCGGCATAGCGAGCCTGGAGCACGGCAAGGACGCGGCGGGACTCGTCGCGCAGCGCCCGCGTCTCGTCGAGGGCGGCGCGGTAGCCGGCACGGATGAATCCGCCGTCGCGCTTGAAGGCCGGCAGTTCGTCGGCAAGCGCAGCCGCGAGCTCGGCGGCGCTCGCCGGATCGGCGGCTTGCAGCGCCGCCGCCGCGGCCGCGATCTCGGCCGGAGGAGGATCGAGCGCCCGGCACGCGCCGGCGATTTCCGCCGCCGCCATGAGGCCGTCGCGGATCGCCGCAAGATCGCGCGGGCTGCCGCGCCCGATCACGAGGCGCGCGAGCGAGCGCGCGAGATCCGGCGCCGCCCTCAGCCGCGCGACGAGCTCGGATCGCACGCTTGCCGCCGCGATCAGGGCGGCGACCGAATCGAGGCGCTCGCCGATCGCGGAAGGCGCGGTCAGCGGCGCGGCGAGGCGTTGCGCCAACAGCCGCGAGCCCGCGGCGGTGACGGTGCGGTCGATGGCGGACAAGAGCGAGCCGCGGCGCTCGCCGCTCAAGGTGCGGGCAAGCTCGAGGTTGGCGCGCGTCGCCGCATCGATGAGCAGCGTCGCGCAGCTCGATTCCCGCGCCGGCGGCGAGAGCAGCGGCTTCCCTCCGCGTTGGGTGCGCTCGAGGTAGGTGACGCAGGCGGCCGCCGCGGTCAGCTCCAGCCGAGAAAACGTGCCGAACGCCTGCGTGGTCGCCACCGCGAAATATTCCGCGAGCCGCCGCTCGGCGCTCGCGCCGTCGAAACTATCGCGGGCAAGCGGCGTCACCGCGGGAAGCGAACGCCAGAACGATGCCAGCTCGGCATCCTCGTAGAGCGCGTCGGAAACGAGAATCTCGCCGGGCTCGAGTCGCGCGATCTCGGCGGCGAGGGTTTCCCGCCCGCACTCGGTCACGCGGAATTCGCCGGTCGATATGTCGAGGAACGCCACGGCGAACCGGCTTTCCTCCGCGGCCGAGGAGCTGCGGGCGCGGGCGATTGCCGCCAGATAATTGTTGCGGCGGGCATCGAGCAGGGAATCCTCGGTCAGCGTGCCCGGCGTGACCAGGCGCACGACGTCGCGCCGCACCACGCTTTTTCCCCCGCGGCGCCTGGCTTCGGCGGGATCCTCGAGCTGCTCGCAAACTGCGACTCGATGGCCGAGCGCGATGAGCCGGTGCAGATATTCCTCGGCGCGCTCGACCGGAACGCCGCACATCGGGATGTCGCGCTCGAGATGCTTGCCGCGCTTGGTCAGCACGATGCCGAGCGCGCGGCTGGCGATCTCGGCGTCCTGGAAGAACAATTCGTAGAAATCTCCCATGCGGTAGAACAGCAGGCCATCGGGATGGCCGGCCTTGATCTCGAGGTACTGCGCCATCATCGGGGTGACGCGGTCCTCGCCGCCGGCGCGAAAGCCGCGCGCGGCGCCTTCACCCGGTTCGGCGGCGTTCGGCTCGCCCGGCAATTTGAGCTCCATGCGCGACGACGCTAGCAGATGCCGAACGGCATTTCATGGCCGCATCCAGGGCGCCCACAGCAGGAGTGAAGCGTGTTGCGGGCGCCGTCCTTGAGTCGGTGCCCTTCCTTCCGCTAACGTCGGGCAAAATTTCCGAGGGGAACCCGCCCGGGAGGGCCAAATGGACACGTCCGCCAAGTCCGGCGGCCGCCGGGCGCGGCCGACCTTCACCGACCAGGAAGCGCTGCAGTTCCATCAGCAGGGCCGCCCCGGCAAGATCGAGGTGGTCGCGACCAAGCCGATGGCGACCCAGCGCGATCTCTCGCTGGCGTATTCGCCGGGGGTGGCGGTGCCGGTCAAGGCGATCGCGGAGAATCCCGATCGGGCCTACGATTACACCGCCAAGGGGAATTTCGTCGCCGTGATCACCAACGGCACCGCCATTCTCGGGATGGGTAATCTCGGCGCGCTCGCGGCCAAGCCGGTGATGGAAGGCAAGGCGGTGCTGTTCAAGCGCTTCGCGGACGTGGACGCGATCGATCTCGAAGTCTCGACCGAGGATCCCGATGCGTTCGTCAATTGCGTGCGCTACTTGGGGCAGACGTTCGGCGGCATCAATCTCGAGGACATCAAGGCGCCGGAATGCTTCCTGATCGAGCAGCGGTTGCGCGAGCTGCTCGACGTCCCGGTGTTCCACGACGACCAGCACGGCACCGCCATCATCGCCGCGGCCGGACTGCTCAATGCGCTCGACCTCACCGGGCGCGAGATCGGCTCGACCAAGCTGGTGTGCAACGGCGCCGGCGCCGCCGGCATCGCCTGCCTCGAGCTGCTCAAGGCGATCGGGTTCAAGCCGCAGAACGTGGTGCTGTGCGACACCAAGGGCGTGATCTACCGCGGCCGCCAGGAAGGCATGAACCAGTGGAAGTCGGCGCACGCGGTCGACACCAAGGCGCGCAGCCTCGCCGACGCGCTCGCAGGCGCCGACGTCTTCTTCGGCCTCTCGGCCAAGGGCGCGGTCACCCCCGAGATGGTCAAGGTCATGGCGGCAAAACCGATCATCTTCGCGATGGCCAATCCCGATCCGGAGATCACCCCGGAGGAAGTCGCCGCGGTGCGCGACGACGCCATCATGGCGACCGGCCGGTCGGACTATCCGAACCAGATCAACAACGTGCTGGGCTTTCCCTATATCTTCCGCGGCGCGCTCGACGTGCAGGCGACCACCATCAACATGGAGATGAAGATCGCGGCCGCGAAAGCGCTGGCGGAGCTGGCGCGCGAGGACGTGCCCGACGAAGTCGCCGCCGCCTACGGCGCGCGCCCGAAATACGGCCCCGAATACATCATTCCGGTGCCGTTCGATCCCCGGCTGATCTCGGCGGTGCCGCCGGCGGTCGCCCGCGCGGCGATGGATACCGGGGTGGCGCGCAAGCCGGTCATCGACATGGACGGCTATCGCCACCAGCTGCGCACGCGGCTCGATCCGGTCGCCGGCGTGCTCGCGCGGGTGTTCGAGCGGCTCCGGCGCCAGCCCAAGCGCGTCGTATTCGCGGAAGGCGAGGAGGAGCAGGTCATTCGCGCGGCCGCGCAATTCGTGCAGCAGGGGCTCGGCACCGCGCAACTCGTCGGTCGCGAAGAGCGCGTGCGCCAGACCGCCAAGCAGGTCGGCATCGAGCTTGCCGACGGGATCGAGATCTTCAACGCGCGGCTGTCGCGCCGCAATTCCGCCTATGCCGCCTTCCTGTACGAGCGGCTGCAGCGGCAGGGCTATCTGTTTCGCGATTGCCAGCGGCTGATCAACCAGGACCGCAACCATTTCGCCGCCGCCATGGTGGCGCTGGGCGACGCCGACGCGATGGTCACCGGCGTGACCCGCAATTTTTCCGTTGCGCTCGAGGACGTGCGGCACTGCATCGACGTCAAGCCCGGACATCGCGTGATGGGGGTTTCGCTCGTGCTCGCGCGCGGGCGCACCGTCGTGGTCGCCGATACCGCGGTCACCGAAATGCCGGACGCCGAGGATCTTGCCGAGATCGCGGTCGAGGCCGCGGGCGTCGCGCGCAAGCTCGGCTACGAGCCGCGCCTGGCACTGCTGGCGTTCTCCAATTTCGGCCAGCCGCCGGGCGAGCGTTCGGAACGCATCCAGAAGGCGGTGCGCATTCTCGACCAGCGCCGCGTGGATTTCGAATACGACGGCGAGATGTCGCCCGATGTCGCGCTCAGCCGCGAGAAGATGGCGGTCTACCCGTTCTGCCGGCTGTCGGGACCCGCCAACGTGCTGATCATGCCGGCGTTCCACTCCGCCTCGATCTCGACCAAGATGCTCCAGGAGCTCGGCGGCGCGACCGTGATCGGACCGCTGCTGGTCGGCCTCGACATGCCGGTGCAGATCGTGCAGCTCGCCACCACCGATTCCGATCTCGTCAACATGGCGGCGCTCGCCGCCTATAACGTCAGCGGATGACAGGGTTCGGAAATCAGAGGTCAGATCTCAGAAAGCGCCCTCGTCCTGACTTCTGACCACTGACTTCTGACTACTGATACCTGGAGGCGCCCATGACCGAGGCTCGATTGTCCGGCGTCATCGCCGCGATCGCAACCGCCGTCGCCGCAAACGGCGAGCCCGATTGCGCCCGCTCGACGGCACTCGCCAAATTCCTGCTCGACCACGGCTGCGACGCGCTCAACGTGCTGGGCACCACCGGGGAAGCAACCTCGTTTTCGATCGAGCAGCGGCGCAAGCTCATGAGCGCCTATCGCGAGGCGGGGCTGCCGATGGCACGGCTGATGGTGGGAACCGGGGCCGCGGCGGTGCGCGATGCGGTCGAGCTGACCCGGCACGCGGCCGAGCTCGGGTTCGCGGCCGCGCTGGTATTGCCGCCGTTCTATTACAAGGGAGTGGCGGACGACGGGCTCGTGGCCTACGTCGAAGCGATCGTTACCGCGACCGAGCACCGGCCGATCCCAATCTATCTCTATCATTTCCCGGCGCTGTCGGGCGTTCCGTGGCATGTCGGGCTCGTCGCCCGCATCGTTTCCAGCTTCGGCGATCGGATCGCGGGACTGAAGGATTCCTCGGGCGATCTCGGCTTCGCCCGCGCCGCGGCGGCGGTGGCGCCGGGCTTTGCCGTATTCCCCTCGAACGAGGCGGCGCTCTTCGAGGCGCGCGACGGGCCGTTCGCCGGCTGCATCTCCGCGACCGTCAATCTCAATGCGGATCTTTGCGCGCGCGCCTATCGCGGCGGCGACGCGGTTGCGCTCGAGGCGGCCGTGAACATCCGCAAGCTGTTCGACGGCAAGCCGCTCATCGCCGGCGTCAAGGCGCTGCTCGCGCATGTCCACGGCGATCCGGCGTGGGACCGGGTGATGCCGCCGCTGACCGCTTGTTCGGCCGCCGACCGCGCCGTCGCGGTCGCCGGCTACGATTCGGTGCGGGCCCGGCGGGTGGCTTGAATGGGGGCAAGGCCGCCGGCGTTGACGCCTCGGCCAGCCCTGACTATAAGCAGCGCACCTCGGGACGCTCGCCGTCCGCGGTTTTCTGCAAACACCACAATGATGCCGGCAGCGGCGTCGATGCGGAACTCGATCGACCATGGCCAATACCAAGTCCGCCAAGAAAGCCGCGCGCAAGATCGCGCGGCGCACGATCGTCAACAAGTCGCGCCGCTCGCGCGTGCGCAATTATGTGCGTAGCGTCGAGGAGGCGATCGCCGCCGGCGATCGCAACCGCGCGCTCGCGGTGATGAAGGAAGCCGAACCGCAAATTATGCGCGCGGCCCAGAAGGGGGTCCTGCACAAGAACAGCGCCAGCCGCAAAGTTTCGCGGCTCGTCGCGCGGATCGCCAAGCTCGGCGCGTGACCGGGATTCCTGAACGCTGAACTTGGGAGTTGTGGCGTGGCGTCGCCCCGGCGAACGCCGGGTCACGTCTTGAGCATCGCCGCCGCGGCCGCGACGGCGAGCAACAGCCAGCCGGCGATCAGGAGGGCGCCTCCGCTCGGCGCCGCCATCGGGAACAGGCGTCGCTTGGAAAACGCGCGCAAGGCCAGGTCCCCGGCGAAAAGTGCCGAGCCCAGCACGAAGCCCGCAACCGCCGGGAGGCCGAGCGGCCGCCAGACCAGTCCGCGGTCGAGCGCCGCGACCACGGCCACGACGGCCGCCGCATGCAGGAGCAACAGATAGCCGGCAGCATCGAGCCTCGTGGCGCGCTCGGCGTGCGCGGACGCGGCCGCGAGCATGACGCCCGCGGCACCCATCAATCCGGCGAGGATCACCCAGACGCTCAGCATGCTCATGGCCGCACCGTACCGGCCGGGTTCGAGCAGAATATGGTCCCGCAAGCCGCAGGCTTCCGCCGGTTCACGGGTTGATCAACCGGCAGCGCGTGTTCGCTGCTTCTTCCTCCCTATGACTGGCCCCGCCAGGGGCCTTTTTTTCGCCCATGCGTGCGATCTCATCGACCGACCGGGATTTCGGCGCAATCGCGCAGCACATTCAGGCCGTCGGTCGATCGCACGGCGCGCACCGCCCCGATCGAAACGCGCAACATGTGCAGGGTCGCGCATTTTGTTGCGCGAATGTCACATGTGGGTCAAAAACGTCAACCGCGCGGGAATGGATGGCGGCCCGGCGGCAGCGCGTGTTTTTTCGGGCCCTCGGCCCAATTTCGCGCGCTCACGAAAACTCCCTGTTTCGCAATGACTTGTTTGGATAGTACCAAACAATTGCGGGAATCCCGCCCGGCACGCCGCGCCGCCGGGCGGCGCGCCGCGCGCCGCGTGTCGGGGGTCCGGCTTGCGATCCGGCCGTGCGGCGCCAAGGATTCCGCCCGGCGATTCAAGCATTTGGACAATCCCCGGATCGCCGCCGCCAGAGCCGCGGAAGCCGGCGCAACGGCGGTGTCGCAAAAGGTTCTTGCGGCCCTCCAAGCGGCTGTGTAATCTCCACTCGCCTCCGCGCTTCCGCGGCTTCAAACAAAGTTCCAGCGTTCACGCTCATCAATCGTGAGAACGGGAGTATTTTGTCCGAAGATGAGCGTATCCACGAGTTAAGCGTAAGGCCCGGCGGCGGCGAGGACTTTGGTTGAACTTCGCGACTTCGTTGTTCTCATGCGTAGTGTCGCGAAGTAATCTTGTAGAAACTTGAAAACCTGAAAAAGACGCTAGACATCGCGGTATGGCGGCCGCGGTGATCAGGGGGCATCATGAGAACGACGTGGCAAGGGTCGGTCGAACCGATCAGCTCGCTTTCCCGACATCCGTTTAGCACATTTCATCGCACGTCGCGCGCGTTCAGGCTGCGCTCCCGTTTTCGCGACGATGCTCCGCGTCATGCCGTTGCAGCGTTGAGCGCGACGGCCCCACCGGGCCGCTGAGCCGCTCCTTCCCGCGTTCGTCTCACCCGTTTCCATCGCAATTCGATCTACCGGGTCCGATCGATGTCGACCGAGGATCTGCGGAGCACATGAATGTTGAAGCCGCCCGCACCGGCATCCGCGGTTTTTCCTTTGCCTGGAACCCTGATGGCCCCGCCTCAACCCGCGCGAAAGATCTCCGAGATGACGAGCACGGATTTGGAGCAATGGTCGCGGGTCAAGCAGCGGCTTCGCGCCGAAGTGGGCGACGACATCTTCTCCAGCTGGTTCGCACGCATGGACCTCGATGGTCGCGACGACGACGTGGTCCGGCTCTCGGTGCCGACCCGGTTCCTGAAGAGCTGGATTCAGGCGCATTACGCCGAGCGGGTGCTGGCCTGCTGGAAATCCGAGCAGCCGCTGGTGCGCCGGATCGAGGTCAGCGTCCGCTCCGCGGTGTTGCGCAACAATTGCACCAAGCCGAAACCGGAGCGCAGTGAATCCGCGCGCGACGGCCGGGAATATCCAATGGAGACCGCGGATCACCGCCACTTCATGGTGCCGGCCGCAACCCAGCAGGAAGCGCTCGGCGGCTCGCCGCTCGACCCGCGGCTCAGCTTCGACCTGTTCGTCGTCGGCCGTTCCAACACGCTTGCCCATGCGGCCGCCAAACAGGTCGCCAATGCCCGCCGCGGCGAAGCGGTGATGTTCAATCCGCTCTACATTCACGCCGGGGTCGGGCTCGGCAAAACGCACCTCTTGCAGGCAATCGCCTGGGCCGGGAACGCGGGGAACGGCCGCAAGGTGCTCTACCTCACCGCCGAACGCTTCATGTATGGCTTCGTATCCGCGCTGAAGACCCAGACCGCGATCGCATTCAAAGAGGCGTTGCGCGCCATCGACGTGCTGGTGATCGACGATCTGCAGTTCCTGCAGGGCAAATCCACCCAGGCCGAGTTCTGTCACACGCTCAACGCATTGATCGACGCCGGCCGGCAGGCGGTGGTCGCCGGCGACCGGCCCCCGGCCGATCTCGAAAGCCTCGACGACCGCGTCCGCTCGCGGCTTGCCGGCGGCCTTGTCGTCGAGATGGGCTCGCACGAGGAAGAGCTGCGGCTGGAGATCCTCAAGTCCCGCGTCGCGGTGGCGCGGCTGCATCATCCGGGCTTCGACGTGCCCGCCCCGGTCCTGGCGTTCGTGGCCAAGACCATCACCCACAACGGCCGCGATCTCGACGGCGCGCTCAACCGCCTGCTCGCCCACAACAAGCTCACCGGCCACGCGGTGACGCTGGAAATGGCGGAATGCGCCGTGCGCGACCTGGTGCGGCCGCAGGATCCCAAGCGCGTGCGCATCGAAGACATCCAGCGCACCGTGGCGCGGCAGTACAACGTCAGCCGCGCGGATCTCCTCTCCTCGCGCCGCACCGCCAACGTGGTGCGCCCGCGCCAGATCGCGATGTATCTCGCCAAGACCCTGACCCTGCGCTCGCTGCCGGAGATCGGCAGACGGTTCGGCGGCCGCGACCACACCACCGTGCTGCACGCCGTGCGCAAGATCGAGAACCTGGTCGGCAACGATACGGCCACCGCCGACGAGGTCGAGCTGCTCAAGCGTCTGTTGCAGGAGTAGAGCCCGGGCCAAAAACCTGGGACCGGCGGCCGTCCCCGGGCCGGCCGCCCTTGCCTAAGCCGCGCAGTCACGCCACTTTCAGGCCCCGGCGCCGCAAGGGGCCGGGGCTGCGGCGCGCTACGCGCCCAAGAACCACGCCCAAGCGGGGTCCATCATGAAAGTCACCGTCGAGCGCGCCCAGCTGTTGCGATCCCTGGGCCATGTGCACCGGGTCGTGGAGCGGCGCAACACCATTCCAATTCTCGCCAACGTGCTGATCCGCGCGGACGAAGCCAAGCTCGCGCTCAAAGCCACCGATCTCGACCTCGAAGTCATCGAGACGGTCCCGGCCGAGGTCGGCCCCGCCGGGGCCACGACCGTGCCGGCGCACATGTTCTACGACATCGTGCGCAAGCTCCCGGAAGGCACCCAGATCCTGCTCGAAGCCTCCGGCGATCGCGCCAGCCTCGCGCTACGCGCGGGACGCTCGCGGTTTTCCCTGCAGACGCTGCCGGAGAGCGATTTTCCCGATCTGGCGGCCGGCGAGATGACGCACAAATTCGTGCTGGCCGCCAAGGACCTCAAGCGGCTGATCGAAAAGACCCAGTTCGCGATCTCGACCGAGGAGACCCGCTATTATCTCAACGGCATCTATCTGCATACCGCCGGCGACGGGCAATCGGCCGCGCTGCGCGCGGTGGCGACCGACGGCCATCGTCTGGCGCAGATCGATCTTCCGGCACCGCAGGGCGCGATGGGAATGCCGGGCGTCATCGTGCCGCGCAAGACGGTGGGCGAGGTGCAGCGGCTGATCGAGGACGGCGAAGCGGAGATCGGCATCGAGCTCTCGCCGACGAAGATTCGCTTCACACTCGGGGACGTGGTGCTGACCTCGAAGCTGATCGACGGCACGTTTCCCGACTATGGCCGTGTCATCCCGGTCGGCAACGACAAGAAGCTCACGATCGACAAGGCGGATTTCGCCGCCGCCGTCGACCGCGTCTCCACCGTTTCGAGCGAGCGCGGCCGCGCCGTCAAGCTGGCGCTTTCGGGCAGCAAGCTCACCCTCTCGGTGACCAATCCGGATTCCGGCAGCGCTACCGAGGAGCTCGAAGTCGAATACGATGCCGAGCCGCTCGATATCGGCTTCAACTCCCGCTACCTGCTCGACATCGCCGGACAGATCGAAGGCGAATCCGCGGTGCTCAAGCTCGCGGATCCGGGTTCGCCGACCTTGATCGAGGACCGCGACGCCAAGGACGCGCTCTACGTGCTGATGCCCATGCGGGTGTGAGCTTCACCTGCATGCCGACCCCGGCAGCTAGGGAGCTTGCGCTACCGGTCGGTGCTGAGCTTCTGATGTGCTAGAACAAGCCGCTTGCTCCGGTTCCCTCTCCCCTTGCGGGAGAGGGTGGCTCGGGCCACCCAGTGGCCCGAGCCGGGTGAGGGGTCAATGCCAAGCGATGCACACCATCGTCCTGTAAGTAACCGAATCCGCGGCGCCGCGCGGCGTATGCGGCATGACGCGACCGACGCGGAAGCCAAGATGTGGTGGTTATTGCGCGACCGCCGCCTCGTCGGCTTCAAGTTTCGCCGACAGGTACCATTTAGAAGTTACGTTTTAGATTTTGTGTGTTTTGATCGACGCATTGTCGTTGAAGTCGATGGAAGTCAGCACGGATCGAAACGGGATCAGATTAGAGACGCAGCATTAGCTGCCGAAGGATTTCGGGTAATGCGCTACTGGAACAACGATGTGCTGCAACGACCGCGTTCCGTTCTGGAAGATTTGTTGATCAAGCTCGAATCGTGATCGCAAGGGACCCCTCACCCGCCGCCTCACTGCGTTCGGCGGCACCCTCTCCCACAAGGGGAGAGGGTAGTTCCCCGCGTGGCAACGCCGAGGGCGGACCCAACAGTACGGATCCAGGATACCCGCGGGCGGCGCGCATCCGCCGCCTGGCGCTGACCAATTTCCGCAGCTATCGCGCCGCGCAAATTTCGCTCGACTGCGGGCCGGTGGTGCTGCTGGGCCCGAACGGCGCGGGAAAAACCAATTTGCTCGAAGCGATCTCGTTCTTGGCGCCGGGCCGCGGCTTGCGGCGGGCGACGCTTGAAGACGTGGCGTTCTCGGAAGGCGACGGCTCCTGGGCGGTCGCGGCGGAAGTCGAGGGCGCGCTCGGGCTCGCCACGCTGGGCACCGGCGTCCGGCGGCCGTTGGGCGACGCCGAAGCGCGGGCCCGCGAATGCCGCATCGATCGCGAGCCGGTGGCGTCCGCCGTGGCCTTTGCCGATCATCTGCGGGTGGTGTGGCTGGTGCCCGCCATGGACCAGCTGTTCGCCGGACCCGCCTCGGAGCGGCGGCGCTTCCTCGACCGGCTGGTGCTCGCGGTCGATGCCGGCCACGGCGGCCGGGTCGCGGCGCTCGAGCGGTCGCTGCGCTCACGCAACCGCCTGCTCGAGGAAAAAAGCCCGGACGCCCATTGGCTCGATGCGGTCGAGCGCGAGACCGCCGAGCTCGCGGTCGCGGTCGCGGCCGCGCGGATCGAGACCGTGCGTCGGCTCGGCGCGGCGCTCGTCCAACGGCGGGATCGCGCTTCGGCCTTTCCCTGGGCCCGGATCGCGCTATCGGGATCGGTCGAGAACGCGCTCGAGGCGCTTCCTGCGAGCGAGGTCGAGGATCGCTACCGCGGCTCCCTGAACGAAAGCCGCGCCCGCGATGCCGCCGCCGGCCGCACGCTCGACGGCCCGCATCTCACCGACCTCCACGTGGTTCACGGCCCCAAGGGGATCGCGGCGGGCGAGACCTCGACCGGCGAGCAGAAGGCGCTGCTGATCGATCTCGTGCTCGCCCATTCCGGCCTGATTGCGCACATGACCGGACTTGCGCCGGTGCTGCTGCTCGACGAGGTCGTCGCCCACCTCGATCCGGCGCGGCGCTCCGCGCTGTTCGCGGCGCTCGAACACCTCGGCGCGCAGGTTTTTCTCAGCGGCGCCGATCCCGCGGCGTTCGCCGAGATCGCGCCCAAAGCGGAGGTATTCGCGGTCAGCCCGGGGCTGGTCGAGCCGTGGCGCTAACGGCTCTGCGACCCTATATTCTGTTTGCTAAAAGGCTTTGCCCCCAGCGCGTTTTCCGCGGCTTGGCCCGACCGAAAAACTGAGCATAAACAGCGCGTTATTCATCCCCACTTTGCGCTGTACGGCCCCGATATTTCGTGTCACACCAAACGCGCGACCCGCCCAATTCGTGAGCGATTCGAACACCCCATGGCCGAACCTGCCCGCCAAAAACTGCCGCGGCCGACGCCCTCCGATTACGACGCGGAATCGATCAAGGTCCTCAAAGGCCTCGATGCGGTCCGCAAGCGCCCCGGCATGTATATCGGCGACACCGACGACGGCTCGGGCCTCCACCACATGGTCTACGAAGTCGTCGACAACGCCATCGACGAGGCGCTCGTGGGCTACGCCAAGGAGGTCGTGGTTACGCTCAATCCCGACGGCTCCTGCACGGTAGTCGACGACGGCCGCGGCATCCCGACCGACATCCACAAGGGCGAGGGCGTCTCCGCCGCCGAAGTCATCATGACGCAGCTGCATGCCGGCGGAAAATTCGACCAGAATTCCTACAAGGTCTCCGGCGGGCTGCACGGGGTCGGCGTCTCGGTCGTCAATGCGCTCTCGATCTGGCTCAAGCTGAGAATCTGGCGCGAGGGCAAGGAGCACGCGATGGAGTTCCGCGACGGCGTCGCGGTCGCGCCGCTCGCGGTCGTGGGCGCCGCGCCCGATCGCCAGGGCACCGAGGTGACGTTCCTGCCCTCGCCGAAGACCTTCACCATGCTCGAGTTCGATTTCGCCACGCTGGAGCACCGGCTGCGCGAGCTCGCCTTCCTCAATTCCGGGGTGTTGATCGTCCTCTCCGACCAGCGCCACGCGGTCGAGAAGCGCGAGGAGATGCGCTACGAGGGCGGGGTCGAGGCCTTCGTCAAATATCTCGACCGCAACAAGACCCCGCTCATCCCCGCCCCCATCCTCATCAAGGCGGAGCGCGACGGCATCACGGTCGAGGCGGCGCTGACCTGGAACGACGGCTACCACGAGACGGTGCTCTGCTTCACCAACAACATCCCGCAGCGCGACGGCGGCACGCATTTGGCCGGCTTCCGCGGCGCGCTCACGCGCCAGGTCACCGGCTATGCGGAAGGAAGCGCCATCGCCAAGCGCGACAAGGTCGCGCTCACCGGCGATGACTGCCGCGAGGGCTTGACCACGGTGCTCTCGGTGAAGGTGCCGGACCCGAAGTTCTCCTCGCAGACCAAGGACAAGCTGGTCTCCTCCGAGGTGCGGCCCGTGGTCGAGGGCGTGATCAACGAGATGCTGCAGGCCTGGTTCGAGGAACATCCCTCGGAAGCCAAGACGATCGTCGGCAAGGTGGTCGAGGCCGCCGCCGCGCGCGAGGCGGCCCGCAAGGCGCGGGAATTGACCCGGCGCAAGGGCGCGCTCGACGTCGCTTCGCTGCCCGGCAAGCTCGCCGATTGCCAGGAGCGCGACCCGGCGAAATCCGAGATCTTCATCGTCGAAGGCGATTCCGCCGGCGGCTCGGCCAAGCAGGGCCGCAACCGCGAGTTCCAGGCGGTGCTGCCGCTGCGGGGAAAAATCCTCAACGTCGAGCGCGCGCGGTTCGACAAGATGCTGGGTAGCCAGGAGATCGGCACGCTGATCACCGCGCTGGGCACCGGCATCGGCCGCGAGGAATTCAACGCCGACAAGCTGCGCTATCACAAGATCATCATCATGACCGACGCCGACGTCGACGGCTCGCACATCCGCACCTTGCTCTTGACCTTCTTCTTCCGGCAGATGCCGGAGCTGATCGAGCGCGGCCACATCTACATCGCGCAGCCGCCGCTCTACAAAGTGACGCGCGCTAAATCCGAGCAATATCTCAAGGACGAGCGGGCGCTGGAGGATTATCTGATCGGGTCGGGGCTCGAGGACGTGGTGCTGCGCACCTATGCGGGCGAGGAGCACGCCGGCGCGGACCTGCGGCGGCTGGTCGAGGAGGCGCGCACCATCCGCAACCTGCTCTCGGGGCTGCACAGCCGCTATAACCGCAAGGTGATCGAGCAGGCCTCGATCGCGGGCGTGCTCACGCCGCAGATCACCGGCGATCCGCAGAAGGCCGAGGCCGCTGCGCTCTATATCGCGCGCCGGCTCGATGCGCTCTCGGAGGAGACCGAGCGCGGCTGGGAAGGGCATTTCGACGACGGCTTCCATTTCTCCCGCACGGTGCGCGGGGTCAAGGAAGTCGCCGTCATCGATCAGGCGCTGCTCGGCTCGGCCGACGCCCGCAAGCTCGACGATTTCGCGGCCTCGCTGCAGGAGGTCTATGCCAAGCCCGGCACGCTGCGCCGCAAGGACGAGGAAAAGCCGATCTACGGCCCGGTCGGCCTGTTCGAGGAGATCACCGGGGCCGGCCGCAAAGGGGTGGCGCTGCAGCGCTACAAGGGGCTCGGCGAGATGAACCCCAACCAATTGTGGGAGACGACGCTCGACGTCGACGCGCGCTCGCTGCTCCAAGTGCGGGTCAAGGAGGTCGACGAGGCCGACGACATCTTCACCAAGCTGATGGGCGACGTGGTCGAGCCGCGCCGCGAATTCATCCAGGAGAACGCGCTCGCGGCGAGCGTCGACGTGTGAGGCTGCCGCCGGATTCCCCCGCCCTGAGCGCGTTACTACTAGTCGTAATCATGCTGTTATCAATCACAAGGTGTTTTTGACGAATTGAACGGGCTTAAGCGCTTGGACAGCCGCGACAAAATACAATGATACCGCCACGAATTTGCACAAAATCGGGGTAATTGGGGCGCCGGCTCAGTGCCCCGGCAGCACCAGCACCTTGGGGTCCTTGGGCAGATTGGCGCGCGACAGCACGATCGAGGGCGTGTCGTTGATCGAGACCTCCCGGCTCTCTCGCGCGCGATCGAGAAAGCGCTCGAGCGTGAACGCGCTGAAATAATGCATCGGGATCGTCAGCGGCGCTTTGAGCGCGTGCAGCACTTCCATCATGCCGTCGAGGTCGAGCGTGTAGGTGCCGTCGACCGGCGCCAGCACCACGTCGAGGCGGCCGATGTCGTCGAGCTGCTGCTTGGTCAGCGTGTGATGCAAATGGCCGAGATGGGCGATGCACAGCTGCGCGACCTCGAAGATGAAGATCGAGTTGCCGTGGCGCTCGGTGCCGCCCGCCCAATCGCGGATGTTGGTCGGCACGTTGCGCACCCGCACGTCCTGAAAGCTCAGGTCGTGCGCGGCCTGCGAGCCGTCTTCGTTCCAGCCGCGCAGCACGAACTTGATCGCCGGATCGGGCGCGTCGGTGTAGTGCGTGGTGTGCGCGTGGTTCATGGTGACGATGTCGGGCACGACCTTCGGCTTGACGTAATCGTTGTAATCGGTGGCGATCCGCACCAGCCGCGGGCTTTCGATCAGGAACGTCGAATGGCCGACATAGGTGAGGCGGACCTCGCCTTCGCCGAGCGCCACACGCTCGAAGCTCACGAAACGAACGTCGGGCAGGCTTGCGATCAAGCCCGGACATCGGCGCTCCGCGTCGGCAGGCGAAGGCGCCGGCTCCGCCGCGAGCGCGCGGGCGCCCGGTAGCGCGAGCGCGAGCGCCGCGAACAACACACGCGAGACGTTCGCGAGAGATTCCATGCGAAGCTCCTCACGGGCGAGCCGAGCATAGCAAGCGCATCCGGCGCGCGAGCCGGCGTCCCAATTCACGAAGCTGCGAGGGGGCGCACTTTCCCTCCCCGGAGGGGAGGGTCGCGCGCGAAAGCGCGCGGCGTGGGGAGAAGAAAAACCCCACCCGGCTCGCGTCCAAGGACGCTCGCCGACCTCCCCTGAAGGGGAGGTAGAACAAGCGGCTATTGCATGCCGACGATCAGGCCCTTCGGCGTCACCACGACCCAGCGGCCGTCCTGGCGCTTGATCTCCTCGACGCGGCCGACGCCCGGCAAATTGTCGCCCGGCTCGATCTCGATGATGCCGTAGCGGCCCTCGACCAGCGCGGCGCCGCGGTAGGCCTTGCGCAACACCCAACCCTCGACCACCCCGGGGTTCGCCGGCTTGGAGGCGGGGGCGGGAGCAATCGAGCCGGTGGCCTCGGGCGAGGGAGCCGGCATTGGTGCGGCCGCCGCGTGGCGCTCCGCCTGGTGATGCTCGAGCTTCTCGATTGTTTCCGTGATCTTGGCAAACTGCGCGGTCGAGCTCGAGAACGACGCGTTGAGCCCGGCGCGGACCGCCGCGACATTGTCGCCGATCGCTTTTACATTCGCGCGCAGCTGCGCGATCGAATCCTTCAGCGCGCGGATCTCCTGCGATTGATCGGCGTGCGCCGGCGGCGGCGCAGCAGGCGCCAGCCAATGGCCGACCCCGCCCATCGCCAGCGAGCCGCCGAGCGCGCCGAGACCGGCCGAGCAAGCCACGCAAATCGCCAGCAGCGCGAAGCGCCGCGGTCGCCGCTCGTTGGCGGCTGCGGCCGGCGTACCGGCGTTCGGCGCGGAGGCCAGCGCTTCCACGCGCGGCGGCGGGCTCCGCGGCGGGCCGAGGATTGCGGCGCGCGGCAATAGCGGCGACTCCCTGCGCGCAACGGGCTCGGCTTCGGTCCTTGCGGCGTCGAACAGCGTCCGCTGGCCGGGGGATTCGCCTGCAACCGGCGCGGACGCATCCGCAAGCCTGGGGGCGGCGATGATCGGAATTTCCGCGGCCATCTCGTTCGCGCGCGCGGGATCGACCGGCCGGTTCGCATTTCCGCTCGAGCTCGCCTCCGCGCTACCGTCGAGTTGCGGTGTGTTCCTGCGTTTCTTCATGGGTTCGTCCCCGCTCGGATTCACCCATTGGTAACCATGGTTGCTTACCAATTGGTTATCATCATGCCGGCGCGGACTTCGCCGCACCGCGCTTGCTTCAAGCCGGCAGCCCGTTCTGCTGCGCCAAGGCCTCGAGCGAGGTCTCCGGCCGGGCGCCGAGATGCTGGATCACCTCGGCGGCGGCGAGCGCGCCGAGCCGCGCGGCGGTCGCAAGATCGAGGCCGCGCGCGAGCCCGAACAGAAATCCGGCCGCGAACAGGTCCCCGGCGCCGGTGGCATCGACCAGCCGCTCGATCGGAAACGCGGCGACGCGACGCGTGCCGTCCCGGGAAACGATCCAGCAGCCCTGCTCGCTGCGCGTCACCACGGCAAGGGCGGCGTCCCGGCGCAAGGCGGCAACCGCGGTGTCGAAATCCGCGGTCTGATACAGGCTCTTTACTTCCGACTCGTTGGCGAACGTGACGTCGACTATTCCGCCGCGGATCAGCTGCAGGAACTCCTCGCGCCAGCGATCGACGCAGAACGCATCCGACAGCGTCAACGCCACCAGCCGCTCGGCCTCATGCGCTACGGCGGCCGCCTTGAGGAATGCATCCTTGGCGCGCTTCGGGTCCCACAGATAGCCCTCCAGATAGGTGATGGCGCTCGCGGCGACGGTTTCCGCATCGATATCGTCGGGACCCAGCTCCTGCGCGGCGCCCAGATAGGTATTCATGGTGCGTTCGCCGTCGGGCGTGACCAGGATGTAGGAGCGCCCGGTCGAAGCGCCGCCGGCCGCGGGCGGCGTCGCGAACACAACGCCGGCCGCGCGGATGTCGTGGCCAAAGGTGCGGCCGAGGTCGTCGTCCCGGACCTTGCCGATGAACGCGGCGGAACCGCCGAAGCTCGCAACGCCGGCAATGGTATTGGCGGCCGAGCCGCCGGAGATTTCGATCGCGGGTCCCATCGCCGCATAGATCGATCGGGCGCGCGCCTCGTCGATCAGCATCATGGCGCCCTTCTGCATGCCGTGACGGAGCAAGAAATCTTCCCTCGCACGGCCGATGATGTCGACGATGGCGTTCCCGATGCCGAGAACGTCGAAGCGGGTAGTAGCCATGGAGCTCGGATAATTGCGGGAAAGTGCCGCGCACTATAGCGGGCATCCCGGAGCCGGCAAGCGCGCCCGATTTCCGGGCGTCCCATGAAGAATACCCGGATCGACTGCCATCGCGAGCGGCGCCGGCTCCGGGGGGCCGTCGCATTTTCCACGGCGAAGAACCGTTTGCGCCTCCCGCAACCGCCTGCCCCAAGCCCTTGCGCCGAGCCGCGGCGTCGTGGCATGTGGCGCGGCCGCGGTTGGGGATGCTCATGACGTTCAGGCAGCGTGTGTTCTCCGGGGTGCAGCCGACCGGGAATCTGCATCTCGGCAATTATCTCGGCGCGATCACCAAGTTCGTGGCGCTGCAGGCGCACTATGAGTGCCTCTACTGCGTGGTCGATCTCCACGCCATCACCCAATGGCAGAATCCGGCCGAATTGCCCCACCACACCCGCGAGGTCACCGCGGCGTTTCTCGCCTGCGGCATCGATCCCGAGAAGAACATCGTGTTCAATCAGAGCCAGGTCGCCGAGCACGCCGAGCTTGCCTGGGTCTTCAACTGCGTCGCCCGGGTCGGCTGGCTCAACCGCATGACGCAGTTCAAGGAGAAGGCCGGCAAGGACCGCGAGAACGCCTCGATCGGCCTGTATTCCTATCCGATCCTGATGGCGGCCGACATTCTCGCCTATCGGGCGACCCACGTGCCGGTCGGCGAGGACCAGAAGCAGCATCTGGAGCTCACGCGCGACATCGCGCAGAAATTCAACAAGGATTATGCGGCCTCGATCCACGCCCACGGCTACGGCGAGGCTTTCTTCCCGCTGCCCGAGCCGCTGATCACCGGGCCGGCCACGCGGGTGATGTCGTTGCGCGACGGCTCGAAAAAAATGTCGAAATCCGACGCGTCGGATTATTCGCGCATCAACCTCACCGACGATGCCGACGCGATCGCGCAAAAGATCCGCAAGGCCAAGACCGATCCGGCCCCGCTGCCGAGCGAGGAGGCGGGGCTCGCGGCGCGCCCGGAAGCCGACAATCTGGTCGGCATCTACGCGGCGCTTGCGGCGACCAGCAAGAAGGCGGTGCTGCGCGAGTTCGGCGGCGGTCCGTTCTCGAGCTTCAAGGCCGCGCTGGTGGATCTCGCCGTGGCCAAGCTGGGGCCGGTCGGATCGGAGATGAAACGGCTGGTGGCCGATCCCGCCTACATCGATTCCGTGCTGGGCGAGGGCGCCGCCCGCGCCCAGGCGATCGCCGCCGACACCATGAAGGCGGTCAAGGATATCGTCGGCTTCGTGCGGCGTTGAGCCCGCACTTGTCGGCGCCGCAAGGAGCGTGGCAGCATGCGTACGCGACGCCGATTGCCGAGGTCGGGCGGAACCCTGGGGGAGGGCCGATGAGCCGCAAGCGCCGCAGCTACGAGGCCGGACACAAGCCGAAATACCTCGTGATCATCGATGAATCGCCGGAATGCGATCGCGCGGTCTATTACGCGAGCCGCCGCGCCGCGCGCACCGGCGCCGGAATGCTGATGCTGCTGGTGATCGAGCCGCACGACCGGCATCAGCAATGGCTCGGCGTCGCCGACATCATGAAGGCGGAAGCCCAGGAAGCGGCCAACGCCATTCTCGACCGCTTCGCCTCGCGCGCCAATGGCGCCGCCGGCATCACGCCGGAACGCGTGATCCGCGACGGCGACAAGGCCCAGGAGATCCTCACCCTGATCGATGAGGACGAGGATATCGCCATCCTGGTGCTGGCCGCGGGAACCGGCACCGAGGGCCCGGGACCGCTCGTCTCCAATATCGGCAAGACCGCCGGGACGTTTCCGATCCCGGTGGCGATCGTCCCGGGGCATCTGAGCGACGAAGACCTCGACGCGATGTCGTGACTGTCCTCGCGAGGGGGCGACCGCATTTGACTCCGAGCGAGCCGCAAGCGGCTCCCTCCCCTTGAAAAGGGGAGGGATGGGGTGGGGATCGCGACCCCCTCCCAACCGCCAACCGAAATCGGCTCTTGCCGATTTCGGCAGATATATTTTGGGCCAAGTCGGAAACATCCGACTTGGCCGGGTCGACCTCCCCCTTGCAGGGGGAGGTGTTCCGAGCCAGCCGCCAAGCATACGCGATTGCCCCGCCGGCGGAGATCAACGAAGCGAAAGAGCGCATTGACCTTTCGCCGCAAACCCCCAATTAGTACAAGGAGATCGGCCGCGCGGGCCTTTGCTCCCGCGTCGACCAGGGAGAAAGATCATGTTCATCCAGACGGAGGCGACGCCCAACCCGGCAACGCTGAAGTTCCTTCCCGGGCGGGCCGTGCTCACCGACGGCACCCTCGACATGCCCGGTCCGGAGGAGGCTGCGCAATCGCCGCTCGCCGAACGGCTGTTCGAGATTGCGGGGGTGAGCGGCGTGTTCCTCGGCAGCGATTTCATCACCGTGACCAAGGCCGCGGGCGAATGGCAGCATCTCAAGCCGGCGATCCTCGGCGCCATCATGGAGCATTTCATGTCGGGCGCGCCGATCGTGCGCTCCGAAGTCAAGGGCCCGGCGGCCGCCGAAGAATTCTTCGAGGCGGGCGACGCCGAGACGGTCGCCACCATCAAGGAATTGATCGAGACCCGGGTGCGCCCGGCGGTCGCCGGCGACGGCGGCGACATCACCTTCCGCGGCTACAGGGACGGCGTGGTCTACCTCGCCATGAAGGGATCGTGCTCAGGCTGCCCGTCTTCGACGGCAACGCTCCGGCACGGCATTCAGAACCTGCTGCGCCATTTCATCCCCGACGTCACCGAGGTACGGCCGGTCTGATTGCCGCGCGGCGCCCGCGCCGCTTCCGCCCGCCGAATACGCCTGCGCCGGTCGCGAGCTTGACCGGCCCCGGCGACCGGGCCGCCGCGCCATGATACCCAAGCGCGCACCTCGGGTCGGGCGGTCGCGCCGGTCGAGACCGGGGGCAGGGGCTCCATGCGAATCCTGGCCATCGACACCGCGCTCGAAGCCTGTGCGGCCGGCATCATCGAGATACCGGACCGTGTCCTGGCGCAGGAGAGCCTCGCGATGGCGCGCGGCCATGCCGAAGCGCTCATGCCGCTCGTTGCGCGGGTGATGGACCAGGCGCGAACGGGGTTTGCCGATCTCGATCGCATCGCGGTGACGGTGGGACCCGGCAGCTTTACCGGGCTCCGGGTCGGGATCGCTGCGGCCCGGGGCATCGCGCTTGCTGCCGGCAAGCCGGCCGTCGGCGTCTCGACGCTCGCGGCATTTGCCGGCCCCTATCTCGCCGCCGGCGAGAGCCGGCCCGTGGTCGCCGCCGTGGATGCGCGGCACGATCAGGTCTATGTCGAGGTGTTCGGGCCGGGCGGGCGCATCCTGGTCACGCCGAGACTCGTTCCGGTTCGGGACGCCGTCCGCGCCGCCAGCGCGGCCGCCGTCATCGTCGGCTCCGGCGCCGGAATCCTTGCCGGAGCATGGCCGGACGGGAACCCGCTGCCGGCCATCGCCACGCAGGCCGCGCCGCAGATCGCATCGATCGCGCGGCTCGGGGCCGCGGCGGATGTCGTCCATGCGCTCCCCAAACCGCTCTACCTGCGCCGGCCGGATGCCCGGCCGCAGGATGCGGCACGCCTGCCACGGCGATGAGCCTGTTTCGGCTGTTCGCGCGCGCCGCGCCGCAACTCGCCACTGCCGGGCCCGGCGATGCGGCAAGCTTTGCAAAACTGCACGCGGCCTCGTTCGGGCGCGGCTGGACCGAGGACGAGTTCGAGCGGCTGCTGCTGGATCGCAACGTGCTGGCGCATCGGGCAGGCACCGCGCGCGATCTCAAGGGCTTCATCCTCTCCCGCTCGGCCGCGGACGAGGCGGAGATCCTTTCGGTCGCAGTCGCTGCCGCGCAGCGTGGCCGGGGGATTGCCGGCCGCCTGCTCGATCTCCATCTGCGGGCGCTCGCCGGGCGCGGCGCGCGCGCGGTTTTTCTCGAAGTGGACGACGACAATGTTGCGGCCCGGCGATTATACGCCCGCCGGCATTTTCGCGAGGTGGGCCGGCGCGAGGCGTATTATCCGCGCCCCGGCGGGGGATCGCGCGCACTCGTCCTGCGCCGGGACCTCGGGTGATCGACGCATGGACGCTGTCCGGCGGCCTCCTTTAAGATCAATCGCGGAGCGTCGAGAGCGCAGCATCGACGGAAACCGATCGTGACGGAGCCGAAGCTCAACGTGATCGAAGCGCAATGCGTGGCCAGGGGCATGCGCATGACCGAGCAGCGGCGGGGCATCGCCCAGGTACTCGCGCGATCCGCCGATCACCCGGACGCCGGCATCATCGAACGCCATGATTTCCGTGAAGGGCGCGCGCGGTACGAGCAGATGTCCGAGACGCACCACGACCATTTGATCGATTTGAGGAGCGGCAAAGTGATCGAGTTCCGATCCGAGGAGATCGAGCGGCTGCAGGCCGATATCGCCCGCCGGCTGAGCTATCGCCTCGTCGACCATCGCCTGGAGCTCTACGCGGTGCCGCCGGCCGGCGCGAAGAAGCGCTGATGTTGCGCGCCGTCCGGATTCTTGCCGCCGTCGCCATCATCACGCTGGTGCTGATTCCGGTGCAGTGGATCTCGATCGCGCTCAAGCTGCCGAGTAGACGGTCGATCCCGGTGCTCTATCACCGCATGCTCTGTGCGCTGATCGGCATCCGTGTTCGCCAGATCGGCGAGCGCGTGCGGGAGCGCCCGTTGCTCGTCGTCGCCAATCATTGTTCCTGGCTGGACGTTCCGGTCATTACCGCGGCGGCGCCGGTCGTGTTCGTCGCCAAGCGCGAGGTCGCCGGCTGGCCGGTGTTCGGGCTGCTCGCGAGATTGCAGCGCTCGGTGTTCGTCGACCGCGAGCGCCGGCACAAGACCGGCGAGGTCAATGCGCAAATCGCGCAGCGGCTCGCCGAAGGCGACCCCGTCTTGCTGTTCGGCGAGGGCACTTCGAGCGACGGCAACCGCGTGCTGCCGTTCCGCTCCGCGCTCATCGGGGCCGCCCGCGACGCGCTCGCCGAGGCGGAACATTGCGGCCGCGTGCTGATTCAGCCGTTGTCGGTCGCCTACACGCGTCTCCACGGGCTGCCGATCGGACGCCTGCAGCGGCCGCTCGTCGCCTGGTATGGCGGCATGGACCTGATGCCGCACCTGATCCGGGTGTTCGGGCAGGGCGCTTTCGACGTCGTCCTCACCTGGGGCGAGCCCATCGCCTATGAGGCGCAGACGGATCGCAAAGAGGTGGCAAAATCCCTGGAATTCACCGTGCGCCGGCTCACCATCGCGGCGCTGCGGGGTCGCCGGGCGGACAAGAGCGCCGCCGGCCATTCCTTTTTGCCGGGAAAGCCGCTAAGAGAGGCCCCCGACCGCGAGCAGGGAATGACGGAAGCACCGGAACTCGTCGAGATGCACCGTGAGCCCGGGCGGCCCGGATCGGCATCGACCCAAGCGGCATGAGCGAAGCCCGAAAGCTCCACGTCAAGTCTTACGGCTGTCAGATGAACGCCTACGATTCGCAGCGTATGGCGGACCTGCTGGCCGGGCAGGGATTCGTGGAAACCGCCGCCGCCGAGACCGCCGAGCTGGTGATTCTCAACACCTGCCACATCCGCGAGAAGGCGGCCGAAAAAGTCTATTCGGAGCTCGGCCGCATTCGCAAATGGAAGGACAGGGCCGCCGCCGAGGGCCGCCGCATGACGATCGCCGTCGCCGGCTGCGTGGCCCAGGCGGAGGGCGAGGAAATTTTGCGCCGGGCGCCTTTGGTCGACATCGTGGTCGGGCCACAGAATTACCATCGCCTGCCGGCGCTGCTCGATCGCGCCGAGCGCGGAGACAAGCCGGTCGACACCGAGTTTGCGGCCGAGAGCAAGTTCGACGCCATCCCGCCGGCCGGCGGCGCGGCGATCCGCCGCCGCGGCGTAGCGGCTTTCGTGACCGTGCAGGAGGGGTGCGACAAATTCTGCACGTTCTGCGTCGTGCCGTATACGCGCGGCGCGGAGATTTCGCGCCCGGTCGAACAGATCATCGCCGAGGTGAGGCATCTCGCGCGCGCCGGGGTGCGCGAAGTGACGCTGATCGGACAGAACGTCAACGCCTATCACGGCGAGGGACCCGGCGGCCGCACGTGGACGCTGGGGCGGCTGTTGCGGCGAGTGGCCGAGATTTCCGGAATCGCCCGCGTCCGCTACTTCACCAGCCATCCGCGCGACGTGGACGACAGCCTCGTCGCCGCGCACCGCGAGCTGGGGCAGCTGATGCCGTACCTGCATCTGCCGGTGCAATCGGGCTCCGACCGCGTGCTGGCCGCGATGAACCGCCGGCACGGGCGGGCCGATTATCTGCGCATCGTGGCCCGCATGCGGGAGGCGCGGCCGGACATGGCGTTCTCCTCGGACTTCATCGTCGGCTTCCCGGGCGAGACCGAAGGCGATTTCGAGAAAACTTTGGAACTCGTCGACGAAATCGGATATGCGGGCGCGTTCTCGTTCAAATATTCGCCGCGTCCGGGGACGCCCGCCGCCGCCATGGCCGATCAGGTGCCGGAGCCGGTCAAGAACGAACGCCTGGCGCGGCTGCAAGCAGCGATCGAACGCAACCAGGCGGCATTCAACGCGCGCTGCCTCGGCACGACGCTCCCCGTGCTCCTGGAAAAGCCGGGCCGCCGTCCCGGTCAGCTCGTCGGCCGCTCGCCCTATCTGCAGCCGGTGCAAATCATGCTGCCGGAGAGCCGCATCGGCGATATCGTGCCGGTGGCGGTCACGGAAATCGGTGTCAACAGCCTGTTCGGAAGCCTTGCTCGCGAACCCTCGGGTTCGGATCGCACCGCGCCCCTGCTTGCGGTAGGAAGCTGAAGACTTGCCCAGGTTCACGACGGATCCCGGCCAGTTCGCTCCAGGCGGAGAGTTCCGCGAGGGCACGGCGACGCAGATCGTCATGACGTTCGACGACAACCGGCTCGCCTCGGCGCTGTTCGGACAGTACGGGCAGAACCTCGCCTCGATCGAGCGCCGGCTCGGCGTCATCGCCGATTCCCGCGGCAACCAGGTGACGATCGAGGGCTCGCGCGAGGCCTGCGAACAGGCGCGACGCGTGCTCGAAGGCCTCTACGAGCAGCTCAAGCGAGGCGTCGAGCTCACCGCCGGGGACGTCGAAGGCGCGATCCGGCTGGCGATCTCGCAGGGCTCGCTGTTCGATTTCGATCCGGAGACCTCCCGGCGCAACTTCGAAGAGATCAATTTGCGCAAGCGTACCGTGCGGGCGCGCACGCCAGGCCAGGACGCCTATCTGCGCGCGCTCAAGCGCTGGCCGATGGTGTTCGGCACCGGCCCCGCCGGCACCGGCAAGACCTGGCTCGCCGTCGCCTATGCGGTGCAGCTGTTCGAGCGCAAGGAGGTCGACCGCATCATTCTCTCGCGTCCGGCGGTCGAGGCGGGCGAGCGGCTCGGGTTCCTGCCGGGCGACATGCGGGAAAAGGTCGATCCCTATCTGCGGCCGATCTACGACGCGCTGTTCGACATGATGGACGCGCGGATCGTGGAGCGCGCGCTGCAGACCGGCGAGATCGAGATCGCCCCGCTGGCGTTCATGCGCGGGCGCACGCTCTCCAACGCGGTAGTGATCCTCGACGAGGCCCAGAACACCACCGCGATGCAGATGAAGATGTTCCTCACGCGGCTCGGCGAAAACAGCCGCATGATCGTCACCGGGGATCCGAGCCAGGTCGATTTGCCGGCCGGACAGCGATCCGGATTGATCGACGCCGTGCGGCTGCTCGGCCGGGTGGAAGGCGTCGGCCACGTGCCGTTCACGCAGGAGGACGTCGTGCGCAACGACCTGGTGGCGCGTATCGTCGCGGCCTACGACCAGGCCGATCGGGAATCGAAGTCGTGAGCGAGCATCGGCCCGAGAACGAAGCCGCCGCCGAGGCCGGGGGAATCCTGCTGGAAATCGCGGTCGCGCCCGCGGCCGCGACCGCCGCCCCCGAGACGCGCGACGTCCTCGCCCGCGCGCTCCGCGCCGCGGACGAAGCGGCGGGCCCGGTCCACGGCGTGGTCGGCGTGCTCGTCGAGAATGATGCCGCAATCCGCGAATTGAACCGACGGTGGCGCGGCGTCGACAAGCCGACCAACGTGCTTTCCTTCCCGGCTGCCGCGGCGCCCTCGATCGCGCCCAGACACCTCGGCGACATCGCCATCTCCTACGAGACCACGATCCGGGAGGCGCAAGCCGAAGCACGGCCCTTCGCCCATCATCTTGCCCATCTTGCGGTGCACGGCTTCCTGCACCTCCTGGGCTACGATCATCAATCGGATGCAGCCGCCGAGGAGATGGAGGACCTCGAGCGCGAGATCCTCGCGCGGCTCGGCATGCCCGATCCTTACCGAATGTGAATTCCGACTCCGATGCCTGAGCCCGACGCGCCCAGTCGCAACGAACCGACCGGCGCCCGCAGCGAGCGCTACCAGCTCCCCGTTCCGGTGCCCCGCGCCGCCGAGGCCGCCCGCAACGGCGCGAGCTGGTTCGCTCGAATGCTGCGCGCCTTGTTCGGCTGGAAGCCCGGCTCGATTCGCGCCGACCTCCAAGTAGTGCTCGAGGCCGGCGCCGGCGGCGAAACCGGGTTTTCGCCGGAAGAGCGCGCGATGCTCAAGAACATCCTCGGCCTGCGCGAACGGCGGGTCGAGGACGTGATGGTGCCGCGCGCGGACATCGTCGCCGTGCAGCAGGACATCCTGCTGGGCGACCTCGTCAAAGTGTTCGAGGGCGCCGGCCACTCCCGGCTCGTGGTCTACAACGACACGCTCGACGACCCGATCGGGATGGTGCACATCCGCGACCTGATCGCCTTCATGGCTTCGCGCGCCGCCGTGCGCGAGAGCGTCAACCGCCGGCGCAAGAAGCCGTTCCCGGCCGGCCTCGATCTCAAGGCGGTCGATCTGTCGATCTCGCTGTCTTCCGCCGACATCATCCGCAAGATCCTGTTCGTTCCGCCGTCGATGCCGGCGATCGATCTGCTGGCGAAGATGCAGGCGACCCGCATTCACCTCGCGCTGGTCATCGACGAATACGGCGGTACCGACGGCATCGTCTCCATGGAGGACATCGTCGAGCAGATCGTCGGCGACATCGAAGACGAACATGACGAAGTCGAAATGCCCGCCGCCGTTCGCCAGCCGGACGGCTCGTTTCTGGCCGACGCGCGCGCGCATCTCGAAGACGTGGGCCACATCGTCGGCCCCGAGTTCAACGTCGGCAAGGTGGCCGAGGAGGTCGACACGCTGGGCGGCTATCTCGTGCTGCAGGTCGGGCGCGTGCCGGTCCGCGGCGAATTGGTGCCGGGTCCCGCCGGGTTCGAAATCGAGGTGCTCGATGCCGATCCGCGCCGGGTCAAACGCGTGCGAATCTACCGCGGCAAGGAACGATCGGGCCGGCGCGAGCGCGCCGGCAAGCGCCGCGATGGCCAGCCCGAAGCGGAGGCCGCGGAACCGGCCGGCATGCGAGGCAACAGCGTCTCGCCTCCTCCCGACGTGATCTCCTAAGCGCGGGTGCGCGGGTGAAGCTCAGGCGCGTCGCCTATTCCATCGTGCTCGCATGGGGCTGGCGCCGCGCGGCGATCGCGTTCGCCGCCGGCGCGGTTTCGGTTCTGGCGCTCGCGCCGATCAACGCCTGGCCGGTTCTGTTCCTCACGTTTCCGATCCTGGTCTGGCTGCTGGACGGTTCGGGCGCGGGGGCGCTCGGCGGCATGGGCAGTGCCGCGATCGTCGGGTGGTGCTTCGGTTTCGGCTATTTCCTCGCGGGCCTCTACTGGATCGGCTTCGCGTTCCTGGTCGATGTCAAAACCTTCGGCTGGCTCATGCCGTTCGCCGTGGTCGGGCTTCCGGCGGGGCTTGCGCTCTTCCCCGGGCTCGGCCTGGCGCTGGCGCAAGCCCTGTGGACGCGCGGCCCGGCCCGCCTGCTCACCCTCGCCTTGGCCTTGACCGCGTCCGAATGGCTGCGGGGACATTTGCTCAGCGGGTTTCCGTGGAATGCCTTCGGCTATGCGCTGGCCGGCTCGCTCACGCTGGCGCAAGGCTCGGCCCTCATCGGACTGTGGGGGCTGACGTTCTGCGCCGTATATCTGTTCGCGAGCCCCGCCGTGCTCGCCGACGATAAGACGCATCATGGCCGCGCCTGGGTCGCGCCGGTGCTCGCGCTCGGGGGGCTGGCGGCGCTCGCCGCGTATGGGGCCGTACGCCTGGCCCAGACGCCGACGACTTTCGTGTCCGGCGTGCGCCTGCGGATCATGCAGCCCAACCTGCCGCAGGACGACAAGTTCAACTACGCGGCAAAGCAACAAGTGATGAGCCGATATCTGGCGCTCTCGGAGCGCGCCACCGAACCCGGCTCCGCCGGGCTCAAGGAGGTGACGCACCTGATCTGGCCGGAATCGGCGTTCCCGTTTTTTCTGACGCGCGAACCCGACGCGCTCGCGCAGGTCGCCGCGCTGCTGGCGAACCGGACGGTACTGATCACCGGAGCGGCGCGCATCGCCGAGCCGGCGGGCGACGCGCAGGGGCTACGCGCCTTCAATTCGATCTATGTGATCGATCGCGACGGCTCGATCCTGGCGGTCTACGACAAGGTCCATCTGGTTCCGTTCGGCGAATATCTGCCGTTCCAGAAATTGCTGGAGAACCTCGGGCTCATGCAGCTGACCAAGGTGCAGGGCGGGTTTCTTGCAGGCGACCGCCGCCGCGCCTTGGCCCTCAACGACGCCCCGGCTTTCCTGCCGCTGATCTGCTACGAGATCATCTTCCCGGATGAAGCGGTGCCGAAAGCGGAACGCCCGGGATGGCTGCTCAACGTCACCAACGACGGCTGGTTCGGCAACAGCTCGGGCCCCTATCAGCATTTCCAGCAGGCGCGCGTGCGCGCGATCGAGCAGGGCCTGCCGCTGGTGCGCGCGGCCAACACCGGCATTTCCGCGGTGGTCGATCCGTTCGGGCGGATCGTCGCCGAGCTGCCGCTCGGGGCCGAGGGCGTGCTGGACGCCGGACTGCCCCAGCGCCTCGAGCCGACGCTCTATCTTCGCGGCGGCGATGTTTTGGTAAACATCGTGTTCGGCCTCGGCTTTCTTTTCGTCATTCGCCGACGCTTGCGATCGCCGTGAGCCTCGCGCAGGCTCAAATTGCGATCCGAAGCGGCGGCGAGCCCGAAGACGGTGCGCACCACGCCTCTCGGCACCGGCGATGCGCTCTCTTGACCGCACTCGCGGACGCTGCAACAACCGCCGCCGTCCAGGGTCGCGAGACGTCCGGCGGGGAGAGCGCAGTGTCCCACAGCAGCTATCTGTTCACCAGCGAGTCGGTGGCCGAAGGCCATCCGGACAAGGTCTGCGACCGGATTTCCGACGAGGTGGTGGACGCGTTCTTCGACCTCGCGCCGCGGCACGGCTGGGAGCCGGGCCACATCCGCGTCGCCTGCGAGACGCTCGCCACCACCAACCGCGTGATCATCGCCGGAGAGACGCGCGGGCCCGCGGAGATCACCCGCGATTACGTGTCCCACATCGCGCGCCTGGCGATCAAGGACATCGGCTACGAGCAAGCCGGATTCCATTGGGAAAAGGCCGACATCGCCGTGCATCTGCACGCGCAGTCCGCCGATATCGCGCAAGGCGTCGATTCGGCCGGCAGCAAGGACGAGGGCGCGGGCGACCAGGGCATCATGTTCGGCTATGCGTGCGTCGAAACGCCGGAACTGATGCCGGCACCGATCTATTACGCGCATCGCATCCTGAAGCTGCTTTCCGAGGCGCGTCGATCCGGAGACACCGAAGCGCTCGGCCCGGACGCCAAGAGCCAGGTCACGGTGCGCTACGAGGACGGCAAACCGGTCGAAGCCACCCAGATCGTGGTGTCGACGCAGCATCTCGACGAGCATCTGTCGTCTCACGACGTGCAGGCGATCATCGAGCCCTACGTGCGCAAAGCGTTCCCGCCCGGTTGGATCACCAAGTCGACGGTGTGGCATGTCAATCCGACCGGCAAATTCGTCATCGGCGGCCCGGACGGCGATTGCGGCCTGACCGGGCGGAAAATCATCGTCGATACCTATGGGGGCGCGGCGCCGCACGGCGGCGGTGCATTTTCCGGCAAGGACCCCTCCAAGGTCGACCGTTCGGCAGCCTATGCGGCGCGCTATCTCGCCAAGAACGTCGTCGCGGCGGGGTTGGCGTCGCGATGCACCATTCAGCTTTCGTACGCGATCGGGATTTCGCAACCGCTGTCGCTTTACGTGGATCTGCACGGCACCGGCGAAGTTCCCGAGGCGCGGGTGGAGAAGGCTCTGGCGCAAGTGATGGATCTGTCGCCCCGCGGGATCCGCGAGCACCTCGGGCTCAGTCGGCCGATCTATGCGCGCACGGCCGCCTACGGCCACTTCGGCCGCAAGCCGGAAAACGACGGCGGCTTCTCGTGGGAGAAGACCGACCTCATCGGCGCGATCCGCGGTGCGGTCTCCTGAACGGCGGAGCGAGCTGCGGGGCGGCATGCCGCCGGCGGCGAGGATGACTACGAAGATCCCGGATTCGCCGCCGCCGCGGCGCTTTTTCGGGCGGCGCAAAGGTCACCGGCTTCGGGCACGTCAGGCCGAGCTCATCGAAACATTGCTGCCGCGCCTCGCGCTCGATTTGCGCGAGCACGCACCCGAACCGCTGACAGCTTTGTTCCCGGTGGCCGTCACCGACGTCCGGCTCGAGATCGGGTTCGGCGGCGGCGAGCACCTCACGGCCGAAGCCGGCCGCAACCCGCATGCCGGGTTCTTCGGCTGCGAGCCGTTCGTGAACGGAATGGCCAAGGCGCTGGTCGCTATCGAAGCCCAGGGTCTGCGCAATGTCCGGCTGCACCTCGGCGATGCGGTCCCGGTGCTTTCCTGGCTGCCGCCGGCCTCGCTTGCCGGCATCGACCTGCTCTATCCCGATCCATGGCCCAAACGCCGGCACTGGAAGCGGCGCCTCATCCAGGGCGATACGGTCGCGGCGATGGCGCGGGTGCTGCGGCCGGGCGCGCTGTTCCGCTTCGCCAGCGACAGCGCGGATTATGCCGCATGGACGCTGCTGCGCTTCCTGCGCGCGCCCGATTTCATCTGGACGGCGGAACGGGCCGAGGATTGGCGCAAACCATGGCCGGATTTCATGTATACGCGCTACCACCGCAAGGCGGCGCGGGCGGGCCGTGCTCCGACGTACCTGATGTTTCGCCGCAGGTGACAGGGTTCGGCACCGGCCGGAAGGGGAATGGCGCGGAGGCGATGCCCGAACAATGTCATGGCTCGCGCTTGCATTCCCCGCGTAAATCGCTATATTCCCGTGGTCTGTATGGACATCTCATAACGTTCGGATATCCCGAACGGATATCGAGAGTGGGCCCCCCGGGACCCGCTCTTTTTTGTTACCCGAGAATCGGGTTGTCAAACCGCATGATCGCGCCGACGGCTGTGAGCGAACGATCCGAGCCGCGCCTCATCCCCGAGACCGGGCTGGCGGCGCGGGTGGCTGCCGTGGCCGAACCCGTGCTCGAGGGCCTCGGCTTTCGCGTCGTGCGGGTGCGGATCTCGGGCATGTCCGGCATGACGGTGCAGATCATGGTCGAGCGCCCGGACGGGGCGATGCGCATCGAGGACTGCGAGAGGGCCTCGCGCGCGCTCTCGCCGGTGCTCGACGTCGAGGATCTGATCGATCGCACCTACCGGCTAGAGATCTCCTCGCCCGGCATCGACCGGCCGCTGGTGCGCCGGTCCGACTTCGAACGCTTCGCCGGACACGTGGTGAAGGTGGAAATGGCGGTCGCCCGCGACGGCCGGCGGCGTTTCCGCGGCGTCCTGCTCGGCGTCGACGGCGAGACGGCGAAAGTCCGGCGCGACGATGCCAAGGAGGGTGAAGCCTCCGAGGCGCACCTGCCCATCGCCGACATGGCCGAGGCGCGGCTCGTGCTCACGGATGCGCTCGTTACCGAATCGCTCAGGCGGGCTAAAGCCGCGGAGCGGACGGCGGAAATCGGGAGTGCGCCGGATCGTTCCGGCGACCAGGATCAGGGAAAATTTCGGCACGGGTCCGGCAGGAGCCGGCCCGTCGCCCAGCATGAGGGAGAATGATCGATGGCTGTCAGCGCCAATCGGCTGGAGCTGCTGCAGATCGCCGACGCGGTTGCCCGCGAAAAGGCGATCGACCGCAGCATCGTGATCACCGCCATGGAGGACGCGATCGCCAAGGCCGCGCGCTCGCGCTACGGCAGCGAAACCGATGTCCATGCCGACATCAATGCGAAGACCGGCGAGCTCAGGCTGTCCCGGCATCTGCTGGTGGTCGAGCACGTGGAGAACCCGGCAAGCCAGATCAGCCTGGAGGATGCCCGCAGGCACAATCCCGCCGCGCAGATCGGCGATACCATCGCGGACGCGCTGCCGCCGCTCGAATACGGGCGCATCGCCGCGCAATCGGCCAAGCAGGTGATCGTCCAGAAGGTCCGCGAGGCCGAGCGCGATCGGCAATATCAGGAATACAAGGATCGCATCGGCGACGTCGTCAACGGCATCGTCAAGCGGGTCGAATACGGCAACGTCGTCGTCGACCTCGGCCGCGGCGAGGCGATCGTGCGCCGCGACGAGATGCTGCCGCGCGAAGTGTTCCGCAACGGCGATCGCATTCGCGCCTATATCTACGACGTGCGGCGCGAAGCCCGCGGGCCGCAGATCTTTCTCTCCCGCACCCATCCGCAATTCATGGCGAAGCTGTTCGCCCAGGAAGTGCCGGAAATCTACGACGGCATCGTCGAGGTCAAGGCGGTGGCGCGCGACCCCGGATCGCGGGCGAAGATCGCGGTGATCTCCCGCGACTCCTCGGTCGATCCGGTCGGCGCCTGCGTCGGCATGCGCGGCTCACGCGTGCAGGCAGTCGTCAACGAACTGCAGGGCGAGAAGATCGACATCATTCCGTGGTCGCCGGACATCGCCACCTTCGTGGTGAACGCGCTGGCGCCCGCCGAAGTCGCCAAGGTCGTGCTCGATGAAGAGCGCGAGCGCATCGAGGTCGTGGTCCCCGACCAGCAGCTCTCGCTGGCGATCGGGCGCCGTGGCCAGAACGTGCGCCTCGCGTCCCAGCTCACCGGCTGGGACATCGACATCCTTACCGAGCAGGAGGAGTCCGAGCGACGCCAGGCCGAGTTCGAGAATCGCACCCGCATGTTCATGGATGCGCTCAACGTCGACGAAGTCGTGGGCCAGCTGCTGGCCTCCGAGGGCTTCACGTCGGTCGAGGAGCTCGCCTTCGTGGACGAGAAGGAGATCGCCTCGATCGAAGGCTTCGATGCCGATACCGCGCAGGAGCTGCAAACGCGGGCGCGCGATTACCTCGATCGCATCGAGGCGGAATTCGACGCCAAGCGCCGCGAGCTCGGCGTCGAGGACGCCTTGAAGGAAGTGCCCGGCGTCACCACCCGCATGCTGGTCGCGTTCGGCGAGAATGGCGTCAAGTCGGTCGAGGACCTGGCCGGCTGCGCGACCGACGAGCTTTCCGGCTGGAGCGAGCGCAAGGAGGGCGAGACCATTCGCCATCCCGGCATTCTCGACGGCTTCGAAATCACGCGCGAAGAGGCCGAGGCCATCATCATGCAGGCGCGGGTCAAAGCCGGGTGGGTCGACGCTGCCGATTTGGCGCCTCCGCCGGAGGCAGAGCCCGAGCAGGCGACGGAGGTGCAGGGGTAAACCCGCGCGCGGATCTCATTCATGCTGGCTCTAATCGACCCGATGGATGCCGGGCCGCGGAAGAGAGCCGCGGCGACAGAGCGACTTTGTGTCGCGACCCGGCGCGTCAAGCCGATCACGGACATGATCCGGTTCGTCGTCGGCCCGGACGGCAAGGTCGTGGCCGACCTCAAGCGCAAGCTGCCGGGTCGGGGCGTGTGGGTCACGGCGACCCGCCAGGCGCTTGCCGAGGCGATCCGACGCAAGGCCTTGGCGCGCGCCTTCAAACGTGAGGTGCGGGTCGAACCGGATCTCGCCGATCGCGTCGAGGCCTTGCTGGAGCGCTCGGCCCTGGACGCCCTGGCGATCGCCCGCAAGTCCGGAGCCGTGGCTGCGGGTTTCGCCAAGGTCGAAGCGGCGCTGCAACGGGAGAACGTCGTTGCACTCATCCACGCGGCCGATGCCGGCCCGGACGGGGTGACGAAGCTCGCCGCGGCGAGGCGGCGGGCCGGCCTCGAGGCCGAGCGGACGGCCGTCGTCACGCTATTCAGCGCGGCGCAATTGGATTTGGCACTGGGGCGGGCAAATGTGATACATGCTGCCCTGCTCGCGGACCGGGCGAGCGACAGCTTCCTTGCGCGCTGTCGCAGCCTCGAACGCTTTCGGACCGGCGTTCCGGAGCATCGGCATGGCACCGCGTGACCGGCGGAGGTGCCAACGAGGTCCGGAAAAATCCGAACTGCCGGAGGGCAGTCGCATAGGCTTCATGGGTGCGGGATTGCCCGAGGATCTTTGGATCGGGCATCCCGCTCAGGACTGGAACTTGAATGACTGAAACGAAGAACACCGGCGAGAAGACGCTGAGCGTCAACCCGACCAAGACGCTGACGCTCAAACGCGGCGTCGAGCAGGGAGTCGTGCGCCAAAGCTTCAGCCACGGCCGCAGCAAGGCAGTGGTCGTGGAGAAGGTGAAGCGTCGCGTGTCGGCGCCGGGCGAAGCCAAAGCCGCCGAGCCGATCGGCGTCGCGGAACGCGCGCCCGCGCGGCAGCCCAAGGCCTCCGCGGCGAGCCCCGCCGCGGTGCAGAGCCCCGCGCTGAGCCCGGCCGCGGCGCCCAAGCCGTCCGGCGTGGTGCTCCGCACCCTCACCGACGAGGAACGCAACGCGCGCGCCCACGCGCTCGCCGACGCGCGTGTGCGCGAGGCCGAGGAACGCCGCATCGCCGAGGAGGAGGCGCGCCGCCGCACCGACCGCGAGGGCCGCGAGCGGCGGGAGCGCGAGGCCGCCGAGGCGCGCAAGCGCGAGGAGGAGGATCGCCGCCGCCACGAAGAGGAGACCAAGCGCAAGGCCGAGCAGGAAGCCAAGAAGCGCTTCGGCGAGGAAGAAGCCAAGCGGACCACATTGGCGCCCGGCGCCCGCGCTCCGCTCGAGGCGGAAGAGGAAGAGGCGCCGCGAACCGCGCGCCGCGGGCCCGGCGGGGTCGCGCGTCCCGCGCCCGCTCCCAAGACGCCCCGTGTCGGGGCGGAGAAGCGCCGCGGCCGGCTCACGCTGGTCACCGCGCTCAAGGTGGACGAGGAGCGCCAGCGCTCCGATGCGGCGTTCCGCCGGCGCGTACAGCGGCTCAAGCGGCAGGTCACCAACGAGCCCAAGGACAAGCTCGTCCGCGAGGTGACGATCCCGGAAGCCATCACCATCCAGGAGCTCGCCAACCGCATGGCCGAGCGCGCCGTCGACGTCATCCGGCTGCTGATGAAGCAGGGGCAAATGGTGCAGATCACCGACGTGATCGACGCCGATACCGCCCAGCTGGTGGCCGAAGAGATGGGGCATTCGGTCCGCCGCGTCGCCGAATCCGACGTGGAAGAAGGCCTGTTCGACGCGCCGGACGATCCCGCGAGCCTCGTGCCGCGCCCGCCGGTCGTCACCATCATGGGCCATGTCGATCACGGCAAGACCTCGCTGCTCGATGCGATCCGCTCGACCGAAGTCGCCGCCGGCGAGGCGGGCGGCATCACCCAGCACATCGGCGCCTACCAGGTGACCGCGCCCTCGGGGACCAAGATCACCTTCATCGACACGCCGGGCCACGCCGCGTTCACCGCCATGCGCGCCCGCGGCGCGAAGGTGACCGACGTCGTCGTGCTGGTGGTGGCGGCGGATGACGGCGTCATGCCGCAAACGGCCGAGGCAATTCATCACGCCAAGGCCGCCAAGGTGCCGATGATCGTCGCCATCAACAAGATCGACAAGCCCGACGCCAAGCCGGAACGGGTACGCACCGAGCTGCTGCAGCACGAAGTGCAGGTGGAATCCCTCGGCGGCGACGTGCTCGACGTCGAAGTTTCCGCCACCAAGAAGACCAACCTCGACCGACTGCTCGAGACCATCGGGCTGCAGTCGGAAATTCTCGACCTCAGGGCCAATCCGGACCGTCCCGCCGAGGGCACCGTGATCGAGGCGAAGCTCGATCGCGGCCGCGGGCCGGTCGCGACCGTGCTGGTGCAGCGCGGCACGCTGCGGCTCGGCGACATCGTCGTCGCCGGCGCCGAGTGGGGCCGCGTGCGGGCGCTGGTCAGCGACGCCGGAGTCGCGGTCGAAGCCGCAGGCCCTTCCACCCCGGTCGAGGTGCTCGGCTTCAGCGGCACGCCGGAAGCCGGCGATCGGCTCGCGGTGGTGGATACCGAGGGCCGCGCCCGCGAGGTGACGGCGTACCGGGCGCGGCAGAGGCGCGAGATGCAAGTCGCGCGCACGGCCGGGCTGCGCGGCTCGCTCGAGCAGATGATGACCCAGCTCAAGACCGCGGGCCGCAAGGAGTTCCCGCTGGTGATCAAGGGCGACGTGCAAGGCTCGGTCGAGGCGGTCGTCGGCGCGCTCGACCAGCTCGGCACCGAGGAAGTCGCCGCGCGGATCATCCATTCCGGCGTCGGCGGCATCAACGAATCCGACGTGACGCTCGCGGAAGCCGCGGGCGCTGCCATCATCGGCTTCAATGTCCGCGCCTACAAGGAGGCGCGCGAAGCCGCTGAGCACGCCGGGATCGAGATCCGCTACTACAACATCATCTACGATCTCGTCGATGACGTGAAGAAAGCGATGTCGGGGCTGTTGCCGCCGACGCTGCGCGAGACGACGCTCGGCAACGCGGAGATCCTGGAGATCTTCAACGTGTCCAAGGTCGGCAAGGTCGCGGGCTGCCGCGTGACCGACGGCACGGTCGAGCGCGGCGCCAACGTGCGGCTCATTCGCGACAACGTGGTGATCCACGAGGGCAAGCTTTCCCAGCTCAAGCACTTCAAGGACGACGTGCGTGAGGTCCGTGCCGGACAGGAATGCGGCATGGCGTTCGAGAATTTCCAGGACATGCGCCCCGGCGACACCATCGAGTGCTACCGGGTGGAGACGGTGCAGCGCACGCTCTGAAGTTCGAAGCTTCAGCCTGCGCGCATCCTGTTCCGGCCAAACTGGACCGACATCCGATCCGAGCACGTTCGGCGCCCTTGAACGCGCGCCGGAACGAAACGAGGTTGAACGAAAATGTCTCGCGCACAACATCGCGAGCCCGCCGCCGGCCCCACGCAACGCCAGTTGCGCGTCGGCGAGGCGGTGCGTCACGCCGTCTCCGAGCTGTTGGCGCACGGCGCAGTGCACGACGCCGTGATCGAGACGCATCTGATCACGGTGCCCGAAGTGCGCATGAGCGCCGACCTGCGGCTGGCGACGATCTACGTGATGCCGCTCGGCGGGCGCGACGAGGCGCAGGTGCTGGCGGCGCTCGACCGCAACAAGCGCTATGTGCGCGGCGCCATCGCCAAGAAGGTGAACCTGAAATTCGCCCCCGACATCCGCTTCCGCATCGACGAGCGGTTCGGCGAAGCGGAGCGGATCGAGCGATTGTTGCGGTCTCCCGCGGTCAAACGCGATCTCGCCGGAGGTTCCGATGGCGAGCATTGACGCGATCGGCGACGACCGCGGCGCCGCGCGCAAGCCGCAGAAGCAGGACGTGCACGGCTGGGTCATCATCGACAAGCCGGTCGGGATGACCTCGACGTTCGCGGTCGGAGTGGTCAAGCGGCTGTTCTGCGCCAAGCGCGCCGGCCATGCCGGCACGCTCGATCCGCTGGCGTCGGGCTGTCTGCCGATCGCGCTCGGCGAAGCGACCAAGACCGTGCCGTTCGTGATGGACGGGCGGAAATCCTATCGCTTCACCGTGCGCTGGGGCGAGGAGCGCGACACCGACGACGCCGAGGGGCACGCGATCGAGACGAGCCCGCAGCGCCCCGATGCGGCCGCCATCGCCGCGCTGTTGCCGCGTTTTTTGGGCACCATCGCCCAGGTGCCGCCGCGGTTCTCCGCGGTGAAGATCGAAGGCGAGCGCGCCTACGATCTCGCCCGCGACGGCGAGGCGGTCGAGCTCGAGCCCCGCCCGGTCACGATTCACCGGCTCGCGCTCGTCGAAACGCCAGATGCCGACCACGCGGTGTTCGAGGCCGAGTGCGGCAAGGGCGCCTATGTGCGTGGGCTCGCGCGCGACATGGGCCGGGCGCTCGGCTGCCTCGGCCACGTCTCGGCGCTGCGCCGCACCGCGGTCGGGCCGTTCGGCGAGCCCGCCATGATTTCCCTGGCAGAGCTGCAGGCTTTGTGGCATAGAGCCGCGGCCGGCGAGGCGAGCCTCGCCGACGCGCTCGAGCCCGTTGAGACCGCGCTGGACGACATCCCGGCGCTGGCCGTCAGCCGGGCCGATGCGGCCCGGCTCCAGCGGGGCCAGGCCGTTCTGTTGCGCGGACGGGACGCTCCGATTTTGCGCGGCACGGTCTACGTCACCACGGCAGGAAGGCTGATCGCCCTTGCCGACGTCGACCGCGGCGAAATCGTCCCCAAGCGCGTGTTCAACCTCGCCGGCCTGACCAGCAGCGCCGGCGCAAGAAAAGGCTGACCCGATGTCGCTGACCACCGGCCGCAAGGCGGAAATCATCAAGGATTATGCCACGAAATCCGGTGACACCGGTTCGCCGGAGGTGCAGGTCGCGATCCTCTCGGAGCGCATCACGACGCTGACCGAGCATTTCAAGACCCACGTCAAGGACAATCATTCCCGGCGCGGCTTGCTCAAGCTGGTGTCGCAGCGCCGCCAGCTGCTCGACTATCTGCGGCGCGCCGACGAGACCCGATACAAGACGCTGATCGAGCGGCTCGGCATCCGTCGTTGAAGAAATTCCGCGCGGGGAAAAACGCGCGTTCACAGCGGATGGCGAAGCCTCCGCAAACAAGTCCGGCAGCAAGTCTGCCGCACAGAGAAGCCGGGCGAGGCCCGGCATCGAAAGGAGATCGAAGGCCATGGCAGGATCGCCGGACGCTGTCTCGGACGCGGTGCGCGACAGCCTCTCGCCGTCTTGCTCATGGCTTTCGCCCTTCCGCCGAAAACCATGAGAGAGACAAACCATGTTCGATATTCATCGTGTTGAGCTCGATTGGGGCGGGCGCAAGCTCGTCCTGGAATCCGGCCGGATCGCCCGCCAAGCCGACGGCGCGGTGCTCGCCTCCTACGGCGAGACCACCGTGCTCGCCACGGTCGTTTCCGACAGGGAGCCGAGGGAAGGCATCGATTTCCTGCCGCTCACCTGCAATTACCAGGAAAAATTCTACGCGGCGGGCCGCATCCCCGGCGGCTATTTCAAGCGGGAAGGCCGGCCGACCGAAAAGGAGACGCTGGTCTCCCGCCTGATCGACCGCCCGGTGCGGCCGCTGTTCGCCGCAGGCTACCGCTGCGACACCCAGGTGATCGCCACCGTGCTGTCCCACGACCTGGAGAACGATCCCGACATCGTGGCGATGGTCGCCTCCTCGGCGGCGCTCACGCTCTCGGGCGCGCCGTTCATGGGACCGGTCGGCGCCGCGCGGGTCGGCTTCATCAACAACGAATACGTGCTCAATCCGCAACTCGACGAAATGACCGAAAGCCAGCTCGACCTCATCGTCGCCGGCACGCAGGATGCGGTGCTGATGGTCGAATCGGAAGCCAAGGAGCTGCCCGAAGAGGTCATGCTCGGCGCCGTGATGTTCGGCCACAAGCATTTCCAGCCGGTGATCGACGCCATCATCAACCTCGCCGAGAAGGCCGCCAAGGAGCCCCGCGACTTCGCGCTGCCCGCGAGCGCCGCGCTCGAAGAGAAGATGCGCGGCCTGATCGAAGCGGATCTACGCGCCGCCTATGGCATCGCCGGCAAGCAGGAGCGCCACGCCGCGATCGAGGCTGGCAAGGCCAAGGCGATGGCGCATTTCTTTCCCGAGGGGGTCGCCAACCCCGCGTACGACCCGCTGCATGTTGCCGCCGTGTTCAAGGACCTCGAAGCGAAAATCGTGCGGCACAACATCCTCGATACCGGCCGGCGCATCGACGGGCGGGATCTCAAGACGGTGCGGCCGATCGTGTGCGAGGTCGGCGTGCTGCCGCGTACCCACGGCTCCGCGCTGTTCACGCGCGGCGAGACCCAGGCCCTGGTGATCGCTACGCTGGGCACCGGCGAGGACGAGCAGTACATCGACGCGCTGCAGGGCACCTACAAGGAGACGTTTCTGCTGCATTACAATTTCCCGCCGTTCTCGGTCGGCGAGACCGGGCGGCTGGGCGCGCCCGGCCGCCGCGAGGTCGGCCACGGCAAGCTCGCCTGGCGGGCGATCCGTCCGGTGCTGCCGCAGCATCACGAGTTCCCCTACACGATCCGCGTGGTCTCGGAGATCACCGAATCCAACGGCTCCTCCTCGATGGCGACCGTGTGCGGCACCTCGCTCGCCTTGATGGACGCGGGCGTGCCGCTCAGGCGCCCCACCGCCGGCATCGCCATGGGCCTCATCCTGGAAGATAGCCGCTTCGCCGTGCTCTCCGACATCCTCGGCGACGAGGACCATCTGGGCGACATGGATTTCAAGGTGGCCGGCACCGAGCGCGGCGTCACCTCGCTGCAGATGGACATCAAGATCTCCGGCATCAACGAGGAGATCATGCGGGTCGCGCTCGGCCAGGCCAAGGACGGGCGCCTGCACATCCTCGGCGAGATGGCCAAGGCCTTGGTCTCGCATCGCGCCGAGCTCGGCGCGCATGCGCCGCGCATCGAGGTGATCTCCATCCCGGTCGACAAGATCCGCGAAGTGATCGGCTCGGGCGGCAAGGTGATCCGTGAGATCGTGGAAAAGACCGGGGCGAAAATCGACATTTCCGACGACGGCACCATCAAGATCGCCTCGGCCAACGCCGATTCGATCAAGGCGGCGATCAACTGGATCAAGTCGATCGCGTCGGAGCCCGAGGTCGGCCAGATCTACGACGGCACCGTGGTCAAGGTGATGGATTTCGGCGCCTTCGTGAATTTCTTCGGCTCCAAAGACGGCCTCGTCCACATCAGCCAGCTCGCCCCGCGCCGGGTGCAAAAAGTCACCGACGTGGTGAAAGAGGGCGACAAGGTCAAGGTCAAGCTGCTCGGGTTCGACGACCGCGGCAAGGTGCGGCTGTCGATGAAGATCGTCGACCAGCAGACCGGCGAGGACCTGGAAGCCAAGCAAAAGGCCGAAACCGAGCGCACCCAGGAGGCGGCCGGCGCCGGGGAGTGAGGGCTCGTCACGTCATCTAGTTGCAAAAGGGCGGCCGCGCGGCCGCCCTTTTTGCATGACGTGGCGCAGTTTCGACCGGTCCGTACATGTCCAAACTGCCGCTTGCCCCGGGTACGCGGCCCTGCCGTCGAATGATCCCGTTCATTGGGCCGACGCGGACGTGCTCATCCGGTGCTTGGAAGGCGGCAGTTGGACCCCAAGCCGACATGGGACGTCGTCAGCCGCATTTTTTTCTTCTTGTGGAGCGACAGTGGGCCCCGCCGCTGTTCCACCACCGCCGCCCCGATCGATGATTCCGTCAGTTCCGGTTTCCCGCATCACCCGGACAAGTCGACGGAGAGCATGTCATCGAGTTTTCCGTTTGGGAGCGGTCGCAGGTTGTTGGCCGGGCGACCCTTCGAGATTCAGGGCGCAGTAACCGCCGTTGCCGCTGAGAGCGGCGTGACATTGCTGCAATGTATAGAAGCCGCAGTTGGTGCCCGAGTCCTGGTAAAACGCACACCACGGCGCCGCGTCTGCATCATTGCTTGGGGCGAACACCAGTGTCAGAGCGGCAAGCGCCGTAGCAGTGAATATTCGCATGTCGATCTCCCGGCCATGAATTTCGATTATGTCTTGAATACGGCTGAGGGGCGAGGGGTAGTTCGGACAAGGGGCTGGCGAGGGCGGGTTTCGACGTCCGAGTTCCGACGGACTGCGGACGTTGATGATTTATCTCCGCTGCATTGGCGAAGGGCGACCGCGAGGCCGCCCTTTTTGCGTGGCGTGGCCGGCCCGGCGAGCGGGCGGATCAGTTCGGGCTCATCCGCGCGGAGGCCGGGTGGCCCGGCACCTTGAAGCGCTTGCCGGTGTCGGTGATCTTCTTGCCGTCGACCTTGAGGATGGAGAAATCCTGGTCGAGGTAATTGCCGACGTAGAGATAGCGGCCGTCCGGCGTGAACACCGCCGCCTCGGGCAGGCCGCCGACCTCGATGCTGTCGAGCCTCGTCACCTTGTCGCCCTCGATGCCCAGCACGGTGACGCTGCCGTTGCGGTGATAATAATAGGCGCTCTTGTTGTTCGACCCGGCGAGGATCGCGGCGACCGCGACGTCGCCCTTGGGGCTGATGGCGAGGCCCTCGGGGCCGTCCCCGACCACGACCTTGTCGGTGACGCGCGGCGGAGAGAGATCGAGCGCGATGATGCTCACCGTATCGACGCTGCCGTCGGAGGAACCGGCGCCGCCGTTGTCGGCCGTGAGCGCGATCTTCCCGCTCGGCGCGACCGCGACGTTGTAGGGCCACAGGCCCGCCGCCCAATCGACCTTGTTGTAGGTGACCTTGTCGCCGTTGACCTCGAGCAGCGCGACCTTGTGGGCCGAGAATTTGGTCGCGAGCGCGCGCTTGCCGTCCGGCGTGAAGACGACGTGCGAGACTTCATCGCCCATCGGAACGGTATCGATGATTTTCACGTCGGTGCCGTGGATCGAGAGCACGCTGATCGACTTGTCGGCGCGGTTGGCGACGAGGGCGAGATCGCCCTTGGGGCTGATACTCAAGCCGGACGGCTGTTTCGCCGCCGTCATGGTCTGCACCAGCTTGACCGGGTTCGCCTTGAGATCGATGACGTGGATCTTGTCGTCCGGGACCTGCTTGAGCGTGCCGCCCTCGTCGATTACGTTGATGGAATCTGCGACCAGCGCCACGGAGCCGGTCGGATCGATCGCGAGATTGACCGGCGGGCCGACGACCGAGTTCTTGAGCGGAAGATTGGCGACGATCTTCGGCTCGAGCGGATTGGCGAGATCGACGATCAGCACGGAATCCTTGCCGGACGGCGACAGGATCGCCTTGCCGTTGTCGTCCCACAGCAGCTTTTCGTCATTGCCGACGATCATGAACGGCGCGGCCTGCACCAGGCGCGCACCGGCGAGCGCGAGAATCGCGGCCAGCACCAGTGTGATCGGAAGCGAGCGCATGAAGTCCTCCCCGCGATTTATTGTTGAAGCGGTAAGGGGGCGAGCCTAGCCGTTCTCCGGGCGGCGGTCCAATGCGCGTCGCGGGACGCGGTCGCAGCCTATTGCGCCGCGTCCTTGGTGCGCTCCTCGGCGGCGGCTTCGGCCTCATCCACGGTCTTGAGCGCGGTGGGCTGCGGCATCGCCATGACGTTGTAGCCGGAATCGACGAAATGAATGTCGCCGGTCACTCCGGTCGAAAGATCGCTGAGCAGGTAGAGCGCGGCGCCGCCGATCTCGTCGATCGAAACGGTGCGCCGCAACGGCGAGTGGCGCTGCTGGAAATTGAACATCAGCCGCGCCTCGGCAATGCCGGATCCGGCCAGCGTGCGAACCGGTCCGGCCGAAATGGCATTGACCCGGATGCCGGCGAGTCCGAAATCCGCGGCAAGGTAGCGCACCGACGCTTCGAGCGCCGCCTTGGCGACCCCCATGACGTTGTAGTTCGGCATCACCCGGGTCGAGCCTCCGTAGGTCAGGGTGAGCATCGACGCGCCGGAACCCATCAGCGCCGCCGCACGCTTGGCTACTTCCGTGAACGAGAAGCAGGAGATCAGCATGGTACGGAGGAAATTCTCCCGCGAAGTATCGGCATAGCGCCCTTTGAGCTCGTTGCGATCGGAAAACGCGATCGCGTGCACCAGGAAGTCGAGCTTGCCCCAGCTCCGCGCGATCTTGGTAAAGACGAGATCGACGGAGCTGCGGTCCTCGACGTCGCAGGGCAGAATCAAGCTTGCTCCCAGCGTTTCGGCGAGCGGCCGCACGCGTTTTCCCAGCGCCTCGCCCTGGTAGGTGAACGCGAGCATGGCGCCTTCCCGGGCAAGCGCCTTGGCGATTCCCCAGGCGATCGAGTGGTCGTTGGCGACCCCCATGATCAGCCCGCGCTTGCCCTCCATCAGATTGGCCATACCCCACCATGCTCCTTGCGCGAGCCGCACGCGCTCGCTTGCTGTCGTGGCCGGGATCCCGAAGAAGCCCGACGGCGAAGTCTCGAATTCCGTCGTATCGTCCGGTCCGATAGCGGCGTCCGCGTGCGCTCGGAGGCGCCGGGCGCGGGCGCAAACTCAGGCATCGAGCCGCTTGAATACCACGGATGCGTTGGTGCCGCCGAACCCGAACGAATTCGACAGCACGCAGGAAAGCGCCACGCCGTCGCGGCGCTCGCGAACGATGGGTACGTCGGCGAAAGCGGGATCGAGATGGTCGATATTGGCGCTTTCGCAGATGAAGCCGTTGTTCATCATCAACAGCGAGTAGATCGCCTCCTGCGCCCCAGCGGCGCCGAGCGAATGACCGGTCAGGGACTTGGTGGCCGAAATCGGCGGAGAGCTTGCGCCGAACACTTCGCGAATGGCCTCGATCTCCCGCAGATCTCCGATCGGGGTCGAGGTCGCATGCGGGTTGATGTAATCGACCGGACATTTCACGGTGGAAAGCGCCATGCGCATGCAGCGCGCCGCACCCTCCCCGGACGGCGCCACCATGTCGTAGCCGTCGGACGTGGCGCCATAGCCGGCGAGCTCCGCATAGATCTTGGCGCCGCGCGCCTTGGCGCGATCTAGCTCCTCGAGCACCAGCACGCCGGCGCCGCCTGCGATCACGAAACCGTCCCGATCGACATCGTAGGCCCGCGAGGCCTTCGCCGGAGTCGCGTTGAACTTCGACGACATCGCCCCCATGGCGTCGAACAGCACCGAAAGCGTCCAGTCGAGCTCCTCGCAGCCGCCGGCGAAAATGATGTCCTGCTTGCCGAGCTGGATGATCTCCATGGCGTTGCCGATGCAATGATTGGAAGTCGCGCAAGCCGAGGAGATGCTGTAGTTCACGCCCTTGATCTTGAACCAGGTGCCGAGCGTCGCCGAAGCGGTCGAGGACATGGCCTTCGGCACCGCGAACGGGCCGACCCGCTTCGGCCCCTTGCTGCGCGCAATGTCGGCGGCCTCGACGATGCTGCGCGTCGAGGGGCCGCCCGAGCCCATGATGATGCCGGTCCGCTGGTGCGAGACCTCGCCGGCTTCGAGGCCCGCGTCGCGGATCGCCTGCTCCATGGCCACGTGGTTCCAGGCGGCGCCGCCGCCGAGAAACCGCAGTGCCCGGCGATCGATGGCATGCTCGGTGTCGAGGCTGGGCGCGCCGTGGACCTGACAGCGGAACCCGAGCTTCACATATTCGTCGGCGCGCACCACGCCGGATTTGGCCTCGCGCAGCGACGCCAGCACTTCCTGGGTGTTGTTGCCGATCGATGAGACGACGCCCATCCCCGTGACGACGACCCGTTTCATGATTGCCTCGTCCGCACTTCCGTCCGCATCCGGCGCGCGCTGCGAGCGCCTTCCGCGCCCTCAGGCCCCGCTCGCCTGCAGCACGGCATCCTGGCGGAACAACCCTACCTTGAGGTCGCTGGCCCGATAGATCAAGGAGCCGTCCGCCGAAAGCCAGCCGTCGGCGACGCCGAGCACGAGCTTCGCGCGCATCACCCGCTTGATGTCGATGCCGTAGATCACGTTCTTCATCGTCGGCAGCACCTGGCCCGAGAACTTGACCTCGCCCAGCCCCAAGGCGCGGCCCTTGCCGGGCGCTCCGAGCCAGCCCAGAAAAAATCCGAGCAATTGCCACAGCGCGTCGAGCCCGAGGCAGCCGGGCATGACCGGGTCGCCTTTGAAATGACAGGGAAAAAACCACATGTCGGGCTTGACGCTGAGCTCGGCGCGGACCAACCCCCTGCCATGCTCGCCCCCCGCTTCGGCGATCTCGGCGATCCGGTCGAACATCAACATCGGCGGCAGCGGCAACTGGGCATTGCCCGCGCCGAACAGCTCGCCGCGGCCGCATGCGAGCAGGTCCTCATAATCATAGCTGCCGCGCCGGGTCCGCATTCCGGTTGGTTCCTCGAGCATGGGCCTGGGCCGTTCTCCTAACACATCGGCGGGGCGAGGGGCAAAGTCGCGCGTCCCGAGCGAGCCCCGTGCTTCGCGCCGCCGGCGTCGCGCGGCGACCCCGCGCAATGCCTGCGACATTGCTTTGCGCGCGGCCGGGCCTCAGGGTCGATTGGCGACGCAGTTGCATCCCGGGCTCGGGCTCGCATATGATCCCGGCCGCAAAACCTCCCGTTCAGGCCGATAGGGTGGAGCGATTGGTCGCACGAATGGCGCAACCGCATACGATCGTGTTCTCGAGCGCGCTCGACGAGCCGGCGCCGCGCCGGCTGGCGGAGCGGGCGGCGCCGACCGGCTGCCCCTGGCACGACGTCCGGGCCATGCTGCGGCAGGTCGGGCTGCGCCCGACGCGCCAGCGCATGGCGCTCGGCTGGATCCTGTTCGGCAAGGGCGACCGGCACGTAACCGCCGAGTTGCTCTATGAAGAGGCCAACAAGGCGAAGGTCCTGGTCTCGCTGGCGACGATCTACAATACCCTGCATCAGTTCACGCAAGCCGGGCTGCTGCGCCAGGTCGCGGTCGACGGCTCGAAGACCTATTTCGATACCAATGCGTCCGACCACCACCATTTCTTCGTCGAGGACGAGAACGCGCTCGTCGACATTCCGGCGACCGAAGCCATGATGGACAAGCTACCGACGACGCCGCCGGGGTATAAGATCGCGCGGGTGGACATCGTCGTCAGGCTCAAGCGCGAGGACGAGCCGGACCGGGACGGCTAGTCGATCTTCTCGTTGGGGTAGACCCCCCACAGGCGGTCCTGCTCGATCCAGCCGTCGAACCCCTCGCCGACGATCCTGCACCATTCTCCGCTGCAGCGCTTGACCGAGCCCAGCACGCCGGGCTGCAAGCGCGCGACCAGCCTGCCCGACCGGTCCGCCCGATCCAACAGCGGCACCACCTCGTCCTTGGGCTTTGCCTGCGGCGCGACCATGATCGTGCGGCGTCCGGACAAGAGCGAGTGATAGACCCAGCCTTCGCCGCCGTCCCAGTCGCGCACCCGCCGCCAATTGTCGAACTCGGCGGTGATCTCCACGGGAAGCGTCGCCTTGGTGTAGACCCAGACGACCTCGTGATCCTTGTCCGGCCCCCCGCGCACGTTGACGCGGTCGGATTTCAGGCTGACGAAGCGAGGAACCGGCAGGCCGGTCGCCGCCCCGGGCGCGAGCGGGTCGGCGCTTGCCGGTCCGGCCGCGATCCGCACGAGCAGCACAAGCGCCAGGGGGAGCCAATTTCGCGATATCATCGATCAAATTTCTGCCTTGCCGAGCCGGCAATTCGACTGCGCTCGCACTTTTCGCACGCAACCGGCGGCGAAGCGCGCCGGCGTTTGCCGCCCGCTTTGTCTTGGCCCGCCCATCTGATAGAGAGGAGGTACCGGCCGAAGACTCGCCGCCGAACGGTGGCGACAGTCTCGGTCGGCTCGGTTAATGAGCGCTGAACGGGCGAATGTGACCGGCATCTCGCATGCGCGATCCCGCGCCGGAGGCCGAGGGCGTCGATAATGCCGAACCGGAAAAAGCCATTGGTGGTGGTCACGCGCAAGCTGCCGGACAGCGTCGAAACCCGCATGCGCGAGCTGTTCGAGGCCCGTCTCAACCTCGACGACAAGCCGATGAGCCATGCGGAGCTCGCCGAGGCCGCGAAGATCGCCGACGTGCTGGTGCCCACGATTACCGATCGGATCGACGCATCCGTGCTCAGCCAGTCCGGTGACAAGCTCAAGCTGATCGCCAATTTCGGCAACGGCGTCGACAATATCGACGTGGCCACGGCGGTGCAGCGCGGCATCACCGTCACCAACACCCCGGGCGTGCTGACCGAGGACACCGCCGACATGACCATGGCGCTGATCCTCGCGGTGCCGCGGCGGCTCGCGGAAGGCGCCAATGTGCTGATCGCGGACAAGGATTGGACCGGCTGGACGCCGACCTGGATGCTCGGCCACCGCATCTGGGGCAAGCGGCTGGGCATCGTCGGCATGGGCCGGATCGGGCAGGCGGTCGCGCGCCGCGCCCGGGCGTTCGGGCTGCAGATCCATTACCACAACCGCCGCCGGGTCTCGCCGCACATCGAGGAGGAGCTCGAGGCCACCTATTGGGAGAGCCTCGACCAGATGCTCGCCCGGATGGACATCATCTCGGTGAATTGCCCGCACACGCCGGCGACCTATCATCTGTTGTCCGCGCGCCGGTTGAAATTGATGCGGCCCGAGGCCTATGTGGTCAACACCGCCCGCGGCGAGGTCATCGATGAGAACGCGCTCGCGCGCATGATCGAGCACGGCGAGATCGCCGGCGTCGGTCTCGACGTGTACGAGCACGAGCCCGCCGTCAATCCCAAGCTGCTGAAGCTTGCGCGCGCCGGTAAGGTGGTGCTGCTGCCGCACATGGGCTCCGCCACGATCGAAGGTCGCATCGACATGGGCGAAAAGGTCATTATCAATATCAAGACCTTCATGGACGGACACCGGCCGCCGGATCGCGTGCTGCCCTCGATGCTGTGATCCGAGCCTTCGAACCCCGCATGTGGATTGCATCCCTCCGCCTTATGGCCGCGCTCGGTGCGACGCTGCTCGCCGCAGCGCCGGCAGCGGCGCAGAGCTTGACGGTCGACGAGTTCCGCCGCGAGCTCGTCGGCCTGCCGCTGTGCGGCACGCCCAATGTCGGGCCGCTCGCCGGAAAGGCGCTGTGCACGGTGCACCTGCCCGATGGAACCGCCATCCTGTCCGGCTCCGGAATTCTGGTGCGCGGAATCTGGGAGGCCGAAGGCGGCAAAATCTGCCGCCGCAATGCCCATGACGCGCCGGACCGCCGCCGCTGCGTCGAATACGAGCGCGTCGGTCCCAACCGCTACCGCAACAGCGACGGCGTCGATTTCTGCATCGGCCCCTGCCCCGAAGCCGCCGCCGTCGCAAAGCCCGCCGAGAAGTGATCCGGCTTCCGCCGGAAGGCGGCCCTGCGCAGCTCTTTCGAAACGGCTCGATTCCGCCCGGCGCGCGCCTGCTTTATGGTGGCGCTTCACCACCCGGGGAGGAACCTCATGCGCGCAACGATCGCGGGCATCGCGGCCGGCGCCCTCGCCACGGCCGCCGTGCCGGGACTAGCTGCCGGGCGACTCGCTCCCAACGAGATCCAGGCGACCTTCTTCAATGGCCAGCCGTTCACGTCGTCGACGCCCTCGAACATCAAGTTCAAGATGGTGTTCACGCCCGACGGCAAGGTCCTGCGCCAGCCGGTCGGGAACGCCGGCCTCAAAGGCGAGGGGACCTGGAAGCTCGACAAGGACGGCTTCTGCACCACCTGGAAGGGCAGCAAGCCCAATTGCTTCATCGTGTCGGCGACCGGCGAGAACAAATGGGCGGTGATGAAGGGCCCCACGACCATGGCGGTGTGGAGCAAGTGATACCTGGCGAGCCGCTCAGCCGGCGTGGACCGAGAGATCGCGGATCGCGGATTTCTCGCCCGAGAGCGGATTTTTCGGATCCCAGGCGTAGCGCAACATCTCGAAACGCAGCGAGCGCGCATCGAGCATGAGCAGGCGGCCAACCAGGCCCTCGCCGAAACCGACGATCTCCCGGATCACTTCGAGCGCCATCAAGGAGCCGACAATGCCGGTCAGGGCCCCGAGGATACCGGCCTCGGCGCAGGCCGGCACCGTGCCGGCGGGCGGCGGCTCGGGGAACAGGCAGCGGTAGGTCGGGTTCGGCCGACCGTCGGGGCCGCGCTCGTGGGCCCGGATGGTGGTGAGCGTGCCGTCGAAGCTGCCGACCGCCGCGGTGACCAGCGGTTTTTCCGCAAAATAGCAGGCGTCGGAAACGAGATAGCGGGTGGCGAAATTGTCGGAACCGTCGGCGACGACGTCGTAGCGGCCGATGAGGTCGAGCGCATTGGCCGCGGTCAGGCGCACGCCATGGGGCTCGATCGCCACGTTCGGGTTCAGCCGCCCGATCACCGCCGCCGCGCTGTCGACCTTGGGCCGGCCGAGGTCCGGCGTGCCGTGGATGACTTGGCGCTGCAGGTTGGAAAGCGACACGGCGTCGTCGTCGACGACGCCGAGCGTGCCGACGCCCGCCGCGGCGAGATAGAGCAGCACCGGCGTGCCGAGCCCGCCGGCGCCGATCACCACGACCCGCGCGCGCCGCAGCGCGAGCTGGCCCGGTCCGCCGACCTCGCGCAATACGATGTGGCGCGCGTAACGCTCGAGCTCCTCGTTCGTCAGCATCGGTTTGCCTCGAGGCTTATATCGCCATCGTCGATCGGGTTCGCCAGCGGCACGGAACGGCATTCATCGATTGCGGAATTTCGGCGCGCGCTTCTCGATGAAGGCCGCCATGCCCTCCTTCTGGTCCTCGGTCGCGAACAAGGAATGAAACACCCGGCGCTCGAACCGCACGCCTTCGGCGAGCGAAACCTCGAAGGCGCGGTTGATGGCTTCCTTGGCGACCATCACGGCCGGAAGCGACATCGACGCGATGGTCTCGGCTGTCTTCACCGCCTCCTCCAAAAGATTCGCCAGCGGCACGATTCGGGCCACTAGTCCCGCGCGCTCCGCCTCCTGCGCGTCCATCATCCGGCCGGTGAGGCAAAGGTCCATGGCCTTGGCCTTGCCGACCGCGCGGGTCAGGCGCTGCGTGCCGCCGATGCCCGGGATGACGCCGAGCTTGATCTCGGGCTGGCCGAACTTGGCATTGTCCGCCGCGAGGATGAGGTCGCACATCATCGCGAGCTCGCAGCCGCCGCCGAGCGCGAAGCCCGCGACCGCGGCGATCACCGGTTTTCGCGCGCGCGCGAGGCGGTCCCATTGGGCGGCAAAATCGCCCAGGAACGCGTCCATGTAGGTCTTGCCGGCCATCTCCTTGATGTCCGCGCCGGCCGCGAACGCTTTCTCCGAGCCGGTGATGACGATACAACCGATCGCATCGGAAGCCTCGAAGGCGTCGACCGCATGGCTCAGATCCGCGATCAGCGCCGCGTTGAGCGCGTTGAGCGCCTGGGGACGGTTGAGGCGGATGATGCCCACCTTGCCGCGGGTCTCGATCTCGACGTTCTCGTAGCTCATGGCGCCCTCTCGATTCATCCGATCACTTCTGGCATACGGGACAAAAAAACGTGGAGCGGCCGTTCTGCGCGATGCGCCGCACGATGCCGGGGCAGCCGCGGGTCGGGCAGCGGCCGCCTTCGCGGTCGTAGACGCGGAACTTGTGCTGAAAGCTGCCGAGCTCGCCGTCGGTGCGGCGATGATCGCGCAACGAGGAGCCGCCGGCCGCAATAGCATCCTCGAGCACCGCTTTGATCGCCGCGACGAGCCGCTCGGCATGCGGCGTCGGCGCGCCCGCGCGCGTCGCGAGCGTCGAGGCTTTGCGTCGCGGCGAGAGTCGCGCCCGGTTGAGCGCCTCGCAAACGTAGATATTGCCGAGCCCGGCCACGACCTTCTGGTCGAGCAATGCGGCTTTGAGGTTCGTCACTTTGCTCGCGCAGGCTCGCGCGAGCCTTTCCGGCGTGAAATCCTCATCGAGCGGCTCGGGGCCGATCCGCATCAGCGGATGTTGTTCGAGCTCGGCGCGCGAAACCAGCAGCATGAAACCGAACCGGCGTGGGTCGTTGAACGTCACCGTCGCGCCGGACGACATGCGGAACACCACGTGATCGTGGGTAAGGGAGCGCGAGCGCGCGAAATGCAACGCGCCGGGCGTATCTTCCGCCATGCCGTCGAGCACCCGGAACGAACCCGACATGCCCAGATGCATGATCAGCACCTCGCCCGAGGAGAGATCGGCGAGCAGATATTTGGCGCGGCGGGAAAGCCTCTCGACGCTCGCCCCGACGAGCCGCCGCGCGAAATTCGCCGGCAGCGGCCAGCGCAGGTCCTCGCGATGCGCCTGAACGGCCAGGAACGAGGCGCGCTCCATCGCCGGGGCAAGCCCCCGCCGCACCGTTTCAACCTCGGGAAGTTCCGGCACGTTTACTCCATCGGGCGATTTCCGGGGATTTGATAGCGCCCCGGCCGCCCCCGCGCTATGGTCGAAACAGCGATCGGAGCCATGGCATGGGCGAAAATCCCGCGAATCGCGAGACCGATTTCGGTTTCCACAACGTGCCGCTCGCCGACAAGCAGGACCTCGTCGACGACGTGTTCCGCAAGGTGGCGCGGCGCTACGACCTCATGAACGACCTGATGTCGGGCGGGCTGCATCGGGCCTGGAAAAATGCGCTCGTCACGGCGATCAACCCGCCGCGGCAGACACGAGCGTTCCGGCTGCTCGACGTGGCGGGCGGTACCGGCGACGTGGCGTTTCGCGCGGTGGAGGCCGGCGCCTCGGCCACGCGCGCGACCGTCCTCGATGCGAGCGCGGAGATGCTGCAGGTCGGCCGTGAGCGCGCGCAGGAGCGCGGGCTTGCGGACGTCGTGGGCTTCGTCGAGGGCAATGCCGAGCATCTGCCGTTCGCGGATTCGAGCTACGACGCCGTCTCGATCGCCTTCGGCATGCGCAACGTTCCACGCATCGAGCGGGCGCTCGGCGAGGCGTTTCGCGTGCTCAAGCCGCTCGGACATTTCCTGTGCCTGGAATTCTCCACTGTCGACGTTCCGGGGCTCGATCGACTGTACGATCTTTATTCGTTCCGGGTGATTCCCGCGCTGGGGCGGGCGGTGGTGGGCGATGCCGAGCCCTACCGCTACCTGGTGGAATCGATCCGCCGATTCCCGAGGCCGGAGGCGCTCGCCGCGATGCTGCGCAGCGCCGGCTTCCGCCGGGTGTCGCATCGGCGCATGTCCGGCGGCATCGTGGCGCTCCACTCCGGCTGGAGGCTGTGATCCGGCGCGTCCGCACATGAACCTCCTGCTCCGCGGCAGTGCGCCGGAATCGCCAGTGCGGCGTCCCGCCATGCTGTTGGCTCCCGCACATCTGGCGCGGCTCGCCCGCGCCGGCTTCGTGTTCGCGCGCGAGGGGGTGTTCGGCCTGTTGGATCCGGTGTTGTTCCCGTGGCCGATCGCTCTCGTGCTGCGTCTCGGCAGGCTCATCGAGCGGCCGACCGGCGCAGCGGGCGGGGCTGGCACGGCCGGCGCGGTGCGGCTCGCCGCGGCGTTGACCAGGCTCGGCCCGAGCTACGTCAAGCTCGGACAATTTCTGGCCACCCGGCCCGATATCGTCGGGGCGGCGCTCTCGCGCGATCTCGAAAGCCTGCAGGACCGAATGGCACCGTTTCCGCAGGCCGGGGCCGAGGCCGCCGTCGCCAGCGCGCTCGGCGCGCCGCTGCGCGACAGTTTCGCGAGCTTCGGCCCGCCGGTTGCGGCCGCCTCGATCGCGCAGGTGCATCGCGCCGAGGTGATCGAGCAAGGCGAGCGCCGGCCGGTCGCCGTCAAGGTGCTGCGCCCCGGCATCGAGCGCCGCTTCAAGACCGATCTCGAGGCGTTCGCATTCGTCGCCTTCCACGCCGAGCGGATGTCCGCGGAGGCACGGCGGCTGCGCATCGTCGAAGTGGTGGATACGCTGGCGCGCAGCGTTGCGGTCGAGATGGATCTGCGCCTCGAGGCGGCGGCGATCTCGGAAATGGCGGAGAACACCCGGGAAGATCCGGATTTTCGCGTGCCGGCGATCGACTGGATGCGGACCGCCAGGGACGTGCTCACGCTGGAATGGATCGATGCCACGCCGCTGTCCGATCGCGCCGCGCTCATCGCCAAAGGCTTCGACCTCAAGCAGCTCGCGCGCGCGCTGATGCAATCGTTCCTGCGGCACGCTCTGCGCGACGGCTTCTTTCACGCCGACATGCATCCGGGCAACCTCTTCGTCGACGCCAATGGCCGGTTCATCGCGGTCGACTTCGGCATCATGGGCCGGCTCGGCGCCAAGGAGCGCCGGTTCCTGGCCGAGATCCTGCACGGCTTCATCACCCGCGATTATCTGCGCACCGCCGAAGTGCATTTCGAAGCCGGCTACGTCCCCCCGCAGCACTCGGTCGAAAGTTTCGCCCAGGCGATCCGGGCGATCGGCGAACCGATTCACAGCCGCACCGCCGCCGAGATCTCGATGGCCAAGCTGCTCAATCTGCTGTTCGAAGTCACCAGCCTGTTCGATATGCGCACCCGGCCGGAATTGCTGCTGCTGCAAAAGACCATGGTGGTGGTTGAGGGGGTGGCGCGCTCGCTCGATCCCGGGCTCGACATGTGGTCGACTTCGGACCCGGTGGTGCGGCAATGGGTCGAACGGCATCTCGGGCCCGCGGGCCGCATCGAACAGGCGGCCGAAGGCGCGGCGGAACTCGGCCGTTTTCTCGGCGGGGTGCCGGAGCTGCTCGGCCGCGCCGCGGTCGTGCTCGATCACATCGATGCCGTCACCCGCAACGGCATCGTGCTCGCGCCCGAGACCGTCGCGGCGATCGGGTCGGCGCAAGCGCGCCAAAGCCGATGGACGGGCGTGGCGCTGTGGCTGATCGTGGCGCTGCTCGCCGCGATGCTGATCTGGGGCCTGTGAGCGAGTGCCGTCACGTTAACCATGACGGCAGTCACGGAATGACCTATTTGATGCCCAGGCAACCGCGCTCGATGCCGGGTGAAAGCGCGTTTGGCGCAAGATGAGATCAAGATGCTCCAGGGCAAACGGATCCTGCTGGTGATCGGCGGCGGCATCGCCGCCTATAAGTCGCTCGACCTGATCCGGCGCCTGCAGGAGCGCGGCGCGGCGGTGCGGGCGATTCTCACCAAAGGCGGCCAGGCGTTCGTCACGCCGCTCGCGGTCGGGGCGATTGCCGGCGAGCGGGCGTTCACGGACCTGTTCGATCCCCGCAGCGAATTCGACGTCGGCCACATCCGGCTGGCGCACGAAACGGATCTCGTGGTGGTGGCGCCGGCAACCGCCGACCTGCTCGCCAAGATGGCGGGCGGCCATGCCGACGATCTCGCGTCTACCGTTCTGCTCGCGACCGACAGGCCGGTGCTGATCGCCCCGGCAATGAACCCGCGCATGTGGGAGCACCCGGCGACCCGGCGCAACTTCGCGTGGCTTACCGCCGACGGCATCGCCTGCGTGGGGCCGAACGAGGGCGAGATGGCCGAGCGCGGCGAGCGCGGCGTCGGCCGCATGGCCGAGCCGCTGGAAATCGTCGCGAAAATCGAGCAGCTGCTGGGCGCCGACGCGAAAGCAAGACCGCTGCAAGGCCGGCGGGTCATCGTCACGTCCGGGCCCACCCATGAACCGATCGATCCGGTGCGCTACATCGCCAATCGCTCCTCCGGCCGGCAAGGCCACGCCATCGCGAGCGCGGCCGCCGACGCCGGGGCCGACGTCACGCTGATATCCGGGCCGGTCGGCCTGCCCGATCCGGCCGGGGTGCGCGTCGTTCACGTCGAGACCGCGCGCGACATGCTCGAAGCCGTGGAGAAGGCCCTGCCGGCCGACGTCGCGGTGTTCGCGGCAGCGGTCGCCGATTGGCGGGTCGCGGCGCCCAACCGCCGGAAGATCAAGAAGGGCGCCGCGCTTCCCGAGCTCGAGCTGACCGAGAACCCGGACATTCTGGCTGCGGTCGCCAGCCGCAAATCCAAGCGGCCGGCGCTCGTCATCGGGTTCGCGGCCGAAACCGAGCGGGTCATCGAGAATGCCAAGAAAAAGCTCGCGCGCAAGCATTGCGACTGGATTCTTGCCAACGACGTGTCGGAGGAGACCGGCATCATGGGCGGCGAGAGCAACCGCATTCATCTCGTCACCGCGGATGGGGTGGAAACCTGGCCGCTGCAGCCCAAGCGCGAGGTCGCCAGGATGCTGGTGAGCCGCATCGCCGCGGCGCTTGCGCGGTCGTCATGAACGAAGTCGAAATCCGCGTGGCGCGGCTCCCCCACGGCGCCGATCTGCCGCTGCCCGCCTATCAATCCAAGCTCGCCTCCGGATGCGATCTTCTCGCCGCGATCCCCCAGGAGGAGCCCCTCGTGATCGCGCCGGGAGGGAGCGCGGCGATTCCGACCGGAATCGCGCTTGCGCTGCCGCCCGGCACCGAAGGCCAGGTGCGGCCGCGCTCCGGACTGGCGGCCAGATCCGGCGTGACCGTGCTCAACGCGCCCGGCACTATCGATGCCGATTACCGCGGCGAGGTCCAGGTGCTGCTGGTGAACCTCGGCGCCGCGCCGTTCACGGTCACCCGTGGAATGCGCATCGCCCAGCTCGTGATCGCCCCGAGCCTGCGCGCCAGAATGATCGAGACCGCCCGGCTCGATGACACCGTGCGCAACACCGGCGGATTCGGCTCGACCGGCAGCCGGTAAGGACCTGGAAGCCTTATCGCGTGCCGCTCCCGCCGAGCGCGATTCCCGCTCAGCATCGCCCGGTAGCCTGTGAACAGCGGGGACAATTCGCGCCGCAAGAGCAGGCCTCCGATGCCCGCCTGCCGGATTTGAACCGAGACCGCAGCCGCGTTCACGCTCTGGACTCTTAGCGTTTGCCGGCATCGGAGGTACATTGCAGGCGATTCGCGGGCAGCGCGGCGGAGCTTGCCCGCGGCACCGCCGGGCCCCAGTGGCGTCCTCGCTCGGCGGCGCGAGCGCAGGCCGAGCAGGGGCAGTTGGGGATGCCGGACACGATCCGGGCCAAGGCCGGACGCTTTCGTGCTGATCGGTGCGCAAGCTTTTTTGCGAGATCCCTGATCGTCGCCGCTGGCTGGGCGCCGTCGCGTCCCGCCGCCGCCGAGCCATGGCCGTTCGCCGACATCGATCGGTATGTGACTGCCCTCGCCCAACTGCATCGGCATGAACTCGCAGCGTTGGCGCTGATCGTCGGCGTGGTCTCCTTCGCGGTCGTCACCGCCGTCGGACTCGTGCGCACCCGCAGCCGCGCGCAACGGGCCGCGGCCGCGGACCGCGCCGAAATCGTCCGGCTTCGCGAGCAAGTCGACCGCGCGCACGCGCTGCTGTTCTCCGAGCCGCAGGTCGTGATCGCCTGGGACGCGCGCTTCGAGGAGCCGGAGGTCCTGGGCGATCCCGGCATCGTCAATTCCGTCCCGATCGCTCGCCGCATCTTGGCGTTCGCCTCCTGGCTCGACGCCGACCAGGCGAGAGCCATGGAGCGCGCGGTCGAGGCGCTTCGGTCCCGCGGCCAGAGCTTCGGCATCGCGGTGACGACGCTGTCGGGACGCCATATCGAGGCCGAAGGACGCGCCATCGGCGGCCGAGCCGTGCTGCGGCTCAAGGAAGTCAGCGGCGTCAAGGCCGAGCTTGGCGAGGTCACCGCCCGTCATGACAAATTGCTGCGCGACGTCGATGCGATCCGGACCTTGATCGAAGCATTGCCGTCGCCGATCTGGGCAAACGACGCCGCGGGCCGGAAGACCTGGGTCAACCCGGCCTATGCGCATGCGGTCGATGTCCGCGACGGCGCCGAGGCGGTTGCCGGCGGCCTGGAGCTGCTCGATCCCGCGGCGCGCGCCGAGCTGGCGACGGCCCGCGATTCGGGCGAGCCCTATGCCGCCCGGCTGGCCGTCATCGTCGCAGGGACGCGAAGGATCTTCGACGTGTTCGATCTCGCCACGCGCAACGGCCGCGCCGGCATCGGCATCGATGTCACCGAAGTCGAAACCACGCGCGGCGAGCTTGCGCGCACGATCGAGGCGCATCGGCGCACCTTGGACCAGCTGCCGACCGCGGTCGCTATCTTCGGCGCCGACCAGCGGCTCACGTTCCACAATGCCGCGTATCGCGCACTGTGGGGCTTGACGAGCGACTTCCTGGATCAGCTGCCGAGCGACGGTGCGGTGCTCGATCAGCTGCGCGCGGCGCGGAAGCTTCCCGAGCAGGCCGATTTCCGCTCCTGGAAGCATCAGCTTCACGAAGCCTACCGCGCCGTCGAGGCGACCGAGCATCTGTGGCATCTGCCCGACGGGCGCACCTTGCGGGCCATCACCACGCCCAATCCCGACGGCGGCATCACCTATTTGTTCGACGACGTCACCGAGGCCCTGGAGCTCAAGCGCCGCTACGACGCCTTGATCCGGGTGCAAGGCGAGACGCTGGATCATCTCTCCGAAGCGGTCGCCGTGTTCGGCAGCGACGGCCGGCTGCGGCTGTTCAACCCGGTGTTCGCCGCGATGTGGCGGCTATTGCCCTCGCTGCTCGCCGAGCGGCCGCATGTGGAGGCGATCATCGCCGCCTGCCAGGCGCTGCATGACGACGACATGACCTGGCAATCGCTGCGTGGCGCCGTCACCGGGCTGGAGCACCGGCAACCGATCTCGAAGCGGCTGGAGCGCAAGGACGGCAGCGTGATCGATTGCGCGACCATGCCGCTGCCCGACGGCGCAACCCTGGTCACGTTCCAGGACGTCACCGATTCGGTCAACGTCGAGCGCGCCTTGCGCGAGCGCAACGAGGCTCTGCAAGCCGCCTACGATCTCAAGAACGATTTCGTGCATCTGGTCTCCTACGAATTGCGCTCGCCGCTGACGAACATCATCGGCTTCGCCCAGTTGCTCGAAGACCCGGCAATCGGTCCGCTCGCCGACAAGCAACGGGAGTATCTCGGCTACATCAACTCCTCGAGCGCCTCGCTGCTCGCCATCATCAACGACATCCTCGATCTCGCCACCATAGACGCCGGCGTGATGACGCTCGATCTCGGTCCGGTGGACATTCGCACCATCGTCGATACCGTCGCCGAGGCGGTGCGGGATCGCCTTGCCGAGCATGGTCTCAGGCTCGAGATCCGCGCCGATGCCGGTCTCGGCAGCTTCACCGCCGACGAGCGGCGGCTGCGTCAAATCCTGTACAACCTGTTGGTCAACGCCATCGGCTTCTCTCCGCCCGGCGAGGTGGTCACGCTCGCCGCGGAGAGACGCAGCGACGCCGTGGTGTTCCGCGTCACCGACCGCGGCCCCGGCATTCCCACCGAGATCCAGGATCGCGTGTTCGATCGCTTCGAGACCCATGCGCTGGGCTCGCGGCATCGCGGGACCGGGCTCGGCCTCTCGATCGTGCGCTCGTTCGTCGAACTGCACGGTGGTACGGTACAATTGGATTCCGCGGTCGGGCGCGGGACCACGGTCGTCTGTGCCTTTCCGGTCGAGCACGTGGCGGAGCGCGCCGCCGCGGCCGAATAGCGGGGGCGGAGCGCATTGAATCTCCGGACGAACTTGACTGCGGCAAGCCATCAGCTGGTGCTTCCGAACGAGCAGGCTACGCGCCGGCTGGCCGCGGATATCGCGGCCGTGCTCGCGCCCGGCGATCTCGTCACGCTCTCGGGCGATCTCGGCGCCGGCAAGACCACGTTCGCGCGGGCTCTGATCCGGCATCTGGCCGGGGACAAGAGGCTCGAAGTGCCGAGTCCGACGTTCACACTGATCCAGAGCTATGCGCTGCCGCGCTTTCCGCTGGTCCATGCCGACCTCTATCGGATCTCCGAGCCGCGGGAACTCCTCGAGCTCGGCTTCGAAGAAGCAATCGAAGGCGCCGCCGCCCTGCTTGAATGGCCCGATCGCGCCGGCGGGCTATTGCCCGCCGATCGGCTCGACATCGCCTTTCATCTCGCTCCCACCCTGGGGCCGAGCTACCGGGAGGCGAGCGTCACCGCCTTCGGCTCGTTCGCGGCACGGACGGAAAAACTGTTCAGCGTCTGGCGCTTTCTCGACCAAGCCGGGTTTGCGGGTGCCGACCGCCAGTTCATCCAGGGCGACGCCTCGACCCGCAGCTACGAGCGGCTGGTCAAGGACGGCGGCTCGGCCATCCTGATGAACGCGCCGCGCCGTCCGGACGGGCCGCCGCTGCGAGACGGCAAGTCCTATAGCGCGATCGCGCATCTGGCCGAGGACGTGAAGCCGTTCGTCGCGATGGCGCGCGCGCTGCGCGCACGCGGCTTTTCCGCACCCGAAATCTACGCCGCCGACCTTGGCGAAGGGCTGCTCGTCCTCGAGGATCTCGGCAGCGAAGCCGTCGTGGCGAGCGACACCGGCGCGCCGATCCAGGAACGCTACGCTACCGCCGTCGACGTGCTGGTCGCGCTGCATCGGCAGCCGCTGCCGCAGGTGCTGCCGGTCGTGCCGCGGATCGATCATCCCCTGCCGCCGTACGATCTCGACGCGTTCCTGATCGAGGCGGAATTGCTGCTCGACTGGTACGTGCCGCATCGAGGCGGCGCGGTCGTTCCGCCCGCCAGAGCCGAGTTCCTGGCGCTCTGGCGCGGCTCGCTGCGGCATGCCGTCGAGGCGTCGCCGACCTGGGTGCTGCGCGACTATCATTCACCCAATCTGGTTTGGCTTGCCGACCGCCAAGGCATGACTCGGATCGGCCTGCTCGATTTCCAGGACGCGCTGCTCGGGCCGCCCGCCTACGACCTGGTATCGTTGCTCCAGGATGCCCGGGTCGACGTTCCCGAGCAGCTGGAGATGGCGCTGCTCGGCGGCTATGTCCGTGCCCGCCAGGCCTCCGATCCCGGGTTCCAGGCTGCGGAATTTCTGCAGCTCTACGCAACGCTGGGAGCGCAGCGCGCCACCAAGATCCTAGGCATCTTCGCGCGGCTCGATCGCCGCGACGGCAAGCCGCAATATTTGCGTCATCTGCCGCGGGTATATCGCTATCTGCACCGCTCGCTCGCCCATCGGAGCCTGGCGGCGCTAAGAGCCTGGTACGAGGCCAATATCCCGGTACCCGCGTGAAGATGCCATCGGCTGGGCAATGGGGGCTGTCCCGGCGGATTCGTGTGAAATCGGGGCCTTTTTCGGCGTGCGTTCATAAAAAATCTCGTGCGGTTTGAACGACTTAAGCCCATTCAATTCGCCAAAAAGCACCTTCTACTTGCTGGCGATGTATATACAATGTAAAGTCGTAGGTCGGGCAGCGCGCGCGATGCGGGGTTCGCCCATCAAGCCGTAGCCCGGATGGATCGCAACGCAGGGCGCGCAAATAAAATTGCGATTTTACGTGCGTGCCTTCGCGGCTGCCGATTTGCTAGCGTCGAGCCGCGAATCGCGTTCTGTTCCGCCTCCCGCCAGCCGTTTCGGAGACCACTGCATGGCGAATCCGCGTCCTCGGGCTAGACCGCGCCGCGCCATGGTGTTGGCTGCCGGTCTCGGAATGCGCATGCGGCCGATCACCGAGCGCATGCCCAAGCCGCTGATCGAGGTCGGCGGCAAGCCCTTGATCGATCACGCGCTCGATCGACTGGCGGCGGCCGAAGTCGAGCTCGCGGTGGTCAACATCCATCATTTCGCCGATCAGATGCGGCGGCATCTGGCGTCGCGGCGAAGACCCGAAATCGTCGTGTCGGACGAGCGCGATCGGTTGCTCGGCACCGGCGGCGGCGCCGTCCGCGCGCTGTCCCAGCTCGGCCCGGCGCCGTTCTACCATCTCAATTCCGATACGATCTGGATCGAGGGCGTCACGCCGAATCTGGATCGGCTCGCGGCGGCGTTCGATCCGGCGATCATGGACGCGCTGCTGCTGCTGGCGCCGACCGCGACGAGCATCGGCTACGACGGCCGCGGCGATTTTTCCCTTTGGCCCGACGGGCGCCTTACTGCGCGCGCGGAGCGGGAGATCGTCCCCTTCGTCTATGCCGGCGTCGCGATCTTCGCGCCCGCCCTGTTCGAGGCCGCCCCCGACGGGCCTTTCCCGTTGAGCGTGCTGTTCGAGCGCGCCGCCACGGCTGGCCGGCTGCACGGCTTGCGGCTCGACGGGCTGTGGATCCATGTCGGCGCCCCGGGGGCGATTGCCGTGGCGGAGGCCGCGATCCTGGCCAGCGCGGCCTGATACCGTGATCCCGCGCGTCTTCACCATTCCGGCTTCGCTGCCGTTCCTGCCGACGCTCATTCGCGCGCTCGCCGACGGCACGCTGGTGCCGGAATTTCCCGGCCCCGACCCGCTGGCGCTCTCGGCGGCGACCGTCTATCTGCCGACCCGGCGCGCCTGCCGGGTTGCGGCCGAGCTGTTCCTCGAGACGCTGGGACGCGATGTTGCGGTGCTGCCGCGCTTCCTTGCGCTCGGCGACATCGACGAGGACGAGTTCGCCTTCTCGGGCGCGAGCGGCGCGGCGTCGCTCGAACTGCCGCCCGCCATGGGAGCGCTCGAGCGGCGGCTGCTGCTGGCGCGGCTGATCGCGCAATGGGCGCGCTCGCCCGAACTGCACGGCGCGGGCGGCACGCCGCTCGTTGCCGGCAATCCGGCCGCGGCCCTGACGCTGGCGGACGAGCTCGCCCGCCTGATCGACGACATGACCACGCGGCAAGTCCCGTGGCATCGCCTCGACGAGCTCGTACCGGAGCGGTTCGATCCCTATTGGCAGCTTTCGCTGCGGTTCCTGAAGATTGCGCGCGACGCCTGGCCGGCCATCCTTGCCGAGCGCGGCCTGATCGAGGCGGCCGAGCGTCGCGACCGTCTGCTCATGGCGGAGGCCGTGCGGCTTGCCGAGGCGAGGACCGGGCCCGTGATCGCCGCCGGCTCGACCGGATCGATGCCGGCCACCGCGGCGCTGCTCACCGCGATCGCCGCCCTGTCGAACGGCGCGCTCGTGCTGCCCGGGCTCGATACCGAGCTCGACCGCAAATCCTGGGAATGCATCGGGGGCCGCGAGGACCGCGCCGAACCCGGGCAGGAGGCGGCGGCACCCGCCGCCGGCCACCCGCAATTCGCCATGCACATGCTGCTGCGGCGGATCGGGATGGACCGGGAAATGGTGGTCAGCCTCGGCGAGCGGGGAGAGCCCCGCGCACGGCTCGCGTCCGAGGCGTTTCGGCCGGCGGCAACGACCGAGCTTTGGACCAAAAATCGTCTCGATGATCGCCTGCTCGGCGAGGCGCTCGCCGGCGTCGCCGTCATCGAGGCGGCCAACGCCGAGGAGGAGGCGAATGCGATCGCGGTCGCGTTGCGCGAGGCGATCGAGCCCATCGGCACGCGCGTGGCACTGGTGACTGCCGATCGCGCGCTCGCCCGCCGCGTCGCGGCGGCGCTCGGGCGCTGGAACGTTGGTTGCGAGGATTCGCGCGGCAGCTCGCTCGCAGAGACCCATGCGGGCGTGTTCGCGCGGCTCGTCGCCGAAGCGGCGCTTTCCGGGCTGCGGCCGGTGACGCTGCTCGCGTTGTTGAAGCATCCGCTGTTTCGTTTGGACGACAGGGCCGAAGGCCACGCGCCGGCGCTCGCGAGCCTCGAGCGGGCGCTGCTGCGCGGTCCGGCGCCGCGGCCCGGATCCGCGGGCCTTGCCCATGCGCTTGCCGCCTTCCGGGGCGAGCGCGGAAATTTGCATCCTCGCGATCCTCGCGCCGTTCTCACCGACCCCGAGCTCGACGCCGCGGCCGGGCTGATCGCCCGCCTTGCCGGAGCGATCGAGCCGCTCGAAACGCTCGCGGCGGTTCCGCAGCGGTTCGGCGAAATCGCCGCGCGCCATCGCCAGGTCGTTGCCGCGCTTGGCGCGGACGCCGCGGGCAATGTGGCGGCGTTCGCCGGTGATGACGGCGTCAAGCTCGCGGAAGCGTTCGTGGAAATCGCTGCTCGAGCCGCGGCCGACGATCTCGTCCTTGCCCCGCGCGACTATCCGGATCTGTTCCGGGCTGCGATTGCCGATCGTTTCGTGCACAGCATGCCCGAATCGGGCGCTCGCGTGCATATTCTCGGACCGCTCGAAGCGCGCCTGCAAAGCTTCGATGCCGTCGCGGTCGGCGGGCTCGTGGAAGGATCCTGGCCGCCGGAGACGCACAGCGATCCCTGGCTGAGCCGGCCGATGCGCCACGAGCTGGGGCTCGATCTGCCGGAGCGCCGCGTCGGGCTCTCCGCGCACGATTTCGCGCAATGCCTCGGTGCCGCAAAGCTCGTCCTGGCACGGGCCGGCAAGCTTGCCGGGGCGCCGACGGTGGCGTCGCGATTCGTGCAGCGCCTGGCGGCCGTCGCCGGCGCAGCACGCTGGAGCGAGGCGCTCGCCCGCGGCGGACGATATCTCGCGCTGGCGCGCACGCTGGACCACGCGGATCGCGTACCCATTCAGGCCCCGGCGCCGAGACCGCCGCGCGCGGCGCGGCCGACCTATCTCACCGTCACCGACGTCGAGCATTGGTTGCGGGATCCCTATACGATCTATGCCAAGCACGTGCTGCGGCTCTCGCCGCTCGATGCCGTCAATACCCCGCCCGGAGCGCGCGACCGCGGCAACCTCATTCACAACGCGATCGGCGATTTCACGCGATGCTTCGGCGAGGCGCTGCCGCCCGACGCGCTCGCCGAGCTGCTGCGGCTCGGCGCCGGACGATTCAAGCCGCTCGAGGACTTTCCGGAAGCGCGCGCATTCTGGTGGCCGCGCTTTGAGCGGATCGCAGCCTGGTTCGTCGGCTGGGACGCGGCGCGGTGCGCCGGCCTCGCGAACAGTCGAGCGGAAATCCGCGGTGAAATCGCCATCGTGCTCGGCGACCGCGGCTTTCGCTTGGCGGCGCGCGCCGACCGCATCGACCGATTGCGCGACGGCCAATATGTCATCGTCGACTACAAGACCGGCGAGGTGCGCACCGAAAAGCAGGTGCGTGCCGGACTGGCGCCGCAGCTCACGCTCGAGGCCGCCATTCTCCGCAACGGCGGCTTTCCCGAGATTCCTCGCGGCGCGTCGGTGGAGGCACTCGTTTACGTGCAGCTCAAAGGCGGCGAACCGGCCGGCGAGGAAATCCGCATCGACTTCAAGCAAGGCACGCCCGACAGCCAGGCCGATCACGCGCTCGCGCGTTTCACCGAGCTTGTCGCGCGGTTCGATCGCGAGGAGCAGCCGTTCCGTTCGCTGGTCCATCCCATGTGGAAGGCCCGCTACGGCGATTACGACCATCTCGCCCGCGTCAAGGAATGGTCCTTGGCCGCAGCCGCGGATGCGAACGGGTCATGACCGCGATACTTCGGCAAATCCCCGACGATGTCCTGCGGGTGCAGCGAGAGGCGTCCGATCCCTCCGCGTCGGCCTGGGTCGCCGCCAATGCCGGCTCGGGCAAAACCCATGTGCTGGCGCAGCGCGTCATCCGGCTCCTGCTCCGCGGCGTCGAGCCCGCGAAGATCCTGTGCCTGACCTTCACCAAGGCGGCCGCCGCCAACATGGCCAATCAGGTGTTCGCGACGCTCGCGCAGTGGGTCGCGCTCGATGACGAGAAACTCGATGGCGCCATCGCGGAAATCGAAGGACGGCGCCCGGCCCCGGCGAGCCGCGCCAGGGCCCGCCGATTGTTCGCGGAGGCGCTGGAAACTCCCGGCGGCCTCAAGGTGCAGACCATCCACGCGTTCTGCACCCGACTGCTCCACCAGTTTCCGTTCGAGGCCGACGTGGCCGCGCGCTTTGCGGTGCTGGAGGAGTTTGCGCAGCGCGATCTCCTCGAACGCCTGCGCCTGGACGTGCTGCTCGAAGCGGCCGGGGCGCCGGAAAGCCCGCTCGGGCGGGCGCTCACCGCCGCGATCACCGCAGGCGCCGACAAGGCGTTCGGCGCCGCCGTCGAAGACATGATCGAGAAGCGCGATGCACTGATCGCGTGGATCGAGCGCGCCGGCGGCGTCGAACCGGCCATCGCCGAGCTTTCGGCGACGCTCGGCGTGGCGCCTGCCGAAACGCTGGAAACGATCGAGCTCGAGATGACGCAAAGCCCGCAGCTGCCGGTCACGGAATGGCATGCGGTCGCCGCGCTACTGGCCGCGGGATCGCGGAGCGATTGCGAGCAGGCCGCGCGCCTAAAGGCCGCCGCGAGCATGCCCGCCGCGGCACGGGCGCAAACCTATCTATCGGTGTTCCTCACCGCCAAAGGCGAGCCGCGCAATCGGATCGTCACCGGGGCTTTCGCCGCGAAGCATCGCGAACTTGCCGGGCGCCTCGATGCCGAGCAGGCGCGGCTCGAGCCGCTGGTGCTGCAGCGCCGCGCCGTGCTCGCCCGGGATCGCACCGCGGCGGCGCTGACGGTCGCGGAAGCGGTCATCCGCCGCTACCGCCGCGAGAAGGACAACCGCGGCCTGCTCGACTACGACGACCTGATCGCAAAGAGCCTCAATCTGCTCGCCAACGTCGAAGCGGCCTGGGTGCATTACAAGCTCGATCTCGGCATCGATCACGTGCTGATCGACGAGGCGCAAGATACCAGTCCGTCGCAATGGGAGATCATCCGTACGCTCACCTCCGAGTTCACGGCCGGGGAGGGGGTGCGCCAGCCCCAGACGCGCAGCATTTTTGCGGTCGGCGATGAGAAGCAGTCGATCTTCTCCTTCCAGGGCGCCGCTCCGGAAAAGTTCGCCGACATGGCGCGGCATTTCGCGACCCGGCATCGCGACGCGGAGCTCGCGTTTCGCCATTGCAAATTCCAGTTTTCGTTCCGATCCGGTTTAAACGTGCTCGGCGCGGTCGACACGGTGTTTGCGGGGCCCGGGATCTTCCCGAGCATCACCAGCGATGCGGACGGCGTTCCCCCACACATCGCCTTGCCGGGAAAGGCGCCGGGCCTCGTCGAGATCTGGCCGCCGATCGAGGCGCCGCCGCCGCCCGAGATCGAGGCCTGGGACGCGCCGTTCGACGAACCTTCCCAGTCCAATCCGCAGGCGAAGCTCGCCGAGCGTATTGCAGCCACGATCCGCATCCTGCTCGATCGGGGCCGCAGCCCCGGCGACGTCCTCGTGCTGGTGCGCCAACGCGGAGCCTTGTTCGAAGCGATCATTCGCGCGCTCAAGAACGCCTCCGTCGCGGTCGCGGGCGCCGACCGGCTGGTGTTGACCGAGCACATCGCGGTCATGGATCTGTTGGTGCTCGCGGACGCGCTCCTCCACGAAAACGACGATCTTGCGCTCGCGACCGTGCTCAAGAGCCCGCTGTTCGGGTTCGACGACGACCAATTGTTCACGCTCGCCTGGGATCGCCGCGGCACGCTGCGGGCGGCGCTGCGGGCAGCCACGGACCCTCCGGGCGCCGCGGCGGCCGCAAAGCTCGAGCGCCTCGCGGAGCTCGCCCGCCGCGAGCCGCCGTTCGGCTTCTATGCGCATCTCCTCGGCGGCGAAGGCGGGCGCCGGCAGATTCTGGCGCGGCTCGGCGCGGAAGCCGCCGATGCGCTCGATGAATTCCTGAACCTCGCGCTCGCCTACGAGGGGACCGAGGCGCCCTCGTTGCAGGGTTTCGTCGCGTTCATGCGGGCGGCGGCCACCGAGGTGAAGCGCGACATGGACATCGTGCGCGACGAAGTCCGGGTCATGACCGTGCACGGCGCCAAAGGCCTCGAAGCGCCGATCGTGATCCTGGCCGACACGACCACGCGCCCGACCGGGCCGCGCGACCCGCGGATTCTAGTGCTCGGGCGACCGGGCGCGCCGGCCGGCGCCCCGGATTGCGTGGTCTGGGCGGGCGCCAAGGACCACGACGTGCCGGTCATGGCGGCAGCCCGCGGGCGGGCCCGCACCGAAGCCGAAAACGAGTATCGGCGGCTGCTCTACGTGGCGATGACGCGCGCGGCCGAGCATCTGATCGTGTGCGGCGCGCACGGGTCGAATGGCAAGCCGGCCGGCTGCTGGTTCGATCTCGTCCACGACGCGCTCGCGCCCAACGCGACGGACGAGCCGGCCATCGACGGCGACGGCACGGTGCTGCGCTGGCGAAAGACCGCAGACGCGGTGGCGATGCCGCCCCCGCCCCGTCGCGCGCCCGAGCCGATCGAGATCCCCGGTTGGCTCTCCCGAACCATGGAGGCGGCGGCCGCTCGGCCGCAGGCGCTCTCGCCATCCCGCGCGCTCGAGGCGGCTCATTCGATCACCCGCGCGAGCACCGATCCGGACAACAACGCCCTGCTGCGCGGCCGGCTGGCGCACCGCCTGATGCAGTCGCTGCCGGAGCTTCCGCCGGAGCGGCGGGCCGAGGTGGCGCGCCGACATCTCGATCGCGCCGCAACGCAATGGCCCGAGGCGGAGCGCGACCGCTTGATCGCGGAGGTGCTCGCGGTCCTCGGCGATCCGCGCTTTGCCGCGCTGTTCGGGCCTGGAACGCGCGCCGAAGTGCCGATCCGGGGCCGCATTGCCAGGGTCCCGCGCGCTCCGCTCCTGGTGTCCGGCCAAGTCGACCGGCTCGCCGTCACCGAGGCAAGCATCCTCATCGCCGACTACAAGACGGACCGGCCGGCGCCGCGCCGGCCCGAGGACGCGCCGGCCCCCTATGTGGCGCAGCTCGCGCTCTACCGCGCCGTGCTGGAAAAAATCTATCCCGGCCGCGAGGTTCGGGCCGCCCTGCTGTGGACCGACAGCCTCGAGCTTGCGGAGTTTTCCGCTTCCGCGCTCGACGCAGCGCTTGCGACGGTGCTCAATGCTTAAGTTTCGCCGGTTTTCATGGCAGCCCTGCGGAAGCCGGCTCCTTGACGCTCACCGCCCGCGTTTCTAGGTTCGGCGCTACGATTCCGTGGGCGCCGGACGCGCCCTTTTTTGGCAAAATACGAGGTGCCCCATGGGCGTGGGCAAAGTGTCCGACGCGACGTTCGATGCCGAGGTGCTCAAGGCGCAGGAGCCGGTCGTGGTCGATTTCTGGGCCGAATGGTGCGGCCCGTGCCGGATGATCGCGCCCGCGCTCGAGGAGATCGCCGGCACGATGGCGGGCAGGATCAAGGTCGTGAAGCTCAACGTCGACGAGAATCCGGCGACGGCGACCAAGTACGGCATCATGTCGATCCCGACCCTGATGATCTTCAAGAAGGGGGAACTCGCCTCCCGCCAGATCGGCGCGCAGCCGAAGCAGAAGCTCGAGCAGTGGATCACCGCCGCGGTGTGAGGTTGCGAAGCATTCCCCGAGCGGAGCGGGTTTCTCTGTCGTCATTCCGGCCGAGCGCGAAGCGCGAGAGCCGGAACCCATGACCACCACCCTTCATCTATAATCGCCAACTGTGTTCATGGATTCCGGCTCGGCGCTCGCTACGCTCGCTTGGCCGGAACGACGGACCATGACAAGGTCCTCGCGAGGGAAAGCATGCCCGCACCAAAACCCCCGGCGTTCGAAACGCTGAGCCTGCATGCCGGCCAGCACCCCGATCCCGTCACCGGCGCGCGCGCCGCGCCGATCTATCAAACCACCTCGTTCGTGTTCCAGGATACCGATCACGCCGCCGCCTTGTTCAACCTCGAGCGCGCCGGCCACATCTACACCCGCATCTCCAACCCGACGACGGCGGTACTGGAGGAACGCCTCGCCGCGCTCGAAGCGGGCGTCGGCGCGGTGTGCACGGCGAGCGGCATGGCCGCGATGCACCTCGCCATCGCGACGCTGCTTAGCGCCAGCGACCACATCGTCTCGTCCGCCTCGCTCTACGGCGGCACCATCAATCTGCTCACCCACACCTTGCCGCGCTTCGGTGTCACGACGACCTTCGTCAAGCCGCGCGATCTCGCCGGCTTCCGCGCCGCCATGCGGCCCAACACGAAGCTCGTCATCGCCGAGACCATCGGCAATCCGGGCCTCGAAGTGCTCGATGTCCCGCGAGTCGCGGAGATCGCGCATGAGGCCGGCGTTCCGCTCTTGATCGACAACACGTTCGCGACGCCGTATCTGAGCCGCCCGATCGAGCTCGGCGCCGACATCGTGATGCATTCCATCACCAAATGGATCGGCGGCCACGGCATCGCCATCGGCGGCGCCCTCGTCGACGGCGGGCGCTTCGACTATCAAGCCTCCGGCAAGTTTCCGACGATCACCGAGCCCTACGCCGGGTACCACGGTATCGTCTTCGCCGAGGAATTCGGCCCGTCGGCGTTCCTGATGCGGGCGCGCGCCGAGGGCCTGCGCGATTTCGGCGCGTGCCTGTCGCCGACCAACGCCTTCCACCTGCTGCAGGGCGTCGAGACGCTGCCGCTGCGCATGCAGCGCCACATGGAGAATACCGCGGCGGTGGTCGAGTTTCTCACCAAGCACAAGGCGGTGGACTGGGTGCTCCACCCTTCGCTGGAATCGCACGAGGACTTCGCGCTCGCCAAGCGTCTGCTGCCCAAGGGCGCGGGCGCGATCATCAGCTGCGGCATCAAGGGCGGGCGCGGCGCGGGAAAGAAGTTCATCGAAAGCGTGCGGCTAGCGAGCCACCTCGCCAACGTCGGCGACGCCAAGACCCTGGTGATCCATCCGGCGAGCACCACGCATCAGCAGATGGATGCGGCGCAGCTCAAGGCCGCCGGATTGGGCGAGGAGTTGGTGCGCATCTCGGTCGGGCTTGAGGCGGCGAGTGACATCGTCGAGGATCTCGCCCAGGCGCTGCGCGCCTCGCAGAAGGCGTGAGCCGTGCAGCCCGTCGTCGACGGCGTGAAAATCTTTGCCGGCACCGGCGGGCGGGCGCTCGATCCCGCCTTTCCGCTTGTCGTCTTCCTGCACGGCGCCGGGCTCGATCACACGGTGTGGGCCCTGCTGGCGCGCTGGTTCGCCCATCGCGGGTTCGGCGTGCTGGCGCCCGACCTGCCCGGACACGGGCGCTCGGAGGGCGAGCCGCTCGCAACGATCGCCGCCATGGCGGATTTCACCGCGGCGCTGATTGCGACCGCGGGCGCGCGCAACGCGAGCCTCGTCGGCCATTCCATGGGCTCGCTGCTCGCGCTCGAAACCGCCGTGCGGCATCCCGACAAGGTTGCCGCGCTCGGCTTGATCGCCGCCGCGGCCGCGATGCCAGTGTCGCCGGATCTGCTCAAGGCCGCCGAGGCGAACGATCCCGCCGCGATCGACATGGTGTCGATCTGGGGTTTTGGCGCTGCGGCCGGCATCGGCGGCTCGCTCGCGCCCGGCGCGTGGATGCTGGGCGCCGGCCGGCGCCTGCTCGAACGGGCGCGTCCCGGCGTGCTGTTCCGGGATCTCGCCGCCTGCAACGCCTATCGGGATGGGCTCGCGTCCGCCGCCAAGGTGAGAGTGCCCGCGACCCTCGTGCTCGGCGAGCGCGATCTCATGACCCCCGCCAAGGCCGGCCGCGAGCTCGCCGCCGCCTTGCCCGGCGCGCGCGTCGTTACGCTCAAGGGCGCCGGCCACATGCTGATGAGCGAACGGCCCGACGAGGTGCTCGCCGCGCTGCGGGAGTTTGCGAAGGGCGATGTTGCGAGCGCGCGCGAGGCAGCGCTGTGAGCCAGCCGACCTAGGGCTCGGGGCTCAGGATCAGTCGCCGCGGCGCTTGCGCGTGCGCGCGGCTTTCTTGGCGGCGCGGGAGCGCCCGGTCTTCGACGGACGGCCCACGGGCCGCGAGGGGACGCGCTTGCCTTCCCGGCGGGCCTCGGACAGGCCGATCGCGATCGCCTGCCTGCGGCTCTTGACCTTGCCGCCCTTGCCGCCCTTGCCGCTTTTCAGCGTGCCGCGCTTGAACTTGCGCATCTCGCGCTCCACGTCCTTCGACGCGCCGGGTGAATATCTCCTCGCCATGTCGATTCCTCTTTTTGGGAGCTAGTCGGTACCTCGGGCCCAATGGCCCCAGGGTGATCGTAGAACCCCTGAGGTGCGGCGTCGGTTGCAGCTGCAAGCCGGGGCGCGCCAACGTTCCGAAGATCGGTCCGAAGTGACTTCGGCTGCCGCGCGGCACCAGCCACCACGCTCGGCCGGGGACATGCACCTTGACATTCGCCGCTGACGAATTATAAAATTCGTCATCATTCACCCCGAGCCCGGAACCGCGCGCCATGAACCCCCAAGTCAAGCTCAGGCCCGATGACACCCGGGCGCGGATCATGGAGACCGCGGACGCGCTGTTCCGGCGCATCGGGTACGCCAAGACGGCGGTCGCCGACATCGCCTCCGAGCTCGGCATGTCGCCCGCCAATGTCTACCGCTTCTTCCCGTCCAAGAACGCCATCGTCGAGGCGATCTGCCAGCGTTGCCTGTCCGAGCTCGAGGAGCAGGCCTGGGCGGTTGCGCGCTCGAAGGCGTCGGCGGCGGCTCGCGTCGAGCGGCTGTTCCTCGAAATCCTCGCCTATAACAAGGAAAATCTGCTGGAGGAACAAAGGGTTCACGACATCGTGCTGGTCGCCATCGAGCACAATTGGGAAGCCATCCGCACCCACGCCGATTCGCTCCGCAACGTGCTCGAGCTGATCCTGCGCGACGGCATTGCGGCCGGCGAGTTCGAGCCGGTCGACCCGCGCGAGACCGCCGAACTCATCAAGCGCTCGATGATCGTGTTCACGCACCCGGTCCTGATCGGGCATTGCCTCGAAGAGCACCAGGACCTCGAAGCCGCGGTGCGGCAATCGGTGCGCTACCTCTTGCGCGCCATCACCCCCCGGACCTGACCGCCATGCCTCGCGCCCGCATCAGGCCTTGGTCTGCCCAAATTGTGACGATCGACGAATATCGTCAATCATCACACATACGTGAACCGATGTGAAGAGGAGCTCCCCATGGCGATCTCCTGGCTGAAAATCTCCGGCGCCGTTCAGATTGCGGGCGCGCTGCTCTCGCTCCTCCTGCTCTCGCTCATGCTCGCCGGCTGCGAAGCTCCGGCCGCGCCCGGGCCCGCCTCTGCTGCCAAGCTCGAACGCCCGGTCCAGGTCGAGCGCGTGAGATACGAGAGCGACGGCGCAAGCCGCGAGTTCGTCGGCGTGGTGCGTGCGCGCTACGAGACCGATCTCGGCTTTCGCGTCGCCGGAAAGATCGTGAGCCGGCTCGTCAACACCGGCGAAATCGTCCATGCGGGCGACGTCATCGCGCGGCTCGACGGCCAGGATTTCACGCTGCAGGTCGAGAGCGCCGAGGCCGAGCTCGCGGCCGCGACCTCGAACCTCGCCCAGGCCAAAGCCGAAGCGGAGCGCTACGCGACGCTCAAGACCCGCGGCTTCGCGGCGGTTGCCGATTTCGATCGCAAGAACGCCGCCAGGGACGAGGCCGAGGGCCGGCTCGAGCGCGCCCGCCGCGCACTCGAGCTTGCGCGCAACCAGCTCTCCTATGCCGAGCTCAAGGCCGATGCGGACGGCGTCATCACCGCGACCCCGGCCGAAGCCGGCCAGGTGGTGGCGATCGGGCAATCGGTGGCGCGGCTAGCGCGGCACGGCGAGAAGGAGGCCGTGGTTGCCCTGCCCGAAAGCTGGCTCGGCGAGGCGCGCAAGTCGCAGGCGAGCGTGCGGCTGTGGTCGGATCCCGGCCGGCGTTTTGCCGCCCGCCTGCGCGAGCTCTCGCCGCAGGCCGATGCGGCGACCCGCACCTACGCCGGCCGCTTCACCATCGCGGACGCCGACGACACCGTCGCGCTCGGCATGACCGCGACGGTGACGCTCGCGCGCGCCGCCGACGCAAAGATCGCAAGACTGCCGCTCGCGGCGGTGCTCAACCGCGGCAGCGGGCCCGCGGTCTACGTCGTCGACGCCTCCGGGGCGCTGGAACTGCGCGACGTGAAGGTCGCGGCGTTCACCGAGGATGCCGCGCTCGTCACCGACGGCGTCCGCGACGGCGAAGCAGTCGTCACGCTGGGCGTGCAAAAGCTCCAGGCGGGTCTCAAGGTCCGCACATCGAACGCCCGCTGAAGCGGAGGCGCATCATGCAACGCTTCAACCTGTCCCAATGGGCGATTACGCACCGGGCGCTGGTGCTGTTCATGATTATCGTGCTCGGCGCGGCGGGCGCCTTCTCCTATTTCAAGCTCGGCCGCGCCGAGGATCCCTCCTTCACCATCAAGGTCATGATCGTGAACGTGGCCTGGCCGGGCGCGACCGCCGCGGAAATGCAGGAGCAGGTGGCCGACAAGATCGAGAAGAAGCTCCAGGAGCTGCCCTATCTCGATCGCGTCGAGAGCTATGCGCAGCCCGGCGTCGCCTTCATCCAGGTTTTCCTCACCGACAAGACCCCGCCCGCCAAGGTCAAGGACCTCTGGTACCAGGTCCGCAAGAAAGTCTCCGACATCCGCGGCGAGCTGCCGGCCGGGGTCATCGGGCCGCGCTTCAACGACGAATACGGCGACGTCTATTCGGCGATCTACATGCTGACCGCCGACGGGCTCGATTCCGCGGCGCTGAAAGCCCGCGCCGAGGACGTGCGCCAGAACCTGCTGCGGGTGCCGGACGTCAACAAGGTCGACATCATCGGCGAGCGCCCGCAAAAGATCTTCATCGAGTTCAGCCATGCCAAGCTGGCGAACCTCGGCGTGACCCCGCAGCAGATCTTCGACAGCGTCGCGCGGCAGAACGCGGTCGTGTCCGGCGGCACGATCGACACCGCCGCCGACCGCATCAACCTGCGGGTGACCGGCGGCTTCTCCGGCGCCGCGGCGATCGCCGCGGTCCCGGTGCAGGCCGGCGGCCAGATCTTCCGGCTCGGCGACATCGCCAACGTGACGCGCGGCTACGAGGATCCGCCGACTTTCATCGTGCGCGAGGACGGCAAGCCCGCGATCGGGCTCGGCGTCTCCATGCAGGACGGCGCCAACATCATCACGCTCGGCGAGAATCTGAAGCGGGCGATGCGCACGATCACCGCCGCGCTGCCGGTCGGCATCGAAGTCACGCAGATCGCCGACCAGCCCAACATCGTCGAGCATTCGATCTCCGAGTTCGTCGAATCCTTCGTCGAGGCGCTCGGCATCGTGCTGCTGGTGAGCTTCGTCTCGCTCGGCTGGCGCACCGGCATCGTGGTCGCGCTCTCGGTGCCGCTGGTGCTGGCGATCGTGTTCGTGGTGATGAACGCGGCCGGGCTCGACCTGCACCGCATCACGCTCGGCGCGCTCGTCATCGCGCTCGGGCTTCTGGTCGATGACGCCATCATCGCGGTGGAGATGATGGTGGTGAAGATGGAGCAGGGCTTCGACCGCGCGCGCGCCGCGACCTTCGCGTGGACCTCCACCGCGTTTCCGATGCTCACCGGCACGCTGGTGACCGCCGCGGGTTTCCTGCCGGTCGGGTTCGCCAAATCTAGCGCGGGCGAATATGCGGGCGGCATTTTCTGGATCGTGAGCCTGGCGCTGGTCGCTTCGTGGTTCGTGGCGGTGGTGTTCACGCCCTACCTCGGCCTCAACCTGCTGCCGGATTTTTCCAAGAAACGCGGCGCGCACGACGATCCGCAGGCGATCTACGACACCCGCATCTACCGGGCGCTGCGCAGATTGATCGAGGCGTCGTTGCGCCGCCGCCGCGCCGTGATCGCCGTCACGGTGCTGCTGTTCGCGGCCTCGGTTGCCGGATTCCCCCTCGTGCAGCAGCAATTCTTCCCGACCTCGACCCGGACCGAGCTGTTTCTCGAAATGCGGCTGCCGGAAGGCGCCGCGATCGGCGTCACCGACGCGACCGCGCGTGAGGCCGAGCGCCTCATCGGCGGCGATTCCGACGTCGTTACCTACACCACCTACGTCGGCCAGGGCTCGCCGCGCTTCTGGCTCGGCCTCAATCCGGTGCTGCCGAACGCCAATTTCGCCCAGATCGTGATGGTGACGAAAAACCTCGAAGCGCGCGAGCGCGTCAAGGCGCGGCTCGACCAGGCGATCGCCGAGGGCGCGCTGCCGGAGGCGCGCGTCCGCACCGACCGCTTCGTATTCGGGCCGCCGGTCGGCTTCCCGGTGCAGTTCCGCGTCGTTGGTCGCGACCCGATGCAGGTGCGCGCCATCGCCGAGCAGGTCCGCACCGTGATGGCGACGAACGACAAAATGGTCGACCCGCACCTCAACTGGACCGAACAGCAGAAATCGATCCGGCTCGAAGTCGACCAGGACCGCGCCCGCGCCATGGGGCTCACCCCGCAGGACGTGGCGCAGACCCTGCAGACGCTGCTGTCGGGCTACACCGTCACCCAACATCGGGAAGGCATCGAGCACATCGACGTCGTCGCCCGCGCGGTCCCGGCGGAACGGCTCGAGCTCGGCCGCCTGCCCACGCTGACCATCGCCACGCGCGACGGCATCGCGGTGCCGCTCTCGCAGATCGCCCGCCTGCATTACGAATACGAGGAGCCGATCCTATGGCGGCGCAATCGCGACATCGTGCTCACCGTGCGCGGCGACATCGTCGACGGCGTGCAGGCGCCGGACGTGACCAATGCGATCGCGCCGAAGCTGCAGGTCATCAAGGACGCGCTGCCCTACGGCTACCGCATCGAGACCGGCGGTGCGATCGAGGAGAGCGTCAAGGCCAACAGCGCGCTCATCGCGGTGTTTCCGGTGATGGCGGTGGTCATGCTCGGCCTGCTGATGGTGCAGCTGCAGAGCTTCTCGCGGCTGGCGCTGGTGTTCCTGACCGCACCGCTCGGCCTGATCGGCGCGACCGGCGCGCTGCTCGTGTCGAACCGGCCGTTCGGCTTCGTGGCGCTGCTCGGGCTGATCGCACTCGCCGGCATGATCATGCGCAACAGCGTGATCCTGGTCGACCAGATCGAGCATGACATCGCCGAAGGCCATGGCCGCCACCGCGCCGTCGTCGACGCGACCGTGCGCCGCGCGCGGCCCGTGGTGCTCACGGCGCTCGCCGCCATCCTGGGCATGATCCCGCTGGCGCGGAGCCTGTTTTGGGGCCCGATGGCGATCACCATCATGGGAGGCCTGTTCGTCGCCACCGCGCTGACCCTGCTGTTCGTGCCGGCGCTCTATGCGTTGTGGTTCCGCGTGCGCGAGGACGAGCAGGTGAACGCGCTCGACGCCGAGCCGGCGCCTGCGTTCGGCCGCAGCATGGGTCCCATGCCGATCGCCGCGGAATGACCGGCCGAACCCGTACGGCTTGCGGGCGTTATGGCGCGAGACGAGGTGGAGGACGCAATGCGAGCACTCACATTTGGCGTCTTGGCGACGCTCTGCGCGCTCGCGGCGGTCGCGGCCGCGGCCGATGTCGGGCGCATGCTGACGCGGTCCGTTGCGCCGGCGGCACGAGATCAAATCTTGAGCGCGGATCGGCCGGTGGAGAAAGTGTCGCTGGGGCGCCCGAGCTGGGAACGCGGAGGCGGCCTCATGGTCGGCGCGCTGACGCTGCGTAACGGCAATCATTACTCGGTGAGTCACGTGATCATCGCCTGCGACTTCTTCGACGCCTCCGGCAAACTGGCGGGCACGCGCGGCACCGCGATCCGCGGCATCTTCGCGCGAGGCGAGACCCCGATCAGCGGCATCGAGTTCGTCCGCCGCGCACGCGACCTCGAGGGTGGGACCTGCCGCGCGCTCTCCGCGAAAGCAGCCAGTTTGGTGCTGCAAGACGACATGGATTGAGACGTAGTCGTAGCCCGAATGGAACGCCGCGACGCGGGCGCGTAATCCGCGAGCAAATGGGCTGACCCCGGATTTCGCTCCGCTCCATCCGGGCTACGGACCCGGTTCGCTGCAACCCGCGCGGCGCTCCGCGCTTGTAAGTACATGGCTACGGTGTCGCTGCGCCGCTTGCGCTCCGCGCTGAGAGGGCCGCGGCGCTGGCTGCGGTGGAAGCTCAGGTCCCGATCGCCGCGCCGGCTGCGCCGCACCCTCGCGGCCTATCGCGGCGCGCGCCGATCGTTGCAGGCGCCCGTCTCCAGCCGGAGCCGGCATGGGCTCGACTGGCTCAATTTCTTCCTGGCCGACGTCCAGACCGGGTTCGGCTCGTTCGTGGCCTTCTATCTCGCCGATCTCGGCTGGTCGAAGGGAGAAGTCGGCCTCGCGCTGACCACCGGCACGCTCGCGGGCGTTCTCGGGCAGATTCCCGGCGGCGCCCTCACCGACGCGTTCCGCTGGAAGCGGGCGCTCGCCGCGATCGGCATCCTCATGATCGCGGCTTCCGCGCTGATCCTCGCGCTGGTGCCGACCTTGCCGCTGGTGTTCCTCGCCGAGGTCCTGCACGGCCTGACCGCCGGGATCGTCACGCCGGCGATCGCCGCGATCAGCCTCGGCCTCGTCGGCCGCCGCGCGATGTCCATGCGCACCGGGCGGAATTTTCGGTTCGACGCGGCCGGCAATGCCCTCACCGCCGGCGCCATGGGGCTCGCCGGCGATTATTTCCGCAAGAGCGCCATCTTCCTCGCCTCGGCGGCGCTGTGCATCCCGGCGCTGTTCGCGCTCAGCCGGATCAAGCCCGAGGAGATCGACTATGCGCGCGCGCGCAACGCCGGCACCCGCGAACAGGCCAAGAGCTTCCAGCGCATCTTCGAACTGGGCAAGAACCGCAAGCTCTACCTGTTCGCCGCTTGCGCCTTCCTGTTCCAGTTCGCCGACGCTTCGATGCTGCCGATCGTCGGCGAGAATCTGGCGCAGAGCCAAGCCGGCGCTCCGGCGCTGATGATGTCCGGCCTGATCGTAGCGCCGCAGGTCGTGGTCTCTCTGCTCTCGCCGTGGGTCGGCTATCATTCGGAGCATTTTGGGCGCAAGCCGCTGCTCATGCTCGGCTTTGCGCTGGAGATTCCGCGCGCGCTGCTGTTCGCGTTCTCCAGCGACTATCCGGTGCTGGTCGCCGGACAATTGCTCGACGGGGTCAGCGGCGCGACCGTGACCGTGCTCACCATCCTGGTGATCACCGACATCACCACCGGGACCGGCCGCTTCAATCTCGCGCGCGGGGTGGTGGGCACGCTGATCGCCATTGCGGCCTCGCTCAGCACCGCGGCGACCGGATTTCTGTTCCAAAACTTCGGCCATTGGGTCGGCTTCTTCGCGCTCGCGGGCGTCGCCGCCGCCGCGACGCTTTTGCTCTGGCTCGCCATGCCGGAGACCAAGCCCGCGGAATACCTGGATTGACGCGGCGGACGCAGGTGCACCGTACCCGGATGGATCGCGGCGAAGCTGCGCGTAATCCGGGAGGGGCGTCCCCGGATTGCGCGGGCGCTGCGCGCCCGCGCCAATCCGGGCTACATTCCTGTCAGGTCGGCAAGGTGCCGTTCTGCGCCAACACTTCGCCGGCGAGGTAGAGCGAGCCGGTGATCAGGATCCGCGGGCTCGTTTCGATATCGAGCCGCGCGACGCCGGCAAGCGCCGGCTCGATGCCGTCGCCGACCTCGGCCGGAATGCCGATCCGGTCCGCCGCCGCGGCGATCGCCTCGGGCGCAAGGGTCTTTTCCTGATGGATCGGCACCGCGATCAGGCGTCGCGCGAGCCCGGCGAAATTGCGCAGAAATCCCTCGAGGTCCTTGGTGGCGAGCATGCCGACGATCAGCACCAGCGGCCGCGGCACGCGTTCCTCCATGTCGGCGATCGCCGCGGCGAGCACCCGGCCGCCTTCCGGATTGTGCGCGCCATCGAGCCAGAGCTCGCCGCCCTCCGAGACGAGCGCCGGCAAGCGGCCGGCGGTCAGCCGCTGCAGCCGGGCCGGCCAATCCACCTTGAGGAGGCCGGTCTCGAGCGCGGCGGCGCCGATCCCCGCGTCGCCGAGGCTGCGCAGCGCCGCGATCGCAGTCCCGGCATTGTCGAGCTGATGGCGTCCGAACAGCCGCGGGCGCGGCAGGTCGAGCAGGCCATGTTCGTCCTGATAAACCAGTCGCCCGTGTTCCTGCGACACCAGCCAATGCTCGCCCGCCACCGCCAGCGGCGCGCCGAGCCGCGCCGCCTGGCGCTCGATCACGCCGCGCGCCTCGTCGACCTGCGGCGCGATCACCGCCGGCACGCCGGGTTTGAGAATGCCGGCCTTCTCGGCCGCGATCTTCACGATGCTGTCGCCGAGATATTCGACGTGATCGAGCGAGACCGAAGTGATCACGGTCGCTGCCGGGCGCTCGACGACGTTGGTCGCGTCGAGCCGGCCGCCGAGCCCGACTTCCAGCAACAGCATGTCGGCCGGCTGGCGGGAGAACAACAGCAGTCCCGCGGCCGTGGTGATCTCGAATACCGTGATCGGGGAGCCGGCATTGGCGCGCTCGCATTCGCTGAGCGCATCGGCCAGCGCCTCGTCGGACACCAGCACGCCGCCGCCCGGACGCCCGAGCCGAAACCGTTCGTTGACGCGGACGAGATTGGGCGAGGTGTAGACGTGCACTTTGCGGCCGGCGGCCTCCAGCATCGCCCGCAGGAAGGCGATGGTCGAGCCCTTGCCGTTGGTGCCGCCGACGTGAATGACCGGCGGCAGCCGCCGCTCAGGGTGACCGAGCCGCTCCAGCAGCTGCAGCACGCGATCGAGCGAGAGATCGATCCGCTTGGGGTGGAGCGCGAGCAGCCGGGCAACGATGGCATCGACCGGCGTCACGAATTCGTCCCGTTCGGCGCGCGCGCTCACGCCGGAGCCGGCAGCGCCGCCGCATCGCCCGGCGCCGGCGCCTTGGTCAGCACACGGCACAGGCGCGCCAGCGTCGGACGCAACTGGTGGCGATGCACGACGAGATCGACCATGCCGTGGTCCTTGAGATATTCGGCCCGCTGGAAGCCGTCGGGCAGTTTTTCGCGAATGGTCTGCTCGATCACGCGCGGACCGGCAAAGCCGATCAGCGCCCCCGGCTCGGCGATGTGCACGTCGCCGAGCATCGCATAGGAGGCGGTCACGCCGCCGGTGGTCGGGTTGGTGAGCACGACGATGTAGGGCTTCTTCGCCTCGCGCAATTCCTGCACCGCGACCGTGGTGCGCGGCAGCTGCATCAGCGAGAGAATGCCCTCCTGCATGCGGGCGCCGCCCGAGGCCGCGAACAGGATGAAGGGCGTTGCGCGCCTGACCGCCGTCTCCAAGCCGGCGATCACCGCCTCGCCGGCCGCCATGCCAAGTGAGCCGCCGAGAAAATCGAAGTCCTGAACGCCCGCGGTGACGGCCAAGCCTTCGAGCCGGCCGAAGCCGAGCCTGACCGCGTCGTCGAGCCCGGTCTTGGCGCGCGCGTCCTTGAGCCGCTCGGCATAGCGACGCTCGTCGCGAAACTTCAGCGGGTCGGCCGCGACTTCCGGAACCGGGATGTCCTCGAATTCGCCCTCGTCGAACAGCGCCTTGAGCCGCGCGGCCGCGCTCATGCGCATGTGATAGTTCGAAGTCGGGATCACGAATTGATTGGCCTCGAGGTCCTTGTAGAACACGAGCTGCCCGGTTTCCGGACATTTGACCCAAAGGTTCTCCGGCACTTCCCGGCGCAGGAAGCTGCGGATTTTTGGGCGCACCACGTTGGAGAGCCAATTCATGACGACGCACCAAACGGAATTTCGAGGTTCTTGCTGAACATACTCATTCCGCGGCCTGCTGGCGCGCGCCGCGCACCCCGGCCGCGAGGGCGGCGACCAGCGCGGTCACCGCCGGCACCGTTCGCTCGCTCGCTTTCCCGGCCTGGTCGAGGCTTTCCCGGATCGCCTCGACCAGGGCCGAGCCGACGACCACCCCATCCGCACCGGCCGCGATGGCGCGGGCGTGCGCGGCGGTCTTGACCCCGAACCCGACCGCGACCGGCAACGAAGTGTGGCGCTTGATCCGCTTGACCGCATCCACCACGCGGCGCGTGTCGGGCGCGGCCATACCGGTGATGCCGGTGATCGAGACGTAATAGACGAAGCCGGAGGTGTTGGCGAGCACGGCGGGAAGCCTTCTGTCGTCCGTGGTCGGCGTGGCGAGCCGGATGAAATTGAGCCCGGCGTTCAACGCCGGAACGCAAAGCTCGTCGTCCTCCTCGGGCGGCAGATCGACCGCGATGAGGCCGTCGACGCCGGCGACCTTGGCATCGGCCAAAAATCGCGGCACGCCGTAGATATAGATCGGATTGTAATAGCCCATCAGCACGATCGGGGTGACGTCGTCGCCGGCCCGGAACGTGCGCACCAGGGCGAGCGTCTTCTTCAGCGTCTGGCCGGCGCGAAGCGCGCGCTGCGAGGAGGCCTGAATCGCCGGCCCGTCCGCCATCGGATCGCTGAACGGCATGCCGAGCTCGACGACGTCGGCGCCTGCCCCCGGCAGCGCTTTGAGAATCTCGAGCGAAGTCTCCGGATCGGGATCGCCGGCCGTCACGAAGGTGACCAGCCCGGCGCGGCCCTGTTGCTTCAGCGCGGCAAAGCGCGCGTCGATGCGGCTGGTCATGCGCGCCGCCGCTGCCAATAATCCGCCACGCTCGCCAAGTCCTTGTCGCCGCGCCCGGACAGATTGAGCACCATCAGGTGATCCTTGGGTTTCTGCGGCGCGAGATCCGTCACTCTCGCCAACGCGTGCGCGGGCTCGAGCGCCGGGATGATGCCCTCGAGCTTCGAGCAAAGCTCGAATGCGGCCAGCGCCTCCTCGTCCGTCGCGGACAGATAGGTCACACGCCCGACCTCGTGCAGCCAGGCGTGCTCCGGACCGATCCCCGGGTAATCGAGGCCGGCGGAAATCGAGTGCGCTTCCTGGATCTGGCCGTCGTCGTCCATCAGCAGATAGGTGCGGTTGCCGTGCAGCACGCCCGGCCGCCCGCCCGCGAGCGAGGCGGCATGCAGGCCGCTCGAGAGCCCGTGGCCGGCGGCCTCGACGCCGTAAATCTCGATGCCGCGCTCATCGAGAAACGGATAGAACAGCCCCAGTGCGTTCGAGCCGCCGCCGATGCAGGCGATCAGGCTGTCGGGAAGCCGGCCTTCGGCCTTGAGCATCTGCGCACGGGTCTCCTCGCCGATGATCGCCTGAAAATCGCGCACCATCATCGGATAGGGATGCGGGCCCGCCACCGTGCCGATGCAATAGAACGTCGTCTCGACGTTGGTCACCCAGTCGCGGAGCGCCTCGTTCATGGCATCTTTCAGCGTCTTGGAACCGGATTCGACCGGCCGCACCTCGGCGCCCAGCGCTCGCATCCGCATCACGTTCGGCTGCTGCCGCTCGACGTCGACCGCGCCCATGTAGACGATGCAGGGGAGACCGAATTTCGCGCACAGCGTCGCGGTGGCGACCCCGTGCATGCCCGCGCCGGTCTCGGCGATGATCCGCTGCTTGCCCATGCGGCGGGCGAGCAGGATCTGGCCAAGCACGTTGTTCACCTTGTGCGCCCCGGTGTGGTTGAGGTCCTCACGCTTGAAATAGATCTTCGCGCCGCCGAAATGCCGGCTCATGCGCTCGGCGAAATACAGCGGGCTCGGCCGGCCCACATAATGTTCGAGATAGCCGTTCATCTCCGCCTGGAACGCGGGATCGGCTTTCGCGCGCGCGTAGGCCTGCTCGAGCTCGAGGATGAGCGGCATCAAGGTCTCGGCGACGAAACGGCCGCCGAACATGCCGAAATGCCCGCGCTCGTCGGGACCGCCGCGGAACGTGTTCGGCTGCTGCATGCTCATGCGGAACTCCCGGAAGCTGCGGCCATGTTAGCATGGGCTTGTCGCACGGCGCCGATGAAGGCGCGAATCTTGTCGGGATCCTTTTGTCCCGGCGCGCGCTCGACGCCCGAGGACACGTCGACGCCGGACGCACGGGTGACGGCGAGCGCCTCCGCGACGTTGCCGGCGTCGAGCCCGCCGGAAAGCAGGAACGGAACGCCGGGCTCGAGGCTCTGCAGCAAATTCCAGTTGAACGGATTGCCGAGCCCGCCGGGGCGGGTCGCGTCCTGCGGCGGACGGGCATCGAACAGCAGATGGTCGGCCACCTCCGCGTAAGCCGGCACCATCAGCAGATCCGCCGAGGTCTCGACGTGGATCGCCTTCATCACCGGCAAGCCGAAGCGCTGCTTCACGGCGGCAACGCGCTCCGGCGGCTCGCTGCCGTGCAGCTGCAGCAGGTCGGGCTGCAGCACCTCGATGATCGTGGCGAGCAGGACATCGTCCGGGTCGACCGTGAGCGCCACCTTGCGGGCCCGGCCCTCGACCCGCCGGCCGAGCGCGCGCGCGGTCAGGCCGTCGAGGTGGCGCGGCGAGGGCGGAAAGAACACGAAGCCGACGAGGTCGGCCCCCGCATCGAGCGCGACCTCGAGGGCTTCCGGCGTCTTCAGGCCGCAGATTTTGACCAACACAGACATGAGAACTCGCAAATGAGAAGCGTCATCCCGGGGCCCGAGCCCCGGATCGGCGTCCGGGGCAGGCTCCGCGAGGGAGCCCGGGATCCATGACCACCGTCAGGACAATCTGAACCCTCGGTGTTCAAGGTTCCCGGTTCGCGGTCGGGCACCCCATCGCGCAAGCGCGATGGGGTGCCCCGCTGACGCCCGCGCGCCGGAATGACGACGCTTCTACATCGGTCGGCGTCCTTTGTCTTGCCAGGGGTTCCGCGCCGATTTTGCGGATTCCCGAGCGAAAGGCCCCAGTTACCCCCCGACCGATGCCTGCTCCGCCTCGAGACTTCGCCATAGCAGCGTGGCGGCGGCGAAATCCTCGAGCGCGGTGCCCACCGACTTGAATAGGGTGATCTCCTCGGCGGAGACGCGGCCCTCGACCCTGCCGCGGCAGAGATCGAACAGGTCGCCTTGAATATCCGCCGTGCCGATGATCCCGCGCCGGATCGGATCGGCGAGGTCCCCGGCCTCCTGGAGTGCGACCCGGGTATCCACGAAGATGCGGGCGCGGCGCAGGACGTCGTCGTCGGCCTCACGCATGTTGGGCCGGAAGCTGCCGACGAGATCCACGTGCGCGCCGGGCTTGAGCCATTGCCCGCGAACGAGCGGCACAGCCGACAACGTTGCGCAACACACGATATCGGCGTCGCGCACCAGCCGCTCGAGGTCGTCGCCGACGGTCGCCTCGAACCCGTCCCACACCAGCGGAAACGCCAGCGTTTCGGCACGCTGGCGCGTGCGGTTCCACAGGCTGACGCGCCGGATCGGCCGCACGCTCGCGTGCGCGCGCACGAGGTGCGGCGCGAGCGCGCCGGCGCCGACCATCACCAGATGCGCGGCATCCTGCCGGGCGAGATAGGTCGCGGCGAGCGCCGAAGCGGCCGCGGTTCGCCACGCCGTGAGCGACCGGCCGTCGATCACCGCCAACGGCTCGCCGGTGCGGCCGGACATCAACAGATAGGTGCCGTACACCGAAGGCTTCTCGAGCGCGGCATTGTCCGGAAAGACCGTCACCAGCTTGCAACCGAGGAATTTCTCGGTCCATGCCGGCATGATCAGCAGTGTGGCGTCGCCGTGCGGCTGCGCGATGCGGTGATGGTGGCGCACCGGCACTTCGACCTCGCCGCGGAACGCCTCTTCGAGCGCCTCGACCAGAGCCGGATAGGTCAGCGTGCGGGCGATGTCGTCGCCGCCGATGGTGCGCATGAGCGCGAGCCGCCTCAGGCAGCCGGCGGGGGCCGGTAGGTGAGCGGGGCGAGCGGGGCCGCCGCTGCGTGCTCGGCTTCGGCGCGGCGTTTCCACGCCTCGGTCTCGGCACGGGCCTCGCGCAGCTCGGCCTCGAGGCGTCGCGCCGCCCGCCGCCACCGGCGCTGGCCGAGCCAGGCCGCGACGCCCCCGACGATCACCCCGAGCATGAGCGCCAGCAGGATGACCAGGAACAGGGGCAAGTGGACCGCCAGCGCCGGAGGCTCGGAGGAGAACGGATCGAGCGACACGCCCGTCCATTGCCGGTTCGCCACCGCGAACAGGATGAGGAAAACGGCGATCGGCACGAGGATCAGCGCCTTGAGGAACGTGCGGATCATGGCTGCTCTTTCATCGTATCGCGGACGGCGGGCGCTTGGGCGCGAGCGATCCGGAGCCGGGCGTGACAGCAAGGCTCGAAGCAGCGAACTTGTTTCTCCCGGACTTCGGGTCACGCCGCGCGCCCGGCAACAACGGTCCGGAGCGAGCGCACGCTCAGCCTTCGCGGTTGAGGCGCTCGCGCATTTCCTTGCCGGTCTTGAAGAACGGAACGCTCTTCTGCTCGACGGCGACGTGGGCCCCGGTGCGCGGATTGCGCCCGGTGCGTGCCGGCCGGTGCTTGACCGAGAACGCACCGAAACCGCGCAGCTCGACGCGATCGCCGCGGGAGAGCGCGGCGATGATCTCGCCCAGGATGGCATTGACGATGTTCTCGACGTCGCGCTGATAGAGATGCGGGTTCTGCGCCGCGATACGCTGCACGAGCTCGGATTTGATCATCGAATTGCCGCCCCTGGCCGGTCGGCGTCTCGCCACCCCGCGACGCCGCAACGGGCCTCCCGACGCCCCACTCGCTCAATTCGCGCCTGAAGGGTGCCAAAGGGCCAAGAGACCGTCAAGGTTGACGCGCTCGAGCGCTTGCACGGTGCTGGAGTCGGCAAGCGCGCGGGCGAGCGAACTCAGCCCGACGGCGTCGAGCACCCTGGCGGCGGCGAGATGCAGGAAGCTGAGATCGCCGAACCGCGACTTGAGCTGCCAATCGATGATGCGCAGCTTGGGATCGATGCTCTTTTCCTTGGCGAGCCAATCGACCGCCGATTGCTCGTCGCCGAGCTCGTCGACGAGCTTGAGCTCGATCGCCTGCCGTCCGGTGAAGATCCGCCCGTCGGCCACGCGTTCGAGCGAGGCGGCGTCGAGCTGCCGGCGATCCTGCACCAAGCCGCGGAACCAGGCATAGGAATCCTTGACGATCGATTCGATCGCCGCGCGCGCCTCCGGGCTCGTCGGCTCGAACCCGTTGGGCGCCGCCTTGAGCGGCGAGGATTTGATCTCCTCGACCTTGATGCCCAGGGTTTTCATCAGGTCGCCGACGTTGGGATACTGGAACAGCACACCGATCGAGCCGGTGAGCGAGGTGTCCTGGGCGATGATGTGGTCGACGGCGATCGCGGCAATATAGGCGCCGGATGCCGCGAGCCCGTCGACGACGACCACGGTCGGCTTCTTGGCGGCGACCCGGCGCAGTGCCCCATAGAGCTGCTGGGATCCCGCGGTGGTGCCGCCGGGGCTGTCGAGGTGCACGATCACCGCGCGGGCGCGGGATTTCGCCAGCTTGTCCAGCGCCTCGACCCGGCCGAAATCGTTGCGAATGAGGCCGTTGATGCTGACGCGAGCGATGTAGGCTCCGGAGCGCTCGGCCAGGCTTTCGCCCGAGCTCGACAGGTAGCCGACGATCGCCACCAGCGCCACGATCACGAACAGAATCGCGCAGATCCGCCAGAACGTCAGCTTGCGCCGCAGCCGGCGGCGATCGACGATGGAATCTGCATCGAGCGACATCGCGCTGCTCCTGTCAGAGGACGGACGCCGGTCTGCGTCCTCGCGTCGGCCGCTATTCCTTGTCCTCGGCCGGCGGCTCGTCGGATTTTTCCGGCTTCTCGGTCGCGCGCTGCTTGAGCGCGGCGCCGAGAATGTCGCCGAGCGAAGCCCCGGAATCCGAGGAGCCGTACTGGGCGATCGCCTGCTTCTCCTCGGCGACTTCGAGCGCCTTGATCGACACCGAGACCTTGCGGCCGCGGCGATCGAACTGGGTGACGCGGGCGTCGACCTTCTGGCCGACCGCGAAACGCTCGGGGCGCTGCTCGGAACGGTCGCGGGCGAGCTCGGAGCGCTTGATGAAGGCGGTGAAATCCGTGCCGACGATCTTCACGTCGATGCCCGATTCCTTGACCTCGGTGACCTCGCCGGTGACGACCGCGCCCTTCTTGAGGTCGCCGGCCTCCGCGAAGGGATCCGCCTCGAGCTGCTTGATGCCGAGCGAAATGCGCTCCTTCTCAACGTCGACGTCGAGCACCTGCGCCTTGACCTGGTCGCCCTTCTTGAACTCCTCGATCACCTGCTCGCCGGGACGCTTCCAGTCGAGATCGGACAGATGCACCATGCCGTCGACCTCGCCGTCGAGCCCGAGGAACAGGCCGAACTCGGTCTTGTTCTTGACCTCGCCCTCGACGGTCGACCCGACCGGATGCTTCTCGACGAACGCCTCCCACGGATTGCGCATCGTCTGCTTCAACCCGAGCGAGATGCGGCGCTTGACCGGATCGACCTCGAGGATCTGTACTTCGACCTCCTGCGAGGTCGAGACGATTTTTCCGGGGTGCACGTTCTTCTTGGTCCACGACATTTCGGAGACGTGGATCAGCCCCTCGATGCCGGGCTCGAGCTCGACGAAGGCGCCGTAGTCGGTGATGTTGGTGACGCGGCCCTTGTAGCGGGCGCCCACCGGGAATTTCGCCTCGATGCCCTGCCACGGATCCTCGAGCAGCTGCTTCATGCCCAGCGAGATGCGGTGGGTCTCGTGGTTGATTTTGATGATCTTCACCTTGACCTGCTGCCCGATGTTGAGCACCTCGGTCGGGTGATTGACGCGCCGCCAGGCGATGTCGGTGACGTGGAGCAGTCCGTCGATGCCGCCGAGATCGACGAAGGCCCCGTAGTCGGTGATGTTCTTGACCACGCCGTCGATGACCTGGCCCTCTTCGAGGTTCTGCACCAGCTCCTGGCGCTGCTCGGCCCGGGTCTCCTCGAGCACGGTGCGGCGGGAGACGACGATGTTGCCGCGGCGGCGATCCATTTTGAGGATCTGGAACGGCTGCGGCACGTTCATCAGCGGGGTGACGTCGCGGATCGGCCGAATGTCGACCTGGCTGCGCGGCAGGAAGGCGACGGCGCCGTCGAGATCGACCGTAAAACCGCCCTTGACCTGGTTGAAGATGATGCCCTGGACCTTCTCGTTGGCCTGAAACGCCTTTTCGAGGCGGCTCCAGCTCTCCTCCCGGCGCGCCTTGTCGCGGGAGAGCACCGCTTCGCCGAGCGCGTTCTCGACCCGCTCCAGATACACCTCGACGGTGTCGCCGATTTTCAGCTCGCTCTGGCGGCCCGGACCGGCAAATTCCCGCAGCGGAACCCGGCCTTCGGTCTTCAGCCCGACGTCGATGACGGCGAGATCCTTCTCGATGCCGACGACGGTGCCTTTGATGACGGAGCCTTCCTGCAAGTTGCCGTGATCGAACGATTCTTCGAGCAGCTTGGCGAAATCTTCGCGCGAGGGCGCGGCGGCCTTCTCGGCGCCGGCGGCGGCGTGGGTGGCGGTGGCCATGAAATCTCCTGACGGGCGACCGGCGGCTGGTGTTGCGTCCGTTCCGTTCGGGCCAAGGACCCCGCAGATCCTTGACTGCCGCCGAATTTTCCGGCGGGCCGGCCCGATCATCCGAACGGTCGGGACGATGTTTCTTTTGCGCCCGCGGCCTCGCGGCCCAAAGGCGGGCGCCCTATCCGAAAAGCCGAACGCGCGCCGTGTTTCCTCGCCTCGATCCGGCTTGCCGAATTTCGGCGATGAAACCGCGCGTTTTCGGTTATTCGGTCCGGGCTGCCTCCACGATGTCGATGGCGGCCCGAACGGCTGCGTCTATATCCAAATGCGTGGTGTCGAGCAAGTGCGCATCGGCGGCCGCTTTGAGCGGGGCGACGGCGCGGGTGCGGTCGCGTTCATCCCGACGCTCGATATCGGCTAAAATTGCGGCTTCGTCCGCCGGCTCGGCGCTGCGCTTGAGCTCGGCCATGCGGCGGCGCGCCCGCTCCGCGGCACTCGCGGTGAGAAAGATCTTCACCTGCGCCTCGGGCGCAATCACGGTGCCGATGTCGCGGCCGTCGAGTACGGCGCCGGGCGGCTTTCTGGCAAAATCGCGCTGCAATTCGACCAGCGCTGCGCGCACTTCCGGGTAAGCGGACACGATCGAGGCCGCTTCGCCGATGGCGTGGGTTTTCAGCGCGCGCTCGTCGAGGCGCGCCGGGTCGAGCGCCTGGGCGGCGGCGAGCGCCTTGGCACGATCCTCGAGCGAATGGCCGGCGTCGACGAGCGCCTTGGCGACCGCGCGGTAGAGCAGCCCCGTATCGAGATGGCGCAAGCCGAAATGCGCCGCCAGGCGTTTGCCCAGCGTCCCCTTGCCGGACGCGGCCGGCCCGTCGATGGCGATGATCATCTCGGTTGCCGTCGTTGCGGCCAGGCCGAAGAGCGGCGGGGCCGCAATCTTGAACACGGGTCGGGCCGAAGTTTCAAGCAACGCGCGGGTCTGTGAAGATCTGAGCATGAGAGGTGAGGCGACGTGCAGCGCGGCCACACACGCGCTTCCCCTCTCCCCTTGCGGGAGAGGGTGGCCGATCCGAGTAAAACGAGGATCGGGTGAGGGGTCCGATCCAGAGATAGCTACCCCTCACCCGCCTCGCTGCCTTCGGCAGCTCGGCACCCTCTCCCGCAAGGAGAGGGGGAGAGCGTTTGTCTCACGCCCTGGGTGTGTTCATCAATCCGATCAGAAAAAGTCCGCGCCCAGCCGGCGCATCAGCCCGAGGAAATCCGGAAAGCTCGTGGCGATGAATGCGGTGTCGTCGACCGCGACTGGATTGCGGCTCGCAAGCCCCATCACCAGGAACGCCATCGCGATGCGATGATCCATGTGGGTGGCGATGGCGCCGCCGCCCGGCACGAATCCCTTGCCGTGCACGATGAGATCGTCGCCCTCGATCTCGGCTTCGACACCGTTGGCGACCAGCCCGGCGGCCGTTGCGGCGAGCCGATCGGATTCCTTGACCCGCAGCTCGGCAAGGCCGCGCATCCGCGCCGTGCCTTGCGCGAACGCCGCGGCGACCGCCAGGATCGGATATTCGTCGATCATGCTCGGGGCGCGCTCGGGCGGGACCTCGACGCCGTGGAGCGCGCTCGCCCGCACGCGCAGATCGGCCACCTCCTCGCCGCCCTCGCTGCGGGGCTCGAGCACCTCGATCTCGGCACCCATTTCCGAGAGCGTGGCTATAAGCCCGGTGCGCAGCGGATTCATCATCACGGCTTCGAGCACGAGCTCGGAGCCCGGCACGACGAGCGCGGCCACCAGCGGAAACGCCGCGGAGGACGGATCGGCCGGAACCGCGATGGGTTGCGGCACGAGCTCGGGCTGGCCTCTCAGCGTGACGCGGCGGCCGTGCGCCCCCATGGGCTCGATGCGTACCTCGGCCCCGAAATGTCGGAGCATGCGCTCGGTGTGATCCCGGGTCGGCTCGGGCTCGATCACCGAAGTCTCTCCGGGCGCCGCAAGCCCCGCGAGCAGCACCGCGGATTTGAGTTGGGCGGAGGCGACCGGCGGCTCATAGACGATCGGGACCAGGTCGAGCGCGCCGCGCAACGTCAGCGGCAGCCGCCCGCCGTCGCCGGCCGCGAGGACCTGCGCGCCCATGCGCTCGAGCGGATCGAGCACGCGCCGCATCGGGCGTTTTCGCAAGGAGGCGTCGCCGTCGAAGGTCGCAGCGATCGGGGAGCCCGCAACCGCGCCGAGCAGCAGTCGGCAGCCGGTGCCGGAATTGCCGAGATCGAGCGGCCGCTCGGGCGCCGCAAAGCCGGCGACGCCCACGCCGTGAACGCGCCAGCCCCCTTCGCCGACGCGCTCGACGCTCGCGCCGAGCGCGCGCACGGCGTTCGCCGTGCGTAGTACGTCCTCGCCTTCGAGCAGGCCGGAAATGTGCGTTTCGCCGACCGCGAGCGCGGCGAAAATCAAGGCGCGGTGCGAGATCGACTTGTCGCCCGGCACGCGGACGCGGCCCTTGAGCGGCGGGCTTGCGCGCGCGCGCAAGGGGGATGCGTGGTCGTCGGGAGCCGGCGGCATGGCGCGCGCTCCTAGCATGCGAGGCTGCCTTGCGTCATCTCGGCCGCATCCCCATCTCGGCGGCTCCGCGCGCGAAGGCGCGGCGGAGGCGGCATTCGCCGGGATTCCACCGGCCCCGTACGCCGGCGCGGGGCGGCCGAAAATCGGCGCCGATGCGCTATTGACAGGGCGCGCCCGAGCGGCCAAGGGAAGCACCGCCCAGCGCCCCAGTTTTTCAAGGATTTCGCATCGTGGCAAAACCCGAGCTCGGCACCAAGCGGCTGTGCGCCAATTGCGGCGCGAAGTTCTACGACCTCAGCAAGGACCCGATCGTCTGCCCGAAATGCGCGACCGTGTTCGTGCCGCCGGTCGCGACTCGGGGCCGGCCGGAGCCGGTCGCGCCCGTGGTCGTACCCGCGCCGGTGGAGGAGGAGGTCGTCGTGCCGGAGACGTCCGACGCCGAGCTGATCTCGCTCGAGGACGCCGAGAAGGAGACCGAGGGCACCAAGACGCCGGCCGCGGAAGGCGCCGACGCCGAAGTCGACGACGAGCCGCTCGACGATGCCGCCTTCATCGTGCCCGAGGAGGAGGACGAGGACGACGTGACCGACATCATCGGCGAGGGCATCGAGAACGACGAGGAGACATGAGGTTCAGGGGACGGTGGTCAGTGCTCAGTGGTCGGCAGGAATTGCCGTCGGTCCGCTTCCTGATTACTGATATCTGACCTCTGATCCCTGGCGGGGCCATAGCTCAGTTGGGAGAGCGCTTGAATGGCATTCAAGAGGTCGGGGGTTCGACTCCCCCTGGCTCCACCAAAATGCTCGTAAATGATTTGAATTCGTTCACATCTGTTGATGGCCAAATGGCTATCTAGTTCCGACTCGGCGCCAGCAGCTCCAGGATGCGCTCGTCCACGATCTGCCGCGCGCCCTCCAAGCGGATGGGTTGAACGCAGACGTGATCCGCGCCCGCGTCCCAGTGCTCCTGGATGCGGCGGCGGATGGCCGCTTCATCGCCCCAGGCCACATTGGCGTCGAGGAACCGGTCGGAGCCGCCGCCGGCCAAGTCGTCGTCGCCGAAGCCCAGCCGCCGCCAGTTGTTGACGTAATTCTCGAGCGCGAGATAGCGCTCGAGCGCGGCGCGCGCGATGCGGCGCGCCTCGGACGGACTTTTCTCGAGCACCGCCATCTGCTCGGGACACAAGAGCTTGCCCGGCCCTAGCAGCTTTCGCGCCTCGGCCGTATGCCGCGGCGGGACGTTGTAGGGATGCGCGCCGTCGGCGAGCTCGGCCGCAAGCGCGAGCATGCGCGGGCCGAGCGCGGCGACGATCGTGCGCGGCGGCTCGGGCGGCGGCGGGGCCGCATAGGTCGCGGAACGCATCGCCTCCAGATACGCACACATCGTCGCAACCGGTTTGCCGTACACATGCCCGCGCAGGGTGTTCACCGTCGGCGCATGGGACACGCCGACGCCGAGCAGGAAACGGCCGTTCGATTGTTCGTTCAATCCGCGCTGGGCGGCGGCCATCGCCATGGGGTCGCGCGCGTAGATGTTGGCGATGCCGGGGGCCACGATCAGCTTGCCGGTCCCGGCGAGGAGAAACGCGGCATGGACCAGGACATTCCGCCCGCGGCTCTCGGGCATCCACAGTGCCGCGTAACCCAGGCGCTCGACCCGCTTTGCCAGCTCGAGCCCCGCCGCGGCCGTCAGGCTGTCCAACGATGCCCAGACTCCTAGCTTCCCCAATTTCATTCGCTACTCCGCGGTCCGCAAGTCGTATCGCATCACCCCGCCGATCATTTACCGCGCCAAGAGCGCCAGCGCGAGCGGAACCGGGGTCGCGGTCAAGAGCGCATTGAGGCCCATGGCGATCCCGGCAAAAGTGCCCGCCACGTCGTTGACCTGAAACGCGCGTGCGGTGCCGATGCCGTGCGAGGCGTGCCGTCGGCCGCGAACCCGCGCGCGCCAGTGGCTAGTCCCCGTAAGAGCGGTGCGATGTTATCTGAACCGGACGTAATGGGTGGCACTTTTCCGGCCCGACCGTGAGCCGGCGGAAGGGAACTTTCCGCTCGATCAGGAATTGATAAGCCGCAATCTTCCGGTGCGTTTCGTTACCTGGTGAGTTTCGTTATTGGTTCTCGCAGTTCATTCCTTTCGCTGGCATCTCGCGACCGAAGGGACAAAATGAACATTTTCTCGCGTGTCCGCCTACGTCCTTATCTGCTCCGGCTGCGCGCGGGAGGACCGCGCGTTGCGTCTAGTGTCACGCTGCTCGGCGTCGCCCTCTGCGGCGTCTTGAGCTTGGCGTTCACGCCGCGACCGGGACCTGCCGCTCACGTTGCGTCAGCCAATCGTCTCGCCGAGGCCAGCCCGGCGCATGGGCCCGTCAGGATGGTTGGCGGCGCGCCGCGCGGCAATATATGCGCCGAGCAGACTTGGCCCTATATCGATCACCGCTGCCTCAACCGCGGCGCCGACAAGGTGCAGACGTCCGCCCCGCAAACCAGTGCCGGGCAACCCGGTGCCCCGCCGACGAGCCCCGCGCAGGCGGTCCTGGGCGATGGTTCCGCTTCATTCGACGACGCGACGGCGCCGGTGCGATCCGCGAACGCGCTAGATGTTCTTTTGCCGCAACCGCGCCCCCGGATCAAGATCCTGGCTGAACCGGACGATCCTGAATCGGCCGCCATGGCCTGGCACGACCAGCGGCGGATCTATTTGCGGGAGCCGCGTCTGCGCCGGGAGGGGCGCGGGCGGTTGCGAATCTACGGATTCCACGTTGCTTTCTGAACATTGCAATTTGCAGGGCAAATAAACTCATGCGCCCGCCGGCAGCATCGGCAGATCGGTGTCGCCCGGCCGGATGCCGCATTGGGTGATCATGCAGTGCACCTGGCCGCGGTGGTGGATCTGGTGATTGAAGAAATGCGTGACCAGGATCCAGGCCGGCCGCGTGATCTCTTTCTGCGCGGCGCCCGAGAACCAGGTCAGGTCGCCCTCGAGCCAGCGCGGGTCGAGCGCGCTCGCCCACCCTAAAATCACCTCGTCGAAGCTTTCGCGCTCGCGCTTGAGGTCCGGCCAATCCGGATAATGCCCGGTCGATTCCTTGATACCGCCCGCCGGCTTTTCCGTCCCGGCGAACCGGTGCATCCAAATGCGGTCGCCCCACAGCAAGTGATTGAGGGTCGAATGGATCGACCCGAAGAAGGCGCCGCGCTCGCGCTTGCGGTCCTCGTCGGAGAGCCGATCGGCGCAGCCATAGAGATTCTGGTTTTGCCAGCGATTGTATTTTGCCATCCGCTCCACGAATCGCCGGTCGATCATGGGTGAATTCCTTGCCTCTGACTCGTGTCCCGGGCGCAGCGCAGGGCGAAGTCGTGCGCTGCCGAACCGGGACCCACCGCATGCGCGAACTGACATTACACTGGGCCCCGGATCTGTGGCGCAGCGTTGCACGCTGCGCCGCGTCCGGGGAACGCGGATCCGAGTCACGCGCCGCGCGCCGCCTTGTCCTGCGCGTTCACCTTCTGGATCGCCTCGCGTGCGGTTTTCCATTCCGCATCGCCCCATTCGCGCAGGTCGTAGAAATTACCGCCGGTCGCCAGCGCATTGGCGCCGTCCATGGCGATGGTCTGGCCGGTGAGCCAGTCGCAGCCGTCGGACAAGAGAAAGGTCGCGAGGTTCTGCAGCTCCTGCATGCGGCCGTGGCGATCCATCGGATTCTTGCGCGCGCCGCGGCTCGCCGGCATCTCGATCGGGCGCAGGCGCTTGCCGGCGCCTTCGGTGGGAATCTCGCCGGGCGCGATCGCGTTGAGCCGGATGCCGTAGCGGCCCCATTCGGCGGCGAGCGACATCGTCATCGCGTGGATCGCCGATTTGCTCATCGCCGAGGGCACCACGAACGGGCTGCCGTTGTGGATCCAGGTCACCACGATCGAGAGCACGTTGCCGGGTTTTTGCGCGGCAATCCAGCGCCGGCCGACCGCGTGGGTCACGTAGAAGGTGCCGTGCATCACGATGTTGGCGATGGCGTCGAAGCCGCGCGGCGAGAGATCCTCGGTGCGCGAGATGAAATTGCCGGCGGCGTTGTTGACGAGATCGGTGAGCGGGCCGCGCCGAAAGATGTCCTCCGCCATCGCGTCGACAGCGGCGGCGTCGCGGATGTCAATGCCGTAGGCCTCGACCTTGCCGCCGTGTTTTCCCATCAGCTCGGCCGCGGTTTCCTCGCATACCGATTTGCGCCGTCCGCAAATGATCACGTCGGCGCCGAGCGCGAGAAATCTTTCGGCCATGCCCTTGCCGAGCCCGGTGCCGCCGCCGGTGACCAGGATGCGTTTGCCGCGAAACAATCCGTCGGTGAACATGAGATTCCCCTCCCGCACAACCAGTTACGCGGCTCTATATCATACCAAAGTCCCAGGCCTTTGGGGATTGTCTTTGCCGAAGCTTAGGTCGGGAGAATGCGACTTAAGCTCACGGCTTCAAGCGGAATAAGCTGCGAACCATCCCGACCCACGGCAGCTTCCTCCCAAAATGATCGATCCAGCGGAGGCTCTTCAGGCGTCGCTGTAACAGCTGCCCCGGTATCCCATATTGCATCAAGTTCTTTTAGAAGTTGGATATCAAAGCCAAATAAAAGCGTCTTCTGGCCATAGACCGTCCGCAGTGCAGACCGGAATTCCTCAACATCGGTATTTGGCACCTGCATCAGACCTGCCGGCGTAACGAATGCGGCAGCCATAATTTTGGTCGTACCATCCGAAGTCTGGACCCTGGTAAACTCGCTAAGCTCTATTTGAAGGTTCCCGGGTTCCGCATTCTTTGCTTGCCTGAGCGCCTCAGCAGCTCTTTTCAGACCAAATCCCTCGGCGAGTGCGCCGAAGTGCCCCAAAGCGATGCTGCGCTTAAGCAACCGCAGTTCTTCTGCGCTGGGTTCACGTTCGCCCTCATCTGGGTCTTGTACAACCAGCCACGGATCAATTAAGTGAGCGTCTTGATAAATAGCCCAGCGTGTAGCAATTGCGTATCGCTTCAATCTCAGCGTCCTTCGGCCGGCTAGAACATCGATTCTGTTCACCTGCCTTAATGCAGCAGCAAGTGAAGGACCCGGACCAGATCTATTGTGGGAGCCTTTAGCCTCCGCAATTGCAATGTCGTTGGCACCGGCCGCCGAGGCTGCGAGCCAGTCAGGTAGATCCCCGGGGGCCCTCCGTCGTACGGTAAAGTTCGGCCAACTTTGCAGATGCTGAGTATCAGACCGAATTGGTTCGAAATGCCTGAATCCGAGATACCGCGTCAGATAAGCACGCGCTACAAAACGGCCGAATAGACCCGACAAGGCGGTCTTGGTCTCTCGAACATGGCCAAGTGGTTGAATCCACCGGAACCAACGGTCCAGCGGGACAAGCAGCTGTTCGACGAAAAGATCAAATGGAACTGTCGTTAGGCCAATTTGGACGATCTCCCTAATGGCAGCTTCCGCAATCTCGGTTGTTGTCAATTCTATGGAGTGATGCCCGTGAGTGCCTTGCCACCGTGGAGAAAAATTGTGCCGAAAACGTCGCGTCATTACAGTTGTTCATTGATAAGTGACTCGCATAATTTCGCATTTACATCAAAAACAACTATTAGTCTACAAGGATTGGCTCCGGCGCGCCCTCGGCTGCGCCGGCTCAATTACCTGCCGCACGCCCGGGCGTGCCTCCCTCGCCGAGGTCCCAATAGAGCCCCGCCATCAGCCGCAGGCCCTCGCGGGCGAGCGCGAGCGGCAGGTGCTCGTTGGGCGCGTGCTGCGAGCAGCCCGGATAGGAATGCGGTACCCAGATGGTCGGCAGCCCGAGCAGTTCCGAGAATACATCGTTGGGCAGGGCTCCGCCCGTGCTCGGCAGGATCGCGGGCCTCTTGCCCGCCGTGCGCGCGATCGAGGCCGCCGCCCATTGCGCCCACGGGTGATCGGGGTCGAGGCGCGTCGCGTGAAAAATCTCGTCGCGCGCCTTGGCGACCTGCACCATTGCAAAACCGTGGCGATCGAGGTGGCGCCGCAGCGCCGGCAGGATTTGTTCCGGATCGACCCCGACCACGAATCGCAGCTGGCCGCGCGCCGAGGCTTTCGGCGGCACCGCGTTGACCGGCGCCTCCGGATTGCCGGCGCTCATCGCCAAAATCTCGAACGTCGACCAGGCATAGAGCTTTTCGGCCGACGTCAGCGTGGGCTCGCCCCAGCCGGGATCGATCGCGGGACTGCCCTGGCCGGAATGGATTTCACAATCCGCGAGCGCGCGTCTGACCGAATCGGGAATGCCGTCCGGCACCCATTGCGAAATCCGGATCTGGCCTTTCGGCCCGACGATCGCGGCGATCGCATGGGCGAGCTCGATCGCCGGATTGGAGAGCAGCCCGCCCCAATTGCCGGAATGGTGGCCGCCCTCGCGCGCCTCGATCCACAGATCGATCGGATAGGCGCCGCGGTTGCCGAGATAGATCGTCGGCTGCTCGATCGACAGCCGCGGACCGTCGGAGCCGATCAGCGCGTCCGCTGAAAACAGCGGGCGATGCTCGGCGCAAATCTCGCGCAGTCCGGCCGAACCGGTCTCCTCGCCCATCTCGATCAGCCATTTGGCGTTGAAGCCGAGCCGGCCGCGCGTCGCGAGCACCGCCCCCATGGCGGCGATGCCGACGGTGTGCTGGCCCTTATTGTCGGCGACGCCGCGGCCGTAGTAGCGGCCGTCCCGCTCGGCGAGCGCGAACGGCGCAAGCCCCTTCGCCCAGCCGACCTCGAGCCCGCGGATGACGTCGCCGTGCCCGTAGCAAAGCACGGTGGGCAAATCCGCGGCCTCGATGCGCTCCGCGCACAGGAACGGCCCGCGCGCCTTCGGGTGCGTCAGCAGCCGGCAGCGGAAGCCCAACGCTTCGAGCGCCGGCACGATCTCGGCGTCGAGATAGTGCTTGAGCTCGGCGGCGCGCTCGGGATTCTGGCTCTCGGTCGGGATCGCGACCCGGCGCGCGAGGTCGGCCTTGAAGCCGCCGGAATCGAAATAGGTTTCCGCAAGTTTGATCGCGGTGTCCCGGCTCATGCGGCGGTTCCTCCATCGTACAAATGGCACGCGACCTGGCCGGCCTCCTGCAGCACCCGCGGCACTTCGATGCGGCAACGCGGCCCGCTCTCGGGACAGCGTGGGTGAAACGTGCAGCCGGGGGGCGGATCGAGCGGATTGGGGAACGCCAGCCCCAGCCCGGTGTCGGGAACACCGAGGCCGGGCTCCGGGGTCAACACGGAATCGAGCAGCGCGCGCGTATAGGGATGGCGCGGGTTTGCGAAGATCGCCTCGCGGTCGGCGGCCTCGACGATGCGGCCCAGATACATCACCGCAACCCGGGTCGCCACGTGCTCGACCACCGCGAGATTGTGGCTGATGAACACGTAGGTCAGCCCAAGATCGTCGCGCAGGTCGAGCAGCAGATTGAGGATCTGCGACTGCACCGAAACGTCGAGCGCGGAGGTCGGCTCGTCGAGCAGCACGATCTTCGGCCCGACGATCAGCGCGCGCGCAATGGCGACGCGCTGGCGCTGGCCGCCCGACAGCTCGCTCGGATAGACTTCGGCATAGCGCGCCGGCAGGCCGACGCGCTCGAGCATCGCGGTCGCCCGCGCGCGCCGTTCCTTGGCGGAGCCGATGCCGAGCACCGCGAGCGGCAGCGCCACGATCGCGACCACGCGCTTGCGCGGGTTGAGCGAGGAATACGGATCCTGGAACACCGGCTGGATCAGCCGGGCCAAGCGCCGCCGCTCAATTGCGATTAAATCCTCGCCGCCGATGCGGATCGTTCCGCGGTCGGGTGCGATGAGCCCGAGCAGCATCTTGCCCAGCGTCGACTTGCCCGAACCGGATTCGCCGACGATGCCGAGCACCTCACCGCTTCGGACCGTGAGATCGACGTCGATCACCGCGCGGATCACCGGCTTCGCCGCGAACAGGCGCCGCCCGACCACGAACTGGCGCGAGACGCCGCAGACTTCGATCAGCGCGCTCATGCCGCCACCGGGCGCGCCTCGAGCACGCAGCGCCAATCATGATCGTGTTCCGCGCGCACCGCGACCGGCGCAGTGCAAACCGCGGTGGCGTGCGCGCAACGCTCCCGGAACGCGCAGCCGCGGATATCGCCGATGAGCGACGGCACGATGCCGGGAATGGCGCCGAGCCGCGCGCCGGGCGGCGTCTTGCCCGGAACCGGTATCGACGCCATCAGGCCGCGCGTATAGGGGTGGCGCGGCAGAGCGAACACGGCCGCCGCCGTTCCGGATTCGACGATCTCGCCCGCATACATCACCGCCACGCGGTGCGCGGTGCGGGCGACGACGCCGAGATCGTGGGTGATCAGCAGCATGGCGATGCCGAGATCGCGCTGCAGCTCGACCAGGAGGCGGAGGATCTGCGCCTGGGTGGTGACGTCGAGCGCGGTCGTCGGCTCGTCCGCAATCAAGAGCGCGGGCCCGCACATCAGCGCCATGGAGATCATGATCCGCTGGCGCAGCCCGCCGGAGAGCTGATGGGGAAACTGGCCGAGCCTTTTTCCGGCGGCGGTGATGCCGACCTTCTCCATCAGCTCGACCGCGCGCTCGCGCGCCTGATGCCGGGTCGAGCCCTTGTGGCGCCGGTGCACCTCGGCGAGCTGATCTCCGATGGTGTAGGCCGGATTGAGCGCGGTCATCGGCTCCTGGAACACGATCGCCATGCGGTCGCCGCGCAACGCGCCGAGCCGCGCGGGCGAAGCGCGGGTGAGATCCTCGCCCTCGAACCGGAAGCGTCGCGCGCTGCGGCTCGCCGTTTGCGGCAGCAGGCCCATCAGCGCGAACGCGGTCATCGACTTGCCGCAGCCGGATTCGCCGACCAGGCACAGCGTCTCGCCGCGCTCGATCCGGAACGAGACGTCGCGCACCGCATGCAGGACGCCGCGTGGGGTCGCGATGTCGACCGTGAGCCCGTCGACTTCGAGCAGCGGCACGTCAGGCCCTCCCGCCGCCGGGCGCGGCGACGTCGCGGATGCCGTCGCCCAGCATGTTGATGGCGAGCACCAGGACCGCGAGCGCCGTGCCGGGAATCGCGATCAGCCAGAACGAGAAGAACATGTAGACCTTGCCTTCGGCGATCATCAGTCCCCACGACGGCAGCGGCGGCTGCACGCCGAGCCCGAGGAACGACAGCGCCGCCTCCAGCAGAATGGCGCTCGCGGCCTCGATGGTCGCGACCACGATCAGGTGCGGCAGCACGTTGGGTAGGATCTCGCCGAGGATGATGCGCAGCGTCGAGGCGCCGACGCATTCCGCGGCCGCGACGTATTCGAGCCCACGGACCTGTTGGGTTGCGGCGCGCATGACCACCGCGAAGCGGTCCCATTTGAGCAGGCCCAGCACCAGCACGACGACCCAGAGCGAGCCTCCGACGGTCGCCACCACCGCGAGTGCGACCAGGATCAGCGGCATGGCGAGCCGCACCGTGGTCGTGAACATCACCAAGGTATCGACGCGGCCGCCGAAATAGCCCGCCGCGAGCCCCAGCGTGGTTCCGATCAGGCCGGAGATCGCCATCACCGAGGCGCCGATCAGCAGCGAAATGCGGGCGCCGTAGAGCACGCGCGAAAGATAGTCGCGGCCGAGGTTGTCGGTGCCGAGCACGTGCACCCAGGTGCCCTTCTGATACCAGAGCGGCGGGATCAGGCGGCGGCCGAGATCCTGCGCGTAGGGATCGTACGGCGCCAGCACCGGCGCCAGCAGCGCGATCAGCACGATCAGCGTGAGCAGCGCGACGCTGATCACCAGTCCCTTGTGGCCCCACAGGCGCCGATGCAGCAGTGCCCGCGGCGAAGGCCCGACCAGCTCGAGCACGGGCAGCGCGGAAAGTTCCGTCATTCATCCCACCCGGATGCGCGGATCGAGCCACGCATTGACGAGATCGGCGCCCAGCGTCAGCCCCACGTAAATGAACGACAGCAAGGTGACGATCGCCTGCGTGACCGGCAGATCCAGGTGACTGATCGATTGATACGCGAGATAGCCGAGCCCATCGAGCGCGAACACCGTCTCGATCACGACCGAGCCGCCGAGCAGGAATCCGAGCTGGACGGCGGCGAGCGCGACGATCGGGACCAGCGCGTTCACCAGCGCATGCTTGAGCACGATGCTCGCGCCGGAAAGCCCCTTGGCGCGCGCGGTGCGGATGTAATCGGAGGCGAGCACCTCGATCATGCCGGCGCGCGCCAGGCGCATGAACGGCGGCGCCACATAATAGCCGAGCGCGACCGAGGGCAGGACGAAATTGGCCCAAGTTTCGCTGCCGGACACCGGTAGCACGGGGAGCATCACCGCGAACACGAGGATCAGAATCAGGGCGAAGAAGAAATTCGGCAAGGCCTGGCCCAGCACCGCGAGCGCCAGACAGGCGCGGTCGATCCAGCTGTTCGGATGGAGCGCCGCGACGATGCCGAGCGGAATCGAGATGGCGAGGGCAAACAGCAGCGAGAACAGGGCGAGCAGCGCCGTGGTCGGCAGCTTGTCGCGAACGAGCGCGAGCACGTCGGTCTTGAAATACAGCGACTGGCCGAAATCGCCGTGGGCCATCTTGCCGATCCAGTCGAGATACTGAACGACGAGCGGCCGGTCGAGGCCGTAGATCCGCCGGATGTTCTCGATGTCTCCGGCCCGCGCGCCTTCGCCGGCGAGCGCGGTCGCGACGTCGCCCGAGGCTCGCAGCAACAGGAAGGCGGCCGCGGAGACCGCGACCGCGACGAGCACGGCAAGTCCGAGGCGCTTCAGAGTGAAGCCGAGCATGATTGGTTTCTTAAGCCCTGCGTTTGGGTTCCCCTCCCCCGCAAAGCGGTGGGGAGGGGAACCCACACGCTGAGTTCAGTTAGACACCTATTGCCAGCGCATCTCCCAGAACCGCGGCAGCTCGTCCGGATAGGCGGTGAACACCAGATCCTTGGCGGCGACGTAGAAGGTGGGAATCGAATAGAGCGGCAGCACGTAGGCGCGCTCCGCAATCAGCGCCAGCGCCTTGGCGTAGGCCGCCTTGCGTTCCTGCGGATCGACGACCGAATCGCCGCGCTCGATGAGATCGCGCACCTCGGGATCGCGGCCGGTGTCGTCGGCCTGCCACTTGTGGAACACCGATACCCCGGCCGACACGTCGTTGATGGAGAACGAGCCCCAGGTCCAGACCGCGATCGGCGCCTTGCCGGCACGCACGGCGTCCCGAAACGCGGCGTATTGCAGATAGTGCAGATTGGCCCTTATGCCCACGGCGCGCAGATAGCCGATGATCGCTTCGATCTGATCGCGTTCGCGGTAGCCGTAGAGGTCGATGTCGAAGCCGTTGGGGTAGCCCGCCTCGGCGAGCAGCTGCTTCGACTTCGCCGGGTCATAGGCATAGCGCGGGGCGGCTTCGTCGCTGCAGCCGAACTGCGAGGGGAAGCACGGCACGTTGAGCACGCGGGAGACCTCGCCGACGATAGACGTGACCATCGCCTGGCGGTCGATCGCATGCATGATCGCCTTGCGCACGCGCAGGTCGCGCAACTGCGGCGCCAGCGTGCGCTCGGTGGAATCCATCTGCAGGAACGCATAGCGCATGATTTCGGCGGACACGACCTGAAGATTTGGCACGCCGCGCAATTGCTGCGCCTGATCGAGCGCGACGTCCTTGATGAAATCGAGCCCGCCGGAGAGCATTTCGGCAACCTGGGTCTGCCGGTCCGGAATGAAGCGCAGCTCGATCTTTTCGATCTGCGGCTGGGGTTTCCGGCTGTCCTTGAAGTAATCGGGGTTGCGCACCAGCCGGATGTATTTGCCCATCGCATGCTCGACCACGCGGTAGGGGCCCGAACCGACCGGCTTCTGGTTCATGCCCTGCGGCCCGACCTGGGCGTAATATTCATGCGGGTGGATCACGATGGGGCCGGCCAGGTATTCGATCGCGGCCGGAAACGGCCGCCGGGTGACGATGCGCACCCGGTAGGGGTCGAGCTTCTCGGCGTGGTCGATCCAATCGACGTTGCTCTGGGTGGTGGCCTTGTTCTCCGGCTTGGAGACGAAATTCAGCGTGTAGACCACGTCGTCGGCATCGAAGGAGGCGCCGTTGTGGAATTTGACGCCCTTGCGCAGCTCGAGCTCGAGCGTCTTCTGGTCGAGCCATTTCCAGGAGGTTGCGAGCTGACCCTTGTACTGGTTGGTTTTGGGATCGCGATAGATCAGCGTGTCCCACACCTGATGCGACAGGATCACGCCGATGCGCACGCTGTTGAAATAGGGGTCGGCGTTGTCGAGAACCTGGTACTCGGCAACCCGGAGCGAATTGTCCTTCTTGGCCGCGAGCGCCGCGGGGGCTGCGAAAGAAAGGCCGATCAGAAAAGCCATGGCCGCAGGACAGACGAGCGAGCACAGACGACGGTGCATGCCGGCGTGCTTCCCCCGTCCGGCATCCTCTGTCGTCCGTCGTCCGCCGCTCGCAGCCGCGATCATGAGATTCTCCCCGAAGCGCGCGCGCCCGCGCGGGTTTTCCCGAGTGGAAGCTGGGGCATGCGGACGAGTCAAGCCGAGCCGGTGGCAATCGCAATCGGACTGCGCTATCGCGAAGCTCGAAACGGGAGTTCGCCATGCGTCTAGCGGGGAAAATCGCCATCGTGATCGGGGCCGGCCAGAGCCCCGGCGAAGGCTTGGGCAACGGCCGTGCAACCGTGCTGCGCTTCGCCCAGGAGGGCGCGAAAGTGCTTGCGGTCGACCGCGACCTCGCCTCGGCGGAGGAGACGGCGGGACTGGCGGCCAAGGACGGCGGCGCCTGCGCGGCGTTCGCGGCGGACGTTACCGACGAGCGCACGCTGGCGGCGGCGATCGCGGAGGCGCGACGCCGCTGGGGCCGCGTCGACATCCTGCACTATAACGTCGGAGTGAGCATCGGGGGCGGGGATGCGCCGCTCGCCGAAATCTCGGAAGACGTGTTCGACCGCATCTGCGCCATCAACCTGCGCGGCGCGGTGATGGCCGCCAAACATGTAGTGCCGGTGATGCGCGAGCAGCGCTCCGGCGTGATCCTCAACATCTCCTCGGTCGCGGCCTGGGAGCATTACCCTTACGTCGCCTACAAGGCCACCAAGGCGGCCATGATCGCGTTTACCCAGCAGGTCGCCATTCAGAACGCCGAGTTCGGCATTCGCGCCAACGTCATCCTGCCGGGCCTGATGGACACGCCGATGGCGGTCGACACGCGCGCCCGCGTCAGCGGCAAGAGCCGCGCGGAGATCGCCGCGCAGCGCGACGCGCGGGTGCCGCTGCGCCATCGCATGGGCACCGCCTGGGACGTCGCCAATGCCGCGCTGTTCCTGGCTTCCGACGAGGCGAATTTCATCACCGGGGTCGCGCTTCCGGTCGACGGCGGCGCCCTGGTGCGGATCGGGTAATCCCTCCCCTGCGGGGAGGGGTTACAGCGCCGCGTAATCGATCGGCTTCGTGCGGTCGAGCGTGCGGTGGACCGGCGGCAGCGGGTATTTGAGCCCGGTCGCGCAGTTGAACAGCACTGCGCGCTCGTCGCGACGAATGCGGCCGTCGGCAAGCGCCGCCTTGTAGGCCGCATAGGTCGCGGCACCTTCCGGGCACAGCAGAAATCCCTCCTCGCGCGCCGCTTCCTCGAGCGCCGCGGTGATCGCCGCATCCTCGACCGCAATCGCGAACCCGCCGCTCTCGCGCACCGCCCGCAGGATCAAAAAGTCCCCGATCGCCTGCGGTACGCGAATCCCGGACGCGATGGTGTGTGCGTTCTCCCAGCGCGGCGCGTGCTCGGTGCCGGCCTCGAACGCGCGCACCATCGGGGCGCAGCCGGCCGCCTGCACGGCGACCATGCGCGGGCGCTTGGGGCCCAGAAAGCCGATCGCCTCGAGCTCGGCGAACGCTTTCCACATGCCGATCAGCCCGGTGCCGCCGCCGGTCGGATAGAGAATGACATCGGGCACGTCCCAGCCGAGCTGCTCGGCCAGTTCCAGGCCCATCGTCTTCTTGCCCTCGATCCGGTAGGGCTCTTTCAGCGTGGACGCGTCGAACCAGCCGGCCTTCTCGCGGCCCTCGGCGACGATTTTTCCGCAATCGTCGATCAGCCCGTTGACCCGGTAGACTTTCGCGCCCTGCAGCGCGATCTCGCTGACGTTCACTTCCGGCGTGTCCTCGGGGCAGAATATCGTGGTCCTGATGCCCGCGCGGCTGGCATAGGCCGCGAGCGCCGCCCCGGCGTTGCCGTTGGTCGGCATGGCCATGTGCGTGATGCCGAGCGCCTTGGCCATGGAGACCGCCATGACGAGCCCGCGCGCCTTGAACGAGCCGGTCGGCAATCGGCCTTCGTCCTTCACCAGCAGCTCGCCGCCCCCGAGCTTCGCCGCAAGCTTGGTGAGCGCGATGATCGGCGTCGTGGCCTCGCCGAGGCTGACGATGTGCTCCACTTTTCGCACCGGCAGCAGCTCGCGATAGCGCCACAGATCCGCCGGACGGGCGCGAAGCGCGTCCTTGCTGAGCGCGCGGCCCACGCCGGCAAGATCGTAGCGCACCAACAGCGGCTTGCCGGCCCGCGACAGATTATGAACCACATCGGCCGGGTAGCGCTCGCCGGTCGCCGCGCATTCGAGATGCGTGACGAACGTCGACCGCTCGGTCGTCAGATTGTCGTCATGGGCCAAGGCGCGGGTCTCATGCGTGATAGTCGGCCGGCACGGTCTCGTCCTTCGCATGCCCCTTCATCGTCTTGAAGAGAGGCGTGAGCGCCACGGCGATGAGAAGATTGAGCAGGAGCGTGTAGAGCGCCGTATAGCCCGGAAAGCTGAAGCCGGCGAGCACGACCGGCCAAATGGAGGTGAAGCTGTATTTGACGGCGATGATGGTGCCCAGCCCGATGCCGGCCGCCCATCCGATCAGCAACGCCCACGGATCGAGCCAGCGCGTATAGAGGCCGAGGATCACCGGCGGCAGCGTCTGGATGATCCAGATGCCGCCCAGCAGCTGCAGCTGGATCGCATATTGCTGCGGCACCGCCAGGATGAACACGAGCGCGCCGGCCTTGACGACCAGCGACACCCATTTGGCCATTTGCGATTCTTCCTGGTCGGTGCTGTCGGGGCGCCAGAATTCACGATAGACGTTCCGCGTGAACAGATTGGCGGCCGCGATCGACATGATCGCCGCTGGCACGAGGGCGCCGATCGCGATCGCCGCCAGCGCCACGCCCGCGAACCACGACGGAAACGCGTACAGCATCAGCGCCGGCACCGCGAAATTCGCCTTGAACTGTTTGAAGCCGCCGGCGTATTCCGGCAGCTTGTCGACGCCGGCGGCGATCGCCATGAAGCCCAGCAGCGCGAGCAGCCCCAGCAGCAGCGAATAGGCCGGAAGCAGCGCCGCGTTGCGGCGGATCGCGCGGCCGCTGCTGGCGCTGAGAATCGCGGTCACCGAGTGCGGATAGAGGAACAGCGCCAGCGCCGAGCCGAGCGCCAGCGTCGCATAATTGCTGTAGGCGCCGGTGGTATGGCCCTGCGGCACCGCGAGCAGCAGCTTCTGCGTCGGCACCGCCGCGAAGATCTGACTGTACCCGCCGAGCTCGATCGGGATGACGATGATGGCCGCGAACACGGTCACGAAGATCAGCGTGTCCTTGACGATGGCGATCGCCGCCGGAGCCCGCAGCCCGCTCGAATAGGTGAAGGCGGCCAGGATCAGGAAGGCGATGATGAGGGGCGTATCCCCCATCATCCCCTTGCCGCCGATGCCGAGCGCCCCGATCACCACCTGCAGGCCGACGAGCTGCAGCGCGATGTACGGCATTGTCGCCACGATGCCGGTGATCGTGACCGCCAGCGCCAGCCACCGATTGCCGAAGCGCCCGCGCACGAAATCGGCGAGCGTGATGTAGCCGTGCTTGTGCGACACGTACCATAGCCGCGGGAACACCACGAACAGGATCGGATAGACCAGAATGGTGTAGGGAACCGCGAAGAAGGCGATCGCGCCGGCGCCGAAGGCAAGCGCGGGAACCGCCACGAAGGTGTAGGCGGTGTAGAGATCCCCGCCCACCAGGAACCAGGTGATCAGCGTGCCGAAGCGCCGGCCGCCGAGCCCCCATTCGTGCAGCAGGTCGAGATCGCCCCGGCGCCATCGGGCGGCGATGAATCCCAGCCAGGTGACGAAGCCGAACAGCAGCACGAAGACGATCAGCGCCACCCAATTCACTTCACGCACGGCTTCCCCCCGGAAATTCGGATTTTCATCGCCGACGATCAGCGCCGTTCGGTCATGAAATAGACCAATGCGGTGAGCGCCGCTCCGATCAGCACCCACAGCAACTGGTACCAGTAGAAGAACGGAATGCCGGGGCGATCGGCCACGATCTGCACTTCGCCGGTGCGCGGGCTCGTGAAGGTGATTTCCGCGTCCGTGATCGGGCGCGGGAGCGTGTCGAGCGGACCGCTGGGCGAACTCAGGGTCCAGTCCCGCGCCGGCCGCAGCAGCTTGTCGTCGAGCCAGACCTCGACCCACCTGCGATAGTTCGCGCCGGGCTTGAACAGCGGAAGACCGACCTTGAGCGGCCCGGTCTCATTCTGCACCGTGTAGGTGGTGAGCCGCGGATAACTCGCCGGCGGACGCTGCCGGCCGAAGTCCAAGTGCGGTTCGGAGGAATTGTACAACGGCACCCAAAGCACGGCGACGAACGGAATCAGCAACAGCAGATACCACCAGCTCCAATCGCGAGGATGCTGCAGGTCTACGGTTTCCGTCATGCGGATCTCCCCGCCCCCGGTGGCAATGCCCGCAGGTTTAAAAGCACAGGCGTTGACCCGCCGCAATCGCAATTCGGGAGCGCCGGCGCGGCGCGCGCCCAAGCGCCCTCCCGGCAGGCCGGGGGAAGGCGGAGCAACTCAACGCGCTTCCCTAGCGTGCTTCGCCGGAGGTCGTCTCGCGTGATCCCATCGCGTTTTCTCGCCCGCCGATCGCGTCGAAAACCGCCCTCTGCTCCGCGCCGAGCAGATCGTAGAAATGCTGCATCGCCGGGCGAATGGTGTTCACCGCCTGGGCCATCGCGTGGAGCCGCTTGTCCAATGCATCGAGCCGGCCGAGCGGGGTCGCCGGTACAAAGGTGGGACACGCCGACTGCAGCGTCGCGATGGCCCCCGTGGAAGCCTGCCTCAAATCGTCCAGTGCGCCGCGCTGGGACAAGGTCGGATGCACGGCCCGCTCGATGCGCCCGATCGATTGCTGCGACAGAGCCGCGCCGTGATCGCTGTTGCAGAAATGGGTCGCGTGGCTTCACCGTTCATCCGGATGCTCCGGGCTTGCTTCCCGCTGCGGCGCGCCTCCCGCGTATCCGATGGCGTTGAAGCGCGCCTTCTGCTCGTCGCGCAAGGAATCATAAAAGCTCTCGAGGGCCGGGCGCACGAGGTCGACCGCCCGCAGCATGGCTTCGAGGCGCTTTTCCATGGCATCGAGCCGCGCAAGCGGGGTCGCGACGGCATCGATCGGGCAGGCGGCATGCAGCACCTCGACGGCCTTGGTGGACGCAGTCTTGAGCTCGCGGAGCGCCGCCTGTTGCCGCTGTGTCGGCGCCACCGTCCGCTCGATCCGCTCGATCGGCCAATCGGTGAGGCCGGGCGTGCGATCGCCGCAGAGCTGCGCGATCTCGTGCGACTGCCCTGCGGGCGTGCCGGCTCGGCTGCGGGTCAGCCGCGGCGGTCCACCCGACACTCCGATGCTCCCGACGGAATCGCCATAGGGCCAAACGATGCTGTTGTAGACGTCGGCGTAGGCATAGGCCCAGAAAGTCTGGTCGAAGTCATAGGGCCAGAACGTGTAATCGAAGATATCGTCGTAGGCATGAGGCCAGAACACCGGCCCGGACCATCCGGTAAATCCGCCGTGGTACCCAGGCCGGACGTAGGCGGGGCCGACGATACGGCGGCGCAATTCCGGTGCTTCGCGATGCAGGTGCTTCGCGAGCGCCGCAGGTTTGCGGCCATGGACGGCGCCGGCGGCCCGTGGCCCGCGGCCGCGGAACGATCGCGCGGATGAATGGTCGCCGAGACGATTTACGTGCAATGTCGGGCGCGAAAGAGAAGGGCTGGCCCGGCGTTCGGCCGCCGATGAACGCGCGCCGGCGGCACTGGGCACGCGGCTGTGGGACGCGCCCATGCGTGGGGAATTCCCGGCAGCACGCGACGCCGACCCGCCGTGGTGAGCTCCTGCTCCGAAATGCGCCGCCGCGGGCGCAACGTGCGTTGCGCCGACCCAAGCAGCGGCGGCCACAAACAGCAGGGCTGCCTTGCAAGCCCCGATCTTTCTCATGGGCGCTGCTCTAAGGGGGTCGCAAGGCTAACTCGCGATGGACCTTTTTGTTCGCCGCATCGCACGGCCGCGCGGGATCGGCCATTGGCAAACGGCGACCGGGCATCCCGGACATTATCGCGAAGCGACGGCGTTCGGCGCGGGACCCTCAGCTGGGGATCCCGGCCGCATTACCCGCGTTCGCAGTCGCACGAAACTTCCCGCGCCGCGCACAGGCCGCTGACACCCGATCAGTCGCACACCCAGATCCGGCGCCAATGCCAGCCCCAAGGGGTCCACACCCGCCTGACCACGACGCAGTCGTCGCCGAACGCGAACGGCGCGCCGATGAAGGCGAAATGCCGGTGGTGTCGAAAGAAGAATGCGTGGTGGTGGCGAAAGGCGAAGCGGTTGTGGAATGCGAAATTGTGGTGCGGATGAGCCCAGCCACCCCCCGGGTGACCGGCCCAATGACCGTGCATCGCCCGCGCGCCAGTCGCCGTGGCGGTGCTCAGGGCTGCAAGCGCAGCCGACGCGATGATGAGCTTGCGGAGCATCGTGTACCTCCCTCTGGGATCCGGTGCGGATCGAAAGCCGTGACACGCCGCAAGCATGCTCGATCGCGGCTGAACCAGACCTGAGGCGCGAATTCACCGGAGGTTAAGCGACATGAACCGTTCGGAGAGTTCCGGTTCATTCCCGGCCCGGCTGGCGACGCGAAGCTCACATTTTCGTGATTGTCGGCTCGACCGCGCGTCCCGCGGTTTGCCGATGCAACCCAGCCGCGGCAGGTTCGTTGTGGCGCTGCAGCGGATTCGCGGTCGCGCACCCATTGCCGCCAAGCAATCTTGCCCCGGGAGCCAGGCCCGGCCAAAATCGCAGCTTCGGGGACTACAGGCTCCCCGTCAGATGGCGTCCGTCCAAGCGCAGCGCGACTCTCGATTTGCGAGGAGATTGCGCATGGACGGAAACCCATTCCCCCTTTCGCTTCGTGAGTTATACGGTCGCGCGACGCCGATCATGATCGACGTTCGCGCCGATCCCGTCTTCGCGCCAACCCCTGTTTGGGGCGTCGGCGGGCGAGGACGTGACATGCACAACCGGATGACAGAACAGAGGGTCGGATCGATATGCCATCGCCCATCGATCCGGTCGCATAGCTGACGAAATCACGCGGGTCGGGACGGGACACGTGGAGGAGACGATGCGACGTACTGTGGCTATCCTGGCGATCTGCGGGCTTGCAACCATGCTCGCCGGAAGCGCGCTCGCACAGGAGATCGATTGGAAGAAGGTCGACGCCGCTCTCGCGCGGACCGGCGCGGCGATGCCGGGAGGCGTTCAGCGCTATTCCTTGCCGCGTTCCGATCTGAATGTCACCGTCGACGGCGTGGCGATCAAGCCGGCGCTCGCATTGGGCGGCTGGGTCGCGTTCGAGCCGGCGCACGGCGGCGTCATGGTGATGGGCGACGTCGTGCTGACCGAGGCCGAGATCAAGCCCGTCATGACCAAGCTGCTCGAAGGCGAGCTGCAGATCACGGCGCTTCACAACCACTTGCTGCGCGCCAATCCGGCGACCTTTTACATGCATGTCGGCGGTCACGGCGATCCGGTGAAAATGGCCGAGACGATCCGGGCGGCGCTGGCGCTCAGCAAGACGCCGGCTGAATCCGGCCAGGCCGCGCCCGCGCTGGCTGCCGCGGTCGACCTTCCGACCGCGCAGCTCGACGAGATCCTGGGGGTCAAGGGCAAAACCACCGGCGGGGTCTATCAGTTCAGCGTGCCGCGCCGCGATCCGATCACCGAGAGCGGGATGAATGTTCCGGCAGCGATGGGATCGGCGAATGCCGTCAATTTCCAGCCGACCGGCCAAGGCAAGGCGGCGATCACCGGCGATTTCGTGGTCACGGCCGACGAGGTCAACCCGCTGATCCGCGCCTTGCGGGCGGGTGAAATCGAGGTCACCGCGATCCACAGTCACATGCTCGACGAGCAGCCACGACTGTTCTTCGTGCATTTCTGGGCGAACGATGACGCGCTAAAACTCGCCAAGGGCATTCGGGCGGCACTCGAAAAGACCGCAATCGCCAAGAGCTAGCGCTTCGCGCCGAGAGCCTTGCTCGCATCTCGGTCAAGGACACGGGGGGCCAACCTGGGGAGCGAACCCAGGAACATAGCCGCGCGCTCGACGTTCCCATGGTGCCGAGCGACGTTCCCCCAAGGCTTCTTTCCCCACCCGGTCGCTCGGTATGACCCCGGTCGGCTGCCGTGTGCCGACCGGGGTTTTGCGTTTCGTTCGAGCTTTGGCGAGCAGCGGAAAAGCTGCGAGCCAGCCGAACAAGCTTCCGTTTCCGACACCACGGTGTCTCTCGTTAACGCGCAATTAACGACATCTAGCGAGCATTAGCGAGTAGCCCCCAATTTGTAGAAAATTTGGGGAACTTTCCTCTCTACCCTGCTTTGCTGAGGCGAGAGGGGGACCGCGTTCGCCATGGATATCCTGATCGTCGAGGACGAAATTCTGCTTGGACTGTTGCTGGCCGATGCGCTCACCGAGGTCGGCCATCGGGTGCTGGGGCCGGCAAGCTGCCGGGCCGAAGCGCTCGGGCTCGTTTCCGGGGGGACCCCGCACCTGGCGCTGGTCGACATCGAGCTGCGGGGAGGCGAGAGCGGCATCGAGCTCGCGGCGGAGCTGCGGCGGCACGGGGTCTCGTGCGTGTTCGCGACGGGGCAGCCGGGCAAGGCGCGCCAGCATCGCGAGCTTGCGCTGGGGCTCGTCGCCAAGCCTTACAGCCCGACGACGATCCTCGAGGCCGTGCGGTATTTCGCGGCGCTTCATGCCGCGGAGCGCCCGGCAGGCGTGCCTCGGGGCCTCGAGCTGTTCGGCCCGGACGTCGTTCCGGTTTCGGGCATGTTGGTCGAGACGCCGGCGCCCGCGATGGTCGCCTGCGCAAGCTCGGGTTGTTTGCCGGCCATTTCGGCCTCGCTCCCGACGCAAACGGAGCAACGCCACGGAGACGCCGGCGTTCTTGAAGCCTTAACGGGGTAGGCCCATATTGGGATGGTCGGGGTGCCCATCGGGGCCCCGGCAAAGTCGCTGATCAAGGACTTTGCAACCATGTCCCGAGTGCCGTCGCTTTCAAGCCCGTTTCTGCTTGGTTTCGACGAGATCGAGCGAGCGCTCGACCGCGTTTCCAAAGCTGCCGACGGCTATCCTCCGTACAATATCGAGCGGCTGCCGCGGGAAGGCGGCAACCCCGAGCGACTCCGGATCACCTTGGCGGTGGCCGGATTTACCCGGGACCAGCTCGATGTCAGCATCGAGGAAAGCCAGCTCGTCATCCGCGGGCGGCAGCAGGACGACAAGGCCCGGCAATATCTCCATCGCGGCATCGCGGCCCGGCAGTTCCAGCGTACTTTCGTGCTGGCCGACGGAATGGAGGTGCTGGGCGCCGACCTGAAGAACGGCTTGCTGGCGATCGATCTTGCGCGTCCGGAACCCGAACGCGTGGTGAAGACGATCGCCATCACCCAGCATGAGTGACGGAATTTGCGGACTCGACAGACAAGGAGTCGAGGGCCATGACACGCACCATCTCCCCCGAAGCGCTGGCCGCCATCGGCGGCGGCAAGATCGCCTATGTCAAGGCGATCCGCTCCGAGGATCTGAACACGCTCTTCCCGCAGGCACCCCAGCTCGCGCCGGGCATGCGATTGTTCGCCCTGCATGCCGCCGACGGCACCCCGATCATGGTGGCCGATACCCGCGAGGCGGCGCTCGCGAATGCCTGGGACAACGAGCTCGAAACCGTCAGCGTGCACTGATCCATATACCGAGGCGTCATCGCCCGCGAAGCAGCGCAGGCGATCCACTAGGCACTGCCACCGGTAACGACGGCGAATTCCGGGATTACTGGGTTCCCCGCATGCGCGGGGCATGACGTCGCCGCATCACGCCGCCTGCGGCGGCGAGAGCGTCAGCACTGCGTAAAGCGCCTCGGCGTCGCGGGATTCCCGCAGCTTGCGCGCAACGTCGGGGTCGCGAAGCAGCCGCGCGATGCGCGCGAGCGCCTTCAAATGGTCGGCACCGGCGCCCTCCGGCGCCAACAGCACGAAGACCAGATCCACCGGCTGGCCGTCGAGCGCCTCGAAATCGACCGGCCGATCGAGCCTTGCGAACAGCCCGAACAGCTTGTCGAGCCTGGCGAGCTTGCCGTGCGGAATGGCGATCCCGTGCCCGATTCCGGTCGAGCCCAGCTTCTCGCGCTGCAGCAGGGTCTCGAAAATGCCGCGCTCGTTCTGCCCGGTCAGCTTCGCGGCTTTCGCGGCAAGCTCCTGGATTGCCTGCTTCTTGCTGTTGACCTTCAACGCCGGAAGCACCGCGTTCGGCGCGACGAGATCGTTGAGCGGCATGGAACCCGGTCCGGAGAACGGCAAAACTTGCGGAAGTTGTTGGGTAAAGGCGGCGGAACATAGGGACCGACCGCCACCCCGTCAATGGCCAAAGGCAACGTTCATGGCCGGCCGGTCGATCCAGCCGATATGGCCATCCGGCCGGCAATAAACCAGGTTGATGCGGCCGTGCCCGGCATGCCGGAACACCAGCACCGGGGCCCGGTCAGGTCGAGCTCCATCACCGCCTCGCTGATCGAGAGCCCCTTCAGCGCGGTCGTGGATTCCGCAATGATGCCCGGATCGAACGCGGTGACCTCGCCGTGCGCGGCGCTCTGCGCGGCGATCACGTAGTTCACGGCGGTGACGTCTTTCGCTCGTGCGGGCGCCGGCCGGATCGCCGGCCGCAGGGGCCGTTCATGGCGCGGCGCCGGTCGAAACCTGCTTGTCGCGCCGGCGCTGCACCGAGGAGGGGATCCGCATCGCCTCGCGATATTTCGCCACGGTCCGGCGCGCGATGTCGATGCCCGCCCCGCGCAATCTCTCGACGATGGTGTCGTCGGACAGGACGTCGTCCGGCCGCTCGGCATCGATCAGCTGTCGGATCCGGTGGCGGACCGCCTCCGCGGAATGCGCCTCTCCGCCGTCGGCCGCGGCGATCGCCGACGTGAAGAAATATTTCAGCTCGAAGATGCCGCGCGTGGTCGCCATGTACTTGTTGGCAGTCACTCGCGAGACGGTGGATTCGTGCATGCCGATCGCGTCCGCCACCGTCTTGAGATTGAGCGGCCGCAAATGCTGCACCCCGTGAACGAAGAAGCCGTCCTGCTGGCGAACGATCTCGGTCGCCACCTTGAGGATGGTGCGGGCGCGTTGGTCGAGCGCGCGGATCAGCCAGGACGCCGTCTGCAGGCAATCGGCCAGATAGGCCTTCTCGGAATCGTTGCGCGCGTTGCCGGCAATCTCCGCGTAATAGCTCTGGTTCACCAGAACCTTCGGCAGAGTGTCGGAATTGAGCTCCACCGTCCAGCCGCCGTCCGCGCCCGCGCGCACGAACACGTCGGGGACGATCGGTTGCACCAGGGTCGACCCGAAGGCGAGACCCGGTTTCGGATTGAGCCGGCGAATCTCGGCGATCATTTCGCTCAAATCTTCCTCGTCGACCCGGCAGATCCGGCGTAGCGCCGCAAGGTCCCGCTTCGCCACGAGATCGAGGTGAGCCACCAGCGCCTGCATCGCCGGATCGAAACGATCGCGCTCGCGCAGCTGCAGCCCCAGGCATTCGGTGAGGTTGCGCGCGCACACGCCGGGCGGATCGAAACCGTGGAGAATCGCCAGCACGGCTTCGATCTCGGCGGGCGGAGCGCCCAGCCGCTCGGCGACCGAGGCAAGTTCGCCGGCGAGGTAGCCGGCCTCGTCCACGAGATCGATCAGATATTGACCGATCATGCGCCGCGCCGGGTCGGCGACCGCGAGCGCCAGCTGCTCTGCGAGATGATCGGCAAGCGTGGTTTCGGCGGAGACGAAGGCCTCGAGATTGTAATCGGCGTCCTCGCGCCCGCCGCCGCCCACGCGCGCCCATTCGGAATAGCCGGCGGGTCCGTCGCCCCCCGGCCGCACCGGTGCTTCGCCCAAATCCTCGGGAAAGACGTTGTCGAGACGGGTTCCCAGCTGATCTTCGATCGCGGTGCGGCTGGTCGCCAGATCCTCGCCGAGCCAATCCGCGGCGGATGCTTCGGCGGCCGGCACCGGTTCGGCTTCCGGTTGCGGATTGGCGTCGCCCGGCTCCCCTTCCTGCTCGCCGGCGCGCTCCAACAGCGGATTGCGCTCGAGCTCGCCCTCGACGTAAGCGGCAAGATCGAGATTGGAGAGCTGCAGCAGCTTGATGGCCTGCATCAGCTGCGGCGTCATCACCAGCGCTTGGCTCTGGCGGAATTCGAGCTTTTGCGTCAGTGCCATGGTTCGTACGGGTCGATCTCTTGCGCCGGCTGCGGCGGACGCCGGACAAGATTAACACCAAGGGTCCGGCGCGTCGTCACCATCTAGCCGATCCGCTCGCCGGAAGGCCAGGGGCGCCACGATCCGCCGCCGGAGCGCCGTCGATGCTCGCGCTCAGAGACGGAATTCCTCGCCGAGGTAGAGCCGCCGCACCTCGGGGTTGGTGACGATCTCCTCGCCGCGTCCTTCCATCAGCACCTGGCCGGAATAGATGATGTAGGCCCGATCGGTCAGTCCCAGCGTCTCGCGAACATTGTGATCGGTGATGAGAACGCCGATGCCGCGCTGGGTGAGATGGCGGACCAGCGCCTGAATGTCTACGACCGCGATCGGATCGATGCCGGCGAACGGCTCGTCCAGCAGCATATAGGCGGGCCGCGTCGCGAGCGATCGCGCGATCTCGACGCGCCGGCGCTCGCCGCCGGAGAGGGCAATCGCCGGCGTCTTGCGCACCCGCGCGATGTTGAATTCTTCGAGCAGCGCGTCGAGCTCCCGTTGTCTCTTGCGCCGATCCGGTTCGACCACTTCGAGCACCGCGCGGATGTTGTCCTCGACGTTGAGCCCGCGAAAGATCGAAGCTTCCTGCGGCAAATAGCCGATGCCGAGCCGCGCGCGCTGATACATCGGCAATCTGGTGATGTCGTAGCCGTCGAGCTCGATCCGGCCGCGGTCGGCCTTGATCAGGCCGGTGATCATGTAGAACACCGTGGTCTTGCCGGCGCCGTTCGGGCCGAGCAGCCCGACCGCTTCGCCACGGCGCACGTAGAGGCTCGCGCCTTTGACCACCTTGCGCCCGCCGAAGCTCTTCTCCACCCCGTGCACGGCAAGATAATCGGTCGCCGGCCGGCGCTCGCCGTTGCCCGATTGTCGGCGCCGAGGTTTGGGAAGCGCGATCGAAGTGTCGGCGTGGCGCTCCAACAGCGGCGCCCGCACCGGCCGCAAGTCCATGCGCCAGTCGTCGGGCCGGGTTCGGCGCGGACGGGCGGGCGTGCGGACGCCCTTCAGCCACGCGAAAATATCATCGAGCACGTCAGCCTCGAGTCGCTGTTTCGGCGGGTGTAGTCGCTTGGGCGGCGGCGCGCAATGCCGGCCCCCGCAGGGGGTCAATTGAGCCGCAAGGGCCCCGGCGCGGCGGGCTTGGGCGGCTCTTTTTCGCCGGGCGCGCGGATGTCGTGCTGGCTGTGCGGCAGGAACAATCCCTGAACCCGGCCGCCCTCCACGCGCGAGACGCCGCTCGTCAGATCGACGATGAGCCGCTCGCCCCGCAGCACGTTCTGGCCCTGGGTCACCACGACGTTGCCGATGAGCGTCACCGTGTTGGTCTTCATGTCGAAGACGCCGTTGTTGCCGGTAGCGGTCTGATCCTTCTGGTGGACGGCGACTCCGCCCTTGGCTTCGAGCCGCCGGATCTGCTGCTGCCCGCCCGGGCCCGGCCGCGCCGCCTTGAGCGCCGGCGAGCGGGAATTGTCCTCGTAATAGACGACCAACGTCTTGCAGCTCAGCGTGGTGTCGCCCTGGCTCAGATGCACGTCGCCCGAGAACGTCGCGATCCTGTCCTTGTCGCGGACTTCGAGGTTCGCCGAATCGATCTTCACGGGCTGGTCGCGGTTCTGCGAAAAGCCTTGCAGCGCGTTGGGCACGCCGGTCTGTGCCGGCGCCGCGGATTGTGCGGTTTGCGCCGGCGCGCCGGCCGCCATCGCCAGCAGGAACGCGAGTTGCGGCAGCAAGCCGCGGCAGCGAAGGATGCTGCGGCTCATGGCGAGGAAGCTCCGACGCTTCCCGTCACGGCATCGCGGTTGAGATTGAGGATCATGGCCACGCCGCCGGAAAACCGCACCATGGCGCCGGATTCCGCCACTTCGAGCCGGCGGGCGTTGAGAACCCCGTTGAGCAGCTTCACTTCGACCGGCTCCTCCGAGACGATCTGGCCGCTGCGCATGTCGACCAGCGCGTCGGTCAGCCGCGCCTCATAACCGTTGGAGGATTTCAGCAAGATGCTCTGTCTGAGCCGCAGCTGCTCCGCCTTGGTGTTGTAGAGCCCGCTCGCCGCACTCATCTCGACGAACGCATCGTTCTGCAGCTCGACCTTGGCGGCGATGCCCTTGAGCTCGACGTTTTCCGGGTGGACCAGATCCTGGTCGGCCGATTGCGCGGAAAGCTCATAGGCGCGCGCGTCGTGGGTGTAGCCGGCAATGCGCGGCAGCTCCATGGTGATTTTTGTGCCCGAGATCGTCAGCGTGCCGGCCGCATTGGGCAGCTTGGCGACGATCCGCAACGGATTGAACCAGGTTGCCGCCGCGAACCCGAGCACGAGAAGCACGACGAAGGTCGGAATCGCGATCCGCAACAGACGCACCCGGCGGCTGTGGCGCCTAGCGATGCGGAACGCATGCGAAAGATCGGAACGGCGCGATGCCGTCCAACCCTCGCTTCGCTCGGCTGCGGTCGCGGTGGTCAGGCGCTTTGCCCCCGTCTCGAGCGCGGAATCAGGCCTCGATCATACGCCGCCGCGCCTGCAGGGCAAAATGACCGGGGAATGTGGCCCCGCCGGGGCGCCAGAGCCCGGGCGTTGCGCCTCACGAATGCGCGAAAATGTCCTCCGCGGCCCAGCCGGCGAGATCGAGCCGCGCGCGATCGGGCAGAAAACGGAAGCAGGCCGCGGCGAGCTCAGCCCGGCCCTCGCGGGCGAGCACCGCGTCGAGCTTGTCTTTGAGTGCGTGAAGGTGCAGCACGTCCGCGGCCGCATAGGCGACTTGCGCCTCGGTGAGCTGCTCGGCGCCCCAGTCGGAGAGCTGCTGCTGTTTCGAGAGATCGATGCCCAGCATCTCGCGGACGAGATCTTTGAGGCCGTGCTTGTCCGTATAGGTTCGCGCCAGCCGCGAGGCGATCTTGGTGCAATAGAGCGGGGTCGCCATCACGCCGAACGCGCGATCGAGCGCGGCAATGTCGAAGCGGGCGAAATGGAAGATCTTCAGCACGGCCGGATCGGCGAGGAGCCGCTTGAGATTGGGCGCCTCGCGGCCGGTTGCCGGGATCTGCACCACGTCGGCGCTGCCGTCGCCGGGCGAGAGCTGGACGACGCAGAGCCGGTCGCGGTGCGGATCGAGCCCCATGGTCTCGGTGTCGATCGCGACCGCGCCGCGATAACGCGACAGGTCGGGCAAGTCCCCGCGGTGCAGCCGTATGGTCATGTCGCGCTTTATACTTGATATTTCTTGCGAATTTCAAAGCCACTCACGCCGAGCGAAGTCATTGCAGTTCGAAGAGCCTCTCGGCTTCCGCCAAAGCTTGCGCACACTCGGCGCGTTTACCTTGCGCATCCAGTGCCTTGGCGCGCGCCAAAGCTTCCTCGAACCTGTTTTGCGCCCTCGCCTCGGCTTGCTTCACGGAACTCCGCGTTGGTTGCCGGCCAAGTTGAGCACCGATTGTTTGACGTCCAGTCGGACCGGCATCCGGGTTCTTGGCGGACTGGCGCACGACCTTCTCGAATTGTGCGATCTTCTTGGTACAGGGACCGGCTTCGGCCGCCACAGCGTCCAGGCCCAAAACCGCACTCGCGATCAAGACCGCTGGAATCATTGGGTTCATACTCGACCCCTTGAGGCAGCTCGTTGCCGGCGGCCTGGTCCGATCGCTGGTGCCCAGGAGAGGACTCGAACCTCCACGGCTTTCACCACTGGTACCTGAAACCAGCGCGTCTACCAATTCCGCCACCTGGGCAACGAGGCTTGGGCCTCGCGCGACACACGCGACACATAAGTGTCCGGGATTCCTCTTGTCAACGCGCCCGCTCGCTCAAGTCCGCTAAGGCTGCGCGGGCCGGCCGGTTTGGGCTGCCGCGGCGGGCCCGTCCGCCCTGTACAGGCCGGGAACGATCCGGTATTCGGCGCGGCATCGACCGACGCGGCGGCCTGGGCTCGACGTGCCACAAAGAAACCGGCCGTGCACCGCGTCGATCTGCTCGTGACGGTATGCCGCTGCTCGGGGTTCGTGGGCCGCCACGTGGCCCGCGCGCTGGCGCCAGTGAGTGGCTATTTTGGGCCTGGAAACTGACGCCTGATGACGCTCCCTGCACGGTGCACGTTAGAAACCCGGAGGCTGATCTTGCGCAAGGCGACGGCAGAACTCTTAGAGAATTGTTAAATTTATCATTTCATTCTCTCAACCCCCTATATCGAGCTCAAGCGATGGCATTGGAACCGGCCTTTCAGGTCCGTCTCGGGATCTACGAGATCACCCCCGACGTACGGGCGATGCGGCGCGACATTTGGAACCTGCTCGAGCCTCATCTCGGCCGAATTATCGATACTCATATCGAAAAAGTGTTTGTTCATGCGCCGTTCTACAAGGAACTCATTTCGAAGCTACGTGAAGAGTACCGAAGGATCAATATTGAACATATAAGAAAGCTTCTGCTGAACGACTTCGACGAGCAGTGGGTGAAGCACACCTATGAGCGCGTGCGCATCGAAATCGAGCAGGGATTCGACATGCGATCACGCGGGGCGCTTTGGCAAACCATCATGCGTCAGTTCAGCCAAATCGTTGCCCAAAAATATAAGTTCTCAACCCGAAAGGCCATGCGGATTGTCGACGCGGCGACGCGGATCATGGTTCTCGATGTGGCCAACGCGGTCGCGTGTCACAATGCCGCCGAGGTTGAGCGTGCCAAAGCCAGAGGCGACGAGCTGGGGAACGCCATAGAGGAGTTCGCCAAGACGGTCCAGGACCTGCGGCTGGGCGTCAACTCCGCCGTAACCTCTTTGAGAAGCACATCCAACGAGCTTAGTACATTCGCTGATATAGCATTGAGCCAGGTGAACTCCGGTGTCAAAGTCGCGGAAGACACCGCATCGAGAATTGGTAGGATCGCTTCCGCTACGGAAGAGCTGAGTACATCGATCTCAGAGATACGTAATCGGGCGACCGAGAGCGCCTCCAAAGCGCATCACGCTGCGTCCCAGGCCGAACACACCAACAAGACGGTCCGATCGCTGTCGGAGGCTGTCGAGAAAATCGGATCGGTTGTCGGCTTGATCTCGGACATTGCCGCCCAGACGAACCTTCTTGCCCTGAACGCAACGATCGAAGCGGCACGGGCTGGCGTAGCGGGTAAAGGATTCGCAGTCGTTGCTGCCGAGGTGAAGAGCTTGGCGACCCAAACTGCGAAGGCAACCGAGGAAATCGAGCAGCAAATCTCTTTTTTACAGGATCGGACCAGCAGCTCCGTGCAGGAGATTGGTGTCACGGGTGCAACGATCGCGAATATTGCTGAAATTGCAGAATCCTTGGCTGCCGGCGTCGACCAACAGGCAACTGCTACCGGCGATATTGCGGAAGGCGCATCGGGGGCCGCTGACAACGCCACGACATTGACCGCTGCTTTCAAAACGGTCAAAGAAACCGTCCTGCGCACGCACTCGGCGGCAAAGAGTGTTCTTGAATTTTCCGGCGATCTCTCCGGCCCTACGAAGCAGATTGCCGCCGCCATGGACAGACTCTTCAAGGTGGGAGCCCAGGGTCCCGGGGTGAAGGAATTCCCGGATCTCTCGGTCGGCGGGCGATAGACGAGCTCCACCGGAACGACCGGAGCAGCTTGGTCGGAAACTCGGGCGGCTGATCGGCCGGTTTGAAGCCGTTCAATTCGCCGGCTCCGCCTAGAAGCGCACCGCTTTGGCCTTGGTCGATGAGGGCGGGGAAATTCCGACCCGCCGTAGCAGTCTTGTTGCATTGATTGCGCGCCGGCGCGGCATCGGAAGCGCCGCAAATTTTATCAGCACCCCGATCAAATTCGGCAATCAAGCGAACGATGCTGCGTCTAAGGGTTTCCCAACGCCCGCTCCGTCAAGTCGGCGCGGGGCCGGGCCGGTTCGGGCTGCCGCGGGGCCCGCCCGCCCTGTACAGGCCGGGAACGATCCTGTATTCGGCGCGGCATCGACTGGCGCGGCGCCTTCGGCTCGACGCGCCACAGAGGAAACGGCCGTGCACCACGTCGACATGCTGGTCACCGTGTTCGGCGGCTCGGGATTTTTGGGCCGCCACGTGGTCCGCGCGCTCGCGAAAGGCCGTTACCGCATCCGCGTCGCAGTGCGCCGGCCCGAGCTTGCCGGCTATCTGCAGCCGCTCGGCCGGGTCGGCCAGATCCACGCGGTGCAGGCCAACGTGCGCCAAGCGGCCTCGGTCGAAGCCGCGGTGCGCGATGCCGACATCGTCATCAACCTCGTCGGCATCCTGTTCGAGCGCTCCCGCCAGCGCTTCGCAGCCGTCCATGCCGCGGGCGCCGGCACCATCGCCAGGGCGGCGGCGCAGGTCGGCGCGCGCATGATCCACGTCTCGGCGATCGGCGCCGACAAGGCTTCGCGCTCGCGCTATGCGCGCACCAAGGCCGAAGGCGAGGAGGCGGTGCTCGCTGCCGCGCCGAGCGCCGTTATTTTCCGGCCCTCCGTCGTGTTCGGGCCGGAGGACGATTTCTTCAACCGGTTCGGCGCCATGGCGCGGATCTCGCCGGTGCTGCCGCTGATCGGCGGCGGGCGCACGAAATTCCAGCCGGTGTTCGCGGGCGACGTCGCCGCCGCGATCGCCAAGGCGGCCGACGGCGACGCCAAGGCTGGAATGACCTACGAGCTCGGGGGGCCGCGGACCAGGACGTTCCGGGAGCTGATGGAATTCGTGCTGGCCACGACCGAGCGCCGCAGGATTTTGGTGCCGATCCCGTTCCCGATCGCCCGCCTGCAGGCGTTTTTCCTGCAGTTCTGGCCCCAGCCGCTGCTCACGCCCGACCAGGTCGAGCTGCTCAAGCGCGACAATGTGGTGTCGCCGGAAGCCGTTGAGCAAGGCCGGACCCTCGCCGGGCTCGGCATCGATCCGGCCGCGTTCGAAGCCATCGTGCCGACCTATCTGTGGCGTTTTCGCAAGACCGGCCAGTTCCGCCGCCGGCCGGCGTAAAAGCTCACTCGGCGTTCGCCATGCCCGGCCTTGTGCCGGGCATCCACGAGCTAGAATCGGAGACGCGAGGGACGTGGGTGGCCGGGACGAGCCCGGCCATGACGGACGCCAGCGACTACCCGAACAGCCCGAGCGCGACGAGCCCGAGCGCGCCGACGACGATGCGCCACCACACGAACAGCGAAAATCCGTGGCTCGACACGTAATCGAGCAGCCGCTTCACCACGAACCAGCCGGCGACGAACGAAGTGATGAAGCCCACCGCGACGACGAAGGCGTTGCTGCCGCCCATCTGACCGAGATTCTTGTAAAGGTCGTACGCGAAGGCGCCCATCATGGTCGGGATGGCGAGAAAGAACGAGAACTCGGTGGCGGAGCGCCGGTCGGCGCCGAGCAGCATCGCCGACACAATGGTCGCGCCAGAGCGCGACACGCCGGGAATCATGGCGAGGCACTGCGCGAAGCCGATCGCCAGATACATCGGCAGCGAGAACTTCGTCGCATCCTTGTAGCGCGGCGCCAGCGGCATGCGGTCGACCCACATCAGGATGACGCCGCCGATGATGAGCGCGATGCAGACGATCCAGACGTTGAACAACACCTCCTTGATGATCCGGTAGGCCAAGGCGCCGATCACCGCCGCCGGCAGGAACGCAATGAGCACGCCGATCGTGAACCGCCGCGCGTCCGGGTCGCTCGGCAGCGCGAGCGCGATCTTCCACAGCCGGACGAAATAGATGGTCACCAGCGCCAGGATGGCGCCGAGCTGGATCAGCACCGCAAAGCTCTTGCCGAAGGTTTCGTCCCCGAACCCGAAGAAATGCTGGACCAGCAGCAGATGTCCGGTCGAGGATACCGGAATGAACTCCGTCAGCCCCTCGACAATGCCGAGGATCGTCGCGGTGAACACGTCGAGCAGCATGGGTCGGCACTCCGGGCGGGAAGGAAGCGGCGGGAAGCGAGGCGACCGAATCGGCGTCGGCGCGTTGTCGCGCAAAGCGCGGCCGGGAGCAATGCCAGTTGCTCCCCTGAGACGGCTTTCCTATAGGGGTCAATCGTGACGCCCCCGATTCCCTCCCACGATGACGGCGCAGCCGCGCCCCAAGCGCCGGCGCTCACGCTGTTCCATCATCCGTTCTGCCCGCACTCGCGGTTCGTGCGTACCGTGCTCGGCGAATACGGCATGCCGGCGCGGCTGGTCGAGGAACGGGTGTGGGAACGCCGGGAAGCTTTTCTGGTGCTCAACCCGGCCGGCACCACGCCGGTGCTGGTCGAAGAGGGCCACCCGGCGGTTCCCGGATCGCAGATCATCGCCGAATATCTCGACGAGACCCGCGGGGCACAGCTGCGCGAGCATCGGCTGCTGCCGCCGGACACGCGCGAGCGCGTGGAGGTCCGCCGCCTGACCGACTGGTTCCACACCAAATTCTTCGAGGAGGTGAGCTCGATTCTGGTCGCCGAGAAAGTGTTCAAGCGCTACATGACGCGCGATCAGGGCGGCGGCCCGCCGGATGCGCAGTTGATCCGGGTTGCGCGCAGCAATATCCGCTATCATCTCGCCTATCTCGGGTGGCTGACCCGGTCCCGGCACTGGCTCGCGGGCGACCGGATGAGCTATGCGGACCTGGCGGCGGCCGCACATCTGTCCTGCGCCGACTATCTGGGTGACGTGCCCTGGAACGAAGACGAAAGCGCGAAGAATTGGTACGCACGGGTGAAATCGCGGCCGTCGTTCCGGCCGATCCTGGCCGACCGGATGCCGGGGACGCCGCCCTCGCCGACCTACGCCAATCTCGATTTTTGAGCGATCCGGCGGAACGCAGGCGGGCGGTCCGCGAGCTCGCCCGCGCGCACGGCTTCGACGTCGCCGGCATCGTGCGGCCCGGCGCGATCGCCGGGGCCGAGACGCGGCTTGCGCAATTCCTCGCCGAGGGCCTGCACGGCGACATGACCTGGATGGAGACGACGGCCGAGCGGCGCGGCGATCCGCGCGCGCTGTGGCCCGGAGTGCGCTCCATCATCATGCTGGGGCTCAACTACGGTCCCGAGGAGGACCCCCTGGCGATTCTGCAAGCGCGCCGACAAGGCGCGATCTCGGCCTATGCGCAGGGCGAGGACTACCATGAGGTCATCAAATCCAAGCTCAAGCGCATCGCGCGCGCGCTCGTCGAGACCGCCGGCGGCGAAGCCAAAGTGTTCGTCGATACCGCCGCCGTGATGGAAAAGCCGCTCGCCGCCGCCGCGGGGCTCGGCTGGCAAGGCAAGCACACCAACCTCGTCTCGCTCGAATACGGGTCGTGGCTGTTTTTAGGCGCCGTCTTCACCTCGCTCGACCTCGAGCCGGACGCGCCCGAATCCGACCATTGCGGCACCTGCCGTGCCTGCCTAGATGTTTGTCCGACCTCTGCGTTTCCGGCACCGTATCGGCTCGATGCGCGACGCTGCATTTCCTATCTGACGATCGAGCACAAAGGGCCGATCCCGCGCGAGCTGCGGCCCGCGATGGGCAACCGCATCTTCGGCTGCGACGATTGCCTCGCGGTATGTCCGTGGAACAAATTCGCCCAAGCCGGGCGCGAAGCCAAGCTCGCGGCCCGGGAGGAATTGCGCGCGCCGCGCCTGGCCGATCTCGCGCGGCTCGACGATAAGGCGTTCCGCGCGCTGTTCGCCAAATCGCCGGTGAAGCGCACCGGCCGCACCCGGTTCGTGCGCAACGTGCTGATCGCGATCGGCAATTCCGGCGATCCGGCGCTTGCCGCGGAGGCCGAGCTCTTGCTCGAGGATGACGCGCCGCTGGTGCGCGGGGCGGCGGTGTGGGCGCTTTCGCGGCTGGCGCCGGCGCGGCTCGGCGCGCTGGCCGCGCGGCGGCGCGCGGCGGAGTCCGACGCCGGCGTGCAGGCGGAATGGGCGGCGGCACTCGAGGCGCGCGATCCGGCACAAATGTAACGATCGAATTTGCAGCAAACGCGCTTTTCCCTCCCCCGCGAAGCGGCGGGGAGGGTCGGCGAGGAGCGCAGCTCCGAGCCAGGGTGGGGGGCTGACTTGCGATCAAACACCGCCCAGGTTTTCGGAACTGCTGGCCCCCCACCCCCATCCCCCTCCCCGCCGCTCGCATCTGCTCGCGGGGAGAGGGGAGTCTCCGGCTCGAATTGTCCCGGTCTCTTGATCCGAGGTGACACACGGCCGAGGTAACGGATCAAAACTCCTCCACGGCCGCGATCAGGCGCTCGATGTCCTCGGGCCGGGAGAGGCGGTGATCGCCGTCCTTGACGAGGGTAAGCACCACGTCGTCCTGCGCCAAGTGCGCGACGAGCTCGACCGCATGGTCCCACGGCACGTCGGGATCCTCGACGCCCTGCAGGATGCGAACCGGGCATCCGGTCTCGATCATGCCGCCGAGCAGGAGATGCGCGCGGCCTTCCTCGATCAGGGCGCGGGTGATCACATAGGGCTCGGACGAATATTGCGAGGGCCGGGCGAAAAAGCCCTGCTCGAGGATCGCGTGCTGGAGCTGCGGCGGGAGTTTTTGCCACATCAGCACTTCGGTGAAATCGATCGCGGGCGCGATCAGCACCAGGCCGGCGACCGAGGCCGCAGGCGCCGCCGCCGCCCCCGCCGAGGCGCGTTGCTTGAGCGCGCGCGCCATCAGCAGCGCGAGCCAGCCCCCCATCGAGGAGCCGATCAGCACCTGCGGTCCCCGGCAGAACGCATCGAACACCGCGAGCCCTTCCTCGAGCCAGCGGCCGATGGTGCCTCCCGTGAAATCCCCGCCCGACTCGCCATGCCCCGAATAGTCGAACCGCACACAGGCGCGCCCGCGCACGCTCGCCCAGCGGGCGAGCGCCTGGGCCTTGGTCCCGCGCATGTCGGACTTGAAGCCGCTGAGCCAGAATAGACCTGGGGTGGCACCCGCTTGGACCCGCACGGCGATGCGGCGGGTCGCGAAATCCGCACCTACGTCCAGGTATTCTGGGTCACAATTGCTCATCTGCTCGCCTGCCGGCCGGTCTTCGAGAATGCAAGATCACACCGTCGCGCGGCAGGGTCGAACCCGGGACACCGCATGGGGCGTGTTACGCAGTTCATTCGCCGCAAGCGCGCGTCCAATGCAAGCGTCTATCCGAGGCAAGAGGCTGTCCATTTCGCAGCCCCGGGCCGGCCGGCTTCCAGGCGAGCATCCGGCACGTCGCCGGGCCACGGCGGGAACGGCGTTGACTTCTGCATCGTTTCTCCCGATCTTCTGCGAGCCGCAGTAGCGGGGTGCGGCCGGCGCGCGGATGCGGGCCGGCAACCGCGAAACGGCGCGTCGCAACAGGCAAAGGAGGCCTTCGCCATTCGTCGCCCGATGAAAGCCGCGCTGCCCGTTCAGAAGGACGGCCCGCGCATCAATGATGAGATTCGCGTTAGCGAGGTGCAGCTGATCGATCAACAAGGAAAGAACCACGGCGTCGTGCCGATCAGCGACGCGCTCGCCATCGCCTCCGAAGCGGGGCTGGACCTCGTCGAGGTCGTCCCCAACAAGACCCCCCCGGTCTGCAAAATCCTCGACTACGGCAAATTCAAATACCAGGAGCAGAAGAAAGCCGCCGAGGCGCGCAAGAAGCAGAAGATCGTCGAGATCAAGGAGATCAAGTTCCGGCCCATGATCGACGATCACGATTACGACGTGAAAATGCGCTCGATCCGGCGGTTCTTCGAGGAAGGCGACAAGGTCAAGGTCACCTTGCGCTTCCGCGGCCGGGAGCTCGCCCACCAGGAGCTCGGCACCCAATTGCTCGAGCGCGTGCGAGGCGACCTTTCCCCGCTAGCCAAGGTCGAGCAGGAGCCGAAATTCGAAGGCCGCCAGATGGTCATGGTGTTCGCGCCGCGCTAGCGGCCGATTCCGGCGATTCGACTTTCTATCGGAGTGAGACAGGCGCGCTTCACCTCCCCTTTTTTAGGGGAGGTAAAGAGAGCGCGGCTCGGCGGTTGCCAAGAAACGGCGCATCTGCCATAACGCCGGCCTTCCGCCGCCCGGCCAAGGGCTGCCGTGGCGGCGGACTTGTGCTCCATCCAGCACGCATATTCAGGACGGGCCGGCGGCTCGCGCTCGCGCATCGCTTGACCCCGGGAGAGCCAAATGCCCAAGCTGAAGACCAAGTCCGGGGTCAAGAAGCGCTTTCGCTTGACCGGAACCGGCAAGGTGATCTCGACCCAGGCGAAGAAACGCCATGGCATGATCAAGCGCACCAACAAGCAGATCCGGCAGCTGCGCGGCACGACGATCATGTCGCCGTCGGACGCGAAAATCGTCAAGAAATGGATGCCTTACGGCTGAACGGCCAATTTTCGATGGAGTGAGCCATGGCCCGCGTCAAGCGAGGCGTCACCGCGCATGCCAAGCACAAGAAGGTCCTGAAAGCGGCCAAGGGCTATTACGGCCGCCGCAAGAATACCATTCGGGTCGCCAAGCAGGCGGTCGACCGCGCGCAGCAATACGCCTATCGCGACCGCAAGCGCAAAAAGCGCACGTTCCGCGCGCTGTGGATCCAGCGGCTCAATGCGGCGGTGCGCCCGTTCGGGCTGACCTACAGCCGATTTATCGCCGGCCTCGGCAAGGCCGGGGTCGTGGTCGATCGCAAGGTGCTGTCCGATCTCGCCATTCGCGAGCCGGCGGCGTTCCAGGCGATCGTAGGCCAGGCGAAAGCCGCACTGGCCTGAACGACGCGCCGCCTTTCCGGGGCCGATCGTGCCGGCGCCTCGCTCCGGCATCGCAACGCCCGCGGGCTTGACGGCATGCGCTCCGCGCGGCCACATCCTCCCGCCCGGTCGAGCAAGCCCGTGTCCGATATCATGTCCGATCTCAAATCCGATCTCCGCCAACTCGAAGCGCGGATTCTCGCCGCCGTCGCCGCGGCAGCGGATGAGGCCGCGCTCGAAAGCGTGCGGGTCTCCGCGCTCGGCAAGAAGGGGGCGATCTCCGAATTGCTGAAGCGGCTCGGTACCATGAGCCCGGAGGAGCGCAAGCTTCATGGGCCGCTCATCAACGGGCTCAAAGACGCGGTGAGCGCCGCGATCGCCGCCCGCAAGGAAGTGCTCAAGGCGCAGGCGCTCGATGCGCGGCTCAATACCGAGACGGTCGACGTCACTCTGCCGGCAAGGGAGCCGCCGGCCGAAGCGGGCCGCGTGCATCCGCTCACCCAAGTGAACGACGAGCTCACCGCGATCTTCGCCGACATGGGATTCGCGGTCGCCGAGGGACCCGACATCGAGACCGACGCGTACAATTTCACCCTGCTCAATTTTCCCGCGAGCCACCCGGCCCGCGACATGCACGACACGTTCTTCTTCCCGGAGAAGCCGGACGGCACGCGACTCCTGCTGCGCACCCACACCTCGCCGGTGCAGATCCGCACCATGCTGAGCCAGAAGCCGCCGATCCGGGTGATCTGCCCCGGGCGGACCTATCGGCGCGATTCCGACCAGACCCACACGCCGATGTTCCATCAGGTCGAAGGCCTGGTGATCGATCGGCAGGCGCACCTCGGGCATCTCAAGTGGATCCTCGAGGAATTCTGCAAAGCGTTCTTCGAGGTCGATCACGTCAAGATGCGATTCCGGCCATCGTACTTTCCGTTCACCGAGCCCTCGCTCGAAGTCGACATCCAGTGCCGGCGCGACAAGGACGGCTTAAGATTCGGCGAGGGCGAGGACTGGCTGGAAATCCTCGGCTGCGGAATGGTGCATCCCAACGTACTGAGGAACTGCGGCATCGATCCCGACGAGTTCCAGGGTTTTGCCTGGGGCATGGGGATCGATCGCATCGCGATGCTCAAATACGGCATGGCGGACCTGCGGGCGTTCTTCGAAGGGGACGTGCGCTGGCTCGAGCACTACGGCTTCCGCCCGCTCGATCTGCCGACGCTGGCGGGAGGGCTGAGTGGGTGATGGGGCATGCGATCGTTGATGAGAGTGCCGAGAACGAGCCACGAACTCCGTTTCGCCTCCCCCCTTGAGAGGGAGGCCGGTTCGCCGAAGGCGAACCGGGAGGGGGGTATGACAGACACGGCGCACAGACCCGTATCAAAACTTCATCGCGGGCGCGCAAAGGCTCTGCGCAGAGAGATGACGAATGCCGAGCGCTTCTTGTGGTTCATGCTCCGTGGACACCGCTTGGCGGGGTCGAGCTTCCGGCGCCAAGTGCCAATCGGTCCGTTCATCGTCGATTTCGTTTCTCAGCAACATCGATTGATTATCGAGATCGATGGCGGGCAGCATGCGGTCGATCCGGCACGTGATCAACAGCGCGACGAATGGCTACGCTCGAAAGGCTACCGAGTTCTTCGGTTCTGGAACACGGAAGTGCTCCGCAACCGGCCCGGAGTTTTGCAAACGATTGTCGAGGCCGTCCAGTTGAAGCTACCCCCCTCCCTGTCCCTCCCCCTCAAGGGGGGAGGGGACCAGAGTGAAGCGGACGCCCAGCGAAATACGGCAGGTGGCGAGAGGCGTTCCCGATGAAATTCACCCTCGCCTGGCTCAAGGAGCATCTCGACACAAAGGCGTCGCTCGACGAGATCGTCGATCGCCTCACTATGATCGGGCTCGAAGTCGAGCGCGTCGAGGACAAGGCCAAGGAGCTCGGCGCGTTCACGGTGGCGCGCGTGATCTCGGCGGAACGCCATCCCAACGCCGACCGGCTGCAGGTCTGCATGGTCGACATCGGGACCGGCGCGCCGGTGCAGGTCGTGTGCGGCGCGCCCAATGCGCGCGCCGGCATGAAGGGCGTGTTCGCGCCGCCTGGCACCCACATTCCGGGCACCGGGCTCGATCTCAAGATCGGAATAATCCGCGGCGTCGAGAGCCGCGGCATGCTGTGCTCGCCGCGCGAGTTGAAGTTGTCGGAGGATCACGAGGGCATCATCGAGCTTCCCGACGACGCGCCGGTCGGAAAAAAATTCGCCGACATGATCGGCCTCGACGATCCGGTGATCGAGATCAATCTCACGCCGAACCGCCCGGATTGCGCCGGCGTCAACGGCATCGCCCGGGATCTCGCGGCCGCCGGCATCGGTACGTTCCAGGATGCGCCGATCGCGCCGGTCAAAGGTGCGTTTCCCTGCCCGGTAAAGGTGAAGCTCGAGTTCGGCGCGACGCCTTCGCTGTGTCCCGGCTTCGCGCTGCGCCTGGTGCGTGGCGTGCGGAACAGCCTTTCCCCGGATTGGCTGCGGCGCCGGCTTGTCGCGATCGGCCTGCGGCCGATCAACGCGCTCGTCGACATCACCAATTTCGTCACCTACGACCGCAGCCGGCCGCTCCACGTGTTCGACGCGGCCAAGGTGCACGGCGATCTCGTCGTGCGGCGCGGCCGCGCCGGCGAAAGTTTGACCGCGCTCGACGGGCGCACCTATGCGCTCGACGAGACCATGTGCGTCATCGCCGACGAGCGCGCGGTCGAATCGCTGGCCGGTATCATGGGGGGCGAGGCGAGCGGGTGCTCGGAAGCCACCACCGACGTGCTGATCGAATCGGCGCTGTGGGATCCCGCCAATATCGCCGAGACCGGGCGCAAGCTCGGCATTCATTCGGACGCGCGCTACCGGTTCGAGCGCGGGGTCGATCCGGCTTTCATGGTGCCCGGGCTCGAGCTCGCGACCAAAATGGTGCTCGACCTGTGCGGCGGCACGCCGTCGGACATAACGGTCGCGGGCGACGCGCGCGTCGAGCAAAAGCGGATCGAGTTTCCGGCTTCCGAGCTCGAACGGCTCGCCGGCCTGAAAGCCGACCCGCGGGAGGTGCGGCGCGTGCTCGGATCGCTCGGCTTCTCCGTCGCCGGGCAAGACCCGAAGCTCGAGATCGCGGTGCCGTCGTGGCGCCCCGACATCGAGGGCAAGGCCGATATCGTCGAGGAAGTGGTGCGCATGCTCGGCGTCGATCGCGTTCCCTCCACTGCGTTCGATCGCGGCGAAAATCCGCGCAAGCCGGTCCTGACCCAAGGCCAGGTGCGCACCCGCCGCGCCAAGCGCGCGCTCGCCGCGCGCGGGCTCATCGAGGCGGTCACCTGGTCGTTCATCGACAAGGAGAGCGCGGAACTGTTCGGGGGCGGCGGGCTGGCGCTGGCCAATCCGATCTCGGCCGAGCTCACCGACATGCGGCCGAGCCTGGTGCCGGGCCTCATCGCGGCCGCGCAGCACAACGCCGACCGCGGTTTTGGCGACGTGGGCCTGTTCGAGGTCGGCCAGATCTTCAAGGGCGATCAGCCGGACGATCAGCTCACCGCCGCCGCGGCGCTGCGGCGCGGACGCGCCAAATCGTTCGGCACCGGACGGCACTGGTGGGACCACGACGGCGCTGCCGACGCGTTCGACGTGAAAGGCGATGCGCTCGCCGTGCTCGCCGCCGCAGGCGCGCCGATGGCGGCGATCCAGGTCGTGCCCGGAGGTCCGCCGTGGTATCACCCCGGCCGGTCGGGCACGCTCCAGATCGGCCCGCACGTGCTCGGTCATTTCGGGGAACTCAATCCCCGCGCGCTCGACGCGCTCGACGCCGAGGGACCGGCCGCCGCGTTCGAACTGATCCTCGAGCGCATCCCGGAACCCAAGCAAAAGCCGACGCGGGCGAAGCCCCCGCTCGAGCTCTCGCCGTTCCAGCCGATCGAGCGCGATTTCGCCTTCGTGGTCGATCGCGGGGTCAGGGCAGCCGAGATCGTGCGCGCGGCGCAATCGGCCGACAAGAAGCTCGTCGCCGACGTGACGGTGTTCGACGTCTACGAGGGCGAGGGCATTGCGCCCGGCAAGAAATCGATCGCGATCGCGGTCAGGCTGCAGCCGCGCGAGCGGACGCTGACGGATGCCGAGATCGAGGCGGTCGCCGCGCGCATCGTCGACGAAGTGGGAAAAAAGACCGGCGGCGTGCTGCGCGGCTGAGGGCGAGCCGTCCTACAGCCCCAGATACGCCTGGCGAATCTCCGGCATGGCTGCCAGTGCTGCGGGCGACCCTTCGGTGAAGAGGCGGCCCTCGGCGACGACGTAGGCATAATCGCTCACGGCGAACGCCAAATGGACGTTCTGCTCGACGAGGAGGATGGTCAGTCCCGCATCCTTGAGCGCCTTGAGGGTCCGGAACAGCTGATGCAGGACGACGGGCGCCAGCCCTAGCGACAGCTCGTCGATGATCAGGATCTCCGGACCGGACATCAGGCCGCGCGCGATTGCCAGCATCTGCTGCTCGCCGCCGGACAAGGTACCCGCGTTCTGGCGGCGGCGCTCGCGCAGACGCGGAAATAGTGTGAAAGCTTCCTCCAGGCGATCGGCGTATTTGCGCGCGGCCCGCTTCGAGAACGCGCCCATCTCGAGGTTCTCCTCGACCGTCATGGCGCTGAAAAGTTGGCGACCCTCGGGGACGAGCACAAGGCCCCGCGCGGCCTTGGCATGGGCCGGCAGGCGCGTCACGTCATCGCCCTGAAAGACCACCCGTCCGCGCCAGGGCGCGATGCTGCCGACCAGTGCCCTGAGCGTTGTGGTCTTGCCGGCGCCGTTGGCACCGACGATGGTGGTGAGCCGACCGCGCCGGGCCGCGAGCGAGATGCCCCACAGCACCTGCACCTCGCCATAGCCCGCCTCGAGGGCTTCGACTTCTAAGAGCGCGTCGTCCATCCTATGCCTCTCCGTGCAGCTCCTCGGCGAGGGCCGGATCGCCGAGATAGGCCTCGATCACGGAGGAATCGTTGGCCACCACCGCGGGCACGCCTTCAGCGAGCTTCTGCCCGGAGTTGAGCACGATGATCCGGTCCGAGAGGCTCATGATCGCCTGCATCAGATGCTCGATGATTAGGATCGTGATCCCGCGCTCGCGGATGCGACGGACGACCCCGATCATGTGCTCGATCTCGGTCGGATTGAGGCCAGCCAATGCCTCGTCGAGCAGCAGGAGCGTGGGTCGCGCCGAGAGCGCGCGGGCGAGCTCGAGGCGCTTCTTGCCGGCGATCGTGAGCTGCGCCGCAGGTGTTGCGAGCCGGTCCTCGAGCCCGGCGATGACGGCCATCTCGCGCGCTACTTGGCGCGCCCGCGCGAGCGGCAGGTTTTCGCGTCCGAAGCAGGCGCCCACCGTGCAGTTCTCGAGCACGGTCATGTTGGCGAGCGGCTGCACGATCTGGTGCGTGCGCGCGAGTCCGTGGCGCGCGATGCGGTAGGGCGCCTCCCCCGTGATGTCGATGCCGCGGAACGTCACCCGGCCGGCGTCCGGGGCAATGACGCCGTTGATCAGATTGAAGAGGGTTGACTTGCCTGCGCCGTTGGGTCCGATGAGGCCCAGGATGTCGCTCTCGTAGATCGTGAAGCTCAACTGATGCACGGCCCGCACTCCGCCGAAGCTCTTGCTGAGGTCTTCGACTTCGAGGATCGCCGTCATTCCAGCACCTGCCGCAGGCGCGGCCAGCGTCCATAGATCCAGCCCATCAGCCCGCCCGGGAAGAACAACACGATGACCAAGAGGAGGGCGCCGGCGACCACCAGCTGGAAATGCGAGAAGGTCTCGGAGGTGAGCAGCCAGCCACGCAGCTCCTCGTAGAAATAGGCGCCGACCGCCGCGCCGGTGATCGTGCCTTGGCCGCCCAGCATCACGATCGCGATCGCCTCCGTCGAAAGTGCCAGGTCGAACGCGTCCGCTGGCTGAATGAAGGCGCTCTTGAAGAAATAAAGCCCGCCGGCGAGCGCCGGCAGGAATGCCGACGCACTGTACGCGAACGCCTTGTAGCGCGGTGTCGGTACGCCGAGCACGGCCGCCGCGTCCTCGTTCTGTCCGATGGCGAGCAGCCCGAGACCAAACTTCGAGGTTTTGATGGCGTAGCTCAAATACAGCGAGAGCCCCATCACGGCAACAAGCAGGAAATAGATGATCCACAGCGCCTGCATGGCGCCGCCGAGCGGCTCGAACAGCTCGGTCGAGAGATAAAGCCCCGAGGCCCCGCCCCACGGCTCGAAATTGGAGACGAAGGCCTTGACCGCCTCGTTGACCCCGATGGTCGACAACGCGAAGAACGCCCCCCTTAAACGCAGGATGCCGAGGCCGAAGAGCAGCGCCAAGAGACTGACCGCGACCCCAGCCGCGAGCGTCGCTGCGGCAAGCGGCCACCCATGCGCGCTCATCAGGAAGACGCAGATGTAGCCCCCGAGCCCGAAGAAGACGATGCTGCCGAAATTGACGTAGCCGGCGTAGCCGAGCATCAGGTTCAGGTTGCTCGCGAGCGTGATGTAGATGGTCGCGAGCAGCAGGCTCTCGCGCAGCTCGACGTCGCCGGCGAAGACGGGCGCGAGCGCGAAGACGGCAATGACGAGCGCAATGATCCAGAAAAACGGGCGGCGGAGCATCAGCGCGCGCTCATCGCGGAACGTCGAGGCAAGCCTTGGCGCACGTCACAGCCGCCTTAGCGCGAAGATGCCGCCCGGGAAGGCGATCAAAACCACGACGAAAAGCGCGAATTCAATCACCAGCGTCCAGCTCACCGGCATGAACGGTGTCACGAGCCCTTCGATCAAGCCGAGCGCGACGCCACCCAAGAGCGCTCCCGTCGGATTGCCGAGCCCGCCCAAGACCGTCACCACGAAACTCTTTAGCTGATAGGCGTCGCCGGAGAGCACGGTGAACGGGAAGAGCGTTGCGATCAGTGTGCCCGACACGCTGGCCAGGGCAACGCCGAGGCCGAAGGCGAGCGACAGCACGCGCGTCGTGGGGATGCCGACTAGCTCGGCGGCCTCGCGGTTGCCCGCGACCGCGCGGACCGCCTTGCCGAGTCGCGTGCGATAGAGGAACAGGTACAAGAGCCCGGCGATCACGGCGGTCAGCCCCGCGGCGAGGATGTGCGCGCCCGGGAAGGTATAGCGCTGCCAGCTCACGCCAGGCACCGTCACTGCCACGTTGAAGAGGACGGTGCCCCAGACCGCGGTACCGAGGCCGATGAGCACCAGATTGACGGCGAACGTGGACAGCAGGCTCATGAGCGGCGGTCGGCCGATCATCCGGTGCACGGCGACCCAGTACAGCAGCACGCCGACGACGAAGCCGCCCGCCAAGAGCGGCGGAATTGCCGCGTAGGCGGGGAGCCCGAGGGCGCTCGTGAGCAGGTAGAGTCCGAACATGCCTGCTACGATCATGGCGCCATGGGTCAGATTGATGACGTCCATGACGCCCCAGATCAGGGTCAGCCCCATCGCGGCGAGCCCGTAGACCGAGCCGACCAGAACGCCGTCCACGATCGATGCGACAATGCCGAACATGCGAGGTGGGAAGCGGCCGGGAGGTGCAGTGCTGCTGAGCCCGCCCGCTCCGCCCGCCTAGTGCGACGGAATTAGGGCGTCGGCGGTCCGCGCCGTTTTCGGCCAAATTACTTCCTTGACTAACTTGCCGTCCTTCATCTGCCACTGCGCGAGCACCATCTCATGGGCGATCTGCAGCCCATGGTGCTTGGCATCGGTCGCGAATTTTACGTGGCCGAAAAAGGTCGTGACATCCATCGCGTTCAGCACCGCTGCCACCTTTTCGGGGTCGATCGAGCCGGCTTGCTCGATCGCGTGCTGCAGCAGGGCGCCGCCGGTATAGCCCGAGGCCGCGTGATAATCCGCGTCCACCGCGAATTTCTCCTTGAAGGCCTTGGCGAAGGCCGCCCCCGTCGGTCCGAACTCCGGCTTATAGGCGGCCTGGGGCTCCCACTGCGAAGGCACCGAAATGCCGACAGCTGCCGGCCCGAGGGTCATGAACTCCGGGCTGTCGGGTGCCACCAGGATCGTTACCCACTTGAGATTCGCCTTCTGGTCATAGAGCTGGCGCGCCAGCGTGGCACCGTCGGGGTAATGTCCGCCGCCCAAGAGCGCGTCGGCGTTCGAGGAGATAATCTTGTTGATGATGGCGCTGAAGTCGGTGGTGGTCGGCGCGTAGGATTCGTCGAGCACCAGCTTGAACCCGGCTTCACCGGCCTGGACCCGGGTCGCGATCGCCACCGCCTTGGAGAAGGGATCGTCCGAGTAGAGGAGCGCCACCTGGGCATGCGGGTTGTTCGCTTTGAGCGCCTCGACCGCCCCGGTGAGGTAATGGTCGGCCGAAGTGATCGCTTGGAAGAGGTACTTGTTTCCGAGCTCGTAGGTCTTGGGCTCGGCACCCCCCGTGATCAGCATGATCTTGCCGTACTGCTCGGTGATCACGGCCGCCGTTGCAACGAGCCCCGACGAGTAGGGGCTGAACAGGAATTGCGCCTTGTCCTGGACGATGAGACGCGTGTAGAGCTGCTGCACGCGGCCGCCCTGGGACTGGTCGTCGTAGCTGACGTAGCGCACGTTGTAATGCCTGTCGCCCACCTTGATCCCGCCCGCGGCGTTCACCTCGTCGCGCCACAGCTCGGCGCCGCGTTGCTGGGCGACCGAATCGACATTGAGCGCTCCGGTCTGCGACACGGTGAAGCCGATCGTGAGGGTATCGTCGGCCGCAAGCGCGGGTGTGGCAGCAAGCAGCGCCGCCGCCAAGACGAGGCCGAGGTATTTCATGGGTATCCTCCCAGGTGACTTGTTTCTTATCGATGCAAACTAGCGCTCCTCGGCGCTTCGGTCCAGTAGGACCGCGTGCGAGGGTTCACTAGGCCGGCATCAGATCGGCGAACGCGAAGCCGTCGCGCTCGACCGTCTCGCCGACCGCGACCTTGATCGCGCCCGCGAGCATCGGGCCCGCGGTGACGAAAGAATGAAACTCGCCGTTCTCGCCGCATGGGTCGATATCCGCCGGCAAGCTGTCGAGCAGCGCGCGGTCGAATTTTCGGCCTGCAAAGCTCGCCGGCAGCTTCTTGCGGTCGATGCAAACGAGATGCGCCTGGAGGCCGCCGTCGATCATCTCGCGCGCTAGCGCGGCGGTCGGCCGGTGCCACAGCGGAAACACCGGCGTGATCCCGATCTCGGCGAGTCGCGATTCGCGATAGGCGCGGATGTCCTCCAGAAACAGATCTCCGAACACGACGTGGGAAACGCCAGCGCGCTTGGCCTCGACGAGCGCCGCCGCCATCTCGCGCTCATAGATCTCGTTGGGGCACGGGAACGGGATGCGCACGACGCGCGCCGGCAGCCGCGTGGCCTCGAGCTGCGCGGCGAGCAGCTCCTCGCGGGTGCCGTGCATGCTGACCCGGCGGAATTCATGCGTGACCGTCGTGAGCGCGCCGACGATCTCGAGCGCGCCCGAGCGACGCGCCTCGTGCAGCGCCCAGGCGCTGTCCTTGCCGCTCGACCACGCGATCAGCGCCTTGTTCATTTCTTGCCGAGCCTTCTGAGCGCCGCATCGGCAGCGCGCTCGCCGGCCTCCCAGGCGCCCCCCAATGTCCCCCACAGCGTCTCGTGCACAGCTTCGCCGGCGAACCAAAGATGCTCGTCGACCGGCTCGGCAAGCGCCCTGCGGGCCCATTGCCCGCCGGGAGCAGCCGCCGAGAATGCGCCGAGCGCCCAGGGCTCGTTCGCCCAGCGTGTCGCCTGGGTGCGCTTGACCGCCTGCTTCACATCGGAGCCGAACAGGCCGGCGAGCCACTCGAGCGCGAACGCCGTCATGGCGGCCTCTCCCTCCTCGGCAAGGCCGGCGCCGAACTTGCCGGCGACCTCGACGAGAGAAAGCCGCGACCCGGACACGTTGGCGAGCAGCGCCGCGGTACGCGGGCCCGTCGCCTTCTCGAACACGAGATCGTCGCTCTGCAGCCCCAGCGGATTGCCCGAAAACTCGATCGCCACATGATCGTAGCTGCCCAGCGCAAGCTTGCCGAGCGCTTCGGCGTGACGCCGGGGCAAGCCGGACTGGAACTTGATCTTGCCCGAGGCGAGCACGCCGGTCGAGGCGGTCACGATCGCGGTGCGGGCGCGCAGCACGCCCCGGGGGGTCTCCAACTCGACGAGCTTCGCGTCCCATACGATGCGCGTCACCGGGCTCGAGAGCTGGACCGGCAGCCCGGCGGCGAGCTTGGCCAGGAGCGCGCCGAGCCCCTGCCGGCAGAATGCATCGACGTCGCGCTCGGCGGATTTTGCGAAATCGACCGCCGATACCTCGCTCAGCGCCTTGCCGCACCCGAACGCGCCGAGCACGAACTCCATGGTCGGGCGCCAGTCGCCGAGATCCTTGGGCATGGCCTGCTCGCAGGAAACGTCGCCCTTACCGCGCGCGGCGTCGTAGACGGCGCGATTGCAGCGCACGAGACTCGCCAGAAAATCTTCCATTTCGCTTTCGCGGGCGTTGCGCAGCCCGATCCGCAGCCGCTGGCCCGGCGGCGCCGGGTAAATGTCGAGCCCGGTTTTTACCGCGAGCTTCGCCACCGGATTGAGGTCGGGCATGTGGATCCAATGTGCGCCGCGGTCGTAGGGAACGCCGAACGTGCGCATGTCGGTGAAGCAGCGGCCGCCGACGCGGTCGCTCGCTTCCAGGAAGGCGAATCTACGGCCGGTCGGCGCGATGCGGCGCGCGGCCGCAATGCCGGCGGCCCCGGCGCCCACGATGACAACATCGACGTCGGGCGAAGGCGCCGGAGCGGCGAGCACGGGGCGCGCCGCAACGGCGGCGGAAGCGGCGAGAAACGAGCGGCGGCTCAATGCAGGCATGGTTTCCGGAAGGTTACGGCCGCGCGAGATTGCCCGAACGGGTTCACCCCTGCAAACAGCCTCCACGATCCGGTTCCGGCCGAGCTTGGCATGAACCAAAACGCAACGAGTTCGCCATAAGTTGAACCGGGAAATTGCGCATCCGGTAACCAAACCGGATCTCCGCCATGAGGGGACGCGACCGCCATGGGCTGGGTGCTCGACCGTTTCGGCAGTGCGATCGCACGCTATCTGGAAAAGCCGCTGCGCGGCTACGAGCCGTTCACGCCGAGCGACCCCGACGGGCTGCGCGCGGCGCTGCGGCCCGGCGACGTGCTGCTGGTCGAAGGCAATAACCGCATTTCCGGCGTCATCAAGTACCTCACCCAATCGACCTGGTCGCACGCCGCGCTCCACGTCGGGCCGATCGAGGATCGCACGACGAGCGAGGGCGAGCCCCATGTGCTGATCGAGGCCAATGTGGGCGAAGGCGTGGTCTCGGCTCCGCTGTCGAAATATTTCTCATGCCACACCCGGGTGTGTCGGCCAGTGCGGCTCTCCGCGGAGGATCGCGCGCGCGTATGCGCCTATGCGGTGGCGCGCATCGGGTTCGATTACGACGTGAAGAACATCGCGGATCTGCTGCGCTATCTGATGCCCTTGCCGGTGCCGCAGCGCTGGCGCCGGCGCATGATCGCGCTCGGGTCCGGCGACCCGACCCGGCTGATCTGCTCGGCGCTGATCGCCCAGGCGTTCGAGCTCGTGCGCTACCCGATCCTGCCCAAGGTCACGCGGGTGGAAAGCCGCTCGGCGCGCCGCGAGATTCTCGAGATCCGGCATTCCTCGCTCTACGCCCCGCGCGACTTCGATATTTCGCCGTATTTCGCCGTAGTGAAGCCGACGCTCGAGCGCGGTTTCGATTACAAGAAGGTCCATTGGGCCGACCAGCCGCCCCGTCTCGAGGCCGTCGCGCTGGATCGGCCGAAGGGCGCCGCATCCGCCGGCCGGCCCGCTTGGGCGAGCGACCGCAAGACCGCCGCCGCCAGCTGATCGAAGTGCTATGTAGCCCCGGATGGAGCGAAGCGTAATCCGGGGATGGCGTTCCCGGATTGCGCGGCGCTGCGCACCCGCTCCATCCGGGCTACAATGTTAGCCCTTATGCGGAGTTTCCCTCATGCTCGACGCGGCGACCAAAGCGCTGGCCCAGATGGCGTCGCCGCCGTTCCGGGCGCTGCTCGTCAAGTCGATCGCGCTCGCCATCGTGCTCATCGTCGTGCTCGGCATCGGGATCGATCGCGGGCTCGTCTTCCTCCTCGAGCGCGGCGGCGCCTGGATCGAGCTCCACGCGGGATCCGGCGCCCACACGCCGGTGACCATTTTCGAGTGGATCGTCGCGATCGCGGCGGGGCTGGGCATCGTCGCCGGCGCCGTGTTCCTGATGCCGGCCGTCACCGCGCTGGTCGCCAGCTTCTTCGTCGATGCCATCGCCGAAGAGGTGGAGCGCGTGCATTACCCCGAGGATCCGCTCGGCACCGCCGTTCCGATCGGGACCGCCATTCTCGAAGGCATCCAGGCGGCGCTGCTCGCGATCCTGATCTATCTCCTCGCGGTGCCGTTCCTGCTCGTCGCCGGGCTCGGATTTGTGATGTTCTTTCTCGCCACCGCCTATGTGCAGGGCCGCATCTATTTCGAGCTCGCCGCGATGCGATTTCATCCCGTCGCGGAAGCCAAGCGCTTGCGCAAGCACCACGCGGGCACCGTGCTCGTCGCCGGCCTGTTCATCGCCGCGTTCGTGTCGATCCCGGTCGTGAACCTCGCGACGCCGCTGTTCGCGACCGCCTTCATGGTGCATGTTCACAAGCAGACCATGAAGCGGGGGAAATCTACCTCCCCGTCAGGGGACGTCGGCTCGCAGCGTTAGCTGCGAGCCGGGTGGGGTGGTGACTTATCTGACCCCACCCCGCGCGCTTACGCGCGCGACCCTCCCTGCCGGGGAGGGAATTCACACCGAGGCCAAATTCCTGTCCGGCCAGCGGCACAGATCGTTGATCAGGCAGCGGCCGCAGGCAGGTTTCAGCGCCTTGCAAACGTAGCGGCCGTGCAGGATGAGCCAGTGGTGCGCATGGCGCTTGTATTTCTGCGGCACGACGGCCTCGAGCGATAGTTCGACCTCGAACGGCGTCTTGCCCGGCGCGAGCCCGGTGCGATTGGCGACCCGGAACACGTGAGTGTCGACCGCGATCACCGGCTCGCCGAACGCGCCGTTGAGCACGACGTTCGCGGTCTTGCGGCCCACCCCAGGCAGGGCCTCGAGCGCCTCACGGTCGTGCGGCACTTTTCCGCCGTGCTCGGCTGCGAGCGCGCGAGAGAGCGCGATGATGTTCTTGGCCTTGGTCCGGTAGAGCCCGATCGTCTTGATCAATTCGCGCAAGCGCACTTCGCCGAGCGCGATCATCTTTTCCGGCGTATCGGCGACGGCGAAGAGTTTTGGCGTCGCCTTGTTGACGCCCGCGTCGGTCGCCTGTGCCGAAAGCACTACCGCGATCAGCAGCGTGAACGGATCCTGGTGCGCAAGCTCGCCGCGCGGCTCGGGATTGGCGGCGTGAAACCGGCGAAACGCCGCTTCGACCTCGTCCCGCGTCCAGCTGGTGAGCGCGGCGGGCGGTGGGGAGCGGGCAGGCCGCCGCCTCGCCTTTGTCGCGGCGGAGGCGGCCCCGGAGCCGGAGGACCGTCGCTTCGGTTGCCGGCTAGCGCCCCCGCGGGGGATCGTCTTGCGCGCCATGATCCCGATATAGTCGGTGGCGATGACCGACGGCAACGCCGAAGCGATGGAGCCCACGGCGTTTGCCGCGAAAAATGCGTTATCTCGGCTGGAAGCGTTGTCAGGCCGAAACTCAGCCTCATCACGGGTAAGCACCATACTGTCGTGGATCGATACGAGGCGGGGTTCTCGAGGAATATCCGCATGGCCGATGACGACCTGCCCGACCAGATTTCCCAGCTCGAAGCGGAGATCGAGCGCCTCGCGGGGATGGCCGAGGGCTGTCGAAAGATCATCCTGGTCTCCAAGGCGGCCATCGCGATCGGCGGCCTCATGCTGCTCGCGACGATATTCAAGCTGATCCCGTTCGATCAGCTCGTCATGGTCGGCTCGATCGCCGCCGTTCTCGGTGGCATCGTGGCGGTCGGGTCGAACACCACCACATTGCGCCAGGCGACCGCGGACATGCGCGCCGCCGAGGCGCTTCGGTCGCAGCTGATCGACCGGCTCGAGTTTCCGGCCGTGATCGAGGGAACGAAAAACCCGGCGTCCGGGTGGTGAGCGCGGCGGGCGGTCGAAGCGGCGCGGCCCGCCGCCCGGGCCTCTTTTTTGGCGGAGCGGCCCCGGAACCGGAGGAGCGCTGCTTCCGTTGCCGGCTATCGCTCCCCACGGGGATCGTTTTTAAGCGCCATGATCCCGGTATAGTCAGTGGCCATGACCGACGGCGAAGCGACGGAACCCACACTGTTTTCCGCGGTGCTGACCCCGCACCGCTCGCTCGGGGCGGCGGGCTTTCTTGCGCTCATGGCGCTGCTGAGCGGCTTGAGTTTTGCGGCCGGGCTGGTGTTCTATCTCATCGGCGCCTGGCCGGTCGTCGGCTTTCTCGGCCTCGACGTGCTGCTCGTCTATCTGGCGTTCCGGGCCAACTATCGGGCGGCGACCGCCTACGAGGCGGTGACCATGACCCCGAGCGAGCTGCGCGTGCGCAAGGTCAGTCACCGCGGGGCCATCGCCGAATGGAAGCTCAATCCGGTTTGGGTCCGGCTCGATCGCCACACCCACGAGGAGTTCGGTATTGAGCGCCTGTTCCTGGTCTCGCACGGGCGGCGGCTGCCGGTCGCCGGCTTCCTCGGACCGCGCGAGAAGGAAGCCTTCGCGCTGGCGTTTTCTGCGGCCTTGACGCAAGCGCGGCGCGGCCCGACCCGGACCGTCCCGGAATAGCAAAATGCGCGGGGAACGCCCGCCCTCGGCCGCAGGAATCGGGTGGCTGGCCGGCCTGCGGAGCACTAGGTTGCCTGCATGATGATCAGCCATCGCGAGGAAGCCATGTTGTCACCCGATCGCGCGACCGACCTGACCCCGCTCGCCACCGCCGCCGAGGATTACGGCGTGGTGCGCCGGGCCATCGCCTATATCTCCGAGCATTGGCGCGAGCAGCCGGAGATCGAGCGCATCGCGGAAGCGGCCGGCGTGTCGAGCGCCGAGCTCCACCATCTGTTCCGACGCTGGGCCGGGCTGACGCCGAAGGCCTTCCTGCAGGCGATCACCCTCGAGCATGCCCGCAAATTGCTGCGCTCCTCGGCGAGCGTGCTCGACGCCACCTACGAGGTCGGGCTCTCCGGCCCGGGACGCCTGCACGACCTGTTCGTCACCCACGAGGCGATGTCGCCGGGCGAATGGAAGTCCGGCGGCCAGGGGCTGACGATCCGCTACGGATTCCACCCCTCGCCGTTCGGCACCGCGCTGGTCATGGCGACCGACCGCGGCCTCGCCGGCTTGGCGTTCGCCGATCCGGGCGAGGAGGAGGCCGCGCTCGACGACATGCGCAGCCGCTGGCCACGCGCCGGCTACGTCGAGGACGCACACACGACCGCCAATTTGGCGCGAAGAATATTCGACCCGAAACTGTGGCGGCCGGATCGCCCGCTGCGCATCGTGCTGATCGGCACCGATTTCGAGCTGCGGGTGTGGGAGACGCTGCTCGGCATCCCGATGGGGGGCGCTAGAACCTATTCGGACATCGCCGCGATGCTGGGCAAGCCGAGCGCGGCGCGCGCGGTCGGCGCCGCGGTCGGCAAGAACCCGATCTCGTTCGTGGTGCCGTGCCATCGCGTGGTCGGCAAGGGCGGTGACCTGTGCGGCTACCACTGGGGGCTCACCCGCAAGCGCGCCATGCTCGGCTGGGAGGCCGGCCGGGTCGAAGCGGCGTAGGGCGGGACCTCGTCATTCCGGCCGAGCGTGAGCGAGAGCCGGAACCTATGGACACCGTGTAAGCTGGACACGATGGTGTTCATGGGTTCCGGCTCTCGCGCTTGCGCGCTCGGCCGGAACGACACGTCGGAGGAAAATAATGCCGCTTTCGGGCAAGGGAATGCTCATCACGCTGATGGACGCCGATCCCGCGGAGGAACGGGATTTCAACCAATGGTACGACAAGGAGCACCTCATCGAGCGCGTGAGCATCGCGGGATTTTTGGAAGCTCGGCGCTATGTCGCGGTCGCGGCGGAGCCGAAATACCTGAATTTCTATACGACCGAGACGCTCGACGTTCTGCGCAGCCCTGAGTACCTCAAAGCGCTGCAAAATCCGACCGCCTGGACCCGGCACCATATGCCGAAGTTCCGCAATTTCACCCGCGCGGTCGCGCGCGTGACCGCGAGCCGCGGCCGGGGCCGCGGCGGCGCGCTCGCGTTCAGCCGGATTCGTCCTTCCGGCGCCGACAAAGCCGAATTGCGGAACGCCGTCACGGCCGAGCTCGACGCCGTGCTCGATCAGGTGATCTCCGCGCATCTGTTGGAATCCGATCCCGGGCTGTCGAAGCCCGCCGATGCCGCCGCGCCGGATGTCGGCGCGGGCGACTGGTACGTCGTCGTGGAGGCAACGGAAGAGCCGGCGGTGCGGCAGATTGCGGATCGACGCTTCGGGCGGCGGGCCAAGCTGGCGGGCGCCGAATCGATCGCGTTCGGCACCTATCGGCTGCTGTGGGATCTCGCGAAGGCGGAACTGTGACTCGTGTCCCGGGCGCAGCGCAGCGCGAAGCGGTGCGCTGCTGAACCGGGACCCAGTAGCTGGACCCCGGATCTGCGGCGCAGCGCTCCAGCGCTGCGCCTTGTCCGGGGAACGGTGCCAAAGCGTTAGCCCGGCGGTCTGCGTTCGTGCCAATCGGTCGCGCCCTGGTAGGCGCGGCCGATGCGCAGCACACCCTCCTCGTCGTAGCCGCGGCCGATGATCTGCAGCGAGGTCGGCAGCCCGTTGGCGATCCCGTTCGGCACCGCGAGCGCGCACAGGTCGAGCAAATTGGCGAATCTCGTGAAATGCGCCGGCGTCTTCGACTGGTCGACGGCATCGAGCGCAATCGCGGTCGTGGGTGTCGTTGGAGTGAGCAGCGCGTCGAAGGAGGCGAACGCCGCCGCGAATGCGCGCTTGCGCGCTTCGCGCTCGGCAAGCGCGCGGAGATAATCGCGCGCACTGACGTTGTGGCCGGCGCGGATGCGCGGCCGCACGTCCTCGTCGAGCGGCAGGTTTTTGTCATCGACCACGTCGCCCAGGATCGAATAGGCTTCCGCGCCCATGATCCGTCCGTTGAGCGCGCCCGCGTCGGCAAAGCCGAACGGCAATTCGATTGCTGCGATCTCGGCGCCGAGGCCGGCCAGCACGTCGAGGGATGCCTCGTAAGCCGCAAGCACGTCCGCGGCCACGATGCCGCGTTCCGCGTCCGGCAGCCGAGCGAGCCGCATGCCGCGAATGCCGCGCTTCCATGCCTCGGTGAGATCCCCCGGCGGCACGGTAAGCGTGCGCGGATCGAGCGGATCCGGGCCCTGCATGGCGCGATATAGCAGCGCGGCGTCTTCGACCGAGTGCGCCAGCGGGCCCGGCGTGTCGAGCGTGGGGCTCAGCGGCAGGATGCCATAGGTGCTCACCCGGCCGATCGTGGTTTTCAGCCCGGTCAGGCCGCAGAACGAGGCGGGAAGCCGGACCGAGCCGCCCGTATCGGTGCCGACCGCCCATGGCGCGAGCCGCGCCGCGACCGCGACGCCGGAGCCGCTGCTCGAGCCGCCCGGCGTGCGCGGCACGTTCGGGTCCCACGGATTTAACGGCGTGCCCATACGGGCGTTGGTGCCCCAGCCGCCGTATGCGAATTCGACCGTGTGGGTCTTGCCCAGCACGATCATGCCCTGTGCGACCAGTTTTCGGGCGAGCGTCGCGGTGCGCTCCGCGCGCCGGTCGCGCCAGATGAATGCCCCGCCGGTGACGATTTTTCCCTCGATCTCGATCAGGTCTTTGAGCGCGATGGGCACGCCATGCAGCGGGCCGACCGCATGGCCGGACCGGATCGCCTTGTCGGCCGCTTCGGCCGCAAGCCGGGCCTCGTCGGCATAGACTGCGACGAAGGCGTGGAGCTTTGCGTCCTGCGCGGCGATCCGGTCGAGGAACGCGGCTACCACGTCGACCGGCGAAAGCCGCCGAACCGCGATCGCCTCGGCGAGCTGGTGGGCGGGGAGCGAGGTGGGATCGACGTTGGTGATGATCTGCATCCGAAAAATTCTCGCTCTGCTCTTGTGGCCGGGCGCAAGCCAGCAAGAAGGTGACGCCTGCTAAATTGGCATCCAAGCGCGGGTCAGTGCATGTATCATGCCGCGCTGGTGGTTGAGACAAATCCCTGAGCCACTAAGTATTCCACGTGGTACTGTGTTACACGAGTTCAAAAATCGGGCAATGACTTTCCGCTGCGCCGCTCGGGAACTCGGCTGGATGCACATCCACATCTTTACATTGCCGGCGTTTGTGACATTGACCTGCTTGAAAAATTCGACATTCGTGCTCGGACCTGCAATCGTAATTCCGCCTGGAATAGCGGATTGTCCGTTGGGCACCTGAGAAATGCCGTTCGTTCCCTTCTCCGAACTCACACACTCCGATGCAGATGCCGCACGCCGGGTCATCGGCGGACGCGCCGTTTTTCAGCTCTATTTCGAGGCGGCCATCGAGTCGCTTCCGCAAAATACCGGCAATCGGCAGATCTTGATCGGTACGGGCGGGCAAGGGGTCAGCCTTTCAATTGATTTTGAGGGCACGACAATCCGATCCACGGTAGGCGAATTGCATGAGAGCGAGCTTACTGAGGTCGTTGCAGTATCCGGGCGGGCGGAGCTGCATCTAGAGCCGGCTCATCTGGGATTTGTTCGGACGCGATTGGCCACTCGCATCAGCAGCGTAAGGCAATTGCGGTACTACCGACTCAACGCCCCCACGGGATTGACCGTCGATCCGCGCTGCAGACTGCTTGGACCTGCTGATGAAACGGTGCTCGCCGAATTTTTTCAGCGGCATTACCCATCGACCATCTTCTCCGCTTGGATGCTGCATCAACCTTTTGTCGGGCTTTTTGAGGGCGCCGAATTGCGGGCATGCGGCGGGGTTGTGGCATCAAGCCGAACGCTGCATTCGGCCAATCTCGGCAATTTTCTTACGGATCCACAATATCGCGGCGGCGGCTTGGCAAAGAGCGTAGCCGGCACGCTCATTCATTTTCTCGAAGAGAATGGTTTACGCACTTTCCTGCTAGGAGCGACCGAGGACAATGTTTCGGCATGGAGAGCCTACGAGCGGATCGGCTTCAGGATCATCGAGACACGACCGCAAGTCGACGTGAGGAAACCCTGACTTGGGGCCGCCATCATCGCAGGGTATTCGGCAACGATTAGCCGCACAGTCTGTCGACCTGATGCTCGACATAGCGATTGAACCACCGAATGCGGCTTTCGCAGAACAGGTCCTTCGCATTCAGGTGGCCGTATTCGGCATAGGTGTGCCCCGCGGACCCGCTTTCACACAAGCGTCGCCATTCGCATTGCCGGCAGTCCTCGATGTGCTCGGAGCGCCGCCGCATCGCCTCCAGCTGTCCATAAAATTTCGGAGAGTCGAAGCAGTTTTCAAACGTGTCCCCGTTCCTGATATTGCCCAGTATCCAATCGGAGTCGATCCAAAGCTGATCGGCAAAGATGTCGCCCTGAGGCGTGATACGTGGAAACGCATTGAAATGATATAGATGCTTTGGAAACAGACCGCTATCCAAAGAGAGCCGACCAATCTCGTTGTTCCCAAGGTCCCCATAAAAGTTGCCAAAAACCTGAAGGCGCGGATTCTCGTAAGCCAACAGCTTTTCCCCAGCCGCGACCCACTCGTCCACAGATGGCGCAATCTCCGCCCACGGTGTTCCTGACGCGTTGCCCTGCCGCTGCCATTGTGAGAACACCAGCATGGCGACATCGTGGTCCTCGGCAAGACGGATCACGTCGTCGAGCTCGTGTATATTCGCCTTCGTCAAACAAACGAAAAGCACGGTCGAACGATTTAGGCCGACGCGCCGGAACAGCCGCAGACTCTCCAGTGCATCTTCGAACGAGCCGGCGCCGCGCACCAACTCGTGCGTCAGTGCGCTGGCGCCCTCCAGGCTGAGCTGTACGCGCACTTGACCGCGCCCCTGCGCGTTCACCTCGATGATGCGACGGGCGAATTTTTCCGGGAACTTGCGGCCATTCGTGTAGAGATCGACGTCGTGCCCGCACTCCAATGTGCAATACTCGACAATATCCATGCAGCCACGACGCACGATGGGCTCCCCGCCGGAGATCGCGACGCGCTTGCCCGAGAACGGGGGTAGGAGATCGATGGTCTTTCGTATTTCGTCGAGCGACATCTCGTTCGGCAGCGGATTACCGGACGCCACATAGCAATGCGTGCAGGTCATATTACAGGCATTGGTAATTTCGATATGCATGCCGACTACGTCGGACTTGTTGTACACCGGCCTGCTTTTGACCTGATGCTCCTCCTTGCCGTCATAGAGCAGTCCGCCGAGCACGAGCTGGCGGGCCAGATCGGGCAAATCTACCTGCTCAAATCCAGGCTCGACCCGGCGCATGATTTCGGAAAAACGACGTTTACCGTCCGCCAGCTTGAGCACCATCGGCGCTGGCGGCTGGAGCAGCAGCCAATCCTGAGTGCTCGGATCGATCGCGAATGTCCAGTTGCGGGAGTGGCGATCCCGCACTTGCTTGTAGATCATTTCGGGATCGGCATACGGTCGCCACAAATAGGCATACTCGGGTATCATCGTCATCGGCCGTTTTTCTTGTTCACACCTGTCGCGTCCAACTCCGCACCACGGCGGGCCCGGCGCCGCTTGGTGTCGCTCGTGCAAATCCCGTAGGAGCGGCCCGGTCAAGGCCGGTAGGTGTCGCACGCACCAAGTGCGAAGGAGCCGCCCGAACCAGGTGCGAGGGAGCCGCCCTGACGAAATGCGATGGAGCTGCCCGCACAAAATGGCTGGGGACCGCGCGGACAAGATGGCTGGGCACGACGCGGACGAAATGGCTGGGGGTCGCGCGTGCCAAATGCGAGGGAACGACTCTCACGAAGTGGGAAGGAGTTGCCCGTACAAATCCCGAAGGCACGGCCCGTGCCAAGGCCGAGGGCGCCTCCGCGCTCGCGCCCGGGCGGAGCACCCCGGGCGCCGATGTAGTCCGGACGAATTGTTCGGCCTCTTCATCCGACATCCGGGCTGCATCGAGCGTTTCTTGACTTAGTCGGAAAAATGCACCCTCGTGGTCCTGGATGATCAATTCGCGCTTCGTCGGCTTGGACTGATCACCGGATTGATCGCTGTTCGCCATGCCATCCTCCCGGGCAACTCGGGACTTGGCCCATTATGGCACGGCGCCGGGGTCCTTGGCAACCATCGGTTGCCGCCAGCCTCTTCAACTCGGCAGCAGCATCTCAGGATCGGAAGGCGCCCTGCAGATCGCTGCGCCCATGCGCAGGCCCTCACGCGGCGAGATCGCGTTTTTCCGCGACCGTGGAATCCGCATTGAGTCGGTAGATCATCGGCACGCCGGTATCGAGGTTGAGCTTCGTGATCGATTCCGGCGTGTGGCGGTCGAGCACCATGACCAGCGCGCGCAGCGAATTGCCGTGCGCCGAGACCAGCACGCGGTTGCCCTGCAGCACCCGCGGCAGCATCTCCTGGATGTAGTACGGCAGCACGCGCGCCGCGGTATCGCGCAGGCTCTCGCCGCCCGGCGGCGCCACGTCGTAGGAGCGGCGCCAGACGTGCACCTGCTCCTCGCCCCAGCGCTTTCGCGCATCGTCCTTGTTGAGCCCGACGAGATCGCCGTAGTCGCGCTCGTTGAGCGCCTGGTCTTTCAGCACCGGAATGCCGCGCTGGCCGAGCTCGTCGAGCATGATGTCGAGCGTGCGCTGCGCGCGGATCAGCGCCGAGGTGAAGGCGATGTCGAACTGAAACCCCTGCGCCTTGAGCTTGCGGCCGGCCGCGCGCGCTTCGGCAATGCCCTGCTCGCTCAGATCGATGTCGCGCCAGCCGGTAAACAGGTTCTTGAGATTCCATTCGCTCTGGCCATGGCGCACCAGCACGAGAAGACGGTCGGGCATGGGGAATCCTCGAATTCAAGGGTTCAGAAGTCCTCCAGGCCTAGCACATCGGCCATGGAATAGAGCCCCGGCGGCTTGCTGCGGGCCCACAGCGCCGCCTTGACCGCGCTCCTGGCATAGATGCCGCGATCCTCAGCCCGGTGCACGAGCTCGATGCGCTCGCCCGGCGCGGCAAACATCACGCTGTGATCGCCGACCACGCTGCCGCCGCGCAGCGACGCAAAGCCGATGTCGCCCTTTCTGCGCGCGCCGGTAATGCCCTCGCGCGCCGCGATCTTGCGCTTGGCAAGATCGATCCCCCTGCCCTCCGCGGCGGCGGCGCCGAGCAACAGCGCGGTGCCGGACGGCGCATCGACCTTCTTGTTGTGATGCATTTCCAGGATCTCAATGTCGAACTCGTCGTCGAGCGCCGCCGCCACGCGCCGCACCAGCGCCGCCATCAGATTGACGGCGAGGCTCATGTTTGGAGAGCGCACGATGATTGCCCGGCGCGCGAACGTCTTCATCTTGTCCTCGTCCTCGGCGGAAAGCCCGGTCGTGCCGGCGACATGAATCTTTCCGGCCTCGGCGCAGAGCGCGGCGAAGGCGAGCGTCGCCGCCGGCGCGGTGAAATCGAGAATGCCGTCGGCACCGGCAATGAGCGGCCTTATATCGGTCGCGAGCGGAATCCGGTTGGCGGGGAGCCCGGCGAGCACGCCGGAATCCTGGCCGATCAGGCCGCCGGCCTGCTCGACCGCGCCGGCGAGCGTCACGCCGTCGGTCTCCGCAATGGTCTTGACCAGCGTGCGGCCCATCCGCCCGCCGGCACCGACCACGATCAGCCGCATGTCCGGCATTGTAAGCTCTCCGCGGGGTAGTGCCGGTATAACGGGGCGCAGCGTCGGCTGCAAAGGCACGGGTCGAGTTCCGGCCGGCCGGCGTTCAGCTATTCGTCGGCTGCGGGCCGTCGTAGCCCTCGATCACGACGATGTCGGCGACCGCGTGGCCCTCCCGCAGCGCCATCGCCCGCTGATACTCGGGCGAGCGGTAGCAGGCGAGCGCGGTCGCGTAATCCTGGAACTCGATCACGACGTGGCGGGCGCGGCTCTCGCCTTCCATCGTCTCGGAATTGCCGCCGCGCACCAGGAACCGCGCGCCGTATTTGCGGAACGGCTCCGCATTCGCGGCCACATAGCCCTTATAACCGTCCGGGTTCGTCACATCGACGTGCGCGATCCAATATCCCTTGGGCATGGTTCCCCTCCCTCACATATCCGGTGTCGTTCCGGGGCGCGCCAAGGGCGCGAACCCGGAACCCATGATCACGGATCTATCGGTGTTCATGGGTTCCGATAGCCGCTTCGCGGCTTCCGGAACGACGGCCCGTTTTCATTTCGCCTGTGCTGCCGCGATCTCGGCCACGACGGTCTCGACCGCGGCTTTCGGGTCGCTCGCCTGCAGTATCGGCCGGCCCACGACGAGATAATCGGCGCCGGCCGCAATGGCGGCAGCCGGGGTCAGCGCGCGTTTCTGGTCGCCGGCGGCGCTGCCCTGCGGCCGGATGCCCGGCGTGACCAGCAGCATGTCCGCACCGACCACGGCGCGCAGCGCCGCGGCTTCCCGCGGCGCGCACACCAGCCCGTCGACGCCGAGCGCGCGCGCCTGCGCGGCGCGTTTTGCGGCCAAGCGATCGACGCCGAGCGCATAGCCTGCCTCGCTCAGATCGGCGTCATCGTACGAGGTCAGCACCGTGACGGCGAGCAGCTTGAGATCCGAGCCGGCCTTCGCCTCGACCGCGGCCCGCATGGTCTGCGGATAGGCGTGGATGGTGAGGAAATGCACGCCCAGCCGCGCGACATTGGCCACGCCGCGCGCGACCGTGTTGCCGATGTCGTGGAGCTTCATGTCGAGAAAGACCCGCTTGCCCGCGCGCGAGAGCGCGCTCGCGAGCGGCAGCCCGCCCGCGAACGCCAGCTGATAGCCGACCTTGTAGAACACCACCGCGTCGCCGAGGCGCTCGACCAATGCCTCGGCGTCGCGGACATTGTCGAGGTCGAGCGCCACGATCAGCTTGTCGCGCGCGTGCATGCCGCCTCCCCTCATGCCAACCGCCGGGCCATCTCGACGAGCCGCCCGATGACCCGCTTGAGCAGCTCGGCCGCCGCCGTGTCCTTGAGTTCGTCCATGTCGTCGAACGCCTGGGCGGCGCCCCGCACCGCGATCTGGTCGGGAAGCACCAGCGCACCGCAGCCGAGCTCGAGCACGTGGCGCAACGCCATGAGCGAGCGCATGCCGCCGTAGGTGCCGTTCGAGGCCGCGCCAAGCGCGAACACGCGGTCCTTGAAGGCGGCGAGCGGCGGTTCCTTGGCTTCGCGAATGCGAGAAATCCAGTCGATCGCGTTCTTGAGCAGCGGGGTGAGCGAGGCATTGTATTCCGGGCTGGTGATGAAGATGCCCTGATGGGCGCAGAACGCGCGCTTGAGCTTCAGGGCAGATTCCGGCGGCCCGGAGCGCGCCTCGAGATCGCCGTCGTAGAGCGGCAGCGGATAATCGGCGAGCGAGATCAGGCTGACGTCGGCTTCCGCCCGCAACAGCTCCTTGGCAGCGAGCGCCGCGAGCCGCGCATTGAAGGACCCGGTGCGGATCGAGCCGGCGAACACCAGGATTTTAGGCGGCATCGCTCGGCTCGAGGCGGGCGCTCGCGAAGCAGCGATCAGCCCTTGCGATAGACCCAGACGCGGGCGGGCGGCAGGTTCATCCAGATCCGCTCGGAAGCCTCGGCATGCACGCCGGAAAGCGCCTTCGGGATCGGCGGCACGACCGCGTAGGTGAATTGCACGAAGGGCGCGGCCGGACGCAGCATCGAGAGCGACTCGCGCAACAGCCGCAACCGCATGCGCAGCGGCTTGGTGAACAAGGGCAGGCCCGACACTACCGCGGCGAGCGGCTGGCGAAGCACCCCGGTCAACATCTCGCGCAGCCGGTAGGCATCGCCCTGCAGCACGGTCGCGGTCGGGAAGCGCGCGCGCAGCAAGGCGCAGAACCGCGGATTGAACTCCACCAGGATGAGGCGCGCCGGATCGATCCCATGCTCGACCAGCGCCTCGGTCACGGGCCCGGTTCCGGGCCCCAGCTCGACCACCGGACCCGGAAGCTTCGGCTCGACGTAGCGCGCCATGGTGCGCGCCAAAATTCGGCCCGACGGCGTCACCGCGCCAGTCGCGAGCGGACGCTCGAACAAGGAACGGATGAAATGAACCTCGTCGTCGAGGCGAAGCGGCTTTCGTGCGGGGATCCGAAGCGGCTGAGGGCGCATGATCATCGAACGCAGGAACGGCGGGACCCGTTCGATTCACGGGCATCGATCACGGGTAGATCGGGTTTGCCCGAGGGTCAAGCCTATCCGGCCCCCGGCCGATCCCACGGGCCGCTGGTGCCTTTTCCCAGCCCGTCGAGGAACTCCTTGACTCTCGCAAAAAAGCCCGTCGATTCCGGGTGGGTCTCGCTGGAGGATTGCTTCTCGAACTCGGCCAACAGCTCTTTTTGACGCTTGGTCAGCTTCTGCGGCGTCTCGACGACCACTTGGACGTACATGTCGCCGATCCCGCGCGAACGCAGGACTGGCATGCCTTTGCCATGCAGCCGGAAGCGCCGCCCGGATTGGGTACCTTCCGGGACCTTCACCCGGGTCTGGCCGCCGTCGATGGTCGGGACATCGAAGCCGCCGCCGAGCGCGGCGGTGACCATCGAGATCGGCACCCGGCAGTGCAAATCGGCGCCCTCGCGCTGGAAGAACGCGTGCGGAGCGATCGACAGGAAAATGTACAGGTCGCCCGGCGGGCCGCCGCGCATGCCCGCTTCGCCCTCGCCGGCGAGCCGGATGCGCGTGCCGTCTTCGACCCCGGCCGGGACGTTGACGGAGAGCGTGCGCTCCCGCGTGAGCCGGCCCGATCCGGCGCAAGCCGCGCAAGGGTTATCGATGACCTCGCCGCGTCCGTGGCAGCCCGGACAAGTCCGCTCCAGCGTGAAGAAGCCCTGGGCGTGACGGATCTTTCCGTAACCGCCGCAGGTCGGACAGGTCTTGGGCTTCGACCCCGCCTTGGCGCCGGTGCCGGAGCAGGATTCGCAGGTGACCGAGGTCGGGATGCGGATCTGCGCGGCTTTGCCGGCAAACGCCTCTTCGAGGCCGATCTCCATGTTGTAGCGCAGGTCGGCGCCGCGCTCGCGTCCGGACGGGCGGCCGCGCGCTCCCGCCATGCCGAAAATGCCCTCGAAAATATCGGCGAAGGTCGTGCCGAAATCGGCGCCGAAACCGGATGCGCCGCCGGGCCCACCGTGCTCGAAGGCAGCATGCCCGAAGCGATCATAGGCAGCGCGCTTGTTGCCGTCTTTGAGCACGTCATAAGCCTCGTTGATTTCCTTGAAGCGGTGCTCGCATTGCTTGTCGGTGGGGTTGCGGTCCGGATGGTATTTCATCGCGAGCTTGCGGAACGCGGCCTTCAGTTCCGCCTCGCTCGCTCCGCGCGCCACTCCGAGGACTTCGTAGTAATCCCGTTTGGCCATTACCGGCATGCCTCGCTCCGCTGCGGGCAGGGCGGACCTGCATTTGCCTGCGGAACGCCGCCACCCCGATTCGGCCGCTCCGCCCTCTCACGCGAGAGGCAAACAAACGGCCCGGCACGCGTCCGCACCGGGCCGTTCGGGTTCAGGATCGGTCAGCCATCGCGCCGGTCTCCCGGTCGGTGTCAGGCCGACTTCTTGTTCTTCTTGTCGTCATCGACCTCGGTGAACTCCGCGTCGACGACGTCCTCCTTGGTCTCGCTCTTGGCCGCCCCGGCGTCCTGACCCGCTTCGTTGCCGCCGGCGGCGCCGGCCTGAGCCTGGGCATACATCGCCTCGCCGAGCTTCATCGAGGCTTGCGCGAGCGCGTTCGTCTTCGCCCGGATCGCCTCGACGTCGTCACCTTTGACCGCCTCGCGCAGATCCGCCATCGCGTTCTCGATGGCGCTGCGCTCGGTCTCGCCGACCTTCGAACCGTGCTCGGCGAGCGCCTTCTCGGTGGCGTGGATCAAAGCTTCGCCGTGGTTCTTGGCCTCGACCAGCGCTTTGCGCCTCTTGTCCTCTTCGGCGTGGCTCTCCGCGTCCTTGACCATGCGCTCGATGTCGCCCTCGCTAAGACCGCCCGAGGCCTGGATGCGGATCTGCTGCTCCTTGCCGGTCGCCTTGTCGCGCGCCGAGACGTTGACGATGCCGTTGGCGTCGATGTCGAAGGTGACCTCGACCTGCGGCACGCCGCGCGGCGCGGGGGGAATCCCGACAAGATCGAACTGGCCGAGCAGCTTGTTGTCGCCCGCCATCTCGCGCTCGCCCTGGAACACCCGGATGGTGACCGCGGTCTGATTGTCCTCGGCGGTCGAGAACACCTGGCTCTTCTTGGTCGGGATCGTGGTGTTGCGGTCGATGATGCGGGTGAACACGCCGCCCAGGGTCTCGATGCCGAGCGAGAGCGGGGTCACGTCGAGCAGCAGCACGTCCTTGACGTCGCCCTGGAGCACGCCGGCCTGGATCGCGGCACCGACCGCGACGACCTCGTCGGGATTGACGCCCTTGTGCGGCTCCTTGCCGAAGAACTGCTTCACCACTTCCTGGATCTTGGGCATGCGGGTCATGCCGCCGACCAGCACCACTTCGTTGATCTCGGCCGCGGACAGACCGGCGTCTTTCAGCGCCTTGCGGCAAGGCTCGATGGTCTTCTGCACGAAGTCGTCGACGAGCGCTTCGAACTTGGCGCGCGTGAGCTTCATGGTCATGTGCTTGGGACCGGAAGCGTCCGCCGTGATGAACGGCAGGTTGATCTCGGTCTGCGTCGTCGAGGACAGCTCGATCTTCGCCTTCTCGGCCGCCTCCTTGAGGCGCTGCAGAGCCAGCTTGTCCCGGCGCAGGTCGATGCCCTGCTCCTTCTGGAATTCGTCGGCGAGGTAATTGACGAGCCGCATGTCGAAATCCTCGCCGCCGAGGAAGGTATCCCCGTTGGTGGATTTCACCTCGAACACGCCGTCGCCGATCTCGAGGATGGAGATATCGAAGGTTCCCCCGCCGAGATCGTAGACCGCGATCGTGCCGGTCTTCGCCTTGTCGAGCCCGTAGGCGAGCGCGGCCGCGGTCGGTTCATTGATGATGCGCAGCACTTCGAGTCCGGCGATCTTGCCGGCGTCCTTGGTCGCCTGGCGCTGCGCGTCGTTGAAATACGCCGGAACGGTGATGACGGCCTGCTCGACCTTCTGCCCGAGATGCGCCTCCGCGGTCTCCTTCATCTTCTGCAGGACGAACGCCGAGATCTGCGAGGGCGAATATTGCTTGCCGTCCGCCTCGACCCAGGCGTCGCCGTTCGAGGCGCGGACGATCTTGTAGGGAACGAGCTTCTTGTCCTTCTCCACCATCGGATCGTCATAACGCCTGCCGATCAGTCGCTTGACGGCGAAGAAGGTGCGCTCCGGATTGGTGACCGCCTGGCGTTTCGCCGGCTGGCCGACGAGCCGCTCACCATCCTCAGTGAAGGCCACGATCGAGGGCGTGGTGCGCATGCCCTCCGCATTCTCGATGACCCTGGGCGTCGCGCCTTCCATGACCGCAACGCAGGAATTTGTCGTGCCAAGGTCGATGCCGATGACCTTTGCCATGGTACGTCCTCTCTTTCCGGCAGGTCGGCCGAGCCTGATAAGCGCTCGGAAGGAAGCTCAAGCGGGTCACGTCATGCCCGCTACTGCCCCCGATCCGACCCCCTTACGAACTGCTCCGCCGCGAATGCGGCGTCCGCGGCTGATATAAGGACCGGCATTTTCACCCGCAAGGCACGAGGCTTACTGCAATGCCCCGGGGCGGCGCGGATGCCGGCAATCATTGGGCCTGGAGTTGGCCTGCCCGGTGGCTATTTTGAGATCATGCTTTCAGCCTGCCCGTCCGGCTTTCGGTTGATTTCCGGTTATCTCGACCGTCCGGCCCAGGAGGCGCTCGCCGCGGCGGTCGCGGCGGCGCTCGAACGCGCACCGCTCTACACGCCGCGGATGCCGCGCTCCGGCAAGCCGTTCTCGGTGCGCATGAGCAATTGCGGCTCGCTCGGCTGGGTGTCGGACGAGGCCGGCTATCGCTACCAGCCGACCCATCCGGAGACGGGAAGACATTGGCCGCCGATTCCCCGGATCTTGCTCGAGACCTGGCAGGATCTCGCCGATTATCCGCATCCGCCGGAGGCCTGCCTGGTCAATTTCTATGGGCCGGCGACGCGGATGGGCCTGCACCAGGATCGCGACGAGCAGGATTTTTCCGCGCCCGTGCTCTCGCTCTCGCTCGGGGACACCTGCCTATTCCGGCTCGGGGGGCTTCGGCGCAACGATCCCACCCGGTCGATCCGGTTGGAATCCGGCGATGCCTTGGTACTCGGCGGGGAAGCGCGGCTCGCGTTCCACGGCGTCGATCGCATCCTGGCGGGAACCTCGACCGTCTGGCCCCAGGGTGGCCGCATCAATCTGACCATGCGACGGGTAGGGCTCCCCTGAGCCGCGGTCTCGGTCTGCGACCACGGGACCGGGCGTGCGCATTGCGCCGCAGGCCCGGCAGGACGATAACCGCATGGATCGCGGTCCCATTGCGGCGAGTTCGTCGTGGCCCGGATTGCGCGCTGCTCCATGGCACCCATGTTCATCCGCTGGACGATCCTGGTTTTCACGCTGCTGTTCGGCTTGCCTGCCGAGGCAGCCGAGCCCGTGTTCCCGCCGGGGTCGCGCATCGGCCTGGTGCCGCCCGCCGGCATGATCGTAAGCAAGCTGTTCCAGGGCTTCGAGGATCGGGACAAGAATGCAAGCGTCATCTTCGTCGAACTCTCGAGCGAGGCCTACCCGGAGATCGAGAAAAGCTTCGCGGTCGAAGCGCTCAAAGCGCAGGGGATCGATGTCCAGGCCCGCGAGGAATTTCCGCTGCAGGACGGCCGCGGCTTCCTGGTGATCGCGCATCTGGCCATCGCCGGCACCCCAACGCGGAAATGGGTCTTGGTCGCTACCGAGCACGACCTCACGGCGGTCATCAGCGTCCAGGTTCCGGAGGCGGCCCAGGATACCTATCCGGATGCTGCCCTACGCGCCACACTCGCGACATTCACCACGCGGGCCGCCGTGCCGGTTCAGGAGCAGCTCGATCTGCTGCCGTTCTCGCTCAAAGATCTCGCCGGCTTTCGCATCGTACGCGCCGCCGCCACCGGGGCGGCGCTGCTCACCGACGGACCGAAGGACGCGATCGATCTCGAGGATCAGCCGCTGCTGCTGATCACGTTCCTGCCGGGCGCCGGGGATCAGGTTTCCGATCGCGACAGCATGGCCCGCCGGGCGATTTCCGGAACGCCGGGCGTCAAGGACATGCGGGTCGTGCGCTCGGAAGCGATGCGCATCGCCGGCCAGCCGGGCCACGAGATCCTGGTCGACGCCAAGGAAGCCAAGACCGAGACGGAGCTCAGAGTGGTGCAATGGCTGCGTTTCGGACCGGGCGCATCGTTGCGGGTGCTCGGCGTCGTGCGCAAGGACCGATGGGACCAGGTATTTCCCCGGTTCCGCGCCGTGCGCGACGCCATCGAGCCGAAATGACGCGCTTGAGCCGCGCAGTTCTGCGGCTGCGCTGGACGCGGTGTGTGCGTCACAGACGAATGCCTTAGACGGCGTCCGGAGACTCGTCCGGGGCGGAATTGTCGTTGGCCGAGGCCGCGGCCGGCTGCGCGCCGGCTGCTTCGGGGGCCGGGGTCTTCGGCCCGCCCTTGGCGACCGCGACCAGCGCCGGGCGCAACACCCGTTCCCCGATCGTGTAGCCGGGCTGCACCACCTGGACGACCGTCCCGGCCGGTACCGATTCGTCGGGCACTTCGTACATCGCCTGGTGCCGGTGCGGATCGAACCTGCCACCTTCCGGGTCGAGCTTTTTCACCCCGTGCTTCTCCAGCACGTTGAGCAGCTCGCGCTCGGTCAGCTCGATGCCTTCCAGCAGCGCCTTGGTGCCGGCATCGGCGGCCTCGTGCGGCTCCGCGCCGAACGCATCGAGCGCGCGGCGCATGTTGTCGGCGACAGCCAGAAGATCGCGGGCGAACGCGCTGATGCCGTATGCGCGCGCATCCGCGACTTCGCGCTCGGTGCGGCGTCGCAAATTCTCCATTTCGGCCAGCGCCCGCAGCAGGCGATCCTTGAGCTCGGCCGTCTCCTGGGCGAGCGCGGCAGAGTCGCCGGCTGCTTCCGGCGCAGGCGCGGCGGCCGGAGCGGCGGCGTCTTGCGCTTCGCTCGTCGGTTCCCCTGCGCGGGCGGTCGTATCCGTCATCGCCATTCAATCCCATATCGATCATGGATGGGTGCGCGCCCCGCATATCAGGGCTCGCAAAGCAAAAATCAAGCCGCGGAACCGGGCCCGCGCGGCAGGCTCCAAGCCCGGAAGGCGTGATTTAGCCCGTTGCGATCAGCTGGCGAGCACCTTGCTGACCACCTTGGCGGTGTAGTCCACCATCGGGATGATCCGCGCATAATTGAGCCGGGTCGGCCCGATCACGCCGATGACCCCGACGATGCGGCCGGCACCGTCCCGATAGGGCGCGATGATGGTCGAGGACCCCGAGAGCGAGAACAGCTTGTTCTCCGAGCCGATGAAGATCCGCATGCCGTCGGCCTGCTCGGCCCTGCCCAGCAGATCGATGACATCGCGCTTGGTTTCCAGATCGTCGAACAGCAGCCGGACTCGTTCGAGGTCGGCCAACGCCTTGAGGTCTTCGAGCAGGTTGGCGTGGCCGCGCACGATCAGCTTGCGTTCCTCGCTCTCGCCACCCGACCAGCTGGCGAGACCGGCCGCGACGATTTTCTGCGTCAGCTGGTCGAGCTCGGCCTTGCCTGCCTCCAGCCCGCGCTCGAGCTCGGCCTTGGCTTCGGCAAGGGTGCGGTTGCGAATGCGCGCATTGAGAAAATTGGTGGCTTCGGTCAGGGCCGAGCTCGGCAGTCCCGCCGGCAGACTCACGATGCGGTTCTCGACCTGGCCATCCTCGGCGACCAGAACGACCAAGGCGCGCCCCGGCTCCAGCCGGACGAACTCGATATGCTTGAGGCGGATGTTGGACTTGGCGGTCAACACCACGCCGGCGGCGTGGGTCAGCCCGGACAGCAGCGCCGAGGCCTCGGTCAGCACCGCTTCGAGCGACCTGCCCTGACCGCTCGCCGCCACCTGGGCCTCGATCGACCGGCGGTCCTCTTCGGTGAGATCGCCGATCTGCATCAGCGCATCGACGAAAAACCGCAGGCCGAGCTCGGTCGGCAACCGCCCCGCCGAGGTGTGCGGCGCATAGATCAACCCGAGCTGCTCGAGGTCCGACATGACGTTGCGCACCGAGGCGGGTGACAGCGTCATCGGGATCAGGCGCGAGAGGTTGCGCGAGCCGACGGGCTCGCCGGTCGCCAGATAGCTCTCGACGATACGGCGAAAGATCTCGCGCGACCGCTCGTTGAGCTGGCCCAGGCTGACTTCGGTCGAGCCGATCGGCACGTCGTGGAAGATCGGGCGGATCTCGCGCATGTCGCCACAGAATTGTCCATCCGGCATGCCGAATTCAAGTCACCTCGGTTCGGAAGACCGGCCGGGGGTCCGCGGCATCTTCCGGGTGGCGTTGGCTCTGGGCTTCCTGTATCGCTTGCCGCAACCGAGGCGAGGCCGCTTTTTCGATGTCGTTGAAGATCGAATCCACACAGATGTCCCGGCCGGGCCGGGCCGGATTCACGCGGCCGAGCCGTCGGCGGGCCGACGAGCTGCGGGCCGTGACGCTGGAACGCGGCGTGGTGAAACATGCCGAAGGCTCCTGTTTCGTGAAATTCGGCGACACCCATGTGCTGGTGACCGCGACGCTGGAGGACAAGCTGCCGCCTTGGCTCAAGGGCCAGGCGCGCGGCTGGATCACCGCCGAGTACGGCATGCTGCCGCGTGCCACGCTCGAGCGCACCCGCCGCGAGGCATCGAGCGGACGCCAGGGCGGCCGCACGCTGGAGATCCAGCGGCTGATCGGCCGCTCTTTGCGCGCGGTGGTGGACCTCGAGGCGTTGGGCGAGCGGCAGATCACCGTCGATTGCGACGTCATCCAGGCCGACGGCGGGACGCGAACCGCGGCGATCACCGGCGGATGGATCGCGCTCCACGATTGTCTCGCCTGGATGCGGGCGCGCGAGATCCTTCGCCGCGACCCGATGCGCGATCACGTCGCCGCCGTGTCCTGCGGCATCTGCGGGGCAACCGCCGTGCTCGATCTGGATTACGCCGAGGATTCTCAAGCCGAGACCGATGCCAATTTCGTCATGACCGGCGACGGCAACCTGGTCGAGGTCCAGGCAACCGCCGAGAAGACGCCCTTCAGCGAGGAGGCGCTCACCACGCTGCTGGCGCTGGCGCGCACCGGCGTCGCCAGATTGGTCGAGCTGCAAAAGATCGCGGTGATGTGAGCGCGATGCCTCGCGAGCTTGCGGCGGATCCCGCAAACAAGATGCGCCGAGCCCTGTCGGGCCCGCTGGTGATCGCGACGCACAATCCGGGCAAACTCAAGGAGATGCGCGAGCTCATCGCGCCCTACCAGTTGGAGGCGGTCTCCGCCGCCGAGCTCGGCCTCGAGGAGCCGGCCGAGAGCGGTCGAAGCTTTGGCGAGAATGCGCGCATCAAGGCGGCCGCCGCGGCGAATGCGGCGGGCTTGCCGGCATTTGCCGACGATTCCGGACTCGCGGTCGATGCGCTCCGCGGCGCACCAGGCATTCACTCGTCGCGCTGGGCGGGACCCAACAAGGATTTCCACGCGGCCATGCAGAAGATCGAGAGCCTGTTGCGGGAGCGAGGCGCGGCAGGCGAGGCCGACCGGCGCGCGCATTTCGTCTGCGCGCTGTGCCTTGCCTGGCCCGACGGGCACGCCGTGCGATTCGAGGCGCGGGTCGACGGCACCTTGGTGTGGCCGCCGCGCGGAGAGCGCGGCTTCGGCTACGACCCGATGTTTCAACCCGACGGGTTCGCGCTCACGTTCGGCGAGATGACGAGCGAGGACAAGCACGGCCTGCCGGCGAAGGGCCGTGCGCTTTCGCACCGCGCTCGCGCGTTCCTGAAGCTTGCAGAGGCGTGTCTTGACCGACGCTGAGGCGGCGAGGGTCGCCCGCTCGAACGCCGGCGCCGCTGCGCCGGGCTTCGGGATCTATGTGCATTGGCCGTTCTGCCTGTCGAAATGTCCCTATTGCGACTTCAATTCTCACGTGCGTCACGCGGCGATCGATGAAGCGCGATTCTTGCGCGCGTTCAATTCCGAGATTGCCCATGCGGTCACGCGGGCGCCCGGCCGGACGGTATCCAGCATTTTTTTCGGCGGCGGAACGCCCTCGCTCATGGCCCCGGAAACAGCGGGCGCAATCCTCGATATGATTGCGCGGCACTGGCCGATTGCACCGAACGTCGAAGTGACGCTGGAAGCCAATCCGACCAGCGTCGAAGCGACGAGATTCCGCGCGTTCCGGGCCGCAGGGATCAACCGCGCGTCGCTCGGCGTCCAAGCGCTCAGCGACGGCGCGCTGGCACAGCTCGGCCGCCTGCATTCGGCGCGCGAAGCGCTCGAAGCCGTGGCGGTCGCCCGCGATACGTTCGAGAGATTTTCGTTCGATCTCATCTATGCGCGGCCGGACCAGACTCCCGATGCCTGGCGAACCGAACTCGAGCGGGCGCTTGACGAGAATTCCGAACACCTGTCGCTTTATCAGTTGACGATCGAGGCCGACACGCCGTTCGCAACGCTGCATGCGGCGGGCAAGCTGCGAATTCCCGATCCCGATGCGGCGCGCGCGCTTTACGACGTGACCCAGGAAGTCACCGCCGCGCGCGGGCTTCCCGCCTACGAAGTTTCCAATCACGCCCGCCCCGGCGCCGAGTGCCGGCACAATCTGATCTATTGGCGCTACGGCGAATATGCCGGCGTCGGTCCGGGCGCTCATGGCCGGCTCGAGGCCGATGGCGCCCGCGTCGCCACCGCAACCGAACGGCATCCGGAACGCTGGTTGTTGCAGGTCGAAAGCCGCGGCCACGGCCTTATCGTCGACGAGATCCTGAGCCGCGAGGAACAGGCGGACGAGTTGCTGCTGATGGGGCTGCGACTGACCGAAGGCATCGATCCGGCCCGTTACGCCGTGACCGCGGGCCGGCAGCTCGACACGAGCCGCATTGACGATCTGTGCGCGCAACATCTGCTCGAGATCGACGAGCGCGGACGGCTGCGCGTCACGCCGGCGGGGTTTCCGTTGCTCGATGCCGTGGTGGCCGACCTCGCTGCCTGACGGGCAGGCACGCCGTGAATACCGGGATAGCGCGGGTGCGGGCTTGATCCGGCGTGCGGGTTGGGGCAGCTTGCAATTGTACCCGCGTTTGGTATTCGCCTCACCCTGTTCTCTCGCACCTCATAGCCCGGCCTTATTGCCTGCGGCTCCACTCCCACTTCGGACGAGCGTCGATGCCATCGACACCCGGCGGTCAAATGGGCAATGACCTCGGCCGGCGCTCGGCGCGGCGCGGGTGGAGAGTCGTGGCCGCAGCCTTCATGGTGATGTTTGCGACCTTCGGCTGCGCCTATTCGTTCTCGGCATTCTTTGCGCCGCTGCAGGGGGGCTTCGGCGCCTCGCGCGGCGCGCTGTCCTGGGTGCTGTCGATCGCGATCAGCCTGTTCTTCATCATCGGCGCAGCCAGCGGTCCGATCGCCGACAGGATCGGGGCCCGCGCCATGGCGCTGGCCGGATCGCTCATCGTCGGACTCGGCCTGTTCGTGGCCGCCGAAGCCCAAGCGCTGTGGCAGGTTTACCTCGGATTCGGGCTGGGCATCGGCATCGGCGTCGGTGTGTCCTATGTGCCGTCCGTCGGCGCGGTGCAGCGCTGGTTCGTGCGCCAGCGCGGCCTCGCATCCGGAATCGCCGTAGCCGGCATCGGCGCCGGCACCTTGTGCATGCCCAAGATCGCCGAATGGCTGATCGACGCCTACGGCTGGCGCGGCGCCTATTTGCTGCTCGGCTCGTTCGCGATCGTGGCCGGCGGGGTCGCGGCGCTCTTCATCGATGCCTCCCCGCAGCAGCACGGTTTTCTGCCCGACGGCGGCGTTGCCGCCTCCGGCGCACCCGCCGCGCACCGCGGCGAAGGGGTGGCGCTACGCGATGCGGTTCGCTCGCGGCCGTTCGTGCTGCTCTACACGGCCGGCTTGTGCGCCTCGTTCGGCCTGTTCCTGCCCTTCGTGCACCTCGCGCCGTTCGCCGAGGATCGCGGCATCTCGCACGCCACCGCGGTCTCGTTGTTCACGTTGGTGGGACTCGGCAGCACGTTCGGCCGCTTTTTGCTTGGCGCCCTCGCCGACCGCCTGGGCCGGCGGCGGTCTTTCGCCGGCATGTTCCTGGGAATGGCGTTGATGCTGGTGTGGTGGCTCAGTTCCTGGAGCGCCTGGCAGATTGCGGTATTCGCGCTCGTGTTCGGCACTTGCTACGGCGGTTTCGTCGCGCTGGCACCGGCGCTGATCGTGGATTATTTCGGCGAGCGCAACGCCAGCGGCCTGATCGGCATTTCCTACACGGCGGTCGCGCTCGGCACGCTCGCGGGCTCGCCGTTTGCAGGGTACGCGTTCGATTTCTTTCAAAGCTACACGATCCCGATTGCGGCCAGCGCAGCCGCGATGTTCGTCAGCTTCGTGCTGATCTATCTTGCGCCGGAACCGGCGACGGTGTGATCCTCACGTCCCGGCGCTGAAGGCGCGCGGGGCCGGGCTGACCGCCTGTGGGCCGCCGGGAGCCACGCGCAGCACGGCGAGCCCACGCTGATTGGTGCCGTCCGCGCGGAAACGAAAGATTCCATCCACGCCGGAGAAGCCGGAGGGATTGGTCAATATCTCCGGCGCAAAGCGTTGAGCGCCCTGGGTCTTGACCAGCGCGGCGACGAGCGAGACGGCATCGTAGGCGAGCGTCGCCGTGCGCACCGGATCCTGGCCGAATTTCGCACGGTAGCGCCCGGCGAAATTGCGGTAGCCCGCGGGGTCGGGAGCCGCGAACCAGGCGCCTTGGAGCGAGGCGTCGGCGAAGATCTTCGGGTCGTCCCACAACCCGGTGCCGATGAGCTGAATGCGCTTGCGGTCGAGCCCGCTGGCGCCGAGCACCTGCACGATAGAGGTGACCGCATCGGCGGTATCGGGAATGAAAATGCCGTCGGCCTGGCGCGCCGCTTCCGCCACGCGCCGCACCGGTTCCTGCATTTGCTGCCGGTCGGCCGGATAATGCTCGAGGCCCACGACCCGACCGCCCTTGCGCGCCACGGCCTGGCGGAATTCCGCGTCGACCACGCTGCCATAGGCGTTATCCGGCAACAGCGCCGCAAACGAACGTTTGCCGTTGCTCGTCGCGTAATCGACGACGCGGTCGACATCGGATTCGGGCAGGAAGCTCAGCAAATAGACGCCGTTGGCGGCCACATTGGCATCGGTGGAAAACGCGATCACCGGCACGCCGCGTGACCGCGCGATCTGCGCCGCGGCTCCGACCGAATGCGCGAACAGCGGGCCCAAGATGATCTCGGCACCCTCGCCGATCGCCTGCTGGGCGGCTTGCTGCGCCCCGGGCGCGGTTCCGCCGTCGTCCTTGACCAGAAGCTGCAGGTTCGGATTGTTGAACTCGGAGAGCGCCAATTCCGCGGCGTTCTTCATCGACTGCGCCGCAAGTCCGGCATTGCCGCTCGCCGAAAGCGGCAGGATGAGGCCGACCTTGACCTGCCCCGTGCCGATCGCGGTCCCGGACTGGGCCGGCGGCGGGGGCGGCGCACCGCTCCAGAAACTGCTGCCCGGAAACCCCGAACAGCCGGCGGCCAATGCGGCAAAACCCAGCGCGACGGCCAGCAAAGCGCGCCTTGTCGCCCCGGCGTGCCGCATCGCCCCGTGCGCTCTCCCGGACACGGCCGCCCTCCTACCGCCAACGCCGGCGCGCGTTCATAAAGGCCATAATGTGGGCGAACGTCAGGCAAGTCAAAGCACGGACGGCGGGGTGGCGGGCTCACCGCATTGCGTTCTAAAACCTGGCTTGATCGTCCGGCACAGCGCGCCGCACGTGCGGCGCGAGAGCACACGACACCGGGGAGATACCGGCGCAATGCCGTTAGGTCCGTTCGCTCTGTCGTGAGAAGCGGTCCGTCTTTGCGGGGAGTGACCTTGACGCCTCTCGAGCGCAGTATCTTGGACTGCCTGGGTCATTGGGACGGTGCGTCCAAGTCATGTTGAAGCTCATTCGTTTGCTCCACACCATAGTTTGGGCACTATTTGCCGGAAGCATCATTGCGCTTCCGGTCTTGGCGTGGGCGGGTCGTTTTGACCGGGCGCTCGGTCTCACCTCGCTGGTGACCGTTGAATGCATGGTGTTGGCGACCAACCGCTGGCGCTGCCCGCTCACGAGCATTGCCACCAAGTATACGGCCGACCGCCGCGACAATTTCGATATTTACCTTCCCGCTTGGCTCGCCCGCTGTAACAAGCAGCTCTTCGGCGCATTATTCGCGGCCGCAGAATTGTTCGCGATCTGGCGATGGCTGACGGAGGGATTGCCCGTTCGATCGACCATGGGATCATGAGATGCGCGACCCGACTCGCGACGAAAGACCGAGGCGCTACGCTCTCGCCGGCGTCGAGATCGAGGCGTCGAAGCTCGCGCCCGGGCTGTACGTGGTCGCTACCCCGATCGGAAACCTGCGTGACGTGACCCTGCGGGCCCTCGAAATCCTGGCTGCCGCCGATCTCGTGGCCTGCGAGGACACCCGAGTGAGCCGCAAGCTGCTCGATCGCTACGGGATCAAACGGCCGCTCACGCCCTATCACGATCGCAACGCAGAGCGGGCTCGGCCGAAACTTCTCGGCGCGCTCGCCGAAGACGCGGCGGTGGCACTGATCTCCGACGCGGGAACGCCGCTGGTGTCCGACCCCGGATATAAGCTGGTGCGCGCCGCGCAGAGCGCCGGCCACAAGGTCACGGCGGCGCCCGGCGCTTCCTCGGTCCTGGCCGCGCTGGTCCTTGCCGGGCTTCCGACGGACCGCTTCCTGTTCGATGGCTTCCTGCCGGCCAAGCCAGCCCAGCGGCGGGCGCGGATCGCCGAGCTTGCCCGCATTCCGGCAAGCCTCGTGCTGTTCGAAACCGGCCCGCGACTCGCAGCCGCGCTGCGGGACCTTGCCTCGGGCCTCGGCCCGCGCTCCGCCGCAGTCTGTCGCGAGCTCACGAAACTTCACGAGGAGGTCCGTCGCGGCGACCTTGCGACCCTTGCGCAGCATTATGAGCAGGCCGGCGAAAAGCGCGGCGAAATCGCGCTGGTGATCGCGCCGCCGCAACGCGAGGCCACGGATGCCGAGCCTGCCGAGATCGGCGATCTGCTGCGCGATGCGCTCGCCCGCGGATCGGTGAAAGACGCGGTCGCCGAGGTCGCGACGCTGACCGGGCGTTCCCGGCGCGAGCTTTATCGGCGCGCGCTGGCCCTTCGAGAAAGCAGCAGGCATGACCCGGCGGACTGAGCGCCCAATCTCGATCCGGCCGCGAAATTCGGGCACCAGCCCGGAGCGGCGGGCAGCGTTTCGCCGCGGGCTTTCGGCCGAGACCCGCGCCGCAATCCTGCTTCTGGTCAAGGGCTACCGCATCCTGGCGCGGCGCTGGCAGAGCCCGGTGGGAGAGATCGACATCGTGGCGCGGCGCCGCCGCGTCCTCATCTTCGTCGAGGTCAAGGCCCGCGCCCGGCTCGACGACGCGGCCGAAGCGGTGAGCGAACGCCAGCGGCGGCGCATTGTCGCGGCGGCCCAGGCCTGGCTCGCCGGTCATCCCGAACATGCGTCCGCCGAGATCCGTTTCGACGCGGTGCTGGTCATGCCGCGACGATGGCCTCGCCACATCGTCGCGGCGTTCGACGCGAGCTCTTAGTCGCGGCAAATGCCGGCCGGTCGGCTCGGCATGCGCGACGCGGCTCAGGCGGAGCGCAGCCGGTCGCTGAGACCTTCGACTTGTCCGCGAATCCGCGTCGCGACCGCGCCGAGACTGCCCGCGACCGTCTTGACGGTCGCGGCATTGCTGCGGGTGTTGGTGGTTGCCTCGCGTATTTGCGCGACCTCGCCGGCGCTCTGGGCCGTGCTCTTGGAGGCGATTTCCGCTCCGCGAGCAATCTCCCGGGTCGCGGCGCTCTGCTCCGAGACGGCAGCGGCGATCGCTCCGCTGACCTCGCCGACGTCGTGAATCGTCGCTTGAATGGACTTGATCGCAGCCACGGAACGCTGGGTCGCCTGCTGCATGCCGACGACGTGCGCGGAAATCTCCTCGGTGGCCTTGGCGGTCTGGCCGGCAAGCGCCTTGACCTCGCTGGCGACGACGGCGAAGCCGCGACCGGCTTCGCCGGCGCGGGCCGCTTCGATCGTGGCGTTCAGCGCCAAAAGATTGGTCTGCTCGGCGACGTCGGTAATCAACCGCACCACGTCGCCGATACGCCCGGCCGCATCGTCGAGCGCCTTGATCTCCATGGTGGTCTTCTCGGCCTCCCCGACCGCCTGCTCGGCAATCATGTTGGATTGCATCACCTGCCGATCGATCTCCACCACCGAGATCGAAAGCTTGTCGGTCGCCAGCGCGATTTCGCGAACATTGCTCGAGGCGTCGGCCGCCGCCGAGGCGGCACTCTCGGTTCGGGTCGAGGCCTGATCCGCCATGCTCGCGAGATTGGCGGAGGCGCCGAGCATCTGCTCGGCAATGACCGCAAGCTCGCTCATCGTCGATTCGATCTCGCCGGCAAACCGCGCGACCTCTTGCGCCACTTGTTGCTGACGTTTGTTGCGGAAATCCGCATCCTCGATGCGCTTGCGGTTGAGCTCGTCGTTGTGGTGCATCGCCTCCTGAAACACATGGATCGAGCGCGACAATGCCCCGATCTCATCGCGACGCCTGGCAAACGGAATGGCGATTGCCGCGGCGCCCCGGGCCACCGCTTCGGTGATCCGGGTGATCTTCGCCAGCGGCCGGGCGATATCGCGCCAAAGGATGAGCGCGCCAACGGCGGCGAGCGTGACGGCAGTGACCGCCAGCGCGCTCAGAATCCAGACCGTCGTTTGCGTGGATTGCTCGAGCTCGGCGTAGATCTGCTTCGAACGCGCGTCGTACATGTTGGCGAGCAGCTCGAGATCCTTGTTGAGCGCCTTGCGGACGGTGCGATTGGCGTCGTTGTCGCCCCATTCGCGGCCCGCCCCCGGCCCGATCTCGAGGCCGCGCCGCACCAGCTCGCGGCGAAATTCTTGGAATTGGCGGATCCGGCCGGCGAAAGCCTCGAACGAATCCACGTCCTCCGGCGCCAGCGCACGACGCCACTGGTCGACCACTTGGCCGATTCGGTCATTGAACCCGAGCAGGCCCTCGGCGTATTTCTTCACGGTAGACATCTCGGTGGGGGGTGTCATGTAGATGCCGCGGGATTCCATCACGACCGCATAGATCAGGCCGTCTACCCGCTCCACATTGAGCGCCCCCAGGAAGGCGTTGCCGACTTTGGCGGCGAGCGCGGCATGGCGATGCGAATTGACGACCGCGCAGGCGGCAAGACCCATGGCGCCCGCTGCGACCAGAGCGAAAATCACGTAAAGCTTGGCTGTGATCGAAAGCTTCGGCAGACTTGGCATGCCCTCCCCCACCTCGGGCCGCAGGGACCGCTGGGCCCGCGAAAACATGCACGCAATGCGTTAACCATGGGTTTCGGCCGACATGCCTCGATGCGATGAACCATCGCTTGCGGGCGCTTTCCCGCACTGCGGCAGAACCGATTGGCGGCGGCCATGGGCCTGAAGGTGGCGGTGCAGATGGACCCGATCGAGCGGATCAATATCCGCGGCGATTCGACCTTCGCCCTGCTGCTGGAGGCGCAAGCGCGCGGATTTCCGCTGGCCTATTACACGCCCGACCAGCTGGCGATGCGCGACGGCACCTTGTTCGCGCGGGTGCGGCCGCTATCCGTGGTCGACCGGCAGGGCGAGCATTCCACGCTGGGAGAAGCGCGTCGGGTCGAGCTCGCCGCCTTCGACGTCATCCTGATGCGGCAGGATCCGCCGTTCGACCTCGCCTATGTGGCCGCGACCCACCTGCTCGAGCGCATCCATCCGGGCACGCTGGTGGTCAACGATCCCGGGCACGTGCGTAACGCGCCGGAAAAGCTGTTCGTCATCGAGTTCGCCGACTTGATGCCGCCGACGCTCATCACCCGCGACCGCGCCGAGATCAAGCAGTTTCACGCCGAGCAGGGCGAGATCGTCATGAAGCCGCTGTTCGGCGCCGGCGGCGCCGCGGTGTTCCGGCTCGGCCGCGAGGACATGAACTTCGGCTCGCTCTACGACCTGTTTGCGGCGACGTTTCGCGAGCCCTGGGTGGTGCAGCGCTATCTGCCGGCGGTGCGACAGGGCGACAAGCGCATCATCCTGGTCGACGGCGAGTTTGCCGGCGCGGTCAACCGCGTGCCGCAGGCCGACGACCTGCGCTCCAACATGGTGCGGGGCGGCGCCGCACAGGCGACCGAGCTCACCGCGCGCGAGCGCGAGATCTGCGCGCGCCTCGGCCCGGCCTTGCGCCAGCGCGGCCTGCTGTTCGTCGGCATCGACGTGATCGACGGTTACCTCACCGAGATCAACGTCACGTCGCCGACCGGCATCCGCGCGGTCAGGAATTTCGGCGGCCCCGACATCGCGGCGCTGATCTGGGACAAGATCGAGGCGATGCGGTCGGCGTCGCGCAGCGACGTCGGGTGAGGGGCCACGATCGACGTTGGACATCCGATCCCCCTCACCCCATCCCTCTCCCCTGCGGGGAGAGAGTGACGCCCCCGGCTCGCTCACGGAGAGACGCGATAGGCCTGCTTCTCCTTGTAGTTCGGAATGATTTTTCACTTCGCCGCGTGGTTTGCCGGCTCGACCACGATCGTTCCCTTCATGTGCGGATGCAGCGAGCAGAAATATTCATAGGTGCCGGCGTCGTTGAACGTGAAGGAGAAGCTGTCGTCGGTGTCGAGCGCCTTCGATTTGAACACCCGCGTCGACGACGCGACGGTGTGCGGGATATCGTCCTCGTTGCGCCAGGTGACGTTGGTGCCCGCCTTCACCGTGAGCGTCGAGGGCGCAAAGGTGAAATTGTCGATCTTGACCGTTGCGTCCTCCGCGCGCCCTGCGCCGGGAAAGTGGGTGGCCGCCGCCAGGGCGGCGGCCAGGAAGACGGCGCGGGGGGAGAGCAGATGCCGGCCGGGAAATGCTGCTTGCATGACGCGACCCGTGCGAAGCTTCAGCCCTGCAGCGGCTTGTCGATGATGGCGAGCCGCTGCTGGCCGCGCACGAAATTGATGTCGCGGACCCCGAGCAGCGTGCGCAGCTTGTCGTCGGGGACCTTCAGCGGCCCGGGCGAGGGCGCGGTGCCGGGCGCGGGCTGCGGGAACGCGGTCGACATCGCGGTATGGAAGGCGACGTTGCCCTCGACCTTCTGCATGACCTGATGGATGTGGCCGTTGAGCACGGTCACCGAGCCGAACCGCTTCAGAAGCTCCACGGCGCGCGCGCCGTCGTCGGTGCCCCAGCCCCATTGCTCGTACACCGTCCACAGCGGGATATGGGCGAACACCACGATCGGCGTCTCCGCGGATTTCCCGTTCAGGTCGTCGGCGAGCCACTTGAGCTGATCCTCGCCGAGATTGCCGAGCCCGCCGGCCTTGAGATTCACCACGTTGACGAGGCCGATGAAATGCACGCCATCGGCGTCGAAGCTGTACCAGCCGGCGCCCTTGGCATTCTTGCCGTAGCGCTCGCGATAGAGCTTGATCTCCTCGTCGATGAAATCGTGCTCGCCCGGCACGTAATGCACGTCGAGGCCCGCCTGCGAGATGACGCGATCGGCGTTGTCGAACTCGGCGGGTTTCGAGAGATGCGTGATGTCCCCGGTATGGATCATGAAGGCGGGTTTTGCCGGCAACCCTTTGATCTTGCCGATCGCCTCCTCGAGCGTGCCGATGGCGTTGGGATTGGCCGGCTTGTCGAAGCCGACATGGCTGTCGCTGATCTGCAAGAAACTCAGCTTGCCGGCCTCGGCGGCGAGCGCCTCGTCGATGATCCCCAGCGATCGCGGCACGCCGCCCGCGATCGTCCACAGCACCCCGGTCCCGGCCCAGGTCATGCATTCCAAGATTTTGCGACGATTCAGACCAGTTTTCTCGCTCTCGCGCATGGCGTTGCTCCCGTGCTCCATGATCGCTTCACGGGGCGGAGACCGGGCGGGACCGCGGTTTATTCCCGGGCCCGGGTTGAAGGCTGGAATGCGAAGAAGCCGGTCCCGCGCGGGGATTGCGGCTATGCCCGCCGCTTGGCGCCGGTGTCGTGGTGAAATTCCCGGCCGTTGCCGGAGGCCGAGATAAAGCCGGCGCGGATGACGTAATCGCCGAAATGCTCGCCATTCTCGCGCTCGCGCGCATAGGCGGCGAACACCGGGTCCAGGGCGGCAACAATCGAATCGTGATCCAAATCCTCGGCGTAGAGCTTCGCCATGCGCGAGCCGTCGAAGGCGGCGCCGAGATAGAGGTTGTAGCGGCCCGGGCCTTTGCCCACGAGCGCGATCTCGGCGAGGTACGGCCGCGCGCAGCCGTTCGGGCAACCGGTCATGCGGATGACGATGTCGTCGTCGGCAAGCCCGTGGGCGTCGAGCCGCGCGTCGAGCGCGGTGACGAGGTCGGGCAGATAACGCTCGCTTTCGGCGAGCGCGAGGCCGCAGGTCGGCAGCGCGACGCACGCCATGGCATTGCGGCGCAGGCCCGAGACCCCGTTCGCGAACCCATGCGCGACAACGAGCGCCTGGATCGCGTCGCGTTTTTCCGGCGCGACATTCGCCACGATCACGTTCTGGTTGGCGGTGAAGCGCAGATCGCCGTCATGGATCTCGGTGATGCGCGAAAGCCCCGAGAGCAGCCGCGGGCCTCCGGGGATATCCCGGACCCGGCCGTTTTCGACGAACAGCGTCAGATGCGAGCGCCCGTCCTCGCCCTGGGTCCAGCCGTAGCGGTCGCCGGTCGAGGTGAACGCGAACGCCCGCGGCTCTTCCAGGTGCTTGCCGACGCGCCGCTCGACCTCGGCGCGGAACGCGGCAAGGCCGTGATCCTCGATCGTGTATTTGAGGCGCGCATGCTTGCGGTTCGACCGGTCGCCCCAGTCGCGCTGCACGGTGACGACCGCCTCGGCGACCGCGACCGCATCTTGCGTGCGGCAGAAGCCGATCAGATCGCCGGTGCGCGGGTAGGTGTCCGGCTCGCCATGGGTCATGCCCATGCCGCCGCCGACCAGCACGTTGAAGCCGGTCACTTCGCCGCTGCCGTCCAGGATAGCGATGAAGCTCAGATCATGGGCGTAGACGTCGACATCGTTCGCGGGCGGCACCGCGACCGCGATCTTGAATTTCCTCGGCAGGTAGGTCTTGCCGTAGATCGGCTCGACCGCGTCCGGCTCGCCGCCGACGATGCGCTCGCCGTCGAGCCAGATCTCGCGATAGGCCGGCGTGCGCGGCGTGAGATGCTCGGAAATGGCGCGCGCGGCGTTCAGCGCCGCCGCGTGGGCGCGCGACTGGAACGGGTTCGGATTGCACATCACGTTGCGGTTGACGTCGCCGCAGGCCGCGATGGTGGTGAGCAGCGCGGCATCGATCGCTGCGAGCGCGGATTTCAGGTTTGATTTGATGACGCCATGGAGCTGCACCGATTGCCGCGTGGTGATGCGTACCGTGCCGTTGCCGTGGTCGTGCGCGACGCGAACGAGCGTGTGCCATTGCGCCGGCGTGCAGATCCCGCCGGGAAAGCGCACGCGGATCATGAACGCGAACGCCTTCTCCATCTTCTTCTTGGCGCGCTCGCCGCGCAGGTCGCGGTCGTCCTGCAGGTACATGCCGTGGAATTTCACGAGCTGCGCGTCGTCCTCGGAGATGGCGCCGGTGACGTTCGCGCGCAGCCCCTCCTCGAGCGTGCCGCGCAGATACGCACTCGCCTCCTTGATGCGCTCGACGCGCGAGGGTTCCTTCGCGGAATTCATGGCAAGCCGGCGCGGCTCAGTAGACGTCCTGCAGGTAGCGGCGGCTTTTCTCGAGCTCCCGCACCGCGGCTTCGGCGGCATCGGGCGCCAGGGCCTTCACATCGGCCAGCGCTCGCACCAGGGTTTTTCGCACGTCCTTCGCCATCCGGTTGGCGTCGCCGCAGACGTAGAAATACGCGCCGTTGTCGAGCCAATCGACGAGATCGCGCCGCTTCTCCCACATGCGATGCTGCACGTAGACCTTCTCGGGCGCATCGCGCGAGAACGCCACATCCATCCGGGTCAGCGCACCGTCCTCGAGCGCGTCCTGCCATTCGAGCTGATAGAGAAAATCATGGGTGAAGCGCCGATCGCCGAAAAACAGCCAGCTGCGCCCGCTTGCCGCCGTGGCGCGACGCTCCTGCACGAACGCCCGGAACGGCGCAACGCCGGTCCCCGGCCCGACCATGATGATGTCCCGATCCGGTGCGGGCAGCGCGAAATGCCGGTTCGGCCGCAGTCTTACGCGCAAACGGTCGCCCTTGTTCAGCCGTTCGGCAATGTGGCTCGACGCAACCCCGGCGCGCTCGCGGCCGTGGCTCTCGTAACGCACGGCGGCGATGAGCAAATGCGCTTCGTCGGGGACCTCGCGCTGCGAGGACGCGAGCGAATAGGCGCGGGGGCCGAGCGGGCGCGTGATCTTCTCCAGCGCGTCCGCGGAGAGCGCGGCCGGAAATGCCTCGACGAGATCGATGAGCTGCCGGCCCGCGATCCAGGAAACCGCATCGCCAGAATCGAGCAGCCCCCTCGCGTCCGGATGATTGGTCGCGGCGACGAAGTTTTGCAGCGTCTTGAGCGAAAGCGTGGTGACGTCGCGCGACTTCATCAGCTTCGCGCGTAAGCCGTCATCGCCGGAAAGCCCGGATGCCTGCAGCAGCGCGTCGACATAGGCCGGATCGTTCTGCGGAAAAACATCGAGCGAATCGCCGGGCTGATAGGAAAAGCTCGCGGGCAGCGCGAGCTCGAGGTGGATCGTCTGCTTGTCGGAGCGCGAGGAGTTGAGGTTGATCTTTTCGGCGATCTCGGCCTCGACGATGCCGAGATCGGGCGCGCTCGGCTGGCGCGCCGCGAAATCCACCGCGATCACCGTGCCGCGCGCCTCCGGCGGCGGGGGCGGCGGCGCCAGCGCCTGGAGCGTCGAATCGATCCAGCGCGCGGCAGGCTCGGCGAAATCGAGGTCGCAATCGACGCGATCGGCCACGCGTTTTCCGCCGAGCGCTGCCAGCCGCGCGTCGATCGCCTTGCCGACGGCACAGAACTCGGCATAGGCGGTGTCGCCGAGCGCCAGCACGGCGAACTCGAGGCCGTCGAGCCGCGGCGCTTGTTCGCTCATCAGCTCGGCATAGGCGTGCACGGCGCGCGCGGGCGCCTCGCCCTCGCCCCAGGTCGACGCGATCACGACGAGCCGGCGGGTTTTTGCCAGGCTCGCAAGCTCGAGATCGGCCATGTCGACGAGGAGAGGCTTGAGCCCGAGCTTGCGCGCCGATTTCGCCACGTCGGAGGCGAGCCGCTCGGCATTGCCGGACTCGGTGGCATAGAGGATGGTCAGCGGCTCGGCAGCCTGCGGCGGGGCAGCCGGCTGCGGCGCCGCATGGGCGGCATCGAGCCCGGCCAAAAATCCGGCGAGCCAGGCGCGCTGGGTGGCGCTCGCCGGCCCCACGACCCGGTTGAGAACCTCGATCTCGTCCTCGGCAAAGGGCGCGGTCTTCGGGATCGGGGAAATTTTCATGCCGCGTCTCGCTTGGGGCACTCGGGCCGGATCGGCCCGGCACCTCCATGTAATGCGGATTAGAACAGAATTCTCCCCAGAGGCAATAACGGGCCGATCAAAAGAATGTATTTCTTCTGTCTTAAGATTCGTTAGAGCTCCATACTATTTCCTTCAAGCGCAGCGGTATATCCATTCGGCCGCGGGGTTGCTTCAGGCCGTGACGAAACGGCCCGCTAATCCATCGGATCAGCCGGCCCGTAATCCCGGTCCCTCCGCATTGCCTTGTTCCCGGATTGTTCTTGCTGCGGCGCCCGCCCTCCGCTACTCTGGCTCGCGGGGGCCCGCATGGTTCAGCGCGTTTCTACCGTTGCATTCGAGGGCATCGAGGCGCGCGCCGTCGACGTCCAGGTCGGCGTCGCGCCCGGGCTGCCGGCCTTCATCATCGTTGGCCTACCCGACAAGGCGGTCTCGGAGGCGCGCGAGCGGGTGCGCGGCGCGCTGGTCGCCTCGGGGCTCGCGCTGCCGGCCCGGCGCATCATCGTCAATCTCGCGCCCGCGGATCTCCCCAAGGAGGGCAGCCATTACGACCTGCCGATCGCGCTCGGGCTGATGGCGGCGATCGGCGCGATCCCGCACGACGCGCTCGCGGGCTTCACCGTGCTCGGCGAGCTCGGCCTCGACGGCTCGATCGCGGCGGTCGCGGGCGTGCTGCCGGCCGCGATCGGCGCCAATTCCCGCAGCGAAGGCCTCATCTGCCCGTTCGCGTGCGGACCCGAAGCCGCCTGGGCGAGCCCAGAGATGGAGATCATCGCCGCGCAATCGCTGATCCAGCTCGCCAATCATTTCAAGGGAACCCAGGTGCTCTCGCGACCCGCCCCGAAAGTGCGCGAGATCGAGGACGCGCCGCTCGATCTCAAGGACATCAAGGGCCAGGAAAGCGCCAAGCGCGCGCTCGAGATCGCGGCTGCCGGCGGCCACAACCTCTTGATGGTCGGCCCGCCCGGCGCGGGAAAATCGATGCTGGCCGCGCGGCTGCCTTCGATCCTGCCGCCGCTCGCGCCCCAAGAACTGCTCGAAGTATCGATGGTCGCCTCGGTCGCCGGCGAGATCGCCGAAGGCGCGCTCTCAAGCCGCCGGCCGTTCCGCAGCCCGCACCATTCCGCCAGCATGGCGGCACTGGTCGGCGGCGGGCTGCGCGCCAAACCGGGCGAAGTCTCGCTCGCCCATCACGGCGTGCTGTTTTTGGACGAGTTCCCGGAATTCCAGGCGCACGTGCTCGATGCGCTCCGCCAGCCGATCGAGACCGGCGAAGTTTTGATCTCGCGCGCCAATCACCGCGTGACCTATCCATCGCGCCTGATGCTGGTCGCCGCCATGAATCCCTGCCGCTGCGGGCGCGCCAACGAGCCGGGGTTCTCCTGCAACCGCGGCCCGAACCCGCGCTGCGCGGCGGACTACCAGGCACGCATTTCCGGGCCGCTGATGGACCGCATCGACCTGCACATCGAAGTCCCGGCGGTGAGCGCCGCCGACCTGATCTTGCCGCCGCCCGCCGAGGGCAGCCGCGAAGTCGCGGCGCGCGTTACGGCGGCGCGCGCGCGGCAGCTCGAGCGCTATGCCGAGCTCGGGCTTGCGGGCGTGCGCACCAACGCGCAGGCGCAAGGGCCGGTGCTCGAGGCGATCGCCGAGCCCGACGGCGCCGGGCTGAAACTGTTGCGCGACGCCGCCGAGGCGATGCGGCTCTCGGCGCGCGGCTATCACCGCGTGCTGCGCGTCGCGCGCACGCTCGCCGACCTCGACGGCGCCGAGAACGTCGGCCGCATCCACCTGGCCGAGGCGCTGTCCTACCGCGCGCTGATCGACGAGGTACGCCGCGCGGCGTGAGCGCCGAGCGCACCTCAGCCGGCTTTGCCGTTGTTGCCCGCTGAGTGCCGCTTGTGTTGATCCTCGTGTTCGACCAACGCAGCTTGTCCGGGGCGTGAGCACGCGGTCGGCCGGGACGCGGTGCGCAGCGGCGGCTCCCCCGCATCGCGTGTGCCGCTGTCGCCCAGAGATTGCGGTGGAACCGAACGTGTCATGTGAATAGAGTGAGATCCGTGGTCCGACCGGGAGTGGGCGCTCATGAGCCGCGATGACCTTGGAACGGAGGGCATGACGGCGGAAGACCGCGCCTATGCCGGTTCGCGGTTCTCCGAAGTGCGGGAGGCGCTGTTCGCCGACCCTTATCAGCAGGTATGGGGTGCCGCCGGCTCGCCGCCGCTACCCAGATACGAAGTCACGTTGTGGAACGTGCTGCGGGGCATTCTGCCGCTCGGCCGGCCCTATGCGTTTCGCCAAGCCGCCGAGCGGGTCATCGATTCCAAGGTGGATCTGCATTGGGGCGCGGATCGCAAAGGCTTCCGCCGCCTGCTGCATCCGAACGGGATATGCCTCACCGGCACATGGCGCATCACGGAAGAAACCGACTACTCCGGTTATTTTCGCAAGGGCAGCCGGGCCCTGATCGTGGGGCGCTACTCCACCTGCTGTTCCGAGACCCGGCGCGGCCATACGCGCTCGCTCTCGCTGGTCGGAAAGCTGTTCCCCACCACGCAGGCGAACCATGACCAGCCGCTTCGCACGGCGAATTTCATCACCCAGCAGGACATCGGCGGCGAGCATACCGATTACGTCAACGACGCCGAGCTGCGCAACGCGCCGAACACCACGGTCTGGCGGCGCGGCGCCGCAACGCCGATCCTGCTGATCACGGGCGTGGTGTTCAATCTGGTCGACAAGAAGCCGAGCATCCGTCAGCTGTACGAAGTCGCCGAGCTCGGCAAGCCGGCGGACGAACCGACGCGCGCGCCGCAGTTCCTGCGCCTGCTGGTTACGAGCGAGCAACCGAGGATCGAGGGGGAAGCGCTGGATTTCCGCGACGAGATCATGGCGCAAATCTACGACAAGGGCGACCCTCGGCCGAAGCGCGCGCTCAAATTCGGCATCGAAGTGACGGACGAGGGCACGACCCACGGCCTACAGGTGTTCGAGCGGCGCACGTTCAAAAATTGGCGCCATATCGGCGACATCATCTTCAACGAGGCGGTCATTTCCTATAATGGCGACTACGTGATCCATTTCAACCATCCGACCTGGCGGGAAAATCACAACGACCCTTCGACGGCTACGCGCGTGGCCGAGCGGAAGGTTCGCTGATCCACGCGAGATCGCGCCGCACAGCGCGGCGCGGTCCTGATGGCGGCGTGAAATCCGACGAAACAGCGCGCCCGTTTCAGAAGCTATAGGCCACGCCCAAGCGCAGCGTATGGAAGCTCGCGCTGACGTCGGCGACGGCCGCGGCAGAGCCGGCGTTCGGCAAGGCGCCGTTGGTGGTGCGGATGAGCGGGATATTCTGGGTGGACCGGCCCAGATCGGTGAACCGGTACTCGGCCCTGACCTTCCAGTTGGCGGCCAGCGCTGCCTCGATGCCGGCGCCCGCGGTCCAGCCGAGGCGCATGTCGTTCCAGCTGCCGGTGCCGAACGTGGTATGGGTGACCGAGCCCCCGCCCACTTGGCTGTACATGGTCGTGGCCGAATAGGTGAACGCGCTGTCCACCGACCCGAGCGCCGCGCCGCCGGTGCCGTAGAGCAGGATGGAAGGCGCGATGAGGCCGCCGACACGCAGGCGTGCGGAAGCATCCCAATTCTGCCGAACCAGTCCGGCGAAGAACTCGGTGCGATTGGCACTCGCCGGATCGCCGGTCGAGCCGCCACTGTAGGTCGCGCTCGCGGCCACGGTCCCGGTCGCAGAGCTCTCGAGCTTCTTGGCGGCGAAATCGGCCTCGGCGCCGACCACCATCCTGCCGAACTGATAATTGTAACCGACGAAACCGCCTCCGGTGAGACCGGTCTTGTCCCCGCTGAGACCGAACGGCGTCTCCGGGTCGCTCGCCGGCGTCGCCAGCGTCGCGGTCCCCGTCCCGGTCGTGGCGAAGAACTGGTTGGCGCCGTGCTCGTCCAGTTTCTGCTGCCCAATCGAGGCGCCGAGGAACCCGCCGACGTAAAATCCGCTCCAAGGCGAGCGCACCGGGGGCCGCGGCGCGTAATACGGCGGCGCATAATAGGGACGAGCCGAGAGATCTGCGGCTTGCGCCGCGAACGGCGATAGCATCAGCACTGCGACCGCAGCGATGCCCAACGATGCGCGCATGGCGTCCTCCACGTCCGAAAGCCCCGCGATCCAGACAACAGCAACGGCCTTAAGGCCGGGCTAACAAATGCGGTTAACGCTTCCGGGACGGGCGAGCGGCGGATATGAATTGCAAGCCTGGAGCGCGGCCGGCCGCGCCGTCGACCATCGGGGTCTGCGAACCAGCCGACACCTGCGACGTTGCGGCACGGCGCTCGGGAACGGCGGGCAGGCTAAGGAGAGTTCATAACTGGACCATTCGACTGGACCGGCTTTGGCCTCGGCCGGAGCCGGTTTTTTGTGTGCAAATTCCCGGCGGCGGTCGCGAGCCCCGCGGGCTCGGCTCGACGCGATGCGCGGCGGCCCTGGAAAACATTGCATCCGACGGCGCCGGCGCCGAGCCGGCTCGGCCTGCAGACGGTCAGACGAAAGTCCATGGAGAATTGGAAACATCACGGCCGCGGCACCCGCGGCGGCGGAATGGAATTCTGCAAATTGCGGTGCCCCGATCCGGGCGCGGCGTCATGCAAACGCACATGTCGGAGCCGCCCGGGCAGAAACCCCCGGCACTCGTCCCTAGCCCGTGTCAGAAGAGCCCTCGGCGAGCCGAAAGGCTCTCCTGCGTGGAGCACTCGCCGACACCAGCCGGTCAGGTCTCGATCAGCGCAACCGGCCTCGCCTCCTTGGCCTCGATTGCGGCTTTCGGGGAGGCAGGCAATTGCAGCACCTTCGCGCGCTGGCCTTCGCACAAACGCGTGAGCAGCACGATCTGGCCGCCGGGAAATTCCAGCGCGTCATGGTGGACGTGCGGCTGATCGCTGTTGACCTTGCGGAAACGCGCGACTTTCTCCCCGACTTTTCGGTTCGGGAGGAAGGAGCCAAGCGCAGGGTCGTATTCCACGTCGCTCTCGAACGCGAGCTCGGTGCCTGGAAGCAGACACACCGCCACGTTCGGGTCGTCGCCGGCGGCGAAGCCGCGGGTGATCGAATTGTGGAATTTCGTCGATACGAGTTCGTCGCCGACCGCGGCGGGCCGGGACGCGACGTGTTGCAGACTGTAGTCACACATCGAAGGTTCTCCTCTGGCTGTGACCAGCAGGGACGTGCCCCTTCGCTTTGAACAATCCGCAGTTCCTCCTGGTTCCCGCCGGGCGCGAACGCCGGGTTCGAATCCGGCCTGGCCGCCGTGCCGGTGACGCCGGCCGACCCGATCGGAACCAACATGGCCTCAGTGGCTTGCCCGGTGAAATCGCGCCGGCGGGCACGAGAATCATCGGCAAGTGCCGCGCGTGCGCGCGCGGCGCGGATGGCGCGGAATGCGGCGAATTCGGGCGGCTATTCGGCCGCCGGGGCAAGGTCTGCCGCGCGGGTCGGAGGTGCCGCCGGTTTCGCCTCGCGCAGCCGCGAGCGCAGCGGCTCGATCAGCGCCCGATGCAAAACCGCGAGGCCGCCCGCGCCGACGAGGATCAAAGGCGTGGCCGCTAGCGTAAGTGTCCATCCTCGCGAGGTCGCGGGAAAAAACACAAGCACGATCACGAAGCCAGCGAGCCATTGGATCAGGAACACCGGGTAGGCAAGCTCACCCAAAATCCTGTCGAACGTGCGTATCCCCGGGCCGAAGGAACGCCCGGCAAGACCGTAGACCATAAAGGTGAACGCAACCGTATTGAGATAAAAGCCGAGGCCGTAAACGTAGGAATCCGGCAGGAGCCACCGCGCCGCCACCATGTTGGCCAGCCAGAGAGCGAACGCGAGCGCGAGGCCCGGAGAGCCGATCGGGCGCAAGCCTTGCTTTTTCACGAAGTACACGAGCGCGCCCAACGAGAAGGACAAGGTGGCGGACGGCGCGGTGAAATAGCGCACGCCCCAGCCATAACCGTCATCGATGCAGGCGAGATGGTAGGAAATGCCCGCCGCTAGCGCCAGGGCGGCGAGTGCCGGGCGCCGCGCGATGACGATCCACAGCAAAAAATACATTTCGATTTCGATCGCCACCGACCAATACGGCGGCACGATGCGCAGCTGCGTCTCGTTGAACTGCAACGGCAAGACCAGGAAATTCATTAGCATGTCGTCCTGCTGAGGATCGGCCCGCCAGTAGCTCAGGAATTGCCCGGCATCCGTGGGCACGAGCTCCAGCAGCGCCAGCGTGAGCAGGCACACGACATAATACGGCGGCAGCAATCGCAGCAGGCGGTTCGCCCAGAACCGGCCGGCATCGAAGCCGTAGACTTCGTTGAGCGCCGCCGTGATGACAAAGCCGGAGATGACGAAAAAACCCCGCACTGCATAGAAGCCGAAATGGGCGAGGTAATCGCTGCCGACGAGATGCGACAGGACCACGAGATACGCCAGCAAGAAACGCAAAATGCCGAACATGAACGGTCCGGTTTCGGCCCTGGGACTTTCGCCAGCGAGTTACGCGGAAAAGTTTTAAGAAAGTCCTGTCCCGGCAAATCGCCTCGGCCGGCATGGTGCGCTCCGCCGTCCGGCAGCGCGAAGCGACGCGGACGGCAACCGGGCGGCGAACATGGCTGCGACGTCGATATGAAATTCGGCAAGCCGGATCTCTCCGGCTTGCCGCCATCTTCAACGGTTCGGTACGCGAGCAGCAGCGACGCGGGCGGCGGTCACGTCCTCGGTTGCGGAACGATGCGGATGTAGGGCCTCGGCGCCTTCCAGCCCTGCGGATACGTCTTCTTGGCTTCCTCGTCGGAGACCGAGCCCGCGATGATGACGTCGTCGCCCTGTTTCCAGTTCACCGGGGTCGCGACCTTGTGCTTGGCGGTGAGCTGCAGCGAATCCAGCACGCGGAGCACCTCGTCGAAATTGCGGCCCGTCGTCATCGGGTAGGCGATGATGAGTTTCACCTTCTTGTCCGGCCCGATGATGAACACGTTGCGCACGGTCTGATTGTCGGCCGGCGTGCGTCCCTCCGAGCTCGTCCCGGCGCTCGCCGGCAGCATGCCGTAGAGCTTGGAGATCTTCAGGTCGGGGTCGCCGATCATCGGATAGTTCGGCGCATAGCCCTGGGTCTCCTTGATGTCGTTCGCCCATTTGGCATGGCTGTCGACCGGATCGACGGACAGCCCGATGATTTTCGTGTTGCGCCGGTCGAACTCCGGCTTGAGCTTGGCCATGTAGCCGAGCTCGGTGGTGCAGACCGGGGTGAAATCCTTGGGGTGGGAGAACAGCACCACCCACGAATTGCCGATCCAGTCATGGAACCGAATGGGGCCCTCGGTCGTCCGCGCCTCGAAATCCGGGGCCGTGTCGTTGATCGCCAGTGCCATCGCACACCTCCCTCAATGAATTTGCCGTAACCTAGCCATGCGGCCTTCGATTTCAAAGGGAAAATATTTTTGAAGCTGGCAAGCGCGAGAGCATCAGCGACCTGTTTCAGGGATGTCGCCGGCTGTTTCGTTTCACGCGCCTCGGATCGATCGCGGGCGCAATATCAGACGATCAGCAGAAGAGCCCCGCACGCCCCCAGGGCCAGGATCCAGACCAGATCGAGATTGATCCAGGCGGCGCGCAGGAACGCGAGCCCCACCCATTCGTACACGAGGAGGGCAACCAGAGCGATCGTCGCCAGCATCACCCCGGTATGAAGGGCTACGGCAGCCAGCGCGACCGCGCCGCTCGCGGCCGTCATGCCGCCCGGGGCACCGGACAGGCATAACGGGATGAGCACCGGGATCAGCATCAGCCCGGCCCCATGGGCGCTTGCCATCAGGAACGACCACAGCGCCAGCCCGGCCAGGCCGGTCTGCATGCCGACCCGCAGGGGATGGCGATGGCCGTAGATCGCGTGCCAGGCCGCCCATGCGATCAGCATGGTGCCCGCGAAACGGCTGAGCACGCCGTGATCGATCACGAGACCGAGCCCCAGGACCGCAAACACCACGACCGCGACCGCGGCGGCGTGTCCGAGCGCGATCGGCAAGAGCGACAGCAGCACCACGGCGCCGCTCTTGCGATGCAGTCCCAGCGCCACCGCGAACAGCCAGCCCATGGCCGGATTGATGCCGTGGAAGAAACCCAGCCCGGCCAGCGCCAGCCAGGGCCACAGTTCGGCGGGCATGCGGCAGAGAATCAGTCCGTCATTCCGGCCGAACGCGAAGCGTGAGAGCCGGAACCCATGACCACCGCGCTACGAATAGTTCTCGATCCGGTGTTCTCGGGTCCCGGCTCGCGCTCGCTGCGCTCGCCTGGCCGGGATGACGGTCTGAGCATCTGTTGGTTCGTGCTCTCTTCCTCCGCCCTCGTTCGTAGTCCGCCTCACGGATAACAATAGGAATCCGAGGAGCAGTCGCCGCCGTCTAGCCGGACCTGGTGCGGCCGATGCGACTTCGGCCAGTCGACGAAGAATTTCGGGTCGAACGCAATGCCGCCCGCGGGCTTGGCGTCGAGCTTCACCATCCAGCCGTCGATCCCATCGGGATAGAATTGCGGATCGATGGCGCCGTAGAGCGAGTTCGTGAAATACACCCGCTTGCCGTCCCGGCTGATCTCGACCATCTGCGGGCCGCCGCTGAGGGCGCCGTTCTTGGCGCCCGGATGGCTCGCGCGCGAGACGATGCCGCCGATGCGCACCTTGCCGGTGAGCTTGGGCTTGAACGGATCGGAAACGTCGTACTGCTGCAGGTCGCCGGTGCCCCAGCAGGCGACGTAGAGAAAGCGGTCGTCCATCGACAGGTCGATGTCGGTGACGAGCGGCGGGACCGCCTTGAAGCCCTTGAGCACCGGCGGCAGGTCGTCGGGATCGGCCGGCTCGGCCGGAATGTCGATGACCTTCGTGACCGCCCATTTGCCGCCGTCGCGATGCCAGGTCCAGATCGAGGACGACAGGTCCTTGAGGCTGATGACGCAGTTGACGAAGCCGTAGGCCCTGGTCGGATCGTGCGCGGGCCGCAGCTCGAACACGAGCTGGTACTCCGGCCCGAAGTCGATCTCCTGCAGGTGCTTGCGTTTGGTGAAATCCCAGAAATGCAGGCGCCGGCCGTATTTGGCGCCGAGCAGGATTTCCGGCACGAGCCCGTTCTCGAAGGTGTCGGGCGTGCCCCATTCGCTCGTGACCAGGGTGTCGTAGCCGAGATGCCACCAGCCGTCGTAGCTGAGCCGCTGCGGGCCGCGCTCGACCTCCCAGCGGCCGAGCGGCTCGAAGCTCTCGTGATCGATCATGAAGATGCCGCCGGGCGCCTTGCCGTCCTGGTTGCCGAGCGCGACCACATAGATGCCGCCGGGCCCGCAATGCACCGTGTGCGGCCGCGTGTAGCCGGTCTTCTCCGCGATCTCCTCGGGTTCGATGACTTTCACGATCTTCGGCTTGCGCGGGTCGGGCTTGGTGTCGAGGATGTGGATGCGCGAGGACCGCAGGCCCGGCACCACCAGATAGCGCCGCTCGACATGCGGATGCGGCGCGTTCGGGCACAGGCACGAGGAGCAGGCGTTCCAGCCGAAATGATGCAGCTCGTCGCCCACGTTCGGCATTGGCACGCTGCCGAGGATGCTCGAATAGCTTTTGGAGCCGGGATCGACGTCGACAACCGCGATGCCGTCCGGCTTTTTGCGCGCCGGATCGAACGCGGCCACATAGGCGAATTTTTCCGGCGGCGCCTTCATGGCCATGCGCGGCGAGGGATAAAAGCTCGGATCGGGTCTCCAGGTCATGGCGGCCTCCCATCGGCTTTGCGTTCCGTTGGGCCCAGCCTAGCGCTTCTCGCGCAATCGGCGAAGGGCTCCGGAGCGGAAAAGTCAGTCCCAAGGTGCCGGAGCCTGCATCCTTCGTTGCAAGCGTTCGTTTGGCCGCGGCGGCGCATCGAGACGCGCCAGGAACTCGGAGTAGCGCTTGAAGCTCACGGCCACGATCGTCCGATCGAGCAGGATTTCATTGGCCGCGTTATGCGCAGCTTCGAGAACGAATTCAGTGCGGCTCCTGCCGGCGCTTTCAGCCGCGCGGTCGATCAGCCTGCATTCCTCGGCCGTGACCCGAAGTTTGAGAGTTGCGCGCCGGGTGCCGCGGGAAGGGCTCATGCTGTCTCCAGGACGTCGCGCCTGCGTGTCGCAGGCTACACCATGCCGGCGCCACGTCCGAGCGTCAGCTCGGGTGAGACCTGCGGTTCTCACGCTTTCGCGCTCGGTGCCCTCACGCGGTGCGATATTTTGGGCAGCAGCGCGAGATCGGCCGGGCGCACGCGGCGGCCGGCCTGCGTCCGCAACTCGAGCCCGATCGCTTCGCCGCTCGCCCGATCGATCAGGACTTCGCGCTCGTGCGGCGCGAACCGCCATTTCGTGCCCCACAGCCGCAGCGCAAGCAGCACCATGCCGAGCTCCCGCCCCTGGTCGGTCAAGACGTATTCATGCCGGGCGCCGCGGGGCGCCGCGATTTTCTCGAGGATGCCGCAGGCCACGAGTTTCTTGAGCCGGTCCGCGAGGATGTTGCGGGCAGCGCCCAGGCTCTGCTGGAATTCACCGAAACGGCGCTTGCCCAGCAGAGCGTCGCGCACGATCAGGAGCGACCACCATTCGCCGATCGCATCGAGCGCGCGCGCAACCGGACACGCCGACCGGGCGAGACTCTTGCGTTTCACAGGATTCGTGCTCCTTGCTCACCGCGGACCGAACCGGTCCGGGCTGCCGCTGATTCGGGTGCGAATGATAGCCCCCGGATTAATAGTTTCAAATTGCAATCTATATGGTTTCGTGATTAAACTTTAGTATCGTGGCGGACGGTGGCTGGAAAGCCCAGTAGCCCTCTCTCGGAAACGAGCGAGCCGGCGGACGCAATCGCGGAGGAGACCATGACCGAGGCGGGAGAATCGGCCGGCCCCGTAAGCCCGTTTCGATTTCTGGGTCGCAGTCTCTTTGTCGACGTGGCGCTGCCGTGGCTGACGGTGCGGATCCTGGAAGCCTATGGCGTGCCGACGGTGTGGGCACTGGCGGCCGCCGCGCTGTTCCCCGGGGCTTCGACGCTGCTGAGCTGGATCTACGGGCGGCGCGTCGAGGCGATCGGGATCGCGGTATTCGTCACCATCCTGCTCGGGATCGCGATGGCGCTCATCAGCGAGGAGGTGCGGTTCGGCCTCGTGAAGGCGGCGCCGGCGTTCGGCCTGTTCGGCCTCGCCTGCCTAGCCTCCCTCCTGATGCCGCGGCCGCTGATGTTCTTCGTCGCCCGCCATTTCCAGACCGCCGGCGATCCGGCCAGGGCTGCCGAGTGGAACGCGCGCATGGAAATGGCGGGCTTTCGCCACGCCATGCGCGTCATCACCGCGGCATGGGGCCTGGTGTGCCTGCTGGAATCGGTGCTGGGCTTCGCCGTCGCGTTCCTGCTCCCGGTGCACACCGCGATCGTGGCGGAGCCCGCGCTCGGCATCGCCAGCGTCGTCGGACTGCTGGTTTGGACCACGGCCTATGCCAGAGCCCGGCAGGCGCGGGCCCGGCAGACCCCGGCTGCTGCAGCCTGAGCGCCGGCATAACGACCGAGCGGGCGGCCTGCGGCCCGGCGCGGACACGAATTCGGCGCGGCTCTAGCCTGGCGGCGCGGCGCTAGCCTGGCGGCGCGGCGCGTTGCATCGCCATTTTCCGGCGCAGCAGATACGGCTGGGCGTACCAGAGCGCGATCAGCACGACCATGACCGCGAGCGCCGCCGCGATGCCCAGGACCTGCGTGTCGGCGATCTTGCCGACGGCTACGTAGACGTCGCCGGCAATGCCCGCAGCCAGCGGGACGGTCGCGGCAACGACGAACCAGGAACCGATGCGGTGGAAATCCTCGGTGTCCTCGCCGCGAAACGCGATGCGGTGAAAGGCCGCCGGCGCCATCAGCAGAATGACCGCGAGCGCCACCAGCACCAGGGCGGCGGCATGCACCAGCTTCGATTCATACGGCAGCGTTTCGAACGGGCGGGTCAGCGTTACCACGAGCTGAAACCCCAGCAGCGCCTGCGCGCCCGGAAGCACCAAGCGCGCCTCGGTCAGCATCTCCTCGACCTTGGTCGACACCGGCGTGGGCGTCTCCGGCTCGGATTCGGACATCGGCGCCTCCTTGGCGCGTTTGACGAGATATTCGAGGCCGTACCAGAACATGAGCGCGAGACTGAAGAACGCGCCGCCGGCCACGTAGCCGGCGATGGGCCCGAACAGCCGTTCGAATACCGCGTAATGGTCGATGCCGAGGCTGATCGCAAACGGCAGCAAGGCGGCCCCCGCCATGGCCCCGGTGACCTCAAAGATCCGCGCTGTGGTGTGTCCCTCTTCGACGATCCGATGCTGCATCGAGGGCGCGATCAACAGGCCGAGCGTGGTGACCATCAGCAATAGCGCGACCCCGTGGAGCACGCGCGCGAGGGCGCTCAACTCATTGAATGATTCCTGGAACACGCCGTGGAACTGGAAGCCCAGCAGGATCTGGCTGCCGAGGACGAGCAGACGTGTCTCGTTGAGCGCGGTCTTGAGCTTTCTCTGCAGGCTCCGGGACGATTGCGGCATGTGCGGTACAATTGCCCGATGGTGCCTGCTGTTCCGGCGTGGCCTGCGGCTCGGAGCCAGCCGCATTCTCCTCCCTCCCCTTGAAAAGGGGAGGGAGGGGGTGGGGATCACTCTTGCTTGGAAGGCCCGCGTATCTCGGTCGGGCCGCCGTCCTGCCGTCGCGCGGCGGTTCCGGAAGCCGGCGCCAATGCATGGCCCTCGGCCCCGACGCCGAAGCCTTCGAAATGATTGGGCAGCGGGCCGCCGCGATAGAGCTCGGGAAATTCGCCGGGGTGGATGAACTCGTCGCGGAACCACGGAAATTTCTTCGGATCGAAACAATCGACCAGCCAATCGATGACGTGGCGGACCCGCGGGATGCGGCCGGCGTCGGCATGATAGGTCAGCCAGACGTCGCGCGTCGTGCGCAGGTCGAGATCGATCGGGACCATCTTGGTGCCGAGCGCCGCCCCATAGGTGACGAGCCAGCCGATGCCGGCGCCATTGGCAATGGCCGCGGCATGGGCGGTGCTGGAATTGGTGCGCAGCGCAAGAAAGCCCAGACGCGGCACATCGCCGAACCAGCGCTTGTAGAGCTCGCTGCCGCCGCTCTGCTCCGAGATTTGATAGACGATGCGGTGGCGGCTTTTCAGCTCGGCCACGCTGGTGGGAACGCCGTAGGTCTGGATGTAGGACGGTGCCGCAAACGGCATCGCGTGCAGGCGGCCCAGGCGGATCATCTTGAGATCGGCGGCGGTCGGTTTGGTCAGCTGCACGGCAAGCTCGGCCTCGAGCCGCAGCAGGTCGACCGAGCGCATGCCGCAGTGAAGATCGACCAGCAGCATCGGATAGGCCCGCTGGAACTCGGGCAGCCGCGGCGCCAGCCAGAAGGTGCCGAGGCCCTCGGTGACTGCCAGCCGGATCTCGCCGGCGAGGGACGGGACCGCCCGCTGCCGGACGCGCACCAGATCGAAATAGGCGCCCTCCATGCGCTGCGCCGCAATAAGGATCTGCTCGCCCTCGTTGGTGACGCGAAGGCCGTCGACATGGCGAGTGAACAAAGACACCCCAAGCTGCGCCTCGAGCTCGTTGATGCGGCGCCGCAGCGCGTTCATCGATTGCCCCAGGTTGCACGCGGCCGAGCGGAAGCTGCCGCACTGGGCCACTTCCACGAAGGTGCGAACGTTCTCCCAGTCCGGCATTTCCCTGCCGGGAGCAGAGGCGGGGTGTTCATTTAACGGAACACCCCTGTGCTGCCGAGGGTACATACAGATTCTCCCTGTTCACCTACGGTTTTCGGCGCGGACGGTGAATTCGAGCTTTTCATCCAGGCATTTGGGCCACATGCGGATCTTTCTGCTGACCGGAGTCGTGACCGCATTGAGCCCGGGCATCCCCAAGGCGGACCGCGTTACCTTCGATTTCGTCGAGATCACCAAGGCGGCCGGCATGCGCATCCGCCTGGAGAACATCTCGGTCTCGGCCCAGGTGGCGAAAATTTTCGAGCTCGACTCGATCGGCAAGTTCTATTTTCTCGGCGACGGCCCCAACCATTATTTGCTGGGCATCGAGCGCGCGGACGGCGTGCAGGCGTTCGATCCCCGCGATATCAGCCTCGACGACTTGCGGAATTTCATCGAGGGAAACTGACCGAGGTCGCCGCAAGGTTCCGCTCCCGTTCCCGATGGCTCAACCGCCGCCCGCGTCGCCTTTGAGGATCGGGCCGAACAGCGCCCAGCTCTCTCCGGCGAAACGCATCATCTGCATCTGCTCGATCGGAGCATAATGGTCCGCGCGGGTGTTGATGGTGATCCCGGGCAGCACCATGGGAAGCTCGAGGCCGTGCAGGCTCGCCGCCTGCCGCATTACGTTTTCCCGCGTGAGATCGTCGCCGCATTGCCGGAGGACCTGAACCAGCGTCTGCGCCACGCTGTAGCCGTAGACCGTGAAGACGTTGGTCCTGTCGCCTTCCGGATAATATCGGGCCATGAATGCCAGCCATCGTTCGCGCCCGGGGTCGTTGTTCCACGTCGGATCGGCCGGATCCTTGAGATAATTGGTGGACAAGATGCCTTGGGCGTTTTCCGGACCTGCGGGCTTGAAAACCGCGCCGATCGCGATCGAAACATTGTTGAGGACGTGCACCGGCCGCCAGTCGAGCTCGACCAGCTTGCGGATCGTCTGGATGACGAATTTCGGGCCGGCTACGTCGAACAGAATGTCCACGCCCGCAGCCTTCAAGGCCACAAGCTCGGAATCCAGCGTCGTCGCCGTCGCTTCATACGGCACCTCGACGATCGGCATCCGGCCGGCAATGCCGTCTTTGAGCCCTTTGAGGTAATCCTTGCCGTAATCGTCGTTCTGATAAAGCGCCCCGATTTTCCCCTCGGGGTGATGCTCCAGCAGATAGCGCGCGTAAATGCGCGCCTCGCTCTGGTAGCTCGGCTGCCAGCCCATGGTCCAGGGGAAGCGCTTGGGGTCATTCCATTTGCTGGCGCCGCTGGCGATGAACAGCTGCGGCACCTTGTTCCCGTTCATGTATTTCTGGATCGCGGTGTTGGTCGGCGTCCCCAGGCTGTTGAAGATGAGCAGGACCTCGTCGCTCTCCACCAGTCTTCTGGCCTGCTCCATGGTCTTGGCAGGGTTGTAGCCGTCGTCATAGGAGAGGAAGCGGATCTTGCGGCCATGGACGCCGCCTTCGGCATTGATCTTGGCGAAATACGCCGCCTCGGTCTTGCCGATGACGCTGTAGGGCGACGCCAGCCCGCTATACGGAACGATGTGGCCGATCTTGATCTCGGTGTCGTTCGCGCCCGGATCGTAGCGCCGCTGCGCGAGCGTGGGATCTGCCGCAAGCGTCAGCCCGAGCCCGAGCACCATTGCGGCCGGCAGGCTCCTGCGGTCGCACCCCATCTTTCTCTCCCCGGCGAACCGTCGTTAGGACCGGCACGCCGCGACCCTTTTCCACTTTTTTCCACCACGTGGAAGTTCGCATTGTGGCCGAGGCGGCTTGCGTGAGGCAAATCACACAAGAGGCCGTTTTTTAACTGCATTTCGGCAATGGTATTATGGTAGGTTGTCCGTTTCCGAGAACACCCCTGTCCTGCGGCTGAACAGCTTCAGGCCTCGATCGCTTCAAGGTTTTGCCATAGTGTTAGCGCAACCTTACCGTTTGCGAGCCAGGATATTGCCGTGCCGATCTTCGTGCTCAACGGGATGATCACGGACAAGAGCGCGGCCGTGGCGCGCGCCGATCGCCTCGCCATCGATTACGTCGAGATCCAGGAGCGCGGCGGCGCCAGCACGCGGCTCAACAATGTCTGGGCGGCGCCGGAAGTCGCGAGCATCCTGAAGGTCGGGGCCAGCGGCAAATTCTTTTTTCGCGACGTGGGCCCGACCAATCGCCTGTTGGGCATCGAGCGCGCGGACGGCGTGCAGGCCTTCGACCTGCAGGACGCCACCGTCCATGCCCTGCACCGCTACGTCGACCGCACGTCGGGCGGCGGCCCGACGGGCCGAGCCTAAAGGAAGCTCACCGCGGCTGGTTGCGTCCCCCGGCCATCAGCATGAAGTCCGGGAACTCGACGAACGGGGCCTCGTCTTCGGCGAAATGTCCGGACACGTTGAACAACGGCCCGCCGCGATAGATCCCGGCAAATTCCCGGGGATGGATGAATTCGTCGCGGAACCAGGGGAATCGTCGCGGGTCGAAGCAATCGACGGCCCAATCGATGACTTGGCCCACGCGCGGGATGCGCGCCACGTCGGGATGATAGGTAAGCCAGACGTCGAGCATCGAGCGCGCATCGAGATCGATTGCGACGAGCCCCTCCGCGATCGCCGATGCATAGGTGGCCAGCCAGCCGATTCCGGCTCCGCTGCCGACCGCGAGCGCATGCGCGCTGCTGGAATTGGTGCGTAGGCAAACCAGGCCGGCCTGCGGGCGGTCGCCGAAGATGGATGCGTAGAATTCCGGCGCGGGGGTCTGCTCGGTAATCTGGACGACGAGGCGATGCCGGGACAGCTCCTCGATGCTACCCGGCACGCCGTAGGCCTCGACGTAGGAAGCGGCCGCGTAGGGAATCACGTGCAGGCGGCCGAGCTTGACCACCTTGAGGTCCGCCTCGCCGGGCCGGACGAGCTGCACGGCCGCATCCGCTTCCAGCCGCAGCATGTCCGCCGGACGCATGGCGCAGCGCAGGTCGACCAGCAGGTTGGGGTGGGTGCGGCGGAATTCGGCGAGCCGCGGCGCCAGCCAGAACGTTCCGAGCCCGTCGGTGCTGGCGAGCTTCACCTCGCCGGCGGCGGAAGGCAGCGCCATCTCCTTGGCGCGCATCAGCCCGAAATACGCAGCCTCCATGCTGCGCGCGGCGGCCAGCACCTGCTCGCCCTCCGCGGTCGCGCGCACCCCGTCGACGTGGCGGGTCAAGAGCGTGACGCTGAGCTCTTGCTCGAGCCCGGCGACGCGGTGGCGCAGCCGGTTGATCGGCAGCCCGAGTCGCAGCGCGGCCGACCGGAAGCTGCCGTGCCCGATCACCTGCAGGAAGGCGTGGACGTTCTCCCACGTGGGCAGCCTGCGGCCCGACGCGCTTGTTTGCTGCCCCCTGGGCGGATCACCCCCACCGCGCCGCGTTTGCATGCACAGGCCCCAGCTAGTCGTTTCCGATCATTTATTTCATACATCCGCCTGCCGATAGTATCCGCTAGCCATGCCGCGCCTTCAATCGAATGGGATCTAAGGAGATACTTTCATGTGGAGAGCGCGTCACAATGGGGCGTGAGATATCAACGCGAGCCAGACTGTTGGGCTTTTTCAGATCTCTTGGATGAATGAACTCGTCCCCGAACCAAGGGTATCGTTTCGCATCGAAAATTGTTCTTAGCCAGTCAATGAACGCTGCTACTCGTCTGACGCTTCTGATATCGGGGTGATAGGTCATCCAGATATCAGCTTGGTGCTGCAATCCCATGTCCACGGGGATGAGATCAGCGCCTAGCGCCAAAGCATAGGTCGCCAGCCCACCAATCCCGAGTCCCAACTCCACAGCATAAAAATGCGCAGCGCTGGCGTTGGTGCGAACGACGACCATCCCTTCAACGTCCGGTACACTTAAAAAGCGCGGCCACGGCGAATCATCGAGTTGTGGTCCGGTTTGATGCACCAGCCGATGCCGGCTCATTTCCTGTGCATTCCTCGGCAGCCCATAGGTTTGAGCGTACCGCGGAGAAGCAAATGGATAGATGTGTAGGCGACCCAATCGAGTCACTACCTGATCCGGCCGGTCCGGCCGGGTCAGTTGAATGGCTACGTCCGCTTCCATGCGAAGCACATCGGCAGAGTGAGTCGAGCAACGGAGATCGACCAGAGTGTGAGGATTGGCACGGCTGAACTCGGCGAGGTGAGGCACGATCCAGAAGGTGCCGAGGCCTTCCGTTACCGCGCAGCGGACCACGCCCCGCCTTGTTAACTCGTGGTCCAACTGAGCTCGTACGGTCAGACTTGCGCGTTCCATTTCCCGCGCCGCCGCGAAGACGGAGCGACCCTCACTCGTCAGGGCGACGCCATCCGGCAGCCGATCGAAGAGTCGTACCCCTAGGATCGCCTCCAGACGCTCAATTCGCCGCACCACGGTCGAGGAGCTCGTTCGCAGTTCCGCAGCGGCTTTCCTGAGGCTGAGCCCTTTGCCCGCCACGGCGAAGACTCGAAGGTCGTCCCAGGAAACCCTTTCCAGCAATGAAGGCCCAATGGGGCGCCGCGTTTTTGCAGCGGGCCGCTGCAATATCTTCGGCATCTCATCCACCCCGGTTTCGGCTTTACTGTGTCGTAAGGACATTCTCTACCAAAAATCGGAGCCTGGCTATGGCACCGGTCGCGGCAGCCGTCGCGGACGCGTGGATTTGTGCGCCGCAGCAAAGAAGACCGACAAGGGAACTCGACCGGGCCGTGGCCCCCGAATCGGGCGCGACGGCAATCCGGACGGCTCGGCCGTCCGACGTAGGTCAAATCTTAGAAGTTGCAGAATCACTGATAGGAGGCGATCTCGCGAACGAAAATATCGTTCGGCGAGTGCTGGCTTGGCGACCAGATTCTCTGTGGGCGTTCGTCCGTAATGGCAAGGTGGTCGGTGGTTTCTCAATGCTCATGCTCAATTCGAGGGGACTGGATGCACTCCTCGCCGCAACGATGGACACCCGAGATCCTCCCCTCGAATTCCTAGCAGGGGCCGGCGAGACCCCGAGAGCAATCTATGTTTGGGGAACTGCCCATATATCAGCCACTGACGCGATGCTCAAAATGTTGGTCCGCCTCCAGTCGCCTCCCTACGACGGGGCCAACATTTATGCCGTCCCTCATACAATGAGCGGACTACGCTTCCACCAACGTTGGGGCTTCCATCCGGTCCCTGGCCATCCCCGGCATCTCTCGGAATACATCCGGCTTTGCAATCGCTTGCATTAAACCTGGGGGCTCAGATGCATTCGACACTGCATGGTATGACGCCACGATCCAGCGATGGTTTGGATAGTTGGCGGCGTTCGGCACGCGTCAGCGCCGATGGAAGGACGATCTCGATCCGCGTGGCCGCTTCTCTATCAGATCTGATGCAGGTCGTTGCGATTCGAGCGGCCGTTTATCTCAGCGAGCAGGCCTGCCCCTATGATGAAGAGTTCGATGGCAATGACTTCTGCGCTATGCATCTGATCGGCTCGATCGGCGGCGAGCCTGCCGCGTGTATGAGGATTCGTTTCTTTGCCGATTTTGCCAAGCTGGAGCGTTTGGCTGTCAGGCATGAATTTCGCGGCACACCGCTCGTGTTCGAGATCGCCCGGGCGGCGAAGGAACTGTGTCGGCTGAAAGGGTACACCCGGATCTATGGGCATGCTCTGCAGCGATTGATTCCTTTCTGGAAGCGGTTCGGAGCGCGCCCGATGGAACCGCGGCGCCCGCTGGTCTTTTCGGATTTCTCCTACACCGAGATGCTGATTCCGACCGAGCGGCATCCCAATGCGCTGTCGCTGGAATCCGATCCCTATGTGCTGATCCGGCCCGAGGGCGAATGGGACAAGCCCGGGCCGCTGGAGATTTCGGCGCAACGGCCGGTCACCTCGCCCATTCACAGCCAGCAGGCAGCGTGAGGAAGCGTCGCATGCCCGTCACGATCCATCCGCAGCTTCCCCTGCCCGCTTCAAGGAGCATCGCGTGACCCTCGCTCCCGCCGGCGCATCGATCATCGACCTGCGCGCCTACGTCGATCCCTCCATGGTGCCCACCCTGGTGCTGGTCGACCTGCAGCAGGAATACATCGCCACCGCGCGGGCGCTGGCGGTGCCCGGCGCCGCGGAGGCGCTCGCCAATTGCCGCGCTGCGCTCGCGCATGCGCGCGCCAAGGGGTTCCCGGTAGCGTTCGTTCGCTGGCTCGCTCGCTCGGCGTTCTTCAATCCGGCGACGCGGTTCTCGCGCTGGATCGAAGGCTTCGAGCCGTACGGCTCCGACATGGTGTTCGAGCGCGACCAGCCGTCGTGTTACGCCAGCACGAGCTTCGATCAGGTCATGACCGAGTGCGGTGGAAATTTCGTGCTGGCGGGGTTTGCGGGAGAGGCGGCGTGTCTCGCCACGGCAGTCGACGCGTTCAATCGCGGCCACAGGATCACCTTCCTGGCCGATGCTTCGGCCTCGCATGCGCTCGAGGAAGTCGCCGCAGGCGACGTCCACCGGATCGTTTCGAAAGTCATCGGGGTCTACGGAGAGACGATTCTGACGCGCAACTGGGTCGCAGCCACGTCCCGCAAACCGACATGGAGGGAACAGTCAGATGCCAATGGACAGGACCGAACGGCTTAACGCCATCGTCGCGGCGTTGAACGATTACATCGAGGTCGTGCGGGCCTACGAGCTCGACGAGACCGCGGCTCTGCTGCGCATGGCAAAGCTCGACCTGCAGATGCGGATCCACGACATCTCCGACGAGGAGCTCCAGGCGCTGTGCGAAGCGCTGGAACGCGGCCAGGCGCCCTCGGGGCCGGCGGTGGCGAGCCGCAGCGGCAACGGCACCGGCTTGGCCCATAGCCACGCCAGCCTGGTTCTGCCGGCAACCCCCGCCGCGGATCGCATTCTGCTGGACAGCACGCGGCCGCCCAAGCGATGCAAGCGGATGTGATCGGGAACAGGTTTGCACCGCGGCGCTTGCCGCCGGGTGCGTCGGCCGGCGAAGAACTTGCCGGCGCGGAACAGGGGATCGAACGGCATCTCATTCGACTTCGGCCGCAATCATGACCGAATGCCGGTCCCGCCGACGCAATCGGAACTCTCTTCGGCCTTTTCAGAATCCGTTTCGCCAGTCGTGCCGCTCCTTCAGGCGCGCCTTAACCCTTGCTCAACCTTATCGAACCGTGCCGCTCGCAGGACCGCGGCCATGAAGGGATTGGCAATCCTCCCGCCGCAGATTCGGCCGCGCGGAGCTGCGCGCGATTGCGGCGAGGGACCCCATGAGGCCGGCCGACGAGGGCGATGACGCGAGCGGGGAGGTGCGGCCCCAAAGCCGATGGATGCGCGCGCTCCCCGCCGGCGCGGGGGCGGGCGTCGCGGCCCTCGTCCTCGGGACAATGTTGCTTGCCGGAATGGGCGATCTCCGGCTCGAAACCGGCGCCGGCCTGCTGCCCGCGCCGAGCCCGCTCGTGGCCGCCATGCTGTCGGCGCTTTGCGGCGCGCTGGCGCTGCTCGCGTGGCGTGTCCACGCGCTCAAATCCGCCAATCGCCGGCTCGAGGCGCGCGCGGAGGAGCTGTGCGACCGCAACTGGGAGCTCAGGGACGCCGAAGAGCGCGCCAGGAGTTTCGTCGAGGCCCAGGGCGACGTCATCGTCCGCCGCGACGCCGACGGCGCGATCAGCTACGCCAACGACGCGTTCTGTGCGCTGGCCGGCCGGCCGCGCGAGGCGCTGCTCGAGACCTCATTCCGGCTCGAGGTTGCCGAGCAGGGCGAGATCGCCCTGCTGGCCGACGGCACCCGGATGCACGACCAGCGGCTCGACACCGCGCAGGGCTCGCGCTGGATCGCCTGGCGCGAGGTTGCGGTGCGCGGCGGCGAGCGCCTCGAGATTCAGAGCGTCGGCCGCGACGTCACCGACCGCGCCCGTACCGAGCGCTCGCTCGCCGAAGCGCGCGACCAGGCGGAGGCCGCCAACCGCGCGAAATCGCGGTTCCTCGCCATGGTCTCGCACGAGATCCGCACGCCGTTGAACGGCATTCTCGGGATGGCCGACCTGCTGCTCGACACCCCGCTGGTGCCTGAGCAGGCGACCTATGTGCAGGCGGTCAAGACCTCCGGCGATACGCTCTTGTCGCTGATCGACGAGATGCTGGATTTTTCGAAAATCGAGGCCGGTAAGCTCGATCTCGAAGCCCGCCCGTTCGAGCTCGCGACCCTGGTGGAGGAAGTGGTCGAGTTGCTGGCCCCGCGCGTGCAAGCCAAGGGGCTGGAGATCGCCTCCTATCTCGACGAACGCCTGCCGGAACGGGTGATCGGGGACGCGGCACGGCTGCGGCAGGTGCTGCTCAATCTCGCCGGGAACGCCGTCAAGTTCACCGAAGCCGGTGGCGTCGCGGTGATCGTCGAGTCGGGCATCTGGCCCGACGAGGTGAGCTTCACCCTGCGCGACACCGGGATCGGGGTCGCGCCGGAGGCCCAGGCACGCATTTTTCTCGAATTCGAGCAAGCCGATGACGGGCCGACCCGCAGGTTCGGGGGCACCGGGCTCGGGCTAGCCATCACCAAGCGTATCGTCGAGCGCATGGGCGGCCGCATCGACCTCGACAGCACGCCGGGAGCCGGATCCTCGTTCCACTTCACCGTGACGCTGCCGTCCGCGGCCGATGGCGGGCAGGCTTTTTCGCCCCCGCGGCTCGCCGGCGCCGCGGTGCTGATCGTGGCGCCGACCGCGATCGAGGCGCCGCTCATCGCGCGCCGGCTCGGGCGCTGGGGTGGGCGGACCTGCATCGTCCCGGACGAGAAGATCGCGGCCGCACTGCTGCCGGAGCGCCATTGGGACGCCGTGCTGGTCGATCGCGCGCTGGGCGCCGCGGGCGTGAAAGCGCTCGCCAGCGAGATGGGCAGCGTGGCGCAAAAGCTCATCTTGATCACGCCGAGCGAGCGCCAGGAGCTTGCCGCGTTCAAGGCGGCGGGATTCACCGGCTATCTGGTGAAGCCCGTCCGGGCGCAATCGCTTGCCGCGCGATTCGGCGGCGGCACCGATCCGTTCGAGCGCGAGGCCGCCAGGGAAGACGGACCGGCCGCGCAGGACAGCAAGGCCGCAGCAGCAAAGGACGGGCTCGCCATCCTGGTCGCCGAGGACAATCCCATCAACGCGCTGCTCGCTCGCGCGCTGCTCCTGAGATTGGGCCATCGGCCGACGATCGCCGGCAATGGCGCGATCGCGGTGGAGTCCTGGCTCGCCGCGCGGGCCGCCGGCACGCCCTACGACGTCGTGCTGATGGACGTGAGCATGCCGGAACTCGACGGGCTCGAAGCCGCCCGGCGCATCCGGACGGCGGAGCACGAAGGCGAATGCAGACGCACGCCGATTCTGGCGCTGACCGCGAACGCGTTCGTCGAGGACCGCGAAAGCTGCCTCGCCGCCGGGATGGACGGCTTCCTCGCGAAACCGCTCGACCGCGAGCGGCTCGCCGCGGCGCTCGCCTCGATACGGGCGGCGGGTCCGCTCGCCGCTTGAATTAGGTTTCGAATTTTCGCCGTCATTCCGGGGCGCGGTCGCAAGCCCGCGAGCCCGGAACCCATGACCCCCGACAGTGCTGGAAACCGAAGATTTTGGTGTTCATTAGGTTCCGGATAGCACTTCGCGGCTTCCGGAACGACGGACTTTCACAGCCGCCGCAGCGACACCTCGGTCACGGTGTGGCTGGCGTCCTTGGTGAGGATGAGATGCGCGCGGCGGCGCGTCGGCAGGATGTTCTCCCGCAGATTGAGCAGATTGATCCGCGTCCAGATCGAGGTCGCGGTCTCCACCGCCTCGGCGTCGGTCAGCCGGGAGTACCGGTGGAAATAGGATTTGGGATCGCGGAACGCGGTCCCTCGCAGCATCAGGAAGCGGTCGACGTACCAGTGCCGCAGCACGTCCTCGTCGGCATCGAGATAGACCGAGAAATCGAAGAAATCCGAGACGAACGGGATCGCCTTGCCGTCGCGGGGCGGCCGGCCGACCTGGAACACGTTGAGGCCCTCGACGATGAGGATGTCGGGATGATCGATCTCGATCGATGCGTTCGGGACCACGTCGTAGACCAGATGCGAATACACCGGCGCGCGCGCCGGGCGCTGACCGGCCTTCACCTCGGTGAGGAAGCGGAGCAGCGCCGGCAAATCGTAGCTCTCGGGAAAGCCCTTCTTCTCCATCAGGGCTTCGCGCTCGAGCACCGCGTTGGGGTAGAGAAAGCCGTCGGTGGTGATGAGCTCGACCTTCGGCGTGTTGGGCCAGCGCGCCAGCAGCGCCTTGAGCACGCGCGCGGTGGTCGATTTGCCGACCGCGACCGATCCGGCGATCCCGATCAGATACGGCATCTTGTCGTCCTCGGTGCCCAGGAAGCGCCGCTGGGCCCGGAACAACCGCTGGGTCGCCGCGACGTAGAGCGAGAGCAGCCGGGAAATCGGCAGGTAGATCGCTTCGACTTCCTCCATGTCCAGCCGATCGTTGAGCGAACGCAGCTCCGCCACCTCGCCGGGCGTCAGCGTCATCGGCGTGTCCTCGCGCAAGGTCGCCCATTCGGCCCGCGAGAAGGTGCGATACGGCGAAACATTGGTCTCGGTGCGTTCGTCCATGGGAGGGTTCCAAAGGCCCGCGGGTCAGTCGCGCGGCCGCGATGCCTTTTCCTCGAGGCCCGATCTCGTCATGCGGCGCGCCAGCGCGGCTTCGACTTCAGCCAGGGCGACGCCGCGGGATTCGAGAACGACCAGGAGATGGTAGAGCAGATCCGCAGCCTCTGCGATCAAGGCCTCGCGATCCTCACCGACGGCCGCGAGCGCGGTCTCGATCGCCTCCTCGCCGAGCTTCTTGGCGCAATGCGCCACGCCCTTGTCGAGCAGCTTGCGGGTGTAGGAGACATCGGCACTGGCGGCGGCGCGTTCTTTGACGCGCGCAGCGAGCTCCTGCAGGGTGAAAGCTGTCATCGCACGGTTCCCCGACCGCCATAGCATCTCTGCGCCGCGAGAGGGAATGGAATCCGCTTCAAGGGTCGAGCCGCATCGGCAGCCCGGCCCGCGCCATATAGTCCTTGGCTTGCCGGATCGTATGCTCGCCGAAATGGAAGATCGAAGCCGCGAGCACCGCGGTGGCGTGCCCGTCGCGGATGCCCTCGACCAGATGCTCGAGCGTGCCTACCCCGCCCGAAGCGATGACCGGCACGCCGACGCGGTCGGCGACCGCGCGGGTCAGCGCGATGTCGAAGCCCCGGCGGGTGCCGTCGCGATCCATCGAGGTCAGGAGAATCTCGCCGGCGCCGAGCGCGACGACCTCCTCCCCATAGGCGAGAGCATCGAGGCCGGTGGGATTGCGGCCGCCGTGGGTGAAGATCTCCCATTTTTGCGGCGTGCCGGGCTTCGAGACCATCTTGGCATCGATCGCGACGACAATGCACTGGTCGCCGAATTTTTCCGCGGCCTCCTTGACGAAGCCACGGTCCTGGACGGCGGCGGTGTTGATCGAGACCTTGTCGGCGCCGGAGGCGAGCAGCTTGCGGATATCCTCGACGCTGCGCACGCCGCCGCCGACGGTCAGCGGCATGAAGCAGGCCTCCGCGGTCCGCCGCACCACATCGAGAATGATGCCGCGGTTCTCGTGGCTCGCGGTGATGTCGAGGAAGCACAATTCGTCGGCGCCGGCCGCATCATAGGCCATCGCGGCCGCGACCGGGTCGCCGGCATCGCGCAGGTCGACGAACTTCACGCCCTTGACGACGCGGCCGTCCTTGACGTCGAGGCAGGGAATGACGCGGACCTTGAACATGCTCAGGCCGCAGCCCGCGCCGCCCGGATGAGTTTCAGCGCCGCCGCCGGATCGAGCCGGCCATCATAGAGCGCGCGGCCGACTATGGCGCCGGCGAGCTTTCTTCCACGCGGCTCGGTGAGCGCTCTGATGTCGTCGAGCGAAGCGAGCCCGCCGGAGGCGATGACCGGAATGTCTATCGCCTTCGCGAGCGCGATCGTGCCGTCCAGGTTCAAGCCCTGCAGCAGGCCGTCACGCGCAATGTCGGTGAAGATGATCGCCGCCACGCCCACGTCCTCGAAGCGCCGGGCGATGTCGAGCGCGGAGAGCTGCGAGGTTTCGGCCCAGCCTTCGACCGCGACCTTACCGTCGCGGGCATCGAGCCCGACCGCGACCCGGCCGGGAAAGCGGCGCGCGGCTTCGCGCACCAATGCCGGGTCGCGCACCGCCGCGGTGCCGACGATCACCCGCGTCACGCCCTTGCCGAGCCAGGCCTCGATGGTCGCGAGATCGCGGATACCGCCGCCGAGCTGCACCGGGATTCCCACCGCCTCGAGAATCCGGTCGACCGCGCCGGCATTCATCGGCCGACCCGCGAAGGCGCCGTCGAGATCGACCACGTGCAGATATTCGAAGCCTTGGAGTTCGAACGCATGGGCCTGGGCGGCGGGATCGCGATGGAAGATGGTGGCGCGCGCCCGGTCGCCCTGCTCGAGGCGCACGCACAGGCCATCCTTGAGATCGATCGCCGGAAACAGGATCACGTCAGGTCCGCCTGTATTCTCGCCGTCATCCCGGTCACGTGAGCGGAGCGAACGTGAACCGGGACCCATGAACACCGAATCCTCGAGGTCACAGGCCTATAGAGAGATCGGTGGCCATGGGTTCCGGCTCTCGCGCTTCGCGCTCGGCCGGAACGACGGCTCATTGATACTGCCATCAAGCTCACGGCGCCCATCGCAAAAAATTGGCGAGCAACGCCAGCCCGAGCCGCTGGCTCTTTTCCGGATGGAACTGGGTGCCCGCATAATTGTCGCGCGCCACCATCGCGGTGACCGGACCGCCGTAATCGGCTTCGGCCACGAGGTCATGCCGATCCGCGACGTTGAGATGATAGGAGTGCACGAAATAGCCGTGCAGGCCCTGCGGCCCGACCGCAATGCCCTCGAGCAGCGGATGTGGCTGCAACGCGGTGAGTGTGTTCCAGCCCATGTGGGGAATCTTCAAAGCCCGGTCGTTCGGAGCGATGCGGTCGACTTCGCCGGGAATCCAGCCCAGCCCTTCGCTCACCCGGTATTCGCGCCCGCGCTCCGCCATCAGCTGCATGCCGACGCAAATGCCGAGGAACGGCCGGCCCTTGCAGCGCACCGTTGCCTCGAGCGCCTCGATCATGCCCCCGACCGCATCGAGCCCGCGGCGGCAATCCGCAAACGCGCCGACGCCCGGCAGCACGATGCGGTCCGCCCGGCGCACCGCGTCGGGGTCACTGGTGACCAGGATCGGCTGAGCGCGCCCGGATTCGCGCGCGGCGCGCTCGAAGGCCTTGGCGGCCGAATGCAAGTTGCCCGAGCCGTAATCGACGATCGCCACGGTCACGGCCGCCCTCCGGGCTGGGGAAACAGGCCGATCACGTCGCTTGCCATGGGCGATCGCAGGCTCGGCGCCGGGTTCGGTCGCGCGCTGCGCGGCGGCAGCTCGTGCCCGATCCAGGCATCGAAGAATCGGCGCTCGGCAAGCTCGAGATCGTCGCCGACCACGACGCCGACATTCGTCCATTTGCGCCGCGCGAGCGCCCAACGGCGTAGCGTCGAGGCCTCGAAGCCGATCAGCAGCGAGAGCAGGAAACCAACCGCGACGGTGATCCCGGCAGGGAGCCGGAAGAATTGCGCGCAGGCCCCGATCGCGACCGCGACCGCCACATAGACCATGAGCGCCAGCCACAGCCGATGCCGCAGCATCCAGAGCGGCGCCAGCAGGAACGCGCTCCAGAAAAATCCGTCGCGCACGAACACAAATCGATCGGCATGCCGCGCATCGGCGCCGCGCGGCGGCGGCTCATACACCGTATAGATCGCCATCGGCTGTCTCCGAATTTCTTTCTTGCGTGCACCCGCGGCGGACCGGCCGCAAGCGCAAATCACGGCCCCGAGCGAACGTTCGCCTGCGCCGCGCCGTCGTGAGCGGCTCAGCCGCCCAGCTGGCCTTTGGTCGAGGGCACCTCGCCGGCCGCCCGAGGGTCGATCGCGAGCGCCGAGCGCAACGCCCGCGCCAGAGCCTTGAAGCAGGATTCGGCGATGTGATGGTCGTTGGTGCCGTACAGCGTTTCCACATGCAGCGTGATCCCGGCATTGGTCGCAAACGCCCGGAACCATTCCTCGACCAGCTCGGTGTCGAACGCGCCGACCTTGTCGCGGACGAACTCGGCCTTGAACACCAGGAACGGCCGGCCGGAAATGTCGATCGCGACCCGGGTGAGGGCCTCGTCCATCGGCACGTGGACGTCTGCGTAGCGGGTGATGCCCTTCATGTCGCCGAGCGCCTGCTTGAGCGCCTGGCCGAGCGCGATGCCGACGTCCTCGGTGGTGTGGTGGTGATCGATGTGGAGGTCGCCGCGCGCCGTGACGCTCACGTCGACGCGCGAATGCCGCGCCAGGAGATCCAGCATGTGGTCGAGAAAGCCGATGCCGGTCGCGATCGCGGCATTGCCGGTGCCGTCGAGATCGACGGCGACTTCGACATCGGTTTCCTTGGTGGTTCGCCGCAGCGAGGCCTTGCGCATGGAGCGCCCTTTCGTCGAGCGGCGCCGTTCTATCAGGCGCCTAAGGGCGGCGCCACCGCGGCGCGGCAATATCGTTGACGATTGCCGGCGCCGCGAGCGCAGGGACAATCCCGGCGGCGGGGGCTTCCGGGCTTTGCATCCGCCGGGCGGCATGCATACATCCCCGTTCGCCCCGGCCCCGGCCCGCCATCCCATGCAGAACCCTCAGCCCGATCCCTGGCATGCGACCACGATCCTGACCGTCCGCAAGGGCGGCATCGTGGCCATCGGCGGCGACGGGCAGGTCACCGTCGGGCAGACCATCGTCAAGTCCAACGCCAAGAAGGTGCGCCGGCTCGGCAAAGGCGACGTCATCGGCGGGTTTGCCGGCGCCACCGCCGACGCCTTCACCTTGTTCGAGCGGCTCGAGGCCAAGCTCGAGCAATATCCCGGGCAATTGACCCGCGCGGCGGTCGAGCTCGCCAAGGACTGGCGCACCGACCGCTACTTGCGCCGGCTCGAAGCGATGATGATCGTCGCCGACCGGCAGGTGTCGCTGGTGCTCACCGGCACCGGCGACGTGCTCGAGCCGGAGTCCGGACTGATGGGCATCGGGTCGGGCGGCAATTTCGCGCTCGCGGCGGCGCGGGCGCTGATCGAGTCCGAGCAGGATGCCGAGACGATCGTCAAGAAGGCGCTGGCGATCGCCGCGGAAATCTGCGTCTACACCAATCGCAACGTCAGCATCGAGACCTTGAGAACATGAGTCTTTCGTTCAGCGCGGCCAAGCCGGCGGAGCAGCCAGATTCGCTGATGAGCGCCTTTTCCCCGCGCGAGATCGTCTCCGAGCTCGACCGCTTCATCGTCGGCCAGAACGACGCCAAGCGCGCGGTCGCCATCGCGCTGCGCAACCGCTGGCGGCGGCTGCAGCTCGACGAGAAGCTGCGCGAGGAGGTGCTGCCGAAGAACATCCTGATGATCGGCCCGACCGGCGTGGGCAAGACCGAGATCTCGCGGCGGCTCGCCAGGCTCGCCGGCGCGCCGTTCCTGAAGGTCGAGGCGACGAAGTTCACCGAAGTCGGCTACGTCGGCCGCGACGTCGAGCAGATCGTGCGCGATCTCGTCGAGATCGCGATCCTGCAGTTGCGCGAGAAGAAGCGCAAGGACGTGCAGGCGCGAGCAGAGCTTGCCGCGGAAGAAAGGGTGCTCTCCGCGCTGGTGGGTCCCAACGCCAGCCCCGCCACCAAGGACGCATTCCGCAAGAAATTGCGCGGCGGCGAGCTCGACGACAAGGAAATCGAGATCGAGGTCCAGGCCTCCGGCGGCGGTATGCCGCTGTTCGAGATTCCGGGAATGCCTGGCGCGCAAATGGGCGCGATCTCCATCGGCGATCTGTTCGGCAAGACCTTCGGCGGCCGCACCAAGACCCGCCGCGTCAGCGTGCATGATTCCTACGAGATCCTGGTGAACGAGGAATCCGACAAGCTGCTCGATCAGGAGCAATTGGTCGGCGAAGCCATCAAGGCGGTCGAGAACAACGGCATCGTGTTCCTCGACGAGATCGACAAGATCTGCGCGCGCGACGGGCGGATCGGGGCCGACGTGTCGCGCGAGGGCGTGCAGCGCGACCTGTTGCCGCTGATCGAAGGCACGACGGTGGCGACCAAGCACGGATCGGTCAGGACCGACCACATCCTGTTCATTGCTTCGGGCGCCTTCCACGTCTCCAAGCCATCGGATCTGTTGCCCGAGCTGCAGGGCCGGCTGCCGATCCGGGTCGAGCTCAAGCCGCTGAGCCGCGACGATTTCCGGAAAATCCTCACCGAGCCCGAAGCCTCGCTGATCAAGCAGACCGTCGCGCTGCTGGCGACCGAGGGCGTCGATCTGCAGTTCACCGAAGATGCGGTCGACGCCATTGCCGACATCGCGGTCGAGGTCAATTCGAACGTGGAGAACATCGGGGCGCGCCGGCTGCAGACCGTGATGGAGCGCGTGCTCGACGATATCTCGTTCACGGCGCCGGACCGCTCCGGCGAGCGGTTGCGGATCGACGGCGATTACGTGCGCGGCCACGTCGGCGATCTCGCCAAGAACGCCGACCTCTCGCGCTTCATCCTCTGAGTTGGCCGTCGTTCCGGGTCGCCGCCAAGCGGCGAGCCCGGAACCTATGAACACCGAAGCCGTGAGAAACTGAGTCCTATCGGCGTTCATGGGTCCCGGGTTGCCTCGCTTCGCTCGGCCCCCGGGACGACGAATGCCTAATCTCGCGTTCGCCGTAGCCGCACGTAGAACGCGCCCTCGCCCCCGTGCACGGGTTCGGCCGGCCCGAACCCGAGCACGGTTTCGCGCAACGTCGGCGATGTCAGCCACAGCGGGACTTGGCGACGCAACACTCCGCGCTCCAAATCCGATCCGCGCGTGCCCTTGCCGGTGATCACCAGCACGATGCGCGCGCCCTCGGCGCGAGCAACGCGCAGAAAGCGCATGAGCGCATGGTGCGCCTCGGCCTGGGTGAGGCCGTGCAAATCGATGCGGGCATCGATTCCGGCGCGACCGCGAGCGAGGCGCTGCCGCAGGCGGCGATCGAGGCCGGTAAGGGGTGGAACCGGCTGTTCGCGCGGTTTCGGCGGCTCGGCCGGAGGCCGGGTGTCGGGAGCGGCCGGGGAGGGTTCCTGAGCTTCTTCCGGCGGCGCCGGCGTGCCCGTCGGCCGCAAGGGGGTGATCGCGCGGGTGAAGCTCGCCCACTCCTCGCGCTCGTTGCGACGCAAGCCGCGCCCCGACCGGCCGGATTTCTCGCGGGTCATCGCACGATGCGCCGGCGATGCAGGACGCCGGTCTTGGGCCCGGCCCCCGGCTTACCGGCGCCGTCTTGGCCCGAATGATCCGGGACACCCGGGACGCCGACCGCGAGCTGCGGCTCCGCCTCGAGTTTGGGCCTCGGCCGCGGCAGCGGCACGATCGGCTCCTCGATCTTGGGCTTGGCGCGCGGCAACGGCAGGTGGGCGGCCGCCGTGGCAGGATCGATCTCGCGGGGAACCAGCATGGCGAACCGGCCCATCTGCTTGATCCGGCCGGCGATGCGCCCCGCATCGTCCCCGGCCCCGAAGAAGAGGTCGGCTCGCGCCGGCCCGACGATTGCGGAACCGGTATCCTGCGCAATCATCAACCGCCGGAACCGGGTGGTCGGCCGGTCGGTCGCGATGGGCAGATCGGCCGCGATGAAAATCGGCGTGCCGTAGGCGTGGAGCAACTTGTCCACCGCGATCGAGCGGCCCGGGGTGAGCCGGACGCCTTGGCCGCCGGCGGGCTCGCCCTCGTCCCCGAGCCCGGTGATGCGGAAAAACACGAAGGACCGGTTTGCCTGTCGTACCTCCCGCGCCTCCTCCGGGTTGGCCAGCATCCATTTGCGGATCCTGGCCATCGACATCTCCTCCTTGGGGATGATGTTGCGATCGATCAGAATTCGCCCGGCCGGCGTGAACGGAAAACCGTTGTGCGCGGCGTAGTTGATCCGCAGCAGGAGCCCATCCTCGAGCCGGATCCGAGCCGAGCCCTGGATCTGAATGAACAGCGCGTCGATCGCATCCCGGATCCAGCAAATCTCGAGATGGCGGCCGTCGAGCGCGCCGTTCTCGATCTCGGCGCGGTCGAAATAAGTCGCGACCACCTGGCCGCCGACTCGGCGCCCGACGTCGCCGCGATTGGGAAACCCCTCCCCCTCTCGATGCGGCATCAGCATCACGAGATCGTCCGGGCGCCGGTAGATCGGGACGGTGAACTCACGAGTCGGAAAACGCGAGCCGTCGACGATGGGCTCGTAATAGCCGGTCAGCAGCCCGAGAGATTCGTTCAAGCGCGCGACATGGTTCGGGCGGAAGTTGCGCTCGAAGAATCTTCGCACCTGCTCGGCATTGAGCCGCCCCGCGCCACTCGCACGCCGGCACACCGTGGCGAGCGCCTCCGACATCGACCTGGTCTCGGGAATCGGCTTGGCGCCCTTGAGCATCGGACGGCAGCTTGCCAGGAAAACGGCAAAGGCCGCGGCGTGATCGTCGGAGTTCCAGCCGTCGAGCTGGCTCCAATTCAGCGGCACCAAAGCCGTATCCGGGAGCTTCAACGGCTCCGGCTCGCTCGCCGCCGTGGCGGCGCGGCAACCGGCAAAGACAACGAACATGATGGTCAGGAGGCGCAGGCGGCCGGCGGCCGTCATCGCCACACTCCGATCACTGACCGGCTTCGGTGGCGACCAGCTTCCAATTGGGATCGCGCGAGGAGAGATCGCGCGCGAACGTCCAGACGTCCGTCACGTCGGTCACCTTGTCGGGAGAGCCCTCGATCACGGCGCTCGAGCGGTCGCGGGTCGCGGAGATGAGCTGCGACACGAAGCGCACCGTGATTTGCGCGACGCGACCGCGCAGCTCCGCGGCGGCGATATCCGCCTTGTCGATCGAGATGAACCGGGTCTCGATCGTCTCGCCCCGCGACTCGCGCTCGCGAATTGCCGCCTCGAAGCCCTCGTAGACTTCGCGCGACAACAGCCCTTTGAGAGCGCGGCGGTCGCCCTGGGCGAAGGCCGTCACGATCATCTCGTAGGCGGCTCGCGCTCCGGTAAGGAAGTGCTGGATGTCGAAGCTGGAATCCGCGGCGATGATCGCATCGAGACCGGCGGCCGCCGGCGAGCCCGGTTCCGCGATGCCCTTCCAGCGCTCCCCGCCATCGCCTGCCGGGGTCGCGGCAGGCGCCGGCTGCGCCACGCGGCCCGGCAGGGTGACGACTTTCTCGCTTGGCGAGGTTCGCACCGCGTCACGAGCCGAATAGGGATCATAGGGCGGCCGTTCGCGGCCGGTACGCTGACCGAGCACGCTGCGCAGCCGCAGAAAAATGAACACCGCGAGTGCCAGGAAGATGATGGTATAGATGTCGAACACGTCGTTCGCTTTGCTCTCGGCGGCAGTGCCCGGATCGACGGGCCGCCCGCGGCTTGGTCGCAGATTTGGACGCGAATTCCGTCGATATTATGTAAGCGCACGGCTGCGCCGCGCCAGGGCCCGCACCGGCACTTCTTCGGCCGGCGGCATCGCGGGGCCAGTCGAGCTTAGACGATCCCGCCGCCCGCGCCAACCTTGGCCCAAGAGAATTGAGAGAATTGCATCGATGTTCCACGTCCGTTGGGTCCTCGCCGGCCTTGTGCTCCTCCCGATCGCGGAATTGGCGGTATTTCTGGCCATTGCGTCCGAGATCGGAGTGCTCGCGGCCCTGAGCGTCATGCTGGCGACCTCGCTCGCCGGAGCGGCCGTGATCCGTGGCGCCGGGCGCGCCGCGCGATCCCGGCTTCGCGCCGCCGTGGGCGCAAGCACGCTCGGTGCGGGGATTCCCGGACTTTTCACCCTGCTCGCCGGCATCCTGCTGCTGGTTCCCGGGTTTCTGACCGACGTCGCCGGCGCTCTGCTGCTCGTCCCAGCCCTGCAGCGGCGCATTCTCGCGTCGCTGTTGCGCAGTTTCGGGCAGGCACGTGCCAAAACGGCCCCGGTCGTCGAGCTCGATCCGGACGAATGGCAGCGGGTCGCGGACGAGGAGACCGACAAAGACCCGCAGCAAACGATCCTTGCCCATTCTTGTCCCCCCGCACCGGCTGTGTTAGCCACACCGCCCGAGAGCGGGAGCTCGGCGTCTCGCGTCAAGGAGGAACCATGACCATCACCGGCAACGGCGGGCCAGGCGAGCAACCGCAGCTCAACGTTCTCGCGCAATACACCAAAGATTTTTCCTTCGAGAATCCCAACGCGCCGAAATCGCTTACGCCCGGGCAGCAGCAGCCCTCGATCAATATCCAGATCAATGTGAATGCCGCGCCGCTGGCCGAGACCGAGGTCGAAGTCGAGCTCAAGCTCGATGGCAAGGCGGAGGCGGACGGCCAGGTGCTGTTTGCTTTCGAGCTGGTCTATGCCGGCGTTTTCCGGATCCAGAACGTTCCGCAGGAAAACGTGCATCCAATCGTGATGATCGAATGCCCGCGACTGCTGTTCCCGTTCGCGCGCGAGATCATTGCGGCCGCGGTGCGCAACGGCGGATATCCGCCGCTGATGATCGACCCCGTGGATTTCGTCGGGCTTTACCGGCAGAAAATGGGCGACATCCAGCCGCAGCAGCCGCAAGCTTTCGCCTGATCCGTCCGACGGGCTCCTGTCGCCTTCCAGCACAGCTGCGGGCTCACAGGGGACCGTCGCAAGGTGTGCCGAGTTTTAGGCGCGCGCCGGAAAGCTGCCCCGGGCAATCTTGTTGGCGATGTCGCGCTCGCTTTACTTTACCCCCGAGCGCCCCTCAGTTTGACGAACTCTCTACGCTGCGGTTGACTCCGGAGCGGTTTCCTCTCCCCTCGACATGATCGAGGGGAGAGGGGTCGATGTCACCGGCGGCATTCCGGAAGGTTCAAGAGATTGTCCTTCCGAGTCGCATCCGGTGTCGTCCGGATGAACCATGTGCCGTTGCGCTCGTACGCTTCGACTCCGATCGTATACTGGCCAACGTGGACGTAATACGATTCCCGGACGAACCGGATGTCATCCGCGCATTGCTGGCGCGTGATGTAGTACCCGGGGCCGCCCACATGCGTGATGTGTTCGTGCTCGTTGTGGTGGCCGCCGGGTTTCGTGATGCAGGTGATTTGACGGGGCATAACCGTGGTCCTTTCGACCGTAGTGAGTTACTAGCCGACTTGACCGCGGACGAATTAGGCTTCATGATTCGAGGCGCAAATCGTCCTTGTCCCGCAGCCGGCTCAGGGTTATGCGGGTTCAGAATCGAAATAGGCCGTCGTGTCCTGGCAGACCCGGCGGCTTTTCGATTCTGTGTCGCGGATATGGTGGCTTGAGTCTGTAGGTTGTGCAAGGGCTAGTAGGCCGTTTTCGGTCCGTTCCCCGTTATCCACAACATAGTGTAATTTACCGGGCGATTTCCCAAATCATGTCCTGCCCTGTTCCCTGCTCGACTCGAACCACGCCCCTGTCCCGTTGAAGCCATAGAGCAACCCCGACGCGCTTGGTCATGAGCCGGGGCTGTGCCGGACGGTGCTTCATACCGTAAACGGTGCCAAGCGGATGCGGATCGCGCCGACCCGCAGGTCCGTCGCTCCGATTGCTCTCGCCTCAAGCCCGTCCCTCTAATTGGCGTTATTGCCCTCGCCGGAAATGGTCAGGTCGGTGGTGATGCCTACGCCACCGGTAAAGGCAGTGCACATAAACCGGAATGTTGTCCATCGCCTTCTGCGGAAAGCGTCACGGTACCGGATGAAGCCATCTACGTAGAGGGCAGCGACTCCACGCTTCAGATCGGCGACCTGATCCGCATTAAGGGGACCGCTTGGGAGGAGGACATTCTTATTGCTTGTCCCGTTGGGCGGGATGCTGCTTTTCGTCATCATGAATGCTGCAAGATTTTTTGGGTGCCGTGGAAGCTTCGATTTGAGAGGAAATTCGCGAAAGTACATCTCTCCCCAGTGGACCACGTCATAAGCCGGGGTCTGCCCGGAGTTTTTGATCGAAAGCCGCGCGAAGGGGCCCAGGTGTGGATGGGTAATTTCGGCGCCGGTCGGTTTATAGTTCGTGGCAACCTCCCACGCCAATGGGGTGGTGATATTCCCTATCCAAGCCTCGTGGATGAAGACATACGCTCGGAGTTGCCTCCTAGCGGTTCGACGCATCAGGCCGGCCTGGATCCATCCAATGCCGACTAGTCCAACCGTGACAAATACGAGAGCAACCGAAAAGACGGCAATTACAACATCTGTTATTTTTACGCCGCACAGAAAGTCTTGGAGCCATTTATCCTGTTTACCTGCGCTCTCTTGGACGCAATAGCGGGAGGCGCGTTGCAAATATTCGACGACAGAATCCTTGATGGTGACCAGCGAGTTACGGGCCGTATCGTAAAGGGAGGGGGCATTTTGCTTCTGATCCTCTGCCCGCTCGGATTGCTGGCCGGTCTCGGGCCGTAGGGGTTTAGTTTGATCGGAGTGGCGCTGCCGTGAGCCGAGATCCAGCCATAGTCCCGCAACAGCCACGAGCATTAGCGCCGCAAGAGCGAGGGCTGGGCCGCGTGCTTTCAGCATATATTTCCTACTGACTTGATGGAAGGTGCCGACTACGCCGCGCTTGAGGACACTGCTCAGCCGGCGGCGGCCTTGAGCTCCGCGGCGGAGCCGACGTAATCGCGCCAGATCGCGTTCACGCCCAGCGAGGCGACGAAAGCAACGTGCGCCTCGCGCTCCTCGGCGCTGATGCGCGGCAGCAGCGCGACGGGGCGGATGCGGATCGCGCCGATCCACAGGTCCGCCGCTCCGATGGCCCGCGCCTCCTCGAGCCCGAGCTCGGCCTGGCGCGCGCCGATCAGCTCGATATAGACCTCGGCGAGAATCTCGGCGTCGAGCAGCGCCCCGTGCTTGGTGCGCCGGGAGTTGTCGATGCCGTAGCGCACGCAAAGATCGTCGAGCCGGTTGGGCCCCGCCGGGTGCCGGCGCCGTGCGAGCAGCAGCGTGTCGATCATGCGTTCGCTGCCGATCACCGGCTTGGCGGCGCGCTCGAGCTCGGCATTGAGGAAACCGAGATCGAACGCGGCGTTGTGCGCCACCAGCGGCGCCTCGCCGATGAAGGCGAGGAACTCGTCGGCGACTTCGGCAAACAGCGGCTTGTCCTTCAGGAACTCGGCGGTGAGACCGTGAACCTCGAGCGCGGAAGCCGACATCTCGCGCTGCGGATTGACGTAGCAATGGAAGCTCTGGCCGGTGGGAATCTTGTTGTAGAGCTCGACGCAGCCGATCTCGACGAGCCGGTCGCCCTGGTAGGGATCGAGCCCCGTCGTCTCGGTGTCCAGCACGATTTCCCGCATGGAGCCCCTGCTCCCGGGCAAAGCCGCCGATCAGACGATCCGGCCCGGCAATCCCGCGATGGCGCGCAAGATGCCATGAACCTGGGCACGAGCGGTATCGAGCCCCCCGGAGCTATCCACCACGAAATGCGCCCGCCGGCGTTTTTCCACATCGGGCATCTGCTTCGCAAGAATGGCCTCGAGCCTCGATTCCGTCATCCCCGGACGGCCGAGCACGCGTGTGCGCTGGGCTTCCGGCCCCGCCGACACCACGACGACGGCATCGACGCGTTCTTGCGCGCCGGTCTCGAACAGCAGCGGGATATCGAGCACGACGACGGTCTCTCCGCGCGCGGCGGCCTCGGCCAGGAACTTGGCCTCCGATTCGCGCACCAGCGGATGAATGATCGTCTCGAGCCGGCGAATCGCGGCCGGATCGTCGAGCACGCGTTCGGCGAGCTTTACCCGGTCGACCTTGCCGGACGCCGCCGTGCCCGGAAACGCCGCCTCGATCGCGGCGGCGGCTTCGCCTTCGTAGAGCCGATGCACCGCGCCGTCCGCATCGTGGACCGGCACCCCGGCCTCGGCAAAGAACCGCGCGGCCGTCGATTTGCCCATCCCGATCGAGCCGGTGAGGCCGAGCACGAACATCATGCACCTGTATTGGCAGCGGTTTTGGCGCGGATGTCGGCCTCCAGCAGGGCACGCAATTGCGGCGTGACCCGCGGAGTCGAGCCGAACCATCGGGCGAAACCCGGGACCGCCTGATGCATCAGCATGCCGAGCCCGTCGGCGACGCGATGACCGCGCAGCTCGGCCGCTTGCAGCAGCGCGGTCTTGAGCGGGACGTAATTGATGTCGCAGACGACCGCGTCGGGATGCAGCGGAGCCAGATCGATGTCCAGGCTCGGCTGCCCGATCGCTCCCAGCGAGCTCGCGTTGGCGAGCAGCCGGGCCTGCGGCAACAGCCGTGTAAGCTCGGACAGGGCCTGGGCCGAGACTTGCCGGCCGAAATGCCGCGCGAGCGCATCGGCTTTTTCCGGCGTGCGATTCACCACCGCGACCTTCAGGCCGCGCTCCAACAGTGCATAGACGATCGCGCGCGCCGCGCCGCCGGCACCGATCACCAAAGCCGGCCCGGGCTCGCCCCAGCCGGGTGCAGATGCGTCGAGATTGGCCAAAAATCCGATGAAATCGCTGTTGCCGCCGACGAGCCGGTCGCCTTCGTACCATACCGTGTTGACCGCCCCGATCGCCTCGGCCGGCCCCTCGCGATGATCGACCAGCCGAAATGCCGCATCCTTGTGCGGCGTGGTGACATTGCCCCCGACGTATCCGCGGTCGGCAAGGTTGCGGAAAAACTCCGGAAACGCCTCGGGCGAAACGTCCACGAGCTCGTAAGTGCCGTTCAGCCGCAAGCTGCGCAGCCAATGATTATGAATCATGGGAGAGCGCGAATAAGCCACGCGATGGCCCATGACGCAGGCCTTCGGGATCGCGGGCCCGGTCATGCGGCGAGCCAGCCTTCGCGGCGAAAAAACGCAAGCAGCGCAAGCAGCGGCAGGCCGAGAATGCCGAAATGATCGCCTTCGATCCGTTCGAACAGCTGAATCCCGGGCCCCTCCACCTGGTAACCGCCGACGCTCGCGGTCACCGCCGAGCCGGCGAGATCGAGATAGGATTCCAGAAAGGGCGCCGAGAACGCGCGCATCGTCAGACGAGCGCGATCGGCGGCTTCGAACAAGACGGAATCATCACGCACCAGCGCCGCCGCGCAACGGAGCTCATGGGTGCGTCCGGAAAGCGCGCGCAGTTGCTCGCGCGCGCCGGCGCGGTCCCGCGGCTTGGAGAACCGCCGGCCTTGCAGCGCGAGAATCTGGTCGGCGCCCAGCACCAGACGACCGGGCAGCTTGGCGGCCACTTTGCGGGCCTTCTCGCGAGCGAGCAGCGCCGCAAGCGCATTCGGCTCGGCATTGCCGGATTGCGCTTCGACCGCGCGCTCGTCGAGCTCGGCCGGGATCGGCTCGACCGGAATGCCGGCCGCTTCCAGCATCGCGCGCCTGACCGCGCTGGCCGAAGCAAGGACGAGCGGAGAGCCATGAAGCCACAGAGCCATGGTTTCAGGACACGGACTGGCGCCGGCGCTCGGCAAGCAGCGCCAGCACGGCCGCGGCGGTTTCCTCGATCGAGCGGCGGGTGACGTCGATCAGGGGCCAGTTGTGCTTGGCGCAAAGCCGTCGCGAGAACGCCACTTCCTCGGCGACCGCGTCGCGATCGACATAGAGATGGTCATCCCGATGCGCTTTCAGGCCGAGCAGCCGATTCTGCCGGATTTGCACGATGCGCTCGGGACTGGCAAACAGGCCGACCACCAAGGGAGTTTGCAATGCCTCGAGCGAGGGCGGCACCGCTACGCCGGGCACGAGCGGTACGTTGGCGGTCTTCACGCCGCGATTGGCCAGGTAGATCGAAGTCGGGGTCTTGGACGTGCGGGACACTCCCACCAGAACCACCTCGGCATGTTCCAAGTCCTCGGTGTGCTGACCGTCGTCGTGAAGCATGGTGAAGTTCAGCGCATCGATGCGCTGGAAATACTCGGCGTTGAGCGTGTGCTGGGCGCCGATGCGGGCCGTCGTTTCGGCCCCGAGATAGGACTGGAACAGGCTCAGCACCGGACCGAGGATATTGAGATAGGGCACGCCGAATTCCCGGCATTTCGTCTCCAGCCGCTCCAAGAGCTCCTGATCGAGCAAGGTGTAGAGCACGATGCCGGGCGCGGCTTCCACCTCGTTGAGCACCCGGTCGAGCTGTCTCTGGCTGCGGACCAGCGGGTAAATGTGCTCGATCGGCGTTACGGTGACGTATTGGGCGGCCGCCGCACGGGCGACCGTGATCAGCGTCTCGCCGGTGGCATCCGAAACGAGATGGAGGTGGAAATAGCTTCCGGGACGGTTCGACATGCAAAGCCGGGTAAAAGGTGTGGATAGCCGGGGAGGAGGCCACGCCTGAAGCGGCGGTGCAAGCGGCGCGGACGCCGGCGCGGCTGGAATTCGGCTTATGCCTTCACAGGCAAGAGCGCGGGAGAATGCGGAGCGGGACGAGTGGGAGAGATGGTGAAAATCCGCAAACCCCGCCGCCGGATGCTCTATTCTCTTGATCCGGCAACAGCTTAGCAAAAATGCGTCCGCTGTGGAGATCGTCAAATCGTGTGCAGAACTCGTGGATGCCATGTTGAAGCAAAGAAGTGAGTCTAATCAACCGACAAAGAGCTAAAGAACAAGAGTCTTAGAAAGATTTATTGCAGGAAGACGGTGTGAGCGAGATCAAACCGGTAAAACCGTTGTTGGAGGCGCTTGACGGCAGGGTACAGTCGATCCCGCCGGTCTGGCTGATGCGTCAGGCCGGGAGGTATTTGCCGGAATATCAGGCGCTGCGAAAGCGAGCGGGCGGATTTCTCAAGCTGTGCTTCACGCCCGAGCTTGCAGCGGAGGCGACCTTACAGCCGGTGCGTCGGTTCGGCTTCGACGCCGCAATCCTCTTCTCCGACATTCTGGTGATTCCGCAGGCGCTCGGCCAGCAGGTGGAGTTTGCCGACGGCGAGGGGCCGCGGCTCGAGGCGCTTGCCGATCCCGCGTCGATCGAGCGTTTGCGCTTGCAAATCGAGCCGGCCGCCCTGGCGCCGGTTTACGAGACCATCCGGCTCGTGAAACAGGTGCTTCCCCCGGCCGTCGGCTTGATCGGATTTTGCGGCGCGCCCTGGACCGTCGCAACCTACATGGTCGCCGGGCGGGCCATGGAGGGCCAGGTGCCGGCCCGCCGCTTGGCACTCGAGGACGCAGCAACGTTCGGAAAGCTGATCGACCGCCTGGTCACCGGGTCGATCGAGTATTTGGTGCAGCAGTTCCGCGCGGGCGTCGATGCCGTGCAGATCTTCGATACCTGGGCCGGCGTACTCGGACCTCATGAATTCGAGCGATGGTGTATCGCTCCGGTCCAGCAGATCTGTCACGGTGTTAGAGCGCAATGCCCTGGAGCGAGGATCATCGGCTTTCCGCGCGGCGCCGGGACGGCCTTATCACGATACGTCGAACAAGTGCCGGTCCAGGCCGTGAGCCTCGATTGGACGATCGACCGTAGCTTCGCTCGCAGCCAGATCCCGCAAATCATGACGATTCAGGGCAATCTCGATCCCATGGTTCTGCTCGCCGGGGGCTCCGCGCTCGACCGAGAGGTCGAGGACATCTTGCATTGTTTCGCCGATCGGCCCTTCATCTTCAACCTGGGGCACGGCATTCTGCCCGATACGCCGGTCGGGCACGTGGAACGAATGCTGCGGCGAATTCGAGGAGCGGACCGGGCGTGAGCGGAGGCACATTGTACGATTGGCTCAAGGCATTTCACCTAATCGCGGTGATCGCCTGGATGGCCGGCATGCTCTATCTGCCCCGTCTGTTCGTTTACCATTGCGAGGAGGAGCCGGGGTCACGCCAGTCCGAAACCTTCAAAATCATGGAACGGCGACTGCTCAAGGCGATCATCAATCCGGCCATGATCGCAACCTGGGCGCTCGGGCTCTGGCTGGCTTGGACCGGACCCTATCTGGCGGCCGGCTGGCTGCACGCCAAGCTCGCCCTGGTCGTGATCCTGTCCGGCGTGCACGGACTCTTCGCTCGCTGGGCCAAGGACTTCGCGGCGGACCGGAACCGCCATTCGGCCGCCTTCTACCGGGTCGTGAACGAAGTGCCGACGCTGCTGATGGTCGGGATCGTGATTCTCGCGATCGTTAAGCCATTCTGAAGGAGCACGGATCTTATTTGTGCGAGCCCCCTTGCGCGGCGCACGTTCTTTCCCTATTGTTTGCGCCACTCCCCTGAACGCAGGCAGATGCATCCCGAGTTCTGGTCGAAATGCGGCCGACCGATGCATCGGGCCCGAGGCGTGTTCCGCCTGCCCCGCCCAAGATCTGCGATTCGCACCTTCCACCAGACTTGACCGGTCATTCATTGCCGCCGGTCCACCCCCACAGGATACCCCGCATGCGGGAAATGAAACTGCAGGATCTCAAATCCAAGACTCCGACCGAGCTGCTCAGCTTCGCCGAGGAGCTCGAAGTCGAGAACGCCAGCACCATGCGCAAGCAGGAGCTGATGTTCGCCATCCTCAAGCAGCTGGCCAGCCGCGAAGTCGACATCATCGGCGAGGGCGTGGTCGAAGTGCTCTCCGACGGCTTCGGCTTCCTGCGCTCGCCGGAAGCCAACTACCTGCCCGGACCCGACGACATCTACGTGTCGCCTTCCCAGATCCGCCGCTTCGGCCTGCGGACCGGCGACACCATCGACGGGCACATCCGCAGCCCCAAGGACGGCGAGCGGTATTTCGCGCTGCTGAAGGTCAACACCATCAATTTCGAGGATCCGGAGAAGGCCCGGCACAAGATCAATTTCGACAATCTGACCCCGCTCTATCCGGACGAGCGGCTCAACATGGAAATGGAGGATGCCACCAAGAAGGACCTCTCGCCGCGCGTGATCGACATCGTGGCGCCGATCGGCAAGGGGCAGCGGGCGCTGATCGTCTCGCCGCCGCGTACCGGCAAGACCGTGCTGCTGCAGAACATCGCGCATTCGATCACGGCCAATCACTCCGAGTGCTATCTGATCGTGCTGTTGATCGACGAGCGGCCGGAGGAAGTCACCGACATGCAGCGCTCGGTCAAGGGCGAGGTGATCTCCTCGACCTTCGACGAGCCGGCGGCCCGCCACGTGCAGGTCGCCGAGATGGTCATCGAAAAAGCCAAGCGCCTGGTCGAGCACGGCCGCGACGTGGTGATCCTGCTCGATTCGATCACCCGCCTGGGGCGCGCCTACAACACCGTGGTGCCGTCGTCCGGCAAGGTGCTCACCGGCGGCGTCGACGCCAACGCCCTGCAGCGGCCCAAGCGGTTCTTCGGTGCCGCGCGCAACATCGAGGAGGGCGGATCGCTGACGATCATCGCGACCGCGCTGATCGATACCGGCAGCCGCATGGACGAGGTGATCTTCGAGGAGTTCAAGGGCACCGGCAATTCGGAAATCATTCTCGACCGCAAGGTGGCGGACAAGCGCACCTTCCCGGCCATGGACATCACCCGTTCTGGTACCCGCAAGGAGGAATTGCTGGTGCCGGCCGACGTTCTCAAGAAGATGTACGTGCTGCGCCGCATCCTCAATCCGATGGGCACCATGGACGCCATCGACTTCTTGCTCGACAAGTTGCGCAACACCAAGAACAACGGCGAATTCTTCGAATCGATGAATACCTGACGTTCTTCTCGGCCCTGCTTGCAGCGCTGCGTTTGGCAAGACAAGGTCGCTGACCGCGCAGCACAGGCCATCGGCCGAGCCGCTGCACGAATGCCGTATTCACCCCCTGGCGCGCCGTCTTGCGGACTTTCGTGCCGGCGGTTTTTCTATCCCGGGAATGGGCCAAGGCGACGGAGCCTTGACTTCTTTCAACGTTAAGGCGGTCTGCATCGCCTTGATGCCAGGCAGGCGCCGAATGGTCGTCATCGCAAAGTCGGCATAGGAATCGAGATCGGAGGCAACCACCTGGAGCAGGAAGTCCGAAGTGCCGGTGATGCTCCAGCAGGCGACGATCTCCGGCAGGGCGGCGACCGCCGTTTCGAAGGCGCGCGCCTCCTGCTCGCTGTGGCTTTCGATCGCCACGCTCACGAAGGCCAGCACGCCCCAGCCCAGCCGGCGCCGGCTTAGGGCGGCGTGGTAGCCGGTGATGAGGCCGGCATTCTCGAGACGCTTCACGCGGCGCCAGGCGGGCGACGTCGAAAGGTGAACGCGCTCCGCCAATTGGGCGACTGTCAGGCGCCCATCCGCTTGCAGGGCGGAGAGGATCGCGGTGTCCGTTGCGTCCATCGAAGAGGGCATGCAGTTCGCAGTACTGCGATTTATGAGGCATACTATGCCGTTTCTAGCTCATTTTCAGCAAAAATAGCAATGGACTTGGTCATACCGGGGCATAGGCTGGAGAGGTCACCGACGTTCGGGTGTCTTGATGCTCTCAGGGTTCACGCCGCCTTACACGCCATCCGGCCGCTCGTCGCTCATTCCGGCGCCGCCATGGCATTACGCCGGTCAAGTGATGTCGCTTGCGTTTCAAATCGATCGCGAGACGGGACAGTTTTTCCTTCCCGATGGATTCGGTGCCGCGACGGGAAGCGCGGCCTGCCATTTTTGCGAATGGCAATGGACGACGGACGGATCGGAGCTGCTGGACCCGATCTATGCCCAGTACAAGGAATTTTTCGTGGTGGTAGAAGCCGACCGTGGTGGCGGCGCGCGAACGTTGTACTGCCCGTTTATCTATGTCGATCAAGACCTGTCCATGGTCCGCGGTTGGTTGCAGGGCTTGCCAAAGAAAGTCGGCAGCGTCTGGATGACGCGCTCCTACGATCTCGATCATCCCGCGGCGGCGCCGGTGCGGGAAGGTACGCGCTTCGGCGCAAGCCTGTCCGTGAAGGATCGCCGCTTGGCGGAAGCCACGATCACACTCAGTGGCGAGGCCGTCGAGCCCATTGGGTTCCTGGCTATGCCGACCTTCGGGCTCGTGGGATCACCAACGCTGATCGGCATGCCAAGCGCCGGCGAGAAGAGACTTGCTCGCGCGGCCGTCGAGCTGACGAAGAGGGGCCCGGCATATGGGGCGTCCGGCGCGTTGCAGCTCTTCGAAAGCCCGCGCGATGAACTGGCCGCGCTGCGGCCTCGATCGGTCACGGCTGCGAGCCTTTCGACCTTCGCGCTCACGGTCACCGGGGCGATCGCCGCATGAGCCCGACCGAGAAGCGCATCGCGATCATTGTCGATCCTTCGCTCGCGATCGGGTTGATCGCGAATACGGTCGCGACCATCGCGGTCGGCGTTGGCGTAGCCGAACCAGCGTTCGGAAACGTCACCCTGACCGACGTGGCCGGGCGGTCAGTGAAGAACAGCGCCGACCGACCGGTTGCGATCCTGCAGGCGCCAGCCGAAGCCATCCAGGCAACCCTGCTCAGATCCTTGCCCGCCCCCGAAGGGGGCATCGTCGTTCCGTTTCCGCAATTCGCGCGAGGGCTGCATGCTTTCCCCGAATATCAGGCGCAGTTCGCGACACGCGACCTCGCGACCGAGACGATCGACGGGCTCGGTCTTGCCGGTCCCGAGAGGTGGGTGAGGTCGCTCACGGGCAGCCTGAGGCTGCTACGCTGACGAGCGGCTCACGCGCCGGGAGGCGAGGGCGGCGCGCCGGAGCGGGTCACCGCCCAGGCCGTGATGTCCCAGGCATTGCGGATCGCCGCGAGCAGCAGCAACAGGATGGCGGCCGCCAGCGCCTCGAGGCTGAGACCGTCTCCCAGCACGAGGACCATGATGGCGGCCGCGACCAGCAGCAGATGTCCGGCGACGGGTGAGAGCGCGTACCAGAATCGATCCGCGAGATCGATGGTCGAAGTGAACCCGCGCCGGCCCATGCGCAGCCATACGAAGGAAGCATAGCCGAGCCCGAAAGCGCCGATCGCGAGCAGGAGCGCGCCGAGCGACGTGGCGGCGAGCGGAGCCAACAGCACGATGCAGGTGATCAGCACGGTGGCAAAATGCACCACCGTCGGCGTGTAGAAGGATTGGATGCCGGCCTGATGCTTCTCGGTCATGTAACTGGCGCTGATCGACGCGGCCACGAACATCAGGCCGATCAGCGTCGCGGCGGCCGTGCCGATGAGCACGTAGAAATCGTGCCAGGCATCCAGCAGCTCGGTGACGTTGCTGTGCATCCCGCCCCTCCCCCCTCAGGCTCGCATCGCCGCCACGGCGTCGGCGAGCTTTTCGGGCTCGGTCGCCGGCAGCGAGCAGCGTTCGCCGACGCAGACGAATGCTGCGGCACCCGCATGCGCGGCGAGCTTGGCCCGTGCCGGATGGGAAGGCGCGAGCGCATCCGCCGAGAGCGCGCGCAGCACGACGCGGTCGAGGAACGGCAGCGCGAGGGCCGCGGCGAAGAGTCGATCAGCGTTCTCCCCCGTCACCACGATCTCGGCCGCGCGCAGCCGGAAATCGAGCGCGTTGAGCAAGGCAGCGTGGGCAACGAGATTGACGAAGGCTTTCGGCAAGATGCCGTCGAACAGCCGGTCGGCCGCGGCGCGCCAGCTCTCGTCGCCGGCCAGCACGGCAAGCCGGACGAGGTTCTGGGCGGCAAGCGCATTGTGGTTCGGCGTGGCTTCGTCATGGGTCGGGGCCGGGCGCACCACCAGTCCTTGGGCATCGTCCGCGGTGAGGAAATAGCCGGCCGGATCGCCGTAGTGGCGGTCGAATGCCCGCTGCCAGGCGAGCGCGCGGTCGAGATAGGCGCGATTCGCGGTGGCTTCGTAGAGCGCCAAGGCGGCCCGGATCATGGCGGCGAAATCCGATGCCAGCCCGGGAAAAATGAGTTTTTCCGCGCGCCAGGAATGACCGAGGCGGTCGCCGCGCGACATTTTCTCGGCGATGAACGCAAAGGCGCGTGCCGCCATTGCGATCCAGGAGGCCTCGTTAAGCAGAATTCCGGCATTCACCAGCGCGGCGATCATCAGCCCGTTCCAGTCCGCAAGAATCTTGTCGTCGAGCCCCGGCCGCACCCGCTTGTCGCGAACTGCCAGCAGCTTGGCGCGAAGCTCGGCGAGATGTACCTCCGCGCCGGGTTCTCTCGGCTGCAGATCCTCGAGCCGGTTGAGAATGTTGTGGCCTTCGAAATTGCCCTCGGCGGTCACGTCATAATGGCTGGCGAAGAATGCCGCGTCCTCGGGGCCGAGCGCCTGCTCGATTTCGGCGAGCGACCAGACATAGAACTTGCCCTCCTCGCCCTCCGAGTCGGCATCGAGCGAAGCGCAGAAAGCCCCATCCGCCGTGGTCATCTCGCGCGCCAGCCATTCGACGGTCTGCCGCGCGCGGTCGCGGAACAAGGATTTTTGCGAGCGCGCGAATGCGAGACCCAACAGCTCGAGCAGCTGCGCGTTGTCGTAGAGCATCTTTTCGAAATGCGGCACGAGCCAGCGCTCGTCGACCGAATAGCGGGAAAAGCCGCCGCCGAGATGATCGTAGATCCCGCCGTTGCAGATGCGCTCGAGGGTGAGCTCGACGAGGCCGAAGTAGCGGGTCTCGCCGCTGCGCCGACCGGCGCGCCACAGTAGCTCGAACATGGCTGCTTGCGGAAATTTGGGCGCGCCCTTGAGCCCGCCGTGAATCGGATCGACGATCGCGGCGATCCGATGCGCCAGCGTGTCGAGGTCGGAGCGCGCGATCACCACCTGGCCTTGCGGCCGCGCGCGTTCGGACAATCGCTCCATCAACGCCTGACGATTGTGCTCGATGCGCGAAGGCTCGTCGCGAAACAAGCGGGCGACCTCGCGCAGCACGTCGACGAAAGCCGGCCGGCCGTAGCGGGCGGTTTTGGGGAAATAGGTGCCGCCCCAAAACGGCTCGGCGGCGGGCGTGAGAAACATGGTCAGCGGCCAGCCGCCTTGCTCGCCCAGCATGTGCAGCGCCGACATGTAGATCTGATCGATGTCCGGGCGCTCTTCGCGGTCGACTTTGATATTGACGAAGAGCTCGTTCATGACGCGGGCCACCGCCTCGTCCTCGAAACTCTCGTGCGCCATGACGTGGCACCAGTGGCAGGCCGCGTAACCGACCGAGAGCAGGATCGGCTTGTTGCTGCGCTTCGCCTCCGCAAGCGCCTCCGGTCCCCAGGCCCACCAGTCGACGGGATTGAACTTGTGCTGCAGAAGGTATGGGCTGCTTTCCCGCGCGAGCCGGTTCTCATGATCTGTTTGGACAGCGGTCATCGGCGTCGCTCCCGAACTGCCTTACCAGCATAACGTCCCGCGGCGGGTCGCGGCGAATCGCGAAACGAAAACCCTGAACCGGTCGATCGGCATGTGAATGTGAATTCATTTCTTGATCCATGAGCCGCTTTGGATGAGCAGCAACGACACGATTTTCGCGCTTTCCTCGGGACCGCCGCCGGCCGCCGTGGCCGTGATCCGGATCTCGGGTCCCAACGCTCGATTCGGCCTCGAAACGTTGATTCACAGACTCCCGGAGCCGCGCCGGGCGTCGCTCGCCAAGCTCCGCGACCCCGCGACCGGCACGGTGCTCGACGAGGGCTTGGCGCTTTGGTTCCCGGGGCCGCGCAGCGAGACCGGTGAAGACATGGTCGAGCTGCAGCTGCATGGCGGCCGCGCGGTCATTGCGGCGACGCTCGCGGCGCTAGGGCGCATCAATGGCTTGCGTCCGGCCGGGCCCGGCGAATTCACCCGGCGCGCCTTGGAAAACGGCCGCATGGACCTGACCGCGGTCGAGGGCCTCGCCGACCTGATCTTTGCCGAGACCGAAGCGCAGCGCCGACAAGCGATGCGCCAGCTGCAAGGGGCGCTCGGCGAGCGCGTCGAGGACTGGCGCAAACGGCTGATCGACGGCATGGCCATGGTGGAGGCGCGCATCGATTTCTCCGACGAGGCCGACGTACCGGAAGATCTGCTCGGGCCCGCGCTCGCCACCGCCCGGTCCCTCCGCGAGGAAATCCTCGGCGCACTCGCCGACGATCATCGCGGCGAGCGGCTGCGCGATGGGCTCACCATCGCGATCGCCGGCCCGCCCAACGCCGGCAAATCGAGCCTGCTCAACCGCATTGCCCGCCGCGAAGCGGCGATCGTATCCCCCTATCCGGGCACGACGCGGGACGTGATCGAGGTGCATCTCGATCTCGATGGCTATCCGGCGACCGTGCTGGACACGGCAGGCATCCGCGATCCCGAGGATCCGGTGGAGCAGGAGGGGGTGCGGCGCGCGCTGGCGAGGGCGCACGCGGCGGATCTCGTGCTGTGGGTGATGGATGCCAGCCTCAAGGGCCAAGCCGCGCAGTCGTCGCCTGACGGAGACAGGGGCGGAGTCTGGATCGTCCGGAACAAGCTCGATCTGGTTCCCTCGGAATCGAAGGGCGGTGGCGCCGTTGATCGTTCAGGGCGGCGCGCATTTGCGATCTCCGCGCAAACGGGAGCGGGGATCGACACGCTCGTTGCCGCATTGGCCGAGCACGCCCAACAGGTATTCGTCCTGGGAGAGCCCAGCATCGTCACCCGGGCGCGGCATCGCGCGGCGCTGACCGAAACCGTCGATGCGCTGGAGCGCGCGATCGAGCAAGGATCGCGGGGCCAGGAGGATCTGGTCGCGGAGGAGCTGCGGCTGGCCGCGCGTCGGCTCGGACGAATCACCGGCAGGGTCGACGTCGAGGATATCCTCGACGTGATCTTCCGCGACTTCTGCATCGGGAAGTAGGTGTTTCACGTGAAACAGGAATCCCCGGTCGATTCGGCGCCGTGACGACGGGGGCGGAAGCACGGCCGTTGGGTGCCCCTCCCCCCGCGAAGCGGACGGGTAGGGGGCAGGGGTGGGGCTTTGAATTCGGATTTGCTCGAACTCCCACCCGGCTCGGGTGGCACCTCGCCAGCCTCCCCTCCCGGGAGGAAAAGACTGCGTGCTTTGACCGTGCGCGAACGCTTGGCTACATCTGCGCAGCGAGAGTATCGGCGATGGAAAAGAATTTCGACGTCATCGTGATCGGCGGCGGCCACGCCGGCTGCGAAGCCGCGGCCGCGGCAGCGCGCATGGGCGCCTTGACCGCGCTCGTGACCCACCGGTTCGCGACCATCGGCGCGATGTCGTGCAATCCGGCGATCGGCGGGCTCGGCAAAGGCCACCTGGTGCGCGAGATCGATGCGCTCGACGGCCTGATGGGCCGCGTGGCCGACCGCGGCGGGATCCAGTTCCGCGTGCTCAACCGGCGCAAGGGCCCGGCGGTGCGCGGGCCGCGCGCCCAGGCCGACCGCAAGCTTTATGCGGCGGCGATGCAGGAAGCGATCCGCGCCACCGAGCAACTCGAAGTGCTCGAGGGCGAGGCGGACGACCTCGTTCTCGCGGAGGGCCGCATCGCGGCAGTGCGGCTGACCGACGGCCGCGTGTTCAAGGCGGGCGCAATCGTATTGACCACCGGCACCTTCCTACGCGGGCTCATTCACATCGGCGAGCGCCAGACGCCCGCGGGCCGGGTAGGCGAGGCGCCGGCAATCGGCCTTGCGCGCACGCTCGAGCATCTCGGCTTCGTCCTCGGGCGGCTGAAGACCGGGACGCCGCCGCGGCTCGACGGGCGCACGATCGATTGGGCCGGGCTCGAAATGCAGCCCGGAGACGAGCCCCCCGAGCCGTTCTCGGTGCTGACCGAGCGCATCGAAAACCCGCAGATTTGCTGCGGAATCACGCGAACCAACGAGGCGACGCACGAGATCATCCGCGCCAACGTGCACCGATCGCCCATGTATTCGGGGCAGATCCAAAGCCGCGGCCCGCGCTACTGCCCCTCGATCGAGGACAAGATCGTCCGCTTCGGCGAGCGCGACGGACACCAGATTTTTCTCGAGCCGGAGGGTTTGGACGATCCGACGATCTATCCCAACGGAATCTCCACCTCGCTCCCGGAAGAAGTGCAGCGGCAATTGCTGGCGACAATTGCCGGGCTCGAGTGCGCGCAGATGCTGCGGCCCGGCTACGCCATCGAATACGACCATGTCGATCCGAGAGAACTTCAGCCCACGTTGGAGACGAAGCGTGTCGAGGGATTGTTCCTGGCCGGCCAGATCAACGGCACGACCGGCTACGAGGAGGCCGCGGGGCAGGGGTTGGTCGCGGGGCTCAATGCGGCCGCGCGCGCCGGCGCTAGCGGGCCGGCCCTGTTCGATCGCGCCGACGCGTATCTGGGCGTGATGATCGACGATCTCGTCACCCGCGGCGTCACCGAGCCGTATCGGATGTTCACGTCGCGCGCGGAATATCGTTTGACGCTGCGCGCCGACAATGCCGACCAGCGCCTGACCGACACGGGCGTTCGCATCGGTTGCGTGGGCGGAGCACGCGCCGCCAAGCATCGCGCCAAAATGGCGGCGCTGTCGCAGGCGCGCGCGATGGCACAAGCCCTCTCGCTCAAGCCCAGAGAGGCCGAGCGACACGGCATCCCGGTCAACAAGGACGGCCAAGCGCGGACCGCGTTCGAGCTCTTGTCCTATCCGCAGATCGGCTTCGCCGAGATCGCCCGTGTGTGGCCGCAGTTCGCTCGCCTCGAGCCGACGATCGCGCAGCAGCTGGAGATCGACGCGAAATACGCGGTCTATCTCGGGCGCCAGGCGGCCGATGTTGCCGCCTACCGGCGCGACGAAAGTTTGGAACTGCCGGAAGCGCTCGACTATCGCGACGTGCCCGGCCTTTCGCATGAGGCGCGGCAGAAGCTGCAATCGATTCGGCCCCGGACGATCGGTCAGGCGAGCCGAATCGACGGGATCACGCCCGCGGCTTTGACCTTGCTGGCCGCCCGCGTGCGACGCAAACAGCCGCGGCGCGCGGCCGCCGCACGTTGATGGCGAGGAGCAAAACCCCCGTCGCGGCAGGGGCATAGCCATTCGCTTGTCCGCCGGATCGTCCCGATGTCGGCAGGCCGGCCAGCACAGTTGATTCATCGATGTCGCCTCGTCGCGCGCGCGATCCAAGAACGCTTGATCTGTCCGAGGACCGCGCTCGCGCGCTCGCGATGAATCCTGTTTCACGTGAAACGGCGCAACGCCTCGATCGATTTGTCGCGCTGCTGCTGAAATGGCAGCGCGTCAGCAATTTGATTGCCGATTCCAGCGTGCGTCATCTGTGGACGCGGCACATAGCGGATTCGCTGCAGCTCATCGCGCTCGCGCCCAACGCCCGCGCCTGGGTCGATCTCGGTTCCGGCGCCGGGTTTCCCGGCCTGGTGCTCGCCTGCACGCTCGCGGACACCCCAGGTTCGGTCGTGCACCTCATCGAGAGCAACGCGAAGAAGGCCGCCTTCCTGCGCGAAGCCGCGCGAGTCACCCGGGCCCCGGCAATCGTTCATGACGGCCGCGCCGAAGATCTCATCCCGGCATGGCAGGATCGGGTCGACGTGGTGACCGCCCGGGCGCTGGCGCCGCTCGCCATCCTGGTCGAATTGGCCGCCCCGATGGTAAAAAGGGGTGCAAAAGCCTTGTTCCTGAAAGGTCAAGATGTAGAGGCGGAATTGACCCAGGCAACTAAATATTGGAACATCGAAGCCGCAATTCTGCCCAGCCGGACGGATCACAGCGGCCGCATCGTCGAGATCCGGGCATTGGGGCGGCGCAACGATGGATTGCATTGAGAGATTTGCCATGACGCAGAGCGCACCCCGGATCCTCGCCCTCGCCAATCAGAAAGGGGGGGTGGGCAAGACCACGACCGCGATCAATCTCGGAACGGCGCTGGCGGCGATCGGAGAGCGGGTTCTCATCATCGATCTCGATCCGCAGGGCAATGCGTCGACTGGGCTCGGCATCGACCGCAAGATCAGGCTGCGCTCGACCTACGACGTGCTGATCGGGTCGACGCCGCTGCGCGGCGCCATTCTCGAGACCGCGGTGCCGCAGCTGCACATCGCGCCCTCGACCATGGACCTCTCGGGCCTAGAGCTAGAAATTGCGCAGCAGCGTGACCGCGCGTTCCGGTTGCGCAACGCCATCGCGGCGCTGGGCAGCGAGCCCGGCGAGGAGTTCGGCTACGTGCTGGTGGATTGTCCGCCCTCGCTCAATCTGCTCACGGTCAATGCGATGGCGGCCGCCAACGCGATTCTGGTGCCGCTGCAATGCGAGTTCTTCGCGCTCGAAGGCCTGTCCCAGCTGCTCAAGACGGTCGAGCAGGTCAAGACGACGCTGAACCCGGGACTCACGATCCACGGCATCGTGCTGACCATGTACGACGCGCGCAACAACCTTTCCGGCCAGGTCGTCGCCGACGTGCGGCAGTTCATGGGCGAAAAAGTCTATCAAACCATCATCCCGCGAAACGTGCGGGTCTCGGAGGCGCCGTCCTACGGCAAGCCGGTCCTGCTCTACGATCTCAAGTGCGTGGGCAGCCAGGCCTACTTGCGGCTTGCCTCGGAGATCATCCAGCGGGAAAAGATTCTTCGCGCCGCGTGATTCGGAACGAAGACGAGGGTTTTCTTGTCATGGCCGGGCTTGTCCCGGCCATCCACGTGGGCCTCTTGCCAATGCGTGGATGCCCGGCACAAGGCCGGGCATGACGATTCGGGTGATCGACGGGAGACGGCCATGGCGGAAGAAGCGGCGAGATCGCGATTGGGGCGCGGCCTCGCAGCGCTGATCGGCGACGTCGGCGAGGAGACCGCGGCGGTCGAGCGCGCACGCGGGCAGCGGCGCGTGCCGGTGGAGTTCCTGCGGCCCAATCCGCGCAATCCGCGGCAATCCTATTCCGAAGTCGAGCTCGACGAGCTCGCGGCGTCGATCCGCGCGCGCGACATCATTCAGCCGATCGTGGTGCGCACGCTACGCGGCTCCGCCGACCATTACGAGATCATCGCCGGCGAGCGGCGCTGGCGCGCGGCACAGCGCGCCGGCATGCACGACGTGCCGATCGTTCTGTTCGAAGCCAGCGACCGCGAGGCGCTGGAGCTGGCGATCGTCGAGAACGTGCAGCGCACCGATCTCAATCCGCTGGAAGAGGCGATGGGATATCAGGCGCTCGAAGAATTCGGGCACAGCCAGGACGACATTGCGCGGTTGATCGGCAAGAGCCGCAGCCACGTCGCCAACACGCTGCGCCTGCTCAAGCTGCCGGAGGCGGTGAAGATCTATCTGCGGGAAGGCAAGCTTTCCGCGGGCCATGCCCGCGCGCTGCTGGGCCAGCCCGATCCGGAGAAAATGGCCCGGGTGATCGTCGAGCAGGGCCTCAACGTGCGCGCCGTCGAGGCGATCGCCCAGGAACGCGCCGGCGCCGCCGGCAAGACCGCAAAACGCCGGCCCAGAGCCGAGAAGGACGCGAATACCCTGGCACTCGAAAAACGCCTGTCCGACGCCCTCGGGCTCAACGTCAGCGTCGAACACCGCGGCAAGGGCGGCGAGCTGAAAATCCGTTATCGCAGCCTGGAGCAGCTCGACGAAGTGGTGCGCCGGCTGGAGCGCGGCTGAGCGGCGCCGCTCGGCACCGACCAACGACCCGTCATCCTGAGGCGCGAAGCGCCGAGCCTCGAAGGATACGAGAATGTGGTCTCCATCCTTCCAGGCTCGCTTCGCTCACTCCTCGGATGACGGAGGAAAATCAGTCCATCCTCCGCCGCGCCGCCTGCGCGATGCCGAGCAAGGCGCGGCTCACGAGCGGATCGGATAGCGCTGCCGCGGCGCCGGTCAGCTGCCGGGTCTGCAGTCCCGCTTCGGCAAGCTGCGCCATGGTCCGTTCGAGCCGCGCCGCGGTCCAGTTTTTGAGCGCCGCCTCGACCGCCGGCACGCGGCGGAACTGGGCTTTCGGCGTGATGCGATCGATCGCCTCCGTCATCGGCGTCCCGGATTCGACCGCGAGGCGCGCGCGGTGCAGCTGGCTCAATTGCATGAGCGCGGCCGTGACGATCCGGCCGGGCGCGATGCCGGAGGATCGCGCGCGGGCGAATTCCTTTTCCACCTCCGCCGATTTCCCCGCGAACGCCGCATCGACCACGCCGTCGAGGGCGAGGACGGATGCGTCGGCGACGACTGCCAGCACGTCATCGAGCTCGACCCGCGTCTTGCCGTGCGCGTAGAGCACGAGCTTGCGGATTTCGCTCAACGATTGGCGGCGATCGCCGCCGATGAGCGACACCAAGGCGGCGCGCGCGTCGGGCGCAATCGTCAATCCGGCGGCGCGGATCTCGTCGTCGACGAGGCGCGCAAGCTCGCGCTCGCCGTCGGCATAGCAGGGGATCACCGCGACGTTGCGGGCGCGCTCGCACAAGGTGCGCAAAGCCGCACCGCGCCGCAGGTCGGAGGCCTCGATCACGATCCGGCAATCGGCAATCGGCGTGGCGATCAGCATCTCGAGGGCTCGGGCGAAATCGCGCCCGCCGGCCTTCACCCAGATCGCGCGCTTGCCGCCGAACAACGGGATCGTGCCGGCCTCATCGATCAGCCGGGCCGGGTCCGCCGCAAGCTCGTCGCCTTCGAGCCGAACCAGGCGAAACGGGTCGCCCAGGTCTTCGACGGTGGCGCGCAAAATCGCCTGGACCCGCTCCGAGACGAGGCCGGCGTCGGGCCCGAATACCAGCGCGATCGGCTGCGCCGCACTCGGCTCGGCAAGGTAGGCTTCGATTGCGGCTCGATGCAGCGCGACCATGCGGCTCGGGTCAGGTCCCCGCGACGAGATAGGACGCGAGCCGCGAGCGAATCTGGTCGGCGAGGACCTTTGCGGCACGGTCCTCCGCGTCGCGCTGGGCGCGCGAACGGGCGAACCGCTGCTGCTGGCCGGGAATGTCGGAGCTCACCCGCGCAAACGCCGTGGCGTTGACCACGGGCCTGCCGGTCGCGAGCTCGGTCAAGGTGTATTTCACGTCGATGCCCGTGACCTCCGCTTCGGTCCGCCCGGTCTGCGGGTCGACGATGAGCGCGGAGCGCGAGGTGGTCATCTGGATGACCAGGCGATGCGTGGGGGCGATGCTGCCCGCGCCGCCGGTCAAGTCGAACAGCAGGGCGTTGCGCAGCTCGACGGCGATGCGGGCGTTGCCGGAGCCCCTGGGGGCATCGATCTGCTGCACGTCGACGGCGGCGAGTGCATTGCCGATCGTCGGGGCGCCGCTCAGCGGCGGCTGGCCGTACAGCGGCTGAAAGCACGCCGCCAAGAGCCCGGCGCTGCCGATGGCCAGGGCCGAGCGAACGAGGCGGCCGAGCGCCGCCCTATGGTCAGGCGACCACATTGACGATTCTCTGCGGTACAACGATGACTTTTTTAGGGGCCTTGCCGGCGAGCGCCTTCCGAACCCCCTCTAACTCGAGCACCGCGGCCGCGATGTCCGTTTCGCCGGCATCCCGGGCGACCGTGACGTCGGCGCGTTTCCTGCCGTTCACCTGCACCGGCAGCGTAACGGTGTCCTCGACCAGCAGCGCCTCGTCGAGCACCGGCCAGGGCGCCTCGGCAACGAGCGAGGTGTGGCCCAGCGCGGCCCAGCATTCCTCGGCAAGGTGCGGCATCATCGGGGCGAACATTTGCACCAGCATGTCACCGACTTCACGGAACGCAGCTTGTTCGGCGGCGCTAACGCCCCCCCGGCCGGCGGCGTCGCGAACCGCCATTTCCAGCAGATTTGCCTGCGAATAAATGAACGCGACCGCGGTATTGAACCGCAAGTCCTCGATCGCCCGGGTGACCTTGTCGAGGGTCTTGTGCGCATCCCGGCGGATCTCCAAGGCAGCCGGCCGATCCTCGTTCGGCCTTGGGTTCGGCCTTGGGCCAGCGGCCGTGATCTCGGCGATGTCGTTGACGAGCCGCCACAGGCGTTGCGCGAAGCGCCCGGCACCCTGCACCCCTTCCTCGGTCCAGATCACGTCGCGATCGGGGGGCGAATCCGACAGCATGAACCAGCGCGCCGTATCGGCCCCGAACGTGCCGATGATGTCGTCCGGGTCCACCGTGTTGCGCTTGGATTTCGACATCTTCTCGATCGGGCCGATCTCCACCGGCTCGCCGGTGGCGGCGAGCACAGCATACCGGCGGTCGCCCTCGGTCCTGATCTCGACTTCGGCGGGTTCCGCATGGGTTCCGTCGGCTTTGCGATAGGTCTCGTGGACGACCATGCCCTGGGTGAACAGGCCGGAGAACGGCTCGTCGAGCCCGATGTGGCCGGTTTTTCGCATCGCCCGGGTGAAGAAGCGGCTGTAGAGCAGGTGCAGGATCGCATGCTCGATCCCGCCGATATATTGGTCGACCGGCATCCAGGTATCGACCATCTCGCGGTTGGTGGGCGCGGTCTCGATCCAGGGATCGGTGAAGCGCGCGAAATACCACGACGAGTCGACGAAGGTGTCCATCGTGTCGGTTTCGCGGCGGGCGGGCCCGCCGCAGGACGGACAGCGGACATGCTTCCAGGTCGGATGGCGGTCGAGCGGATTGCCGGGCCGGTCGAAATCGACGTCCTCGGGAAGCTTCACCGGAAGATCGCGGTCCGGCACCGGCACGACACCGCATTTCTCGCAATGGATGACCGGGATCGGACAGCCCCAATAGCGCTGGCGCGAGATGCCCCAATCGCGCAGCCGATATTGCACTTGCCGCTCGGCGACGGGCCGGCCGTCTCTGCGCTCGCGCTCGAGCCGCCGCGCCACCTCTTCTTTCGCCTCGGCCACCCGCATGCCGTCGAGAAAACGCGAGTTGATCAGGAACCCATCGCCCTCGTAGGCGGTATCGGTGATCCGGAAGGTAGCCGGATCCTGGCCGTCCGGACAAACCACCGGGATGACCGGCAGCTCGTATTTGTTGACGAAATCCAGGTCGCGCTGGTCGTGGGCGGGGCAGCCGAAGATCGCGCCGGTGCCGTAGTCCATCAGGATGAAATTGGCGACATAGACCGGGAGCTTCCGGGCCGGCTCGAACGGATGGATTGCCCGGATGCCGGTGTCGAACCCGAGCTTTTCCGCGGTCTCGATCAGCTCCTGGGCGGTGCCGGTGCGCCTGCATTCGGCGATGAAGCTTTTGAGCGCCGGATTGCTTTTCGCTGCCGCTGCCGCGAGCGGATGCTCCGGCGAAATGGCCATGAAGGTCGCGCCGAACAAGGTGTCATGGCGCGTGGTGAAGATCTCCAGCTCCTGCTCGCGGTTCGGCGTCGTTTCCGGATCGAGCGCGAAGCGGATGCGCAATCCCTCGGAGCGGCCGATCCAATTCTGCTGCATCACCCGCACTTTTTCCGGCCAGCGCTCCAGCCGGTCGAGCGCGGCCAGGAGATCGTCCGAGAACGCCGTGATCTTGAAGAACCATTGCGTGAGCTCGCGCTGCTCGACCGGCGCGCCCGAGCGCCAGCCGCGGCCGTCGATGACCTGCTCGTTGGCCAGCACGGTCTGATCGACCGGGTCCCAATTGACCTTCGACTGCTTGCGCTCCACCAAACCCGCGCGCAGGAAGTCCAAAAACATCTTCTGCTGATGTTTGTAGTAGCCGGGATCGCAGGTCGCGAGCTCGCGCGTCCAGTCGAGCGACAGCCCCATCGATTTGAGCTGCCCGCGCATGGCGTCGATGTTGGCGTAGGTCCATCGCCGCGGATGCACCTTGTTGGCCATGGCGGCGTTCTCGGCCGGCATGCCGAACGCGTCCCAGCCCATCGGATGCAGGACGTTGAAGCCCCGCGCGCGCATGAAGCGGGCGACCACGTCGCCCATGGCGTAGTTGCGCACATGCCCCATGTGGATGCGGCCCGACGGATAGGGAAACATTTCCAGCACGTAGTATCGGGGACGCGGATCCTCGTTCGGGGTGCGGAAAATGCCCCGCTCTTCCCATAGCTTCTGCCAGCGCGGCTCGGCCTCGCGGGCGTTGTAACGCTCCGTGGTCATCGGCTCTGGTTAAATTCCGGCGTCGCGAGAAATCGCCCGGACTAGGCCACGAAAGCCTGGATGGGGTCAACCGGGCGAGCGCGGAAGCGCCAGCGCCGCAGGCTCTGTCAGGAGGCCAGCGCCACCGGATCCGGGCATTCCGCCACCACCAGGTTGCGGCCGCGGCGCTTGGCGGCATAGAGCGCGGCGTCCGCCGCTTCCACCAGCAGCTGCGAGTCCTGCTGTCGCTTCGGTTCGAGCGAGGCCACGCCGATACTGATGGTCACGAATCCGGCGGGCGCCTGCGCATGAACGATGCGCAGCTCCTCGACTTTGCGCCGCAGCCGTTCCGCAACTTCGATGGCGGCCCCCACGTCGGCATCCGGCAACAGCAGCGCAAATTCCTCGCCGCCGTAGCGCGCGCCGAAATACGATTCATTGGCCGCCACGACGCCGATGACCTCGCCGATCAGGCGCAGGCACTCGTCGCCTTCGACATGGCCGTGGCGGTCGTTGAACGGCTTGAAATGGTCGACATCGATCATCAGCAGGGCCAGCGGGCGCCCGATCTTGGCGGCGCGCCGCCACTCGGTGTTCAGCGCCGCGTCGAAGCTGCGCCGGTTGGGAAGCCCGGATAGGCCGTCGATGCTGGCGAGCTCTTCCAAATGCGCATTGGCGATGCGCAGCTCCTCTTCGCGCGCGGCGAGGCACCGGGCCATGTCGTCGAGCGCCGCGGCGAGCGGCGCGAATTCGGCGGCCCAAGCGTGATGCGCGAGCCGGGGCTCGAGCTTGCCGCGCCCGATCCGGGCCGCCGCACGCGCCAGCGACCGGATCGGGCGCACGATCAGTTGCTCGCCGCCGAACCAGACCGCGAACAGCACCAGCACGCATACGCAGCCCAATTGCACGTAGGCGAACCACATTTCCCGGTCGATCCGGCCGAGCACTTCGTGCTCGTCGAGGCCGACCGCGATTCGAGCGTTGGTTTGCGGAATCTGCAGAAACCCGTAAATCCGCCGCGTGCCGTCGAGACCCGCGGTGGTGGTCGTGCCGGTAGGACTTGCCAGCATGGCTTTGACCAGCGGCGCGGCAGCGAATTGGCGGCCCACCCAGGCCTCCGAGCCTGGATGCCTGGCCAGCACGACTCCGTTGCCGTCGATGAGCAGGACCGACATGCCTTTGCGGCCGGTGACGGCGTCGCCGAGCCGCCCGATCCATTCGAGATCGATGCCGGTGGCGATCACCCCGGCGATGGCCGCGTCCGGTCCGCGCACGGGGAGCGCGGCAACGATCGTCGGCGCCTGCTGCAATCGGCCGAACAAATAGTCGCTCAGAACGAAACCGTTGGTGCGCAGGGCTTGCTGGAAATACGCGCGGTCGGAGAGGTCGAGGCCGACCGTGTTGGGGAAATTCGAGCAGGCGACCCGTCCGTCGGGGCCGATGATCAGCAAGCTCTTCATCCACGGCACGTCGGCACCGACTTGGGCAATGAACCGATCGCAGCTCTGGGGAGAACCGGCCGCATAACCGCGCGCGATGACCTGCAGCACGGAGCGCGCGGCCAGCACGATTTCCTGTTGCGCTTCGATGCCGCGGTGAGCGAGGCTGATGGCCTCCTGAGAGGCGGCCGCGATGCCGTCGGTGCGCTCGGTGTGAAGGAGTCGGATGCGGTCGAGCAGCAACGGCGCGATCGCCAGAGTGACCAGCACGAGCACCCGGGCGCGGATGCTCAACGCCGGCTTGGCTCGTGCCGTGGCCCGACCCGAAGTTGGATCCTGATGGAACATGGATAGGTCCGCCCCCAGCGGGCCGAACTTGCATTCCACCCCGTTAAGATCTGGTCGGGCGAATTGCTAAAATTGCGCCGATCGGCCAACAAAATCTCGATCAAGAGGTGTTCAAGAATGAGCGATTCTGAAAATCCGCTGGCCCCAGGTCATTCGCACGATCCGGCCGTGGCGCTTGCCGCCGTACGTCGCGACATCGCGGCGGCTTGCCGAAAGGCTTCGCGCGATCCGTCCTCGGTGACGCTCGTGGCCATCACCAAGACGTTTGCGGCCGAGGCGATCGAGCCTGTCATCGCCGCGGGCCAAAGAATATTCGGAGAAAATCGCGTGCAGGAGGCCAACGCCAAATGGCCGCGGCTCAAAGCGCGCTATCCCGAGCTCGAGCTGCATCTGGTCGGGCCGCTGCAATCGAACAAGGCAAAGGAAGCGGTGGGGCTGTTCGATTGCATCCACACGGTCGACCGGCCCTCGCTGTGCGAGGCGCTCGCCAAGGAGATCGCCAGGCAGGGAAGGCGGCCGCGCCTCATGGTTCAGGTAAACACCGGGGCCGAGCCGCGGAAGGCCGGCGTCCTGCCCGAGGCGGCGGACGATTTTCTCCGACGCTGCCGCGGCGAGTACGGGCTCGCGATCGAGGGATTGATGTGCATCCCGCCGCTCGAGCAGCCGCCGGCGCCGCATTTCGCCTTGCTGGCAAAAATTGCCGCCCGCAACGGGCTTGCGCTCCTGTCCATGGGCATGAGCGCCGATTTTGCGCTGGCCATCGAGTTCGGCGCGACCCACGTCCGGGTCGGCACCGCGATTTTCGGCCCGCGCGACAAATGACTTCTCGGTGGGCGGGTCCCCTTGAAAAAGAATACCCAAGCGGTTAGGTTTCTGATAAGGTAAGAGGCCGCATGCCGACGGTGCTCCGCCTCGGACGCCTGCGGGTGGTGATCTATCCGAACGATCATCGTCCCGCGCACGTCCATGTCGTCGGCAACGGCTGCGAGGCCGTTTTCGATCTGCATTGCCCGAATGGGCCGTCCGAGCTGCGCGAGAACTACGGGTTCAACATCAGGGCCCTGACCCGTATCAAGGCCGACCTGGTGGCGAAACTGAGTGCCCTATGTGGTGCCTGGGAGAGCATTCATGGTGAGCCGTGACGAGTTCGAGAAGGCGAATGCGCGGGGCTCTCGGAGGCTCGCCAAGAGCCCGGCCGCCGTCGCCGCCCGATATGATCGCCGTGCCGATCGCGTCGTGGTGCAATTGAGCAATGACGTCGAGCTGTCGTTCTCGCCGCGCATCGCGCAGGGTCTGGAGAGCGCCAGGCCGGCGCAGCTGGCCAAGATCGAGGTTTCGCCTTCCGGGCTCGGATTGCATTGGCCGAAGCTCGACGCCGATCTCTACCTGCCGGCGCTTATCGAGGGCGCGCTGGGTTCCAAACGCTGGATGGCCGCCCGCCTGGGGTCTCGCGGGGGACGTGTTCGGAGCGAGGCTAAGGCAGCCGCGAGCCGGGAGAACGGGAAGCTCGGCGGCCGCCCTCGCAAGCGCGTTGTGGAGACGGCCTGACGGTTGCGTCGGGATTCTGCCAGCTTCACCCGATCACGATCCGGGTGCGGGGGCCCAGCCGGACGAGTAGCCGGCGAAAGCTCTCCGGCGCGAGCGCGACGCAGCCCGCGGTGGGGCGAAATCCGGGGCGCGCCAAGTGCAGAAACACCGCGCTGCCGCGGCCGGCAATGCGCGGACACGCGTTGTGATCAAGCTCGATGAGCAAGTCGTAGAGATGATCGTTGCGCCACAGCCGGTCGCCTGCCGCCTCGGCCAGCTGGATCGGCCGATTGTAGCGGCGGTCGCCCGGATTCTCGCACCAGGCATCGGACTGAGCGATGCGGCGGACCGGGAGGAGCGTGCGCGGGCGGCCGGCGCGGTCCCGGCGCCACCACAGGCGAACGAGCCGGAATGAGCCGCGCGGGGTCGCGCCATCGCCTTCGCGCTTGTTGGCGCGGATTCCCGAGGAGCCGAGCGCCACCGGCAACCGGAGATGGCCGGCCTGAAGCCACCCCTCGCTCGCGCGGCCGGCCCGGGGACGGACGCGAATTTGCCGCAATGTGCCGCGAGCCGGGATGGTTTTGCCTCCGGAAATCCGCCTGCGCCGCATGAATTTCTCCAAGCCGCCGGGAAGGTGTCGCGGTGCTTGCTCTTTTTCCCGTGATCGGTCTACTTCGAAACCATCGCTCGGCCGCGAGGGCGGCGATCAGTGCGCGGGGCGACATCATGGCCAATTCCCGCAGAATTCTCGTCGTGGACGACGATGCCGACATGCGCGAAGCGCTGGTCGAGCAATTGGGGCTGCACGAGGAGTTCGAAGCCGTTGCGGTCGATACCGGCACCAAGGCCGTGCAATCCGCCAAGGCGGGCGAGGTCGACCTCGTCATCATGGACGTCGGACTGCCCGACATCGACGGCCGCGAGGCCGTGCGCATGTTGCGCAAGAACGGCTTCAAAGCGCCGATCATCATGCTGACCGGACACGACACCGATTCCGATACGATCCTGGGCCTGGAATCCGGCGCCAACGATTACGTCACCAAACCGTTTCGCTTCGCCGTGCTGCTCGCGCGCATTCGCGCCCAGCTCCGGCAGCATGAAGCCAGCGAGGACGCGGTCTTCACCATCGGCCCCTACACGTTCCGGCCCAGCTCCAAGCTCTTGGTCAACCCCAAGGGCAACAAGGTGCGTTTGACCGAAAAGGAGACCGCGATCCTGCGCTACCTTTATCGCGCCGGGCGACGCGCGATCTCGCGCGAGATCCTGCTGCAGGAGGTGTGGGGCTACAATTCCGGCGTCACCACTCATACGCTCGAGACCCACATCTACCGGCTGCGCCAGAAGGTGGAGAGGGACGCCTCCAACCCCTCGATCCTGGTGACGGAAGCGGGCGGCTACAAGCTCCTGCCGTGATGGCCGCATGAGCATCGAGGACGATATCCGGTTCTTCGAGCAGGTTCCGACGCTGGCGCTCCTGGGCCGCGAGCCGTTGCGCATCCTGGCGATCGGGGCGGAGAGCCGCTACGTCCACGGCGGCGACATCCTGTTCCGCACCGGGGAGAGCGCGGACGCGGCTTACGTGGTGCAGGAGGGTTCGTTCCGGCTGGCCTCGGAGGCCCGGAGCGACGCCGGCGTGACCGTCGGGCCCGGGGTGCTGATCGGAGAGATGGCGCTGCTCACCGAGACCAAGCGGCCGGTGACCGCGACCGCATGCGAGCCGTCCACCGTGATGCGCATTCCGCGCTCGCTGTTTCTCAAAATGCTGGAAGGCTATCCGGACGCGGCCGGGCGCCTGCGCGACAGCCTGTTGGTGCGCACCGAGCAGGCGACCCGCGACATGCGCAAGGTGCGCGGCAAGCTCGGCGGCACCGAAGGCGGCAAGTGACGCCCGAAGGGCGTCCGGGACGCAAGCGCAGCGAGCGTACCCGGGATCCAAGGACACCATCCGACGACGCCCATATCATCATCACAACTCGATCGTGGCGACGACCGGAACGTGGTCCGAGGGCCGCCGCCAGGCCCGCGCCTGCCTGGCAACCGTCATGGCGGAGACGCGGTCGCCGAGCTCCGGCTTGACCCAGATGTGGTCGAGGCGGCGGCCCTTGTCGGCGGCGGCCCAATCGGGCGAGCGATAGCTCCACCAGGTATAAAGCTTGGTCGGTTCGGGAACGAAGTCGCGCATCACGTCGATCCAGCTTCCCACGGCCTGGATCGCGTTGAGCTTTTCGCACTCGATCGGCGTGTGGGACACGACGTCGAGCAGCCGCTTGTGACTCCACACGTCGTGCTCGAGCGGTGCCACATTGAGGTCGCCGACCAGGATGGCGCGCGGATGCGGCGCGGCGGCGAGCTGCGCGCAGACGCGCATCTCGTCGAGGAACGCCAGCTTATGGGCGAATTTGGCGTTGATCTCGGGATCGGGCTCGTCGCCGCCCGCCGGCACGTAAAAATTATGGATCGCGAGCGGATCGCGCAGGCCGGCGCGTTCGCCCAGAACCGCCGCGATGTGCCGGCAATCGCTCTTGCCGCAGAAGTCCTGGAGGCTCGTCTGCTCGAACGGCAGCCGGGAAAGCACGGCAACCCCATGATAGCCCTTTTGGCCGTTGAGGGCCGAATGCACGTAACCCAATCGCGCGAAGCGTTTCAGCGGAAATTTCTGGTCCGGACATTTGGTCTCCTGCAGGCACAGCACGTCCGGGCGAAATGCCTTCACGAACCTGGCCACCTGATCGATGCGCAGCCGCACCGAATTGATGTTCCAGGTCGCGATCGAGATTCGCATGGGAGAATCGGTGCCGATCCTTCGCGCCGCCGCCATTCGCGGCCGCGGCGGCGGTCGCGGCCTACTGCAATACCCGCTCGTAATTGATCGTGAACAGGCTGGGATCCGGCCGCTTGCTGGTGTCGAGATTGTAAAGCGCGACCGTGGTGTCATAGCCCTGCGGATCGGTGATCGTCCATTGCCGCAGCCGAAAGTCCTTCGCGCCGAACATCACCATCAGCCGGTGGCTTCCCCCGATGATGTGCCGCTCCTCGATGACCAGCGTCGCGAACAGATCGTCCGCATAGACCGCGACCAGGTTGGTATCCCGGAGCAGATCGATGCGGTCGGCGAGCAGGAACCGCAGCGGCGTCTGCGACAGCGGATAGAAGTCCTGGGTCGCGAGCCTGCGGTCGCGAACCACCAGCGATTGGCCGTCGGAGATCAGCTCGACCGGGCTCGGCGGATCGTATTCGAACCGGACGCGGCCGGGCTTCTGCAGGTAGAACTGGCCCTCGGTGCGGCCGCCGTCGGGACCGACCTGGACGAAATCGCCGACGAGGCTCTGCACGCCGGTCAGATAGGCGTTGACGCGATCGATGATGGAACGCTGCTTGGCATCGAACGGTACCCCGTTGGGACCGACCACTGCGGCTGCCGCGGGCTTGTCGCCGGTGATCGCCGGAGCCGCGGGCGTGGCCACGACCTGGGCGGTAACGACGGGGGCCGGCTTGGGTGGCGGCGCGGCGGCGAGGGCGTTCGCCGGACGGGCAGGGGGCGGCGCGGTCGGGCCGGCAAAAGGCTGCAGTGGGGCTTCCGCGCCCGGAATCGACGCCGGCGGCCGGGGCGCGCTTTCGGGCGCGGCCGCAAGCCCGGTCTTGGGCAGCGGTGCGGGGCGCGGCAGCGGCACATTGTCGGCGCTCGCCGCGCCCATGAGGCCGATCAGCGCCACGCCGATTCCCAGCGCGATGCTCGCTTTGCGCATACGAATTCTCCGCGCCAGGGCGTCCGCCCCGCGCCGATTGCGGTAGCGGCCGCGTGTGGCGATTTCGCGACTCGATGCGGCCCCGGCGCCCGTTTTTCAATAGCGGCCGTCGTTGCCCTCGCCAACCAGGATTTCGCGCTTCCCCGCGTGATTGGCCGCGCCGACCACGCCCTCTTCCTCCATCCGTTCCATGATCGAGGCGGCGCGATTGTAGCCGATTTGCAGCCGGCGCTGAATATAGCTCGTCGAGGCCTTGCGGTCGCGCAGCACGATTTGCACCGCTTGTTGATAAAGATCGTTGCTCTCGGACCCCATGGCGGTCGCATCGAACACGGCGCCGTCTTCCTCCTCGAGCTCATCCGCCGTCACCGCGTCGAGATAGTGCGGGGCGCCCTGGCTCTTGAGGTGACGAACGACCTTTTCGACTTCCTCGTCCGACACGAAGGGGCCGTGGACGCGGCTGATGCGGCCGCCGCCGGCCATGTAGAGCATGTCGCCCTGGCCGAGCAATTGCTCGGCGCCCTGCTCGCCCAGGATGGTGCGGCTGTCGATCTTCGAGGTCACCTGGAAGGAGATCCGGGTGGGAAAATTCGCCTTGATCGTGCCGGTGATGACGTCGACGGAAGGCCGCTGCGTGGCCAGGATCACGTGGATCCCGGCGGCGCGCGCCATCTGCGCCAGGCGCTGGATCGCGCCTTCGATGTCCTTGCCGGCGACCATCATCAGGTCGGCCATCTCGTCGACGATCACGACGACGTAGGGCAAGGGATCGAGCTCGAGGTTCTCCTTCTCGTAAATGGCGTCGCCGCTCTCGCGGTCGTACCCGGTGTGCACGGTGCGGGTCAGGGTCTCGCCGCGGGCGAGCGCCTCGGCGACGCGGGCGTTGTAGCCCTCGATATTGCGAACCCCGAGCTTCGAGATCTTCTTGTAGCGCTCCTCCATCTCGCGCACCGCCCATTTGAGCGCGACCACCGCCTTCTTGGGGTCGGTCACGACCGGGGTGAGCAGATGCGGGATGCCGTCATAGACCGAGAGCTCCAGCATTTTCGGATCGACCATGATCAGCTTGCATTCGTCCGGGCGCAGCCGGTAGACGAGGCTGAGGATCATGGTGTTGATGGCGACCGATTTGCCCGAGCCGGTGGTGCCGGCGATCAACAGGTGCGGCATGCGGGCGAGCTCGACGATCACCGCTTCGCCCCCGATGGTCTTGCCGAGGCAGAGCGGTAGCTTGGCGCCGCTGGTGGCGTAATCCTCGCTCGCGAGCAGCTCGCGCAGGTAAACCTTCTCGCGCCGCGGGTTGGGCAGCTCGATGCCGATGGCGTTGCGGCCCGGCACCACCGCGACGCGGGCGGAGAGCGCGCTCATCGAGCGCGCGATGTCGTCGGACAGCCCGATCACCCGCGAGGACTTGATCCCGGGCGCCGGCTCGAGCTCGTAGAGCGTGACCACCGGCCCCGGATGGGCGTTGATGATCTCGCCGCGCACGCCGAAATCCGCGAGCACGCTTTCGAGCGCGGTGGCGTTTTCCTGGATCGTTTCGGCGCTCAACGTGGTGCGCTCGCTGGATTTGGGCGCGGTGAGCACCGACAGCGATGGCAATTCGAAGCCGCTGCGCGACCGCCTCGTGCCGGTCCGCGGCGCCGGCCGCACGCGCTTGCGTGCCCGCGGCGCCGGTCCCTCCTCTTCGTCCTCCGCCTCCTCCCATGCCTCGTCATCCAGCTCGGCGACCGCCGGCTCGATCCTGATTTTCGGGGCTTGTGCCGCGGGCCGTCTGGCCGCCTTGAACAGGCGCCCCAGCCGCGCCCGCAGGCTGAGGATTCCATGGTGGAGCCAGCCGAGCGAGATCCAGTTGCGCTCTTCCTCTGCCGCCGGATCGCCCGCCATCTCCTCGGCCTCGCCTTCGAGTCGATCGCGCCATCCCAGGCCCATGCTGAAGGCGAGCGCGACCATCGCGGCCATGCCGGTTGCGCCGCCGATCGCGATGCGCAGCGCGCCGGAAAGCGGCGCGTGCGCCAGCGAGGCCGGGATCCGCAGCAAAGCGTCGCCGAGCACCCCGCCGAGCCCGGTCGGCAGCGGCCAGGCCCGCGTTGCCGGCAACGACGAGGCGAACGCCGTCGCCGCGACCGCGCCGAAGATCCACAGCACGAGCCGCAGCCGCTCGCGGTCGAGCGATCGATGGGTGAGCAAGCGCCAGCCCCAGACCGCGATCGGCAGCACGAGCGCGATCGAGGCAAGCCCGATGAGCTGCATCAGGAGGTCGGCCGCGATCGCGCCGGGAACGCCGAGCAGGTTGCGGACCGGGGCGGCCGTGGCATGGCTGAGCGAGGGGTCCTGCGCCGACCAGCTCGCCAGCGCCATCGCGGCGGCGGCGGCGAGCGCCAGCAAGCCGATGCCGCCGATCTCCCGAATCCGGCGATGGATCGCGCCGCGCACATCGTCGGGCAGGAAATCCTCGGCCGAGAAGCTCGTTCGGATCGCCGGCATGGATCGCGTCCCCCGTCCCCGCTCAGCCCAGCACCGCGACCAGGCGATGCAGCGCTTCCGCCACGGTCTCGCGGTCGGCCACCAGCGCGATGCGGATGTAGTCGGCGCCGGGATTGCGGCCGCCGGCCTCGCGGCCGATGTAGCGCCCCGGCAGCACGCGCAGACCGGCTTCCCGCCACAGTTTTAGCGCGACGGCCTCGCTGTCGCCGTAGGCCTTCACGTCGAGCCAGAGAAAGAATCCGCCCGCCGGCCGCCGGTAGCCGTACCGATTGCCGATGATCTGGTCGGCGAGATCGAACTTTTGCGCATAGAGCCGGCGGTTCGCCTCGACGTGGCTCTCGTCCGCATAGGCCGCGACCGCGACTTCCTGGGCCGGGACCGGGACCTGCGGGGCGGCCACGTTGCGAAGATCGGTGTAGCTCGCCAGGAAAGGGCCGTCGCCCGCCGCAAAGCCGACCCGCAGGCCGGGGAGATTCGAGCGCTTCGAGAGCGAATGGAACACCACCACGTTGGCAAAATCGCCGGGCGCGGCTTCGAGCATGCCGGGCGGGGGATGCCGGGTGTAGATCTCGCCGTAGCATTCGTCCGCGAACACCAGGAACCCGAATTTTTGGGCCAGGCCGGAGAGCGTGCGGAGATATTCGAGATCGGCGACCGAGCCCTGGGGGTTGGCCGGAGAGGCGAGGTAGAACGCGACGGTGCGGGCCAGCAGGGCCTCGCTCAGCGAGCCGAGATCCGGGAGAAAGCCGGTTTGCGCCGTCGCGGCGAGAAAGACCGGCTCGCAATCGGCCGCGAGCGCGCCCGCCGCATAGGCGGCATAGAACGGATTGGGGATCAGGATCGCCGGATGCTTGCGCGGCTCGACCCAGCGTTTGGCCGCGATGGCGGCCAGAAACAATCCCTCGCGGGTGCCGCTGAGCACCACGATTTCGCGCTCCGGATCGACCGGACGGGCGAGCCGGTAGCGCCGCGAAAGCCAGGCCGCGACGGCGCGGCGGAAGCGCTCGGTGCCCTTGCCGGCCGGATAGCGGCCGAACTCGGGGAGATGCGCCGCGAGCACCGGGCCGACGAAGGCCGGAATCGGGTGCTGCGGCTCCCCGACCGCCAGATTGATCGGGTGCTTGCCGGGCTTGACCTCGGCCAACAGCTCGGCGAGCCGCACGAACGGCGAACGGCCGTCCGCCGGCCGGCCCGGCGCCGCGCCAGCATCGGTTTCGGCTTTGACCACGGACATGCGCACGACACTATCCCCGCCGCATCCATGACCATAGGGGCGGCGAGTTAAGGCTCGATAAACCAAGAAGCCGGCCGCGAGAACTCGTAACTGAAAATAGAGAGCGCATCCTTTGGCGCGGAGTGTTGCCGTGAGGACACAGTATGCCCCGCGCATCAGTGCTATTTTTCAACCGCACGGCCCTGACCCGAAGAGGCGCAACGCTGCCATGAAGGGACTTTTGCTCGCCGCCATTGCTGGCGCGGCGCTCGTGGCCGGTGCGCCGGCCAATGCTGCCGATCTAGTCGCGCCGGGGCCGCTTTCGACCTGGACCGGGTGCTATATCGGCGCGAACGCCGGCGGCGTGTGGTCACAGACCGATATTACCTGGGTTCCGAATCCGGCCGGTTTCCCGGTTTCCGGACCGACTGTCGCAGCAGTAGGAAGCAACCGAATCAACACGTCGGGCTTCACCGGCGGCGGCGGCATCGGATGCAACTACCAGGCCAGCTTTTTTGTGATCGGTCTCGAGGGAGACGGGCAATACACCGGAATCAATGCGACATTGGTCAACTCGTTTCCGGGCTGCGCAACATGCGGCGTGGGCGGCACTCCTTTGGGGTCTATGACTGTGACCGAGACGGTACGAAGCAGATGGCTCGCGACGGTGCGCGGCCGGGCCGGCATTGCGGTCAGCACTTTGCTGCTCTACGTGACCGCAGGTGCGGCGGTCGCGGAAGCGAGCTTTGCCGACAACTTTATCGCTTCCGCCTCTGGCACCTTCAACGCAGCGTCAAGCTCCACTACCCGAGAGGGCTGGGTTGCGGGTGGCGGCGCTGAGTGGCTGTTTGTTCGCAGTTGGTCCGTTAAGGCAGAATATCTGCACGTCGACTTGAGCACCGTGAGTTTCACGAGTGCCAACTCCAATCCACTCGTTTTTCCGCGCGCGACGATCGTCCACAATCATGGACTGACGGAGAACATTGGACGGATCGGTGTGAACTACCTCTTCAACCGGCGCAACTGACGCTGTGATCGCCGGCCTATGGTTTCGGTTCCTCCCCGACGATCGCGCGGAACAGAGCCTCCCGTTCGGCCGGTTCAAGCTCATCCAAGCCTTTTGACATGAGCTTGCCGACCAGCTCGGTCAGTTGGGGGTCCCGTGCTTTCAAGACCTCGTCCGAAAGCCATCGCGGCAGGTTGTCATCGGGTTTTGGGCTCAATCCCAACTCCTTCAGGCGATCGGCAATCCGATCCCAGATCCGTTTCGATGCTGCCGTCATGGGTCGGCCCTCTTGGGATTATCCAATTACCAGCGGAAAAGTTCCAAGCAGGTCCAGGGTTATGAGCGCGCCAGTCGCCAGGGAAAGTCCGAATCTTTGGCGTTGAAATCCGGCGAACGCGCGGGCTTCCCCGACATTAGGTAGCAAGCTCACCTAGCGCCATATCGGCCAGGCGAGCCGAAACGGCTAAGCTTCGCCACGTGGCTGAACCCCACGTTGTTACCGGGCTAATCGCCAAGCGCGCCGAGCTAGCCGGCCAAATCGAACATGCGCAAACCGTGCACCGCCAACTCATTATCGACCTAGACAACTTGGACGCCACGCTCCGGCTTTTCGTTCCCGACATTGACCTAGAGGAAATCAAGCCCAGGCCGCTTCCGGCTCGCGATGCGGCCTTCCGGGGCGAGGTCGCCCGTGTCGTCCTGGGCCTATTGCGGACCGTCGGGAAGCCCCTCGATACCCAACAGATCGCCATGCACGTCATGGCAGAGCGGGGCTTGAACACGGCCGACAAACGCTTGTGCGGCTAATTGGGAAGCGTGTCGGGGCCTGCCTGCGGCACCATCGGTCAACGGGATTGCTGCGGTCGCTACGGGTGCCCGGTCAGTGCCTGGCTTGGGAAACAGCTCCCTGATCGTCGGATATTTATCGCAGTGCAGCTTGGTGTCTTCCCCACTATTCACGGGTCATTTTCCCCAGATTTAGGGGTTGATCCAGATTCTCTCACTAGTTCTTGACTGGCGGGACGGACTCGACCTAGCCTTCATCGTCGGATTCGCGGTCCACAGATAGACGAAGCCGACCCTTGCGGATCGGCTTCGCACTTGGAGGGTTGGCCGAGCGGCTGAAGGCACCCGCTTTAGGTGCGGGCAGAGAGAAACCGGGGGACCTTACCGGGCGACCCGTCAGTATCTCTCGGGGGTTCGAATCCCTCACCCTCCGCGCCACCAACCGGGGCGCTTCCTTTCGGGAGCGCCCCATTTCATTGCAGCCCATGCGGGCCAGCGAATCAACGCGAATCGATTCGCTTTTCGCCGCACAGAATACGACAATGGATTTCCATTGCAATCCCATTGTTCCGTATTATGGCCGACGACGGTGAATCCCCACAATTTTCGATTTCGCTGCCCGTAGAGGCTATCGAATTTATCGAAAATACGCTGGTCCCTTATGCTTTCTACGGCAAGAAGCGCGCGACGATCTGTCGAAATCTGATCCTCGAACGGCTTAGGCAGTTGAACCCGCCCGGTTCACCGAACGCTGCCAATATCCCTTCCACTGGCGGGACACAGGATGACGAAGCGCCGCCTCAGTCATAGCAAGATATGTTCGCCATTGCTTCGGCGGCGGCGATCTTCGCGCCAACCCATTTCGCTCGCATACGCGGCGAGGTCCGGGCCAGCGACATGGTGATGCGTCCCGGTCGCGCCGCGCCGCAGCCGAGAGAAAAACGACCCGGCCATGTTGGTCGAAGCGTCATTCTCCGAATAGGCTTCCGAATGAGTGATGCGCTTAGTTAGATAACGCGCGTGCAAAGTATCCCAATGCGCCGCTTCGTCCGCGTAGATAGTGCTTCCCGGCTTCACGGTTTCAGCAATCGTCGGCAGCGCCGCATCTTCTGATCGTAACACAAACGGGAGTGCGCATTACGACCACGACTCGGCGTTTGTGCGATTGATTGATCCAGAACTGACGGTCGCGGCGGTTTTCCTTGTGGTTGGCGGGATTCACATACTGGCAGCGCAAGGTGAAGGGGATTTTGAAGGCCGAGCTAAAGCGCCGGCACGTGGGCTACAAGGAATTGGCCGAAAAGTTCGGGGCGCTCGGGATCAAGGAAAGCGAACGGAACATCGCCAACAAAGATCGCTCGGGGTAGCTTTACGGCTGTGTTCTTTGTGCAGTGCCTAGCCGCGATCGACTGCCACTCTGTGCACTTGGAGGACGCCTAGGTCTTTTCGAATAGCTCGGTCTGTGGTCCCGGACCTCGGATGACCTCCAGTACCTTCGTGACCGTGATTTTCTGGTCTATCAGCGTTCCTTGCTCATCATAGACGAAGGCAAATTCAACCTCGCACCGCAATGCATCGCCGGAGTAAATTGGAACCTCTCGACGATGAAAGGCGTCCAACCATTTCTCATCCTTGATCGGCGCATAGATGGTGGACTTTCCATGGCTAAATTGCCACATCGTGTCCTTTAATAGGTCCGGCTTGCGGATGGTCAGTATAATTTCACCCTTGCTATAGGTTTCTTGGACGTGTTCAAGCGGAATTACCTCCGACGGTTCCCACGTCTTGCTTAGGTCGACTTCGTATTTGTCAAAATCGGTTTCAACGATTAGCCGATCATGCGGATTAAGGGTACGTTTCGCCTCCTGTATCTTGTCCATTGAAGCAAGCAGCCGCGCCTCTTGGATCGGCGCATAGTCCGGCAAATGCTTAATGTCGGTTTGATGAGCGAGGGTTCGCAATTCTTCTCGAAGAATATCGATGGCCTTACCAGATCCATCTTCGGAATCTAGCCATCGCAGCACCAAGTATTTGGCTTTGAGCAGTGCAGTGCCGACGGCCTTTTTCCATTCAAGGCTCTTTATTGCCTCATCATCGATCTTATTAAGAATATTTCTCAGATATACTTTTAATGATCCAGCCTCTATATCCTCCAGGACCATTACAGTCGATATTTTGCTATCGACAGAACCCGCGATTGCTTCGTCTAGTTGCTCAAAACCATCGATTAGTATGCTTGCCGCGTCGAATATCCGGCGAGGGTCGCCCTCACCTCTTTGAAAATCGATTACAAACGCAAGATCAGCGTCGTCCGGAGGCATGGGCGGGTACTCCGAGAGGCGGACTGTAAGCCGAGCCATAGACACTATTCCCCGGAGAATTGCACAACCTACGGGAAACTCAAGCCATTCCTTCCCTCCTGCCTGCGCCGGGAGCAACGGCGCCCAAGATGGAAGGTTCCCCGCCGAATCAGGCCCGAATTTAGGCCTAAAATTGGCTTGGTGAGTCTGCTACATAATGCCGGGCTTTCCCCTCCATCTCGCTCTTCAGGTCGCCGCCCGCAACGGATTGACGATCTTCAATCCCGCGAAATCCTCGTTGTCGGTGACGACGACGCAATCGTTCGCTTCGGCGATCGCGGCGATGATCATGTCGAGCGCATTCCGCGGTCGTCCCGTCCCGGTTCCCTCGGCCATCCGCTCCGCCCAGATCAGGGCGGCGGCCTCGTCGAAGGGAAGGATGCGGCCGGCGAACAGGGCTTGGGGCCCCTCCGGGCCGGCGAACCAGCTCTCCAATTCACGTCGCTTCTTTCCGGCCGGCTTTTCCAGCATGCCGCGCCGGATCTCGGCGAGCGTCAGGGACGAAATGAACACGTCATCATCCGCCCGTTCGGCCATCCAGGCGACGAGCGTCTGCGATGGGACAGGCTTGGTGACATTGCTGATGATATTCGTGTCGAGCAGGTAGCGGGTCACAGGTCCACCTTGCGGCCGCGGGTCGTCGAGCGGGTCACGTCGAGATCGGCGCCCACCAGCGGCGAGCGGAGCAAGGCGGCGAGGATCCCGCCTTTCTTTCGCGGTTCGCTCGAGATGGTCCGGCGCACTGTCGCGCGAATCCGCGTCGCCTCCGGACCTTCTTCGGCGAGCCGCCTGGCCAGCGAGCGGATCAGCTCGCGATCGGCATCGAGCCCGAGAACCTCGAACCGGGCGATGCCGCGGGCGTCGAGGCGCTTGCGGTAGTTCCGCAGCGCTCGCTTCTGCGAGGCGGTGCTCAATCGCGAACTCCAGGTTATACCCGGAAATATAGCCAGAACATCGCCGGACCACAAGGCGGGGCCTGCGCTGGTAGGCCCGGGACAACCGCGGATGACAATGCGCAAAAATATAGAGAGAGGCCCCGGGGTGAGCCGGGGCCTCTCGACGAAAGGGGCGGTGCCGGGATCCGCCCCTATCGCATTGGGTATGCCTACTGCACCACCTCGCCGTGGAGCGCGAGATCGAGCCCCTCGCGCTCGATCTCGACGGGGACGCGCAGCCCCATGACGAGGTCGAGCACCTTGAGGATGATGAAGGAGGCGACCGCGTCGTAGACGAAGACGATCAGGATGCCTTCGATCTGGTTGATCACCTGGACCGCGTTGCCTTCGATCAGGCCGGCGGTTCCGCCGTATTGCTCGATGGCGAACACGCCGGTCAAGAGCGCGCCTACCGCTCCGCCGACCGCATGCACGCCGAAGGCGTCGAGCGCGTCGTCGTAGCCGAGCAGGTGCTTGAGGCCGGTGCAGCCCCAGTAGCAGAACACGCCCGCCGCGACCCCGATCGCCAGCGAGCCGACCGGGCCGACGAAGCCCGAGGCCGGGGTGATGGCGACGAGGCCGGCAACCGCACCGGTGCAGATGCCGATGACGGTCGGCTTGCCGCGCAGCGCCCATTCCACGAACATCCAGGTGAGCGCCGCGGTGGCGGTGGCGACCTGCGTGACCGTCATGGCCATGCCGGCCTGCATGTTCGCCGCCGTTGCCGAGCCGGCGTTGAAGCCGAACCAGCCGACCCACAACAGCGAGGCGCCGATGAAGGTCAGCACCATGTTGTGCCCCGGGCCGGTATCCTTGCGCTTGCCGAGCACGAGGCAGGCCATCAGGCCGGCCGTGCCGGAATTGACGTGCACCACCGTGCCGCCGGCGAAGTCGAGCACGTGCACCCAGGCGTCGGAATTGGCGGAGTTGAGGAAGCCGTCCGGGCCCCACACCCAGTGCGCGATCGGCGCGTAGACCAGCGTCGCCCACAGGCCGATGAACCACAGCATCGCCGAGAATTTCATGCGCTCCGCGAAGGCGCCGGCGATCAGCGCCGGCGTGATGATCGCGAACGTCATCTGGAAGCACATGTAGACGGTTTCAGGGATGGTCGGCGCCAGCGGGTTGGGATTGCCGATGTTCTTGGATATGTCGCTGAGGATCCCCTGCAGGAACGCCCGGTCGAACCCGCCGAGGAACGGCGTTCCGGCGCGGAAGGAGGTGCTGTAGTTGACGATCGCCCACAGCACCGTGACCAGGCACGTGATGGCGAAGCTCGTCATCACCGTGTCGCCGACGTTCTTCTTGCGCACCATGCCGCCGTAGAACAGGCCCAGGCCCGGGACGGTCATCATCAGCACGAGCGCCATCGAGGTGAGCATCCATGCGGTGTCGCCGGAGTTCGGCGTGCATTTCTCCAGTACCGGAGGCTTGGCGGTGCCGTCGCAGGCCGGCGGCGCCGCCTCGGCCGCGGCAGCCGCCGCCGGGGCGGCGGGCGCGGGAGCCGGCGCTTGCGCCAATGCGGCGTTCACGAACACGAAGCTGATGAACGCGGCGAGGAGGAGTCCGCAGGCGAGAGCCAACAGCCCCGCACGAGACGATTTCTTGGACGTCATGGTCTAGCTCCTGTCCATAGGGTTGGGTGCGGGTTCACAGCGCCGCTTGGTCGGTTTCGCCGGTGCGGATGCGCACCGCATGGTCGAGGCCGAACACGAAGATCTTGCCATCGCCGATCTGGCCGGTTTTGGCCGCGGCGGTGATGGCTTCGGTGACTTTGTCGACCTGGTCGGCGGCAACCGCGACTTCGATCTTGAGCTTGGGCAGGAAGCTGATGGCGTATTCGGTGCCCCGATAGATTTCGGTGTGCCCCTTTTGCCGGCCATACCCTTTGACCTCGGTGACGGTCAGCCCGTGTACGCCGACGCCGGTCAGCGCGTCGCGGACCTCGTCGAGCTTGAATGGCTTGATGATGGCCATGACGAGTTTCATGGAAATCCCCCGCTTGGGCCCGTTCACGCAACCGCAGACCGGGCGACGATGGGCTTGGCCGCGGAGGGTGCTCCCACCCCGGCGTTTGCCCCGGGGAAGTATGGAATCAAGCCCCGTGCCAACTCGGCGGCGGCAGCCTTAACGGTTTGGAAAGAATGACGCTTTCGACCGCGGCATGGCGCGAATGGCGGTATGCCTTGCCGCACAAAGAAGCGCCAAGTTTGCACAAAAAATGATCAGCGCCTGCGATCCTGAGGCTTTATGCCAGGGTTCGTGCGGGGCAAACCCGATGCGTCTGGGGCATGGATGGCCGGGACAAGCCCGGCCACAGTCAATGGATTAAAGCGCGTCGGCGTCGGTCTCGCCGGTGCGGATGCGCACCGCATGCTCGAGATCGAGCACGAAGATCTTGCCGTCACCGATCTGGCCGGTCTTGGCGGTGGACGTGATCGCCTCGACCAGCTTGTCGGCTCGGTCGTCCGGAACCGCGATCTCGATCTTCACCTTGGGCAGAAAATTCACCGCATATTCCGCGCCACGGTAGATCTCGGTGTGGCCGCGCTGGCGGCCGTAGCCCTTGACCTCGGTCACGGTGAGGCCGGCGATGCCGAGATCGCCGATGGCGTCGCGGACGTCGTCGAGCTTGAACGGCTTGATGATGGCAATGACGAGCTTCATGGATCGAACCCTTGCGAGCGTGGGGCCGGGAGAGGCACGGCGGGCGCGGACCCGACGGCAAGCGTCGGAATCCGCCGTCCCGGATCATAGGAGAAATCGGAGCGCGACGGAAAGGCGGGAAAGGCCTTTGCGGTCTCAGTCCTCCGGCTTTCCGGGCTTGCGCTGGCGCACCAAGCCCTCCTGGGCGACCGAGGCCACCAGCGTGCCGTCGCGGGCGAAGATCAGCCCGCGCGAGAAGCCGCGGGCGCCCGCCAGATTGGGACTGTCCTGGGCGTAGAGCAGCCAATCGTCGGCGCGGAATTTTCGGTGGAACCACAGCGCATGGTCGAGGCTCGCCGCCATGAACTCGCGCTCGAACAGCGAGCGTCCGTGCGGCACGAGCGCGGTATCGAGCAGCGTCCAATCCGACGCATAGGCCAGCACGCACTGATGGATCGCCGGATCGTCGGGCAATGGGCCGGTGGTGCGGATCCACACGTGAAACCGGGCGTTCTCGAATTTCTCGCCCAGGTAGCGGGTGTATTCGATCGGCCGCATCTCGATCGGCCGCTCGAGCTCGTAATAGCGACGGATCGGCTCGGGCATGTTGGCGAGGATCCATTCTCGTGCCTGGTTCTCGCTCGGCAATTGCTCCGGCGGCGGCACTTCCGGCATCGGCGCCTGATGGGTGAGGCTCGGCTCATCGACGTGGAAGGAGACCGACATCGAGAAGATCGCCTTCCCGTGCTGGATCGCCACCACGCGCCGCGTGGTGAAGCTTTTGCCGTCGCGAATGCGGTCGACGTCGTAGATGATCGGCACCTTGGGATCGCCGGGCAGCAGAAAATACGCGTGCATCGAGTGCGGCGGCCGGCCCTCGACGGTGCGGCACGCGGCGACCAGCGCCTGGCCGATCACCTGGCCGCCGAACACGCGCTGCCAGCCGACCTGGGGGCTGCGGCCGCGAAACAAATTTACTTCGAGCCGCTCGAGATCGAGGAGGTCCAACAGCGCTGCGATGGCGGACATGGCAGGGGGTCAGGGGTCGGAGGTCGGAGGTCGGAGGTCGGAGGTCAGAGGTCAGAGGTCAGAGGTCAGAGGTCAGAGGTCAGAGGTCAGTAGCAGGGTTGCCTCGGCAAGTAATCTGCCTATTTCCAAGGTCGGGCTCTCCTGAATCCTGCTATAGAGGCGGCCCTTGCTGACCACGGGCTTGCTGACTCTGGTTACCGATCTCTGAATCCTGAATGGCGCAAACAGCAGAACGAACCGATGTGGTGATTGCCGGCGGCGGGTTCGCCGGGCTGGCGCTCGGCATCGCGTTGCGCCAGGGCCTCGGGCCCAAGTTCGCAATCGCCGTTGCCGATCCTTTCATCGGGCGGGACGGCTCGGGCGACCCTCGCGCCTCGGCGATCGCGGCGGGCGCCCGGCGGCTGTTCGAGACCATCGGGGTGTGGGGGGCGGTCGCGCAGGAGGCGCAGCCGATCCTCGACATGGCGGTGACCGACAGCCGGCTCACCGACAAGATGCGGCCGGTGTTCCTCAGCTTCGGCGGCGAGGTCGAGCCCGGCGAGCCGTTCGCCCACATGATCGAGAACCGCGATCTGGTCGCGGCGCTGAGCGCGAAGGCACGCGAGCTCGCAATCGGCTTGCAGTCCGCCGCGGTGACCGGCTTCGAATCGGGATCCGGCCAAATCGCGGTTCGCTTCTCCGACGGCGCGCGCACGGCGGCACGTCTGCTGGTCGCGGCCGACGGCGCGCGCTCGCGTCTGCGCGAGCTTGCGGGCATTGCGACCTACGGCTGGAACTATCCGCAATCGGCGATCGTCACCAACGTCGCGCATGAACGCGATCATAACGGGCGCGCGTGCGAACATTTTCTTCCCGCCGGGCCGTTCGCGATCCTGCCGCTCAAAGGGCGCCGCTCGTCGATCGTGTGGACCGAGGAGGCGGATGCCGCGGAAAGGATCGTCGCGCTGCCGGACGATCTCTTCCATGCCGAGCTGGAACGCCGGTTCGGGCTCGAGCTCGGCGAGATCGAAGTCGTCGGGGATCGCCGCGTCCATCCGTTAGGATATTCGGTGGCGCGCTCCTTCATCGGCGATCGGCTGGCGCTCATCGGCGATGCCGCGCACGTCATCCATCCGATCGCGGGCCAGGGCCTCAACATGGGGCTGCGCGATGTCGCGGCGCTCGCGGAGGCGATCGTCGATGCGGCGAGACTCGGGCTCGATCCCGGCTCAAGCGAGGTGCTGGAGCGCTATCAGCGCTGGCGGCGGTTCGACACGATGATGATGGGGATGGCGACCGACGGGCTCAATCGCCTGTTCTCCAACCGCTCCGACGCGCTCCGCCTTATTCGCGACGTCGGCCTCGGCCTGGTCGACCGGCTGCCTTCTCTCAAGCATTGGTTCATCCGCGAGGCCGCGGGCGTCACCGGCGAGGTGCCGAAACTGCTCCGCGGCGAGGCGCTGTAATCCCTCCCCTATAGATTTTTGTAAAGCCGCGCGGCAGACACGCTTTCCCTCTCCCCTTGCGGGAGAGGGTGGCGAGTTGCGAGCGTTTGCGAGCAACGAGCCGGGTGAGGGGTTGTTTGATCAAGGCAATGACCCCTCACCCGGTCCCTCGCTGCGCTCGGGACCACCCTCTCCCGCAAGGGGAGAGGGGAAACGAGCCAGCTTAAATGCCCAGAATCGCAGCATCGCCAAAAGTGAGAGGAAGCCTCACTCCAGGGCGCGGGCTTCCTCCGGCAGCATGATCGGAATGCCGTCCCGGATCGGGTAGGCGAGCTTGGCCGACCGGGAAATCAGCTCCTGCTTTTCCGCGTCATATTCGAGCGGGCCTTTGGTCAGCGGGCAGACCAGGATTTCCAGCAGTTTCGGGTCGACGGCATGACGGTCGCGCGGCGTATCGCTCATCCTGTTCCTCCATCTTTGCCCGACGCGGCACAGCATAAAATGCTGCAGGAATGCTGCGCAAAAAACTCACTGCAGCGACGTCTCGCCCTCGCCGCCGGCGTTGGCGAGCTCGATCTCGGTCACCGCAACCAGAATCTCGGCGCGGGTCTTCAGATCCGGCGCCTCCAGCAGCGCCTGCTTTTCCGCCGCCCCGTAGGGCGACATCATCGCCAGCGCATTGACGAGCGCCTCGTTGGGCGCGTTCTCGATGCCCTGCCAATCGGCCTTGAGACTGTTGGCCTTGAGGAACGCGGTGAGCGCCGCGAGCAGCGCCTTGCGGTCGACCGCCTCCTCGCCTTTGCGCGCCACGAAATCGTCGGCAAATTCCGCGTAGCTCACCCGGCATTGCCGGTACGTGGTCGCGACCGCAAGCTCCTCCTCGACGCGGAAGCGAGCGATCCCGGTGAGCTCGACGAGGTAACGGCCATCCCCGGTCTCGGCCAATTGCGTGATCCGGCCGACGCAGCCCACGCTGTAGAGATGCGGCCTCGCCTCGGGGCCGGGACGGGCGGCGTCGGGCTGAATCATGCCGATCAGGCGCTTGCCGGCGAGTGCGTCGTCCACCATGGCGAGATAGCGCGGCTCGAAGACGTTGAGCGGCATCTGGCCGCGCGGCAGCAGCAAGGCGCCCGCAAGCGGAAACACCGGAATGGTCTGCGGCAGGTCGCCGGGCCCGCGATAGACCGCGTTCATCGGCATGGTCGCTCTCCAGCGCCGCTCCTTGCGAGGCAGGCAGCTCGCATTCAGGCAAACAGGATCGAGGACAGCCGGCGCCGCCCTTCGATGGTCGCCTCGTCGGTCGGCCCCCAGGCCTCGAACAATTGCACCAGCTGCTTGCGCGCACCGTCGTCGTTCCATTTGCGATCGCGGCGCACGATCTCGATGAGATGATCCAGCGCCTCGCTGCGCCGGCCCTTGGCGTTGAGCGCCACCGCGAGATCGAACCGCGCCTGATGATCGAGCGGGTTGGCGGCGAGCCTTTGCTCGAGCTCGGCGATCGGCCCGAGCGAGGTCGCTTGCTGGGCAAGCTCGAGCGCGGCGCGGGCGGCGGCGACCGGGGCCTCGTTGCGCTTCGCCTCCGGCACCAGCGCGAGCGTCTGCTTGGCCTGCTCGATTGCGCCGGTCGCGACGTAGGCGCGGGCGAGCCCGGCGAGCGCGGCAACGTTGCCGGCATCCTGCGCCAAGATCTTGGCATAGAGATCGGCGGCGCCCGGGGTATCGCCCTCGGCAAGCGCGGCGTCCGCGGCCTTGAGCAGATCCTTGTCCTCGCCGCCGAGGCGATCCTTGACCAGGCGCTCCAGGAAGGCCGTGACCTGGCTGTCCGGAAGGGCGCCGAGAAAGCCGTCGACCGGCTGGCCGTTGACGAAGGCGATCACCGCCGGAATCGACTGGATGCCCATCTGGCCGGGAATCGCCGGATGCTCGTCGATGTTCATCTTGACGAGCTTGGCCTTGCCCTTGGCGGCGCGCACCGCCTTCTCCAGCACCGGGGTGAGCTGCTTGCAGGGGCCGCACCACGGCGCCCAGAAATCGACCAGCACCGGCTGCCGGCGCGATTCCTCGATGACGTCCTTGACGAAATTCTGGGTCGTCGTCTCCCGGACGACGTCGTCGGCGACCGCTGCCGTCGCTCCCAAATTCTGCAGCATGGTTGACCCTTCCTGGCGCCGGACCGGCGGTATCTCCCCGGTTACATGGTCCATGGGCGGCGGGAATGCAACGCTAGCAGGGCGCGGCGGCCTGCCCGGGCGGCTCGGCGCCGGAAACCGCGAGGATTTGCGGGGGATGCCCGGTCGCCTCCAGGAACTTCACGAGGCCGTCCCGGGAGACCGTCGTGGTCATGGTGTTGACCAGCGGATGAAAATTGAGATTTTGCTCGCGCATCATCGGCGCGTCGAGCACGACGGCGACCCGGCCCGCGGTGTCGTTGATCAGCGCAAACGGCGTCACCGCGCCGGGCTCGATGCCGATCAGCTCCCGCATCAGCGCCGCGGATCCGAACGAGAACCGGCCGGCGCCGAGGCGATGATGCACGCCCTTGAGGTCGATTGCGGCATCCTCGAGCGCCGAGACGAGAAACACCCGGCCGCGCTTGTCGCGCAGAAACAGGTTCTTGGTGTGGCCGCCGGGAATTTTTCCGCGCAGCCGGCGCGATTCTTCGACCGTGAACAGCGGCGGATGGCTCACCGTTGCGTGCGCGATGCCGAGCCGGTCGAGCAGGGCGAACAGGTCGTCGGGCGTGGCGGGCATCGATCCTCCCCGTCGTCCCGGGGCCCTCGCGAAGCGGGGGAACCCGGGATCCATGGACACGGCCCAAGCGGGATTGCAGCTCTAGGGCGGCTCGCAGCCCGCGCCCAGAGCGAGCCGCTCAATTCGCGTTGACGAAGCTATGGCAGGGCCGGTGTTTGGAAAAATTGCAATCGACATGCCGCGGGATGCTGGTGATGCCGTCGACCAGGAAAACCCCGCCGACCACGATCATAACCGCGACGGCGAGCAGCGCCGCATTGCCGGACCCGCGTTTTTCGTCGTCCTGCGCGGCCGCGGCGCGGAACGGGCGCGGGCGGCGGGCGCGCGGAAACGGCACCACATTGCCGAAGCTCGATCGGGAGGGAGTTGCCATCGCTTACCGGCCTGCGCGAGCGCGCCAATATAGCACGCATCCTCGACCATCGAGGCGCCCGCTGTCGAGGCCGCGCGTGACGGCAATGTCCGGGCGGGCGCCTCGGTTGCAATGGCTGCCCGGTCTCGGCGGGCGCTTCGGTTGCAATGCCGGGCCGCTTTTGGCATAGGAGGCGAGGCAGCGCAGTTCACCGAGCTTTCGCTGCGTACCCTCGTTTCGGATGCGGGTGTAGCTCAGGGGTAGAGCACAACCTTGCCAAGGTTGGGGTCGTGGGTTCGAATCCCATCGCCCGCTCCAAATTTGCCCTAGATGTCAGGGCGAATGGCCGGTGCAGTATTGTGCGCATTCGGCAACCATCGGCAGAACAACGCGAAGATACCCAGCCGATCCAGGAAAAATCCGGGAAGTTTGTTTCACTCGCGGTTCTGCCGATCTGCGCGTGGCGTACGAACGCCGGCAGCCGCATGACTGCCGGCGTTGATATCGTTTCGTTCTGTCGTCCCCGTCCTATGCCGCAACCTGCATCGTCTTGGGCGGCATGCCAATCTTGGTCGCAAGGACATCCGCCATCGCCCGACGCGTCTGATGCGAATTACGGACGGTCAACTTCGTTTCGCCCCTCTTGTTGACCGCCGGCACGATGATGCCGGCTCGCTGGAACGCCGGATTCTCCCAAGCGAAAAAATTGAACGTCGTTCCGTCGGGTTCCTTGTGCTTCTGCGACAAGGTTTCGAGCAGTGAAAGATCGAGCGCTTCATCGTAGAAACGCCGCGCCAGTCGGATGTACCCCTGGATTGCGATTGCCCAACCGACCAGCGATTGCTTTCGCACCCGTTGCCGTTCAGGCAGCGGCTGCCGCTTGAGCTCGGGCAGTACGCTGACCAGCTTCTCCCAAAAGCCAAGGAACCAGTCGACTGCCTTGCCGATGTCCTCGGCGGGGATGTCCGCCCAGGCCTCCTCGAACCCAGCCGAAAACGTGTTGAACGCCGCAAGCCGCGGATTCTTTTTCGACAGACTATTCGTCACCGTTTCGACATTCGCCTCGCCGAGGTGTGGAGACTTTCGCACTACTTCCCGTGCAATCTTTTGGCCCTCGTTCTTCTGCGCCAACCACTTCGAGCGCGAGGCGTCCGCTTTATCGTGCTCCATGTTCATCGCGTAGAAGATCGTGTTCTCGAACACCTCGGGCGCTCGCCAAATCCGCAGCGAGAATCTTCGATCAGGATCGAAATTCGAGCCCGCCGCTACGGACTCGACTGCGCGCGTAATTGCATGGTGACGATGCACGGAGTCCGGGAGATACGCGGTCCCGTTCCTCACAACCAGCGTCCCGTGCCCTTTGTTTTCGGCATCTGGCTCAAACCCGATGTCCGACTCCTCCGGCCGGAAGTTCCATGTGAGCTGACCGAAAATCGCCGTATCATCCTGGAGTTCACGCGCCCAGCGCTGAACCTTCTCCTCCTTCAGCACGTATTTCCCCGTAACAGTGTTCTTGCCTCGCTGGTGCTCAGGGTCGACCGCCAGCAGGCCATACTTGAACGCCTTCGCGATATCGCGGGCCGTGATGGTCGTATCCCAGCAGTCCTTTCCGCCGTCGCGGGTCGTTACCACGTTGCTAATCCGGGTTTCCATGATCCGATTCTCCTTTGTGTTAGAAGCGCTTAGCCATCAACGTACCGAGTTTAGTACGTGCTAAAACGGAGCCGCAAGAACCGTCGGTACGTATGATTTTTTCCACGTATCATGGTGAGCTCCGGCTTGTAAAGCATAAAAGTACGTAGATTTTTCCGTCGCCCTGGCTTGCACTGATTCCGCGGCCAAGGTAAGAAAGTGGTGCCGCGATTCGCGTCACCGCCTTTCACGTCTTGTGGCCCTGCGCCGGGTGGCCGTAGATCCCCACAACGACACGGACCCCTGGCTCGTGCCAAGGAATACTCTGGAGAGGTCTCCACCCTAGCCGCCCGGAGGAAATGACGTGTCCAAGAAAGAAATCTTGCCACCCGGTGCGAAGGCGCCGGTCTCCGCCGAGTATGAGCTGATCGGGCCGCGTGGCGGGGATACCGGCAAAGAGCGCACAGTCGTGCGCGGCAAGCCCCTACCTCCCACCCCTAAGCCCGGGATGGGTTATGTGGTTCACCGCCCTGCCCACAACAACGCCGGTAAGCGCAAATAACCCCAGCGACGATCCGCTGATCACCAAGGCGGGCACTGAAAGGTGCCCGCCTGTGTCGCGCCGACCAAGCCGGTTCATGTTCGAGAAGATCGGAGTCTGATGTGCAGGCTCCATCGCGGGTTGCGCTTAGGCTCCCCGCACTCACAGGATCGAGGCAGAGATGATGCTGATCGGGCTGAATCGCTCGCCGTTTACGCGCCGCGTCGCGATCACGCTCAAGATCTATGGCATGCCGTTCGAGCAAAAGGCGCTGTCCGGCTTCGAAAACCGGGCCGAGGTGCGGGCCTGGAATCCGCTCGGCCGCATCCCGGCGCTGGTGCTCGACAGTGGCGAGGCGCTGGTCGACAGTGGCGCCATCATCGACCATCTCGACGAGGCCTATGGTCGCGACCGCGCGCTCACCCCGGCTGCGGGCGCGGACCGGCGCGCCGTGCTGAAAGTCGCTGCGATCATGATGGGCGCGTGCGACAAAGGTCTTCACGCCGCCTACGAGCGCAACCGGCGCCCGCCGGAGAAGCTGCACCAGCCCTGGATCGACGACTGCATCGCGCAGGTGACGAACGCGCTTATTGCGGTCGACGCGATGGTAGACCCGGCCAAGCCTTATTTGCTGCTTGGGCGTCTCACCCAGGCGGACGTGACCGCAGTCGTCACCGAACGGTTCGCACGCGCGGGCCTCGGCGTCGACACCGACGCGCAGATGCCGCGCCTGCGCGCGCTGACCAGGAAGCTGGCGCAGGAGCCTGCCTTCCGCTCGACCGAGCCCTGACGCTGACGTCAGGAAAGGCCGCTGCCGGCGAAAAGCCGCAAGCAGCGAGTGCCTTTTTGGCTCCGTTCGGAAGTAGACCCACTCGCCACATTTCGGTAGACGCCGCATGCGCCTCACCACAGCGCCGGCCCGCGATAGCGGCGCAGCAGGGAATTGACCAAGACGCGCGGGTCGATCGGCTCGATGCGGATGCCCGCCGCGCGCAGTCGCGCGTCGAGCTCGCCTTGCGTCAGGTGCCCGGTCTTGACGCGCTCCTCCATGGCGAAGCGATCGAACACGAACGGCTTGCCGGCGCGCCGGCACACGCTCGACGCCAGGCAATGGACCGGGCCCGGGATGGCGCGGATGCGCGCCACTTCCTGCTGCAGGATATCCACGCTCGCGGGGAACAAATTGCGGTACTGCGGGCTGGTGAGCACGAGATAGGGCTCGAGCCGCGTCGAGAGCAGCAGCCGGGCGATCAGCACTGTCAGGATCGCAAGCCGCGCGCGGTCGGTGCTTACCCCGCCGGCGCCGAACAGCTGGCCGGCGGTGTCGAACGCCAGCCCCAGACCGAGCGCGCCGGCGACGGCGAGCTCGAACTGCGCATTGTCGTCGACACCGTCGCCGCACGATTGCAGCACAAAGGCCATGAGCGCCACGCCGACGTAGATTCGGGTAAATCGGCCGGAATCGCTGCGGGCTGCGCGCCACGTCCAGATCAGCCACAGGATCAGCGCAGGTGCGATCCACTGCAGGCGTCCCAACACGTGCAGCGATCGCATGATCGTGCAATGTCGCGGCGCGAGCAGCTGGTCGATGAACGAAGCTCCGAACAGGGCCACGCACAAAGCCAAGCCGATTGCCGCGGCGCCGATGCCGAACGACGCGGCGCGCAAGCCCAGGCGCCAATTGCCGGCGGCCAGCCAGATCAGCGCCGCGGCCGGCGTGGCGAGAAGCGAGTGCTTGTAAAATCCGGCGATCACCATCAGCAGCACCGCCGGCTCGACCGATCGTGCGCGCCGGTGGCGAGCCAACAGCCAGGCCAGCGCGGCGGTCATCAGCCCGAGCGCGGGCAGATGCGGGTCGTTCATGCCGACGTATCCGTCGAAGAAGCGCGCCATGGTCGCCAGCAACCACAGCCCGCCGACGGCGGCCGAGATCGCGCTCGCCCCGAGCATGCGGATGCAGACGGCCGCCGAGGCGCAGGTCAACGCCAGCCCCAGCAACGAGAGCGCGCGTCCGACATCGATGGCGTCGAAGCCGAGCTTGGAGAGAAGGCCGACCAAATAGAACGACAGCGGCGGATAATTGTTGGAGATCAGCTCGCCGGCGCCGGGATAGAGGGCGCGCGCTCCGAATGCGGCATCCGCCTGGTAGGCGTTCCAGGCCTCGTTGGGGTCGATCTCGAGCGGAAAGCCGGCGCGCCAGATCGGCCACGCAGCGTAGACGGCGGCGAGCACGGCAAGCAGCGCCAATGCTGCAAGGACGGACGGTGGCGCTGGGTCGCCCGGCGGCGGGTCCCCTCGGCGCAATTCCTGCGGACGCGCCGCACCGCCCGCGCGCCCTGCGATCCGGCCGATCTCGATCATCCGCGGACACCCCGGCAAATGGGCGGCAATGTCATCTCAGGGCCGAGGGGCGGGAATCTGCGCGGGATTGCCTGGGGCGAGCACGGCTCAGGCCGCAGAAGGCGGCTCGGTCGCGTGCAGCAGCTCGCTCGCCCGGAACAGCCATTGGAAGGGAATTTTCTGTTTGGCAAAAAACTCGGCGGCGCCTTCCTCGCGATCGACGATCGCGAGCACCAGCTCGATTTTCGCGCCGGCATCCTGGGCGGCTTTGATCGCCCGCATCGCCGATTCCCCGGTCGTGGTGACGTCCTCGAGGATGGCGACGCGCTTTCCCCTTAGGTCGTCTTGCTTCAGGCCGTCGACCAGTTTCTGGGTGCCGTGATCCTTCACGGCCTTGCGCACGAAAAATCCCGGCATCGGGCGGCCGGTCGTGTGGCTCAACATCGCGACCTGAGAAACCAGGGGCACGGCGCCGATCGCGATCCCGCCGACGTATTGCACATTCACGCCTTGGAGGTTGTCGAGCACGAGCTCCGCCAGCAAGCCCGACCCTTCAGGGTCCAGCATCGTCGGCTTCATGTCCAAGAAATAATCGCTGGTGCGCCCGGACGCGAGCACGAAGGATCCGCGAAGAAACGACAGGCGCTTGATGATCTCGAACAGACGTTTGCGCAGCGCAAGCGTGTCTCGCGGCGTTCGCGGCAATTGCATGGCTCCCTCGGGATCTGCGCAGTCGGGCAGCCTATTGCGCAGCGACCGGACAATGAATCAGGCCGGCCGGAGCGTCAAACGCCCGCACGAGCGATCGAGCCGTTCCCGCCCGCGTCCACAGCTTTTTGCCGGCCGCGGCCCGCGTGCGCCGCCCGCCGCGAAGCCGGAACGATGCTCGCGGCCTCCCGTTCTGTCATCGGCGCCGCCGGTGTGGGATGCTGCCCGCCGGGGTGAGCCCATGGACGAGCCGCAATCCGAGCCGACCCCCGTCCGCATCCCGCCGCTCGGGCTCGAAGGCCTGCTCGGGGTTCCGCGTGGCGCCGTGGGCCTCGTCATCTTCGCCGACGGCAGCGGGCGCCATTCCGTGCGCAACGACGAGGTCGCGGCGGGGCTGCGGGAGCGTGGGCTCGCCACTTTGCTGCTCGATCTGCTGCGTCCCGAGGAGGAACGCAGCGACCGGTTCGGCATCGATCGATTGGCGTCACGACTCGCGGCCGCCGCGGACTGGGCGCGGGGCGAGCCGCAGCTTCAGGCGCTGCCGATCGGCTATTTCGGCGCGAGCACCGGGGCGGCCGGCGCGCTCGTCGCGGCGGCGCGCGATCCAAACATCCGCGCCATCGTAGCGCCAGGCGGAAGGCCGGATCTTGCGAAGAACGCGCTGGCGAAGGTGAAAGCCGCCACCGTGCTGATCGTCGGCGGCGCGGACACCGTCGCGCTCGACTTGAACCGCGCCGCCTTCGAGCGGCTGCAATGCGTCAAGGAGCTCATCGTGGTGCCGGGAGCGGGACATTGGTTCGAGGAGCTGGGCGCGCTCGCGCAGGTGGTGCGCCATGCGCGGCGCTGGTTGCTGCGCTTCCTCGTCCCCCGCCGGCTGCCGCCGAGCGGCCACGTGATGTTCGCGGACCGTCGCGACGCGGGGCGGCAGCTTGCGGCCGCGCTTGCCGCGTTCAAGGACGAGCACCCTTTGGTGCTGGCGTTGCCGCGCGGGGGCGTGCCGGTCGCGTTCGAAGTGGCGCAAGCGCTCGGCGTACCGCTCGACGTGGCGCTGGTTCGCAAGATCGGCGCGCCGGGGCATGCGGAGCTCGGATTGGGGGCCGTCGTGGAGGGCAAGGATCCGCAGATGATCCTCAACGAGGAAGTGGTCCGGCTGGTCCGCCCGAAGCCCGGCTATCTGCAAGCGGAAAAAACGCGCCAGCTCCAGGAGCTCGAGCGCCGGCGCCGGCTCTACCGCGACGGCCGCCCCGCGCCCGCGGTCGAAGGGCGCACGATCATCGTGGTCGACGACGGCATCGCGACCGGCGGGAGCGCCAAGGCGGTGCTGCGGGCGCTTTCCGCCCGAGGGGCGGGAAAACTGGTCCTGGCGGTGCCGGTCGCGCCCGCCGACACGCTCGAGGCGCTCGCCTCGGAAGCCGACGAAATGGTGTGCCTTGCCGCGCCCGAGCCGTTCTTCGCCGTGGGCGAGCATTATGAGGACTTCGCCCAGACCACGGATGAGGAGGTGGTGCGCTTGCTCGCACGCGCGTCGACGCGGTGAGGTACCGGGAACCGGGGCATCCCGATACCGGCTTTCTACCCGATGCGCTCGCCATGCTAGATTGCGATCGGTAGGCGGGGGACCTCGCAAGGCCGACAACTGCGCCATGGAATCACCGGGAGCTGTCGTCGCAACCGGCTTTTACGCCAGCGTCCCGGTGTTCACGCGCTTCGAGGAAATCACCGACGCCGGGCTCTACCTGCCGGTGCCGCGCGATTGGGTGCTGGGCGTTGCCGACGTCGTGAGCTCGACCGCGGCGATCGCGGCGGGCGGCTATAAATCGGTGAACATGGCCGGTGCGTCGGTCATCGCCGCGCTCGGCAATGCGCTCGGCAGCCACGACTTCCCGTTCGTGTTCGGCGGCGACGGCGCGAGTTTTTCGGTGCCGCCGGACGGCGCGGCCGCCGCGCGCGCGGCGCTTGCCGCGAGCATCGTCTACGCCCGGGAGGAGCTCGGGCTGTCGCTGCGCACCGCGATGATCCCGGTCTCCGCGGTGCGCCAGGCGGGGCTCGACGTGCGCATCGCGCTTTTCGCGCCGTCGCCGAACGTGCGCTACGCCATGTTCTCCGGCGGGGGCCTCGCCTGGGCGGAAGGCGAGATGAAGCGCGGCGCCTTCGCGGTCGAGGCGGCGCCGGCCGGCACCCGTCCCGATCTCTCCGGCCTGTCCTGCCGGTTCGAGAAAATGCCGGCCTCGCGCGGCACGATCCTCTCGCTCCTGGTCGTGCCGGCGCGCCGCGAGGCGGGCCCTGAGTTCTGGCAACTGCTGCAATCGCTGCTCGCGCTCACGGCCGATGCAAGGGAAGCCGGACGGCCGGTTTCCACGGGCTCGCTGCGGGTCAAATGGCCGCCGACGGGCCTCGGGCTCGAGGCGCGGTCGCGACACAAGCCCGGGCGCCCGCTCCTGCTCGATCGCATCGACGTGGCAGTCCGCACCTTCTTGTCCTTTCTGGTCTTCCGCTTCCGCATCCACGTCGGGCGATTCTCTCCCGTCACCTATTACGGCGAGGTCGTCGAGAATTCGGATTTCCGCAAATACGACGACGCCTTGCGCATGACGCTCGATTGCACGGAGCGTCTGGCCGAACAAATCGGCGCGGTGCTCGCGGACGCCGCGCGGCGAGGGATCGCGCGCTATGGTCTCCACCGCCAGACGGACGCGCTCCTGACCTGCATCACGCCGACGATGTACGGCAACCATTTTCATTTCATCGACGGCGCGGCGGGCGGCTATGCCACGGCGGCACTCAGCCTCAAGGCCTGACGCCGCCGGGCAACGCCCCATATCCGCAGTCCGCGGGCACGTCGCCCGCCGCGCCGCGGTCCGGCGTTGCACGTCGCCTCAGAGCATCTTCAGGAACTCGATCAAATCGCGTTTTTCGCCATCGGAGAGCCCGGGCTCTTCGGCGAAGAAGCTCGTGCCGAAATAATGCCCCTTGTTGACGACGAAGTCGGGACACTTGCTAAGCGCGAGCAAATCCTTGACCAGCGGCTCGAGCGCCGATTTGGCTTGCTCCTGGCTCGCGTCCCGCGGCAGGCTTCTGAACGCGAGCGCGGCCCGGATGAGCAGCTTGCCGACATCGACGTAATGCCCCAGGCGCTGGCCGAAGTTGCCGGTCTCGGGCAGCAGCTGAAGATTGGCCACCAGATTGACCGGAGTGTCCTTCGGGAACGGGCCGATCTTGACGTCGCCCTCCGGGGTGAAGACCCACGGCAACAGCCAGCTGAGCCAGCTGCGCCAGGAACGGACCTCATCGGGCAGATAGCCCACCGGCACCGACAGATAGGTCTGCTCGCTGATGCGATCGATCTTGCCGACGCCGGGCTGGCCGGCCATCCCCTTCTTGACGAACAGGTCGTCGATCTCGCGCTTCTCGGGCCACAGCAGCTGCTCGATCGAGGCCTCGAACACCTTCATGCGCGGCTCGACCTTGGGATCGGCGTCGAAGGGTCCGAGCGCGTTGTTCTGCAGGAACGGCGCGGTCGACCACAGCGAAATCAGCGACGGCGGCCGGATATAGCCGCGCCCTCCATCCGGCATCGGATACGGGCGCTTGTCCGCGGTGAACGGATCGAACACCTCGATCGAGCCGACCGAGGGGAGGTCCTTGTAGGATTTCGAAGAGAAATTGTCCCAAATATTTCCGGCAAGGGCATTGGTCGCCAGCGGGCTGCAGGCGTTGGTCTGCACCAGCGTCAGGGGAACGCGCAGCTCGGTCGAAAGAAAATTGTGCTCGAGAAATTTGTCGTCGAGAACCATCCGCCGCATTTCGCGCTTGAAATCGTCGGTCTTGGTCCATGCCCAATATTTGTTCCAGCATTCGAGATAGCCCGGACCGGCGCAGCCGACGCCGTCGTCGAGCCCCGGCGCCGGGGTCGGGATTTTGCTCGAATGGCAGCGCGCACAGCGCTCGGCAAACACCAGCTTGCCGCGCTCGATCACCGCCGGGTCGCTGCTGAGATGGCGCTCGCCGCCGGGCGCTTGCTTCAGAGGGTCGGGGACGCCGGCCTTGAGCAGGAACAGCGCCATGTAGGGCGTCTGGGCTTCGGTGGCCTTCCAGTACTCGGAGTTCTTCTCCGCCACCGAGATTTCGATCGGGCTGATCTCTTTGCCGCCGAAGAACGGGTTGAAATGCAGCAGCCACTCCTCGCTGAACAGGCCGATGTTGAGATAGACGCGGTTGAGCGCCGCGAGCCCGCCGGCGGAATCGGACGCGTCCTTGAGAACATGGGGCGTCCATACCGTGTCGGGGGACTTGAAAAACGTCTTGAGCGAATCGTCTTTCAATATGCCCTTCTCGACGTACTCGTTGAATTGCTTGTTGTTGAGGCCGCCGCCGGCCAGCGTCTCCTTGCCCCAGCGATGGGCGAGATCGAGCCGATCCCAGAGGTCGTAGACCGCATTCATCGTGCGCGGGTTGTTGATGTAGTCGGTCGACACCAGCGAAGTGTCCAGCGTGCCCGGCCGGAAAGTCCGGACCAGCTGGTAGATGAAGTTGTCCTTGTAGTGCGGGACATCCCAGACGAAGATGCGATCGAACCAGGAATACTGGGCGCCGACCGTCGAATTCAGGTTCTTCCATTCGGGTTTTTCCGGATTTTCAGGCGGATGGATCGGGCTCGGGCCGACATGGCAGAGCCCGCAGGCCATGCCCACGCGGTAGGGCCGGATCAGTTTCTTGGACAGATAATAATTGCGATCCGTGTAATACCGCAGCGGATCCCACGCCTCGGCAGCGGCCTCGTCGAAGTCCGGATTGGTGAACAACCGCAAGCCGACGATTCCGGTCGGCTCACCGTAATAGGATCCGACCGCAAGCTTTTTTCCCCAACCGGGCAAGTACTTGCCGCGGGCGCCGATCGCCACGCCCGGGTATTTCTCCTCGTTCGCGAACGGATCTTTCTGACAACTCGGTCCGGGGCGGTCGAGCCACAGCCCGAACCGTTCCGGATCCGGCCCCGTCGCTTTTTCGAAACAAGGCTCGTTGACGAGCCCCAGATAGTGCCAGCGATTGTCCCGGCTGAAGCTCAGGCTCGGATGCGACGATAGCGTCTTCAGCAGGTCGAAGGCGCCGAACGTGGACCTGACCGCCTCGTCCCAAAAGCGGTCGTTGCCGCCGGTCCATACCAGCCACATGTTGCGGCCGATCACCTCCTCGCGGGACAGCGGGCCGGTGCCGACGTCCATGGCGTGGAAATAATCTTCGTCGGCGGGAGCGAAGGAAGCCGCGGAGCGGGCGGCATGGCGCGCCTCGTCCTGCACCTCGCCCGGGCGCGGGCCGCCGCAGGCAAGCAACAGCAGGGAGCTGCAGATCAGCACGGCGCGCGCCGCGTAAGACCCTGGCAATCGCATCACGATCCCCGCAAATTTATGTTTTTCTTAATGCAACTGAAGTTTGCAGGGTGTCGCCGGCAATGTCAATGGAAATGACCGACGGGCGACGCGTGCCATCGCAGCCTCAGGCAACAGGGCGCGCCGCTGCCGCTCACCGCAATCTGCCTCCGGTCGACGCGGAATCCTGCCGTTGCCTCAACTGCAATCAGTAGCGACATCGGGGCGCAACTATAATAAAATCGCGGCGGAGGAGGACCCGCCCATGACCAATCCGGACACAGCCAGCACCGAGGCATCTTTCGGCTCCGAGACGGAGACGGTCGACTACATCGTGGTCGGATCGGGAGCGGGCGGCGGGCCGCTGGCGGCAAACTTGGCGCTTGCCGGCTACACGGTGGCGCTGCTCGAGGCCGGCGGGGACGAGTCGCCGCCGGAATATCAGGTCCCGGCGTTCTATACGCGTTCGGTGGAACATCCGGACCTCAGCTGGCAATATTTCGTTCGGCACTATTCCGACCATGCACGGCAGCGCCTGGACAGCAAATACTGCCCGGACAAGGACGGCATCTTCTATCCGCGCTCCGGGACGCTGGGCGGCTGCACCGCCCACCACGCGATGATCACCGTATACACCCACGCCTGCGATTGGGACCGCATCGCCGAGTGGCTGGATGACGACAGCTGGTCGGCGGAGAAGATGGAGCAATATTTTCGCCGCCTGGAGAACTGCCGATACATCTCGCCGCGCGTCTGGCGCCGCACCCGGCACGGCTTTCGCGGCTGGCTGCCGACCGATATCGCCAATCCGCTGCTCGCGCTGAAGGATTGGAAGATCGTGCGCATTGCGCTCGCGGCGCTGTGCGGCGCTGTGCAAGGCCGGATCTGGGAGTCCTTCGTGAACCTGTTGTGCGCCTATTGGCGTGCACCGTCGGGACCGATCGCCTTCTTCAAGGGCTATTTCGATCCCAACGACCGGCCGCATTCGGCCGGCAGCGAGGAAGGGCTGTTCTTGGTGCCGGTCTCGGTCGACCGCGGACGGCGCGCCGGGGCCCGCGAGCGGATTTTGGACGCAGCCGCGAGGTGTCCCGATCAGCTCCGGATTCTCACCCATGCGCTGGCGACGCGCGTCCTGTTTCAAGGCAACCGCGCCGTCGGCGTCGAATATCTGTCGGGCAAGCACCTGTATGCGGCCGATCCCAACTTCAGCCCCGCCGCTGCCGGGCGCGGCGAGCGGCGCACCGTTCGGGCGCGCCGGGAAGTAATTCTGGCCGCGGGCTCCTTCAACAGCCCGCAGCTGCTCAAGCTGTCCGGCATCGGCCCGCGCGCGGAACTGGAGAAGCACGGCATCGAGGTGGTGGCGGACCTGCCCGGCGTCGGCGAGAATTTGCAGGACCGCTACGAAATCGCGGTGGTCACCAAGCTCAAGAGCGATTTCGCCATCACCCGCGGCGCGACCTTCCATGCTCCCGGTCCGGGCGAACCGCCGGACCGGCTCTATGCGCAATGGCTTGAGGGCAAGGGGCCCTATACGACGAACGGCGGCATCCTCGCCCAGGTCAAGCAGTCGTCCGGCGCGCTCGGCGGTACCGACCTGATCGCCTTCGCGGTGCCGGGGCTGTTCCGCGGCTATTTCCCGGGCTTCTCCACCAGGATCGCCCAGGAGCGGAACTATTATTCCTGGGTCATCCTGAAGGCGCACGTGCGCAACACGACCGGATATGTCCGGTTGCGATCCGGCGATGCAACCGAGCGGCCGGAGATCAATTTCCGGTATTTCGACGAAGGCAACGGCAACTGGCGGCGCGACCTCGACGCGGTGGCGCAAGCGGTTCAGTACTTCCGTGCGCTCTCCGCGCGCACGTGCAGCATCAACGTCGAGGAGCACCTACCGGGGCCGAACGTGCGCACCGAGAGCGACATCAAGGACTACGTGATGAGGGAATGCTGGGGCCACCACGCCTCGTGCAGCAACAAGATGGGGCCTGCAACGGATCGGGGGGCGGTGGTCGACGGCGAGTTCCGCGTCCACGGCGTGAAGGGCCTGCGGGTGGTCGACGCTTCCGTGTTCCCGTTCATCCCGGGCTTCTTCATCGTCACGGCCGTCTACATGATCAGCGAGAAGGCCAGCGATCTCATCATCGCCGACGCCAAGCGATCCTGACATCGTCGGGCGGGTCCATCCGAACGCAAGCATCGCGGCGGGCCGCGTCAGCCGGCGGCCTTGCGCCACAGCAGCACGCCCATCGCCACGGTCCACAACGACAGCACGATCGCGCAAGCGGGAAACAGGATATTGGTCAACAGCACGGTGAGGCCGCTGAAATATTGGAAATAGCCGACCACAAATGAAGCGGCGCCGGCCGCGACCGCAATCCAGCCGAGCCATTTGGGATAGGCGTTGCTGAAGGCGACGGCCAGTCCGTAGCAAATGTACGACAGGCCGAACATTTCCAGGATCCACAGCCCGTAGATTCCGAACCCGACGTACTGATTCGATTGCGCGACGCGGTAGGCGATGATGCGCTCCGCCTCCGGCGCCCCGGCCCAGGCCTTGGCGAGGTTCTGCGAGGCGATGCCGTCGATGGCGAACAGAACCAGCGCAGCTGCCGCGCCCACGATCACCCCCGCCATGCCGATGCGCGCCCAGACCCGGCCATAGCCATCGCGAAACGTGTCGGCCAGCGCCACCAGGCCGCCCAGGCGAATCATGTCGGCGACCACGATTCCGAGATGGATGTTGCCCCAGGCATGATGGGTCGAGATCAGCTCGAGTTGCGCGATCGAGTCGCCGATGTCCGGCGGGTTGGGGTGAGCGAGGTTGACCGCCACGGCCAGAACGCTGCCGAAGACCAGCAACACCGCGCCGATCCTGTAGGTGGGGTTCATATCCATCATCGTCCCTCCATCGGCCGCAGCACGCGATGCGGGACCGGCATTGCCGGCTCAGGCGCCCGAGTTCTTGACGAACCAGGGAATGATCTTGGAGCGGACCCTTACGTACGCGCGATACGGCTCGCCGTAGAGATCGGACAGGTTCCCTTCCAGGAAGAAGATCCCGAACATGATGTAGATGGTCAGGCCGAGCGCGAAGATCAGATGACCGACCGTCATCGTCGGCGTCACCCAGAACGCGGTGCAGAACCCGAAGAAGTCCGGGTGACGCGCATAGTACCACAGGCCGCGCTGGGTGATCGGCCATCCCACCCGGTAGAACTCCGGGGACGGCTTTTGGTGGTCCTCGTGGGTGTACGGCTTATCCTCGATGTAATCGAGCACCTGCGTCACGCCGAAGATCTTCCAATGCCCGACCTGGAACGTGGCGATCAGCACGGTGATCCAGCCGCCCAACGAGATCAATTGCAGAATGACCCGAAGCACCGGGTTGTCGACGTTCCAGATCGCGTAGGGGATCGGTCGCCATTGCCAGATCAGCAGCGACAACGCGCAGATCGCGAAGATGATGTAGGTGCTGCGCTCGAGATGCTTCGGGACGAACCGCGTCACCCATGCCTTAAACCAGGGCCGCGGCATGATGCTGTGCTGCAGCCCGAGAATGCACACGAGCGCGACGTCGATGATGGCGGCCTTCCAGAACGGCTCCTGGGTTCCCATGTCGATCGACTTGAACGGGATGACCTGCGCCCATTTCGACTGCAACAGCGGCTCGAAGAAATTTCCGACGAATCCGACGATGTAGAGCAGGATGCACCACACGCCGATGTAGACGAACGCGCCGTAGAAGAACGCAAAAATCTTGCGCCAGTTCTCGCGGCCGCCGTCATCGCTGTCCGGTCCGATCGTACTCATTGTGTTGCTCCCCGGTTCGGTTTGGTCCTCGCGTTCAGAACGTCTTGACGTATTCGATCAGCGCCTTTTTCTGCTCGTCCGGCAAGTCGCTGCCGAAGTAATGCCCGTGATCCAGGATCAGGTCGACGTTCCTGAACAGCCGCAGCGGCGCCTTCGAGAAGAGCCACAGCGAAGCGAATTCGCGCAGCTTCGCCCACCAGCTGTCCGCGTATTCCGGATCGGTCGACATGACGAGGCCGATCGGAGTGCCGGCCGGAAACTCCAGCACGCGCTCGCACCGGTCGGTGCAGCCGAGGGGCAGCCGCAGCGTCGACGTCCGGCTGGTGCGCATGATGGTCGCGGTCCCCAGGCGCCGCTCCGGCCACAGCAATTTTTCGATCGCGTCTTCGAACGCCTGCATGCGCCCTTGCACGGAAGGATCGTGGTTGTAGAGACCCAGCGCATTGGTGTGCAGCAGCGGGGCGGTGGCCCAGACGCCGACCAGCGACGGCGTGCGGTAGTAGCCGGGACCGCCGGCGGGGATTTCGACCTCGAGCAGCCCGCTGCCGAGGATCACCGGCTTGGACCAGTCGTAGACCTTGACGGTCCCGGGCGACGGCAGGTCCTTGTAGGTCTCCGAGGAGAATTGCTCCCACAGATGTGCGCGCGTGGCATTGTCGCCCAGCGTGCGCGCCGCGTTGGTTCCGATCAGCGTCACCGGCTTGCGTTCGTCGTCGGACAGGAAATTGTCCGTCAAAAAATCGTCGCGCTTGACCTGCTCCACGAACCAGTTCTCGCGTTCCTCCTTCGACATCCCCGCAGGAGGGCGCTTGCTGGAATGGCATCCGGCGCAGCGCCGCGCGAATGCCTGCTTGCCCAGGCGCTGGACCGGTTCGCTCAGGTCGACGAATTGGCGTCCGTTCGGCGCGTCGATCAGCTTGAAGGTGGGCGCGGCGGCGAGGAACGCGGCGATGTCGGGAAGCAGCCGCTCGGTTTGCACCCACAGGCACTCGCGTTCGTGCGGCGTGCCCGCGAGCCTGTTGGAAATCGCGCGCGCTTGCTCGATGTCGAACGGCTTCTGCGGCCTGGTGCCGGCTACGGGGTCGTGGAGCGTGAACCAGTATTCGTGGCACATTCCGGTGTTGACGAAGACGCGGATCGCCGCCTTGTCGATGCCGATGGAATCCGCGCCGTCCTTGAGGATCATGAAGACCTCTTTGTCGGTTCCGTCGCGCTGCCTCTCGGCATGGGTCGGGCGGTGCGCCAGCATGTGGATCGCATTGATGGCATTGGGATTGAAGATGCCGTCGCTGCCGATGCGCGAGGTATCCGACGTGCCCGGCGGTTGCTGGCTACCGTAGTGCCAGAGAAAATTGTCCGGCTTGAATTGCGAGGTGAACAGCCGTCCTTCCCGCAGAAAAATGTTGCCGAGCGTGCCGACGATGTTCTCGGAGCCTGGATTGGCCGGGTCGGTCGGCGGCGCCACCGGATTGAGGGTGGCGTGGCACACGGCGCACGTGGTCCCGACCAGATACGGCGGTTCGATCGACTTGTCGGCGTCGGCCGGCTCGATCGTATCGCCGCCCATATATCTGGCCCGGTTCCAGCGGGCCGGCTCGAACTTGGGGTTGGCAAATTTGCGCAGGCCGATGACGCCGGAGGGCTCTCCGGGAAAGGCCGGCCGTCCGTCCTTGCGGGGGCCGTCGTCGACGCATTCGTCGAACCGCAGACCGTATTGATCGGGGGTTTCCGCTTGCCGGCAGGCGGGATCGTTGATGAGGCCGAACTCGCGCCAGCGATCCGCACGCGATACGCGCCCGGAAGACGCGATCTCGAGGATGTCGACGATGCCGCGCCGCGCCAGCTCGCGCCACATGTATTCGGTGCCGCCCGTCCACAGATACCAGGCATAGCATCCGTTGAGCGTTTCCGGCGTATACCCGTCGTGCTCGGCGTAGAGCTGGCAATTGTGCCGATGTCCGCCGCCGACGGCACTCTGCGCCTGCACGGGGCCCGCGAGAGCTGCCGACGCCGCGAGGATCCCGGCCCGCACCAGCCGGTAACATTTCATCGCCCCCGCCATGACTCCCACAGCTTACCGGCTTCGGCCGCGGTTGTATAGACAATCTGGTGCGCGGGACGGTGATAAGCGGTGGAATCAGCCGCGTTCGATGCTGGCGCGCGCCTGCTCCACGGAATCCTCGATCTTCCCGGTCAGCCAGCGCCGTCCCTTGAGCCACCATGCCGCACTGATCAGGATTCTGACCAGCGCCCGCGACCAGCTCCGCTGCGCCACGCGAGCGGCAATGTCGCCGCGCAGGCGTGCGTAGAGCGCATTCACTCGCGTCGCGACATTGTCCTTGATCGCCTCGAAACCCCGGAACTTGCCGCGCGGCCACGGATAGAGCCCGGGCTCCACGGCAGCCGCGCCGACCAGCGGAATGATTTGCCGGTGATTGACGCAGAAACGCGAGTGGCTCTTGAAGCTGCGGTTGTGCAAAGCCGCCTGCGGCCAGCGCTCGAATAGCTTGTTCCCGGCTTTGGGGCCCGCGGGATCCGGCGTCGCGCGGATGTCCCAGTCGCATGGCAGCACGAACCAGTCGCGCAGGAACAGGTAACAGTTCTGCCTGCCGAGCATGAAATCGTGGTGACGATAGTGCTCCGAGAAGTACCCGAAGTAATGATTGAGCGGGTAACTGGCGAGCGCGCGGTCGCCGCGGATCGTCTTGCCGGCTTCGTGGCGCACCGGGCCGATCAGGAACCGGCTGTAGACTTCGCCGGCTTCGGCAAGCGCCAGGTCGATGAGCTTGAACTGGCTTTGCGACACCAGCGCCTGCCAGATGTTCTCCAGCGCCGTCGGCAACGCCGTCGGCTTCCCGTCGTCCTGGGCTCGCGGCGAAACGAAGGGATCGACCATGATGACGGCGCGTCTGGCCAGTTCGCCGCGGCGTTCGTTGCTGCCCTTGGTCCCCGCCAGCGCCGCGTGGGCGAGATCGAACGGCTCGTTGTCCATCAGGCCGCCGTCCACCGCGACGGAGCGAACCTGGCACTCGGGCCGGGTGGGAAACGGCTGCGCATAGGTGAAGCCGGCGGGCGTCGTGGATACGAAGCGATATTCGTAATCCGTGCTCGGCCGCTCCAACACGCGTTGGGCCAGCGCCACCGGGAAGGCGATGGTCGCGAGCCCGGCTCTGCCGAGGCGATCCCAGCCCGGATCGTCGGCCCGGTTGGACATCGACAACGGCTCGTGATCGGGGATGCAGGGCGTGGGCGCAGGGTGGAAGATGGGCCGTTGGAAAGCCAGATGATCGCGATGCAGGCCCATTTGATAGGAGAAATCATCGGTTGCGCCGGTCCGGTAGCCGGTGAAGCGGATTCCGTACGGGACGCCACTGACGTTCGAGGTCGCGATCTTGATCGACAATGGATCGTCGAGCCAGGCGCGGTGGTCGGGATGTTCCACCGCCTCGCCGGTGAAATCGAGATAGCCGGCGACCTTGCCGTGCAGATAGGCGCTGTTGAGTACCGAGAGCGGGTTGCCGGGAAGGTTCAGGTCGTCGGTCGTCAGCAGATGGGCGATGTCGACGTCGCGGACCCAGGCCCGGTAGAACGGGCTTCCCAGGTTGTCGTCCCTGTTCTCGAATTCGGGATGGACCGCGTACGGCCAGCGATAGCGCGCGGCGATGGCGGCGATTGCCGCGTTGAGCCCGCCGGCGGAAGCGCCGACCATGATCTTGATTTTGACGTGATGGTTCGGGGTGTTGTCGGGGTCCTCGCGGCGCGCCCGGTGCCAGGCGTCAAGCGCCTGGAACAGGAAATCCATGACGCCGGCGAGGTAACAGCCCGCGGATTGGCCGCCGGTGAGCACGAGGCCGATCTCGAAGGTATCCGGCGCGGGCGGCTCGCGCACCGCGGGATACCAGCGCTCGAGATCCGCGATGGATTGCTGGCGGATCGGCCGGAGCGGACGACAGGACGACATGGCAAATCTCCTCTCGCTGCAGTTGCGCTCAGCCTGAACCTGATCGCGCGTTGCGTCGAGATGCGAATGAAATCTTGCGGGAGGCCGCGGGCCGGGGCCCCGCGGGACACGGGCGCTCTGAGTGCGCGGGAGCTTCGGATGCCGCGCGGGTTTCGGGCGTCTCCGCTGATCCAGTCGTGGGCGCGCTCGCCCGCAACGCCGGGGGCGCCAATCGGTGCTGGCGCTCCTACCTGGATGCAGTCACGGTGATGGTGACGTCAAACGGGCCCCGACTTCCATTCGGATCCACGGATTCATAGGAGAACGTGTCGGTGCCGGTAAATCCCGGATTGGATTTATAGAGGATTTTCTTGTCCTTGAGCGGTTTGCCGGCACATTGGCCGGTGCTGCCGGAGCGCTGCGTGCTGGCAGGAATCGTGGTGACCTCGTCGACCACGGAAACGGTCCCGTGGGCCGGCGGCCGAGTGATGTTCACACTGTGCAGCCGCGAGGCACAGGTCGCCTTGTCCCAGCCGCTCGCCCGAGCAATCGTCGTCTCGACGCCGGACCCGGCGGATTTCGTGATCTTCAACACCGGCAGCACCTGCGCCTGGAGTGGCGCGAGACATTGGATGAGGACGAGCCAACCGCCCGCGACCGCTCCCGCAATACGACTTAACATCATGGTCCCCTCATTCATTGCCAAGTAGCCGATTGATCTTCGCAAGGCGCCACTATTGGGACACATCGGACCAAGACCAGCACTCACTCGCCTTCCGCCGCGGCGCCGCGGGTGCGGGGGTCGGCGGCGCCGGTGATCATCTCGGGCGCGATCAGGATCGAGTTCGCCGCGCCCCAGGTGCCGCCGAGGTGGATCGTGTGCCCGAGCGTCTCGAGCTGCCGGATCGTATCGTCGGAAAAGCCGACCTCGGCCGCCACCACGTCCGGCAGCCATTGGTCGTGCACGCGCGGCGCGCTCACCGCCTGCGCAATGGTTTCGTGAAAATCGATGACGTCGAGGATTATCTGCAGGACGATGGTGATGATGCGGCTGCCGCCGGGCGATCCGGTGATCAGCCGCGGCTTGCCGTCCTCGAGCACGATCGTCGGACTCATGGACGACAGCGGCCGCTTGCCCGGGCCCGGCGCGTTGGCTTCGCCGCCGACGAGCCCGAAGGCGTTCGGCGCGCCGGGCTTGGCCGAAAAATCGTCGAGCTCGTTGTTGAGCAGGATCCCGGTGCCGTCGGCGACGAGGCCGAGTCCGTAATTGAAATTCAGCGTGTAGGTGTTCGAAACCGCGTTGCCGAAGCCGTCGATCACGGAAAAATGCGTAGTGTGGTCGCCCTCGTGCGCCCCCGAGGTTTTCGGCCGCAGCGCGCTCGCCGGCGTGGCGTGTTCCGGATCGATGGTTGCGCGCAACTCGGCGGCATGGGATTTCGAGATCAGGCGCTCGACCGGAACGCTGACCTGATCGGCATCGCCGAGAAATTGCGCGCGGTCCGCATAGGCGCGCTTCATCGCCTCGATCATCCGGTGCAGGGTTGCGGGCGATCGGGCGCCGAGGCCTTCCAAGCCGTAGCCTTCCAGAATGTTGAGCATCTCGATCAGATGCACGCCGCCCGAGGAAGGCGGCGGAACGGAGATGACCTCGCGGCCGCGATAGCTGCCGTGCACGGGCGCGCGTTCCACGGCGCGATAATCCTGCAGATCCTCGCGGCTGAGAATTCCCCCGGCAGTGCGCGCGCTGTCGACGATTTTTTGCGCAATGTCGCCCTCATAGAACCCGCGCGGCCCCTCCCGCGCGATGGTTTCGAGCGACCCTGCGAGATCGGGTTGCACCAGCCGGTCGCCGGGCGCGAGCGCCGCACCGTCGGGTTTCAAGAAAATCTTCGCCGAGGCGGGGAAGCGGGCAAGCCGCGGCGCGGCGCGCGGCAACGAATCCGCGAGCTCGTCCGCGACCGGCACGCCGTCCCGGGCGAGCGCGATCGCCGGCGCGATCAGGTCGGAAAGCTTGAATCCGCCCGAGCCGTATTTCTCGAGCGCCAGCGTCAACCCCGCCACCGTCCCGGGCACGCCGACCGCCAGCCCGGAATCGCGGGACTTCTTCGGGTCGTACTCGCCGCTCTCATCGAGGAACATGTCGCGCGTCGCCGCTCGGGGCGCGGTCTCGCGATAATCGATCACCGTTGCGGTGCCGTCGGCGAGCCGGATCAGCATGAAACCGCCGCCGCCGAGATTGCCGGCCTGCGGGTGCGTCACCGCCAGCGCAAAGGCGACCGCCACCGCCGCATCCACGGCATTGCCGCCTCGATGCAGCACCTCGACCCCGATGTGCGTCGCGCGCTTCTCCTGGCTCACGACCATCGCGCTTTGGGCGACGACGGCTTGCGCCGCCGGGAACGGCGCCTCGGCGCGCGCCAGTGGGAGCAGCGCCAGGAAGGCGAGAATCAAAGTGGCGTATGCGCCCAAAGCGCGTCGTTCCGGGCGAGGCCGAAGGCCGAGACCCGGAACCCATGAACACGTTCGCTTGCGATCGATGCCGATGTTCATGGGTTCCCGCTTTCGCGGGAACGACGGCACCGCGCGGGTCTTCACCTCCCCCTGGAGGGGGGAGGTCGACGCGCGCGCGCAAGCGTGCGCGGCGGGTGGGGGTGAAGCTGCATCACCCCACCCTGCGCGCTTCGCGCGCGACCCTCCCCCTCCGTCGACATCGGATGTTTCCGATGTCGACCGATATATGATTGCCGAACCCGGGAACACCCGGGTTCGGTGGGAGGGTGAAGCGAGCGCGACCCTCGGCACGAAGGGATCGAAAAGGCCCCGGCTGGATCGAGTCACTGCGTGCGCGCCTGGCCGTGATAGACGCTGTTCGGCCGCATGTCGGTCGCGGATGCGACCCGGTTCGTCATGTTGAAGAAGGCGGCGACCGCCGCAATGTCCCAGATATCGCGGTCGGAGAATTTCGCCTTGCGAAGTTTTTCGCGATCCGCTGCCTCAATCTGCCAGGGCTCGGCGGTCAGTTTTGTGGCAAAATCGAGCATGGCGCGGTGCCGACGGGTGAGCTTCGCGGCGCGATAATTCATCACCATCTGCTCGCCCAGCACCGGATCGCCGGAGAGCTGCCGCACCGCGGCGCCATGCGCGACCAGGCAGTAATAACAACGGTTGTGGGAGGAGACCGCGACCGCGATCATCTCGCGCTCGAGCTTGGAGAGCCCGGAGGGCGCCAGCATCAAATCGTTGTACATCGCCACGAAGGCTTCGAGCTTGGCCATGTCGAACGCATAAGATCGGAGCACGTTGGGTACGAAGCCGAGCTTCTCCCGGCATTTTTCGAAATAGGCCGTCATCGCCGGACTGAGCGGCGCACCCTCGAGCTCGAGCGCGGTAATGACGGTATCGTCGGTTGCCGCCGCCCCGCGCGGCACGGCCGGAACGGGCGAGGCTTTGCCCGCTTCGGCAGGGGCCGGACCCGCGCGCGAGCGGTCGCGCGGGCGCAAGGCTTTGGCCGGGCCGGCCCGATGTTGCGCGGCGTTGCCGGCGCGGTCGCGACGTTGGCTCTCCACGGCAGCCTCCGATGCATGCGGGCAAGATGCTCGCACCGAGCCTATCGGGTTGCGGGCCCGGCCGAAACACTCGTCGTCTTTCCCCTCGACGCGGCTCCCCCAATCGCGGAGACTTGGCCATCCCCCAGCGACCCGGCCGGAGCGACCATGGCTTTGGAAGGTCTTCTCGATACCGAACATGAGCGCGCCGCGCGCCGCCTGATCGAGCAGGCGGGGACCATCCTTACCGGGCTGCACGGCGACATGCCGGAAACCTTCGCGGCCCAGATTTTCGCCCGCGCGGCGCCGGAGGACTTGGCGCGCTACGAGCCGCGCGAGATCGCCGCGCTGGCGGAAGAAGCCTGGCTGTTCCTCAAGGAGCGCACCCCCGGCACGGCGAAGGTGCGGATACAGTCCCGCAGCGGTCCGATCGGGTCCGAGCGCATCAAGGCCGTATCGATCCTGGAGATCGTCAACGACAACATGCCGTTCCTGCTCGACTCGATCATGGGCGAATTGACCGAGCGGGGCCTCGACGTGCGGCTCGTGGTGCATCCGGTCTTTGTGATCGAGCGCGACACCACGGGGAGCCTGATCGGCTTTTCCGGCGAGGGCGCGCCGGCCGGAGCAGCGCGGCGCGAAAGCTTCGTCCATATCCACACCGAGCGCATCGAGGAGGAGGCGCGCCGGGCGGCGCTCGTGCCATCGATCGAGCAGGCGCTCGCCGACGTGCGGGTGAGCGTCGAGGATTGGCGACCGATGCGCGCGCGCGTCGGCGAAGTCATCGCCGACATGCGCAGCAACCCGCCGCAGCTGCCGGTCGACGAAGTCGCCGAGGCGGTGCAGTTCCTGGAATGGCTCACCGCCGACAATTTCACCTTTCTGGGTGTGCGCGAATACACCTTTCCGCCCGGAGGCGGCGAGGTCGAGCCGAAGTTCGAAACCGGGCTCGGAATTCTGCGCGACCGCGAGGTGCGCATCCTGCGGCGCGGCGCCGAGTTCGTGATGATCACGCCGGAGATCCTGGAATTCCTCGAAGAGCCGAAGGCGCTGATCATCACCAAGGCCAACGTGCGCTCGCGCGTGCACCGCCGGGTGCACATGGATTACATCGGGGTCAAGCGCTTCGACCGGGAGGGGCGCGTCGCCGGCGAGTTCCGCATCGTCGGCCTGTTCACGTCGACGGTCTACACCCGACCGCCCAAGACCATTCCGTATCTGCGCCGCAAGGTCGACGCGGTGATCCAGCGCAGCGGCCTCGATCCCGACGGGCATTCCGGCAAGGCGCTCGTCAACGTGCTCGAGAGCTATCCGCGCGACGAGCTGTTCCAGATCGACGAGGACACGCTGTTCCGGTTCGCAGTCGAGATCCTCTATCTCGACGAGCGGCCGCGGGTGCGCGTGCTGGCGCGGCGCGACCGCTTCGACCGGTTCGTCTCGGTGCTGGTCTTCGTGCCGCGCGAGCGCTACGACAGCGCGACGCGGATCGCCATCGGCAATTTCCTCGGCGAGATCTACAAGGGCCGCCCGGTCGCGTTCTACCCGTTCTTCGCCGAAGGGCCGCTGGTGCGCGTGCATTTCATCATCGCGCGGTTCGAGGGCGAGACCCCCAATCCGGATCGCGCGACGCTCGAGCAATCGGTCGAGCGCATCATCCGCACCTGGACCGACACGCTCACCGAAGCGCTCACGCTGGTGCACGAGCCGCCGAAGGCGCACGCGCTGCTGCGGCGCTATGCCCAAGCCTTCCCGGCGAGCTATCGCGACGACCAAAGCGCCAATGTCGCAATCGGCGACATCCGCATGATCGAGAGCTTGTCCGCGGAGCACTCGCTCGGCGTCGAGTTCTACGCGCGCCGGGACGCCGGTGCCGGGTCGGCCGGGCTGAAAGTGTTCAGCCGCGAGCGGCCGATCCCGCTGTCGGAGCGGGTGCCCGTGCTGGAGAACATGGGCTTCAAGGTCGTCGACGAGCGCACCTATCGGATCGAGCCGGGCTCCGAGGCAGCAGAGCACGTGTGGCTCCACGACATGTTGCTCGAGCGCGCCGACGGCGGCGCAATCAAGCTCGAAGCGCTCAAGCAGCGGCTCGAGGCCTGCTTCCTCACCGTGATGCGCGCGGGCGCCGAGAACGACGGCTACAATGCGCTGGTGCTCGCTGCGGGCATGCCGTGGCGCGACGTGGCCCTGGTGCGGACGATCTCGCGCTTCCTGCGCCAGGCCCGCATCGCCTACTCGCAGGATTATCTATGGGCGACGCTGCGCAAGCATGCGGGCGTTGCCGCGAAAATCGTCGAGCTGTTCCACGCCAGGTTCGATCCGCGCCTGGCGATCTCCGCGGACGAGCGCGCGCGCAGCCAAACCGAGATCCAGGCGCAGATCGAGAGCGCATTGCAGAGCGTCGAGAGCCTCGACGAGGATCGCATCCTGCGCCGCTTCGTGAACGCGGTGGTGGCGGCCGTGCGCACCAATTTCTATCAGCTCGACGGCGCCGGGGAGCCGACTTCCATCATCGCCATCAAGTTCGAGAGCCGCAAGATCGAGGAAATGCCGGCCCCGCGGCCGCTCTACGAGATCTTCGTGTATTCGCCGCGGCTCGAGGGCGTGCACCTGCGGTTCGGCAAGGTCGCGCGCGGCGGCATCCGCTGGTCGGATCGGCCGCAGGATTTCCGCACCGAGGTCCTCGGCTTGGTCAAGGCGCAACAGGTCAAGAACGCGGTGATCGTGCCGGTGGGCGCCAAGGGCGGGTTCCTGCCGAAATGGCTGCCGGCCGGCGGTCCGCGCGAAGCCGTCCAGCAGGAGGGCACCGCCGCCTACGTGCTGTTCGTGTCGAGCCTGCTCGACATCACCGACAACCTCGGACCCGAGGGCGTCATTCCGCCGGCGAACGTCGTGCGCCACGACGGCGACGATCCGTATCTGGTGGTCGCCGCCGACAAGGGCACGGCGACGTTTTCCGACATCGCCAATGCGATCGCGGTCGAGCGCAAATTCTGGCTCGGCGACGCCTTCGCGTCGGGCGGCTCCGCCGGCTACGACCACAAGAAGATGGGGATCACGGCGCGCGGCGCCTGGGAGGCGGTGCGCCGGCATTTCCGCGAGATCGACGTCGATATCCGCGCGACCCCGTTCACGGTCGCGGGCATCGGCGACATGTCGGGCGACGTGTTCGGCAACGGCATGCTGCTCGAGCGCACCATCCGGCTCCTCGCCGCCTTCGATCACCGCGACATCTTTCTCGATCCGGAGCCGGAGCCCGAGACGAGCTTTCGCGAGCGCAAGCGGCTGTTCGATCTGCCGCGGTCGAGCTGGCGCGACTACGACAAGACCAAGATCTCGGCCGGCGGCGGGGTGTTCCCGCGCACCGCCAAGGAGATCGAGCTATCCGCGCCGGCGCGGCAGCTGCTCGGAATCGCGAGCAGCAAGGCCACGCCCCAGCAGGTGATGCGCGCGATCCTGAAGCTCCCGGTCGATCTGTTGTGGTTCGGCGGCATCGGGACCTACGTGCGCGCTTCGAGCGAGACCGACGATCAGGCCGGCGATCGCGCCAATGATCCGATTCGCGTCACCGGGGCGGAGCTTGCCTGCAAGGTCGTCGGTGAGGGCGCCAATCTCGGGCTGACGCAGCGCGCGCGCGTCGAGGCGGCTTCGCGCGGTATCCGCCTCAACACCGATGCGATCGACAATTCGGCGGGCGTCAACACCTCCGATCTCGAAGTCAACATCAAGATCGCGCTGGGGTCGGCGGTGCACGACGGCGTGCTCGCGCGCGAGCGCCGCGACGGCTTGCTCGGGGAAATGACCGACGAAGTCGCCGCGCTCGTGCTGCGCAACAATTATCTGCAGACGCTGGCGCTCTCGCTCGTCCAACGCCGCGGCCTCGAGGATCTGGGGTTCCAGCAGCGGCTGATGGTGATGCTGGAATCACGCGGCCTGCTCGATCGCGCGGTCGAGTTCCTCCCCGACGACAAGGAGCTCGGCGAGCGCCGCCGCCGCGGCCAGGGCCTGACCCGGCCGGAGCTCGCGGTCCTCATCGCCTACGCGAAGATCACGCTCTATGACGAGCTGTTGGATTCCCGGGTCCCGGACGATCCTTATCTCGGCCGCGAGCTCGTGCGCTATTTCCCCAAGCCTTTGACGCAAAATTTTCCCGATGCGGTCGCCAAGCACCGGCTGCGGCGCGAGATCATCGCCACCCAGCTCGCCAATTCCATGATCAACCGCGGCGGCCCCACCCTGATCGCGCGCATCACCGACCAGACCGGCGCTTCGCCGGCTGCCATCGCCGCGGCGTTTGCGGCCGCCCGCGACTCGTATGTGCTCACCGAGCTCAATGCCGAAATCGACGCGCTCGACGGCAAAATCGGCGGCGCGCTGCAGCTCGAGCTCTACGCGGCGGTGCAGGACCTGCTGATCGACCGGCTGATCTGGTTCCTGCGCAACGTCGATCTCGCGCGCGGGCTCGCCGACGTGGTCGAGCACTACCGCGCCGGCATTCGCTCGATCGAGGCGGCGCTCGCGAATGTGCTGACCGCCGAAGCGCTAGCCGCGCAGGCCGCGCGCGCGGCCGAGCTGCAGTCGGGCAGCGTGCCGGGAGGCCTCGCCCGACGCATCGCCAGCCTGCCGGCGCTCGCCGCGGCGACTGACGTCGTGCTGGTCGCGGACCGCACCGGCAAGCCGGTCGTCGAAGTCGCCGCGACCTTCTTTGCCGCCGGCGCCTATTTTCAGCTCGATCGCATCGCGCAGGCGGCGCGCGGCATCAAGCTCACCGATTATTTCGACCAGCTCGCGCTCGATCGCGCGCTCGGCTCGATCGCGGAGGCGGAGCGGCGGCTCACCGCCGAGATGGTCGGCAACGGCATGGCCGGACCCGCCGCGGTCGAGCAATGGATCGGCGCGCACGCGGGCGAGGTCGAGCGCATCCGCTCGACCGTGCACGACATCGCCGCCTCGGGGCTCACGCTCTCGAAACTCTCCGTCGCGGCAAGCCTGCTCGGCGACCTGGTGAAGCATTAGTGCGGGTAAGCCTTCCGCTGATGGCAAGCTGCATGCGACCCCCCGCTTGCTGCGCGAGCTAGCGCAGGTGACGAGCAACGCGCGGCTCTTACCTCGCCCCGAAGGGGAGAGTCGGCGGCCGAAGGCCGCCGGGCCCGCTGCAGGCCGCGGCGCGCTCGCTGTTGGCGCGGCTCGCGCCCGCCGACCGCGTGACGCAATTCTTCGGGCTGTTCGCGCTGTCCGGAAAAATCACCTCGTTCATGAGCCCGCTGCTGGTCGGCATCGTGACTGCCGCGACCGCGAGCCAGAAGGCCGGCATGGCCGTGCTGATCGCCTTCTTCGCCGCCGGCGCGCTGGTGCTGGCGCGGGTCAATCCCTCCCCGGCAGGAGAGGGTGGCCGCCGCAAGCGGCCGGGTGAGGAGGAGTGAGGTGGGAAGTCACCCCACGCGGCTCCTCGCTGGCGCTTGGAGCCACTTCCCTGAAGAGGGGAGGGATAAGGGATCAATGCCGAAAATGCCGCACGCCGGTGAACACCATGGCGATGCCGTGGTCGTCGGCGGCCTTGATCACCTCGGCGTCGCGCAGCGAGCCGCCGGGCTGGATCACCGCGGTCGCGCCCGCCTCAATCGCCACGAGCAGCCCGTCGGCGAACGGAAAGAACGCATCGGAAGCGACCACCGAGCCCCGAGTCGCGGGCTCGGCAAGTCCCGCCGCTTTCGCCGCGTCCTCGGCCTTGCGTACGGCGATCCGCGCGGCGTCGACCCGGCTCATCTGGCCGGCGCCGATGCCGACGGTGGCGCGGTCCTTGGCGTACACGATGGTGTTCGACTTGACGTGCTTGGTCACCCGGAAGGCGAAGCGCAGATCGTCGAGCTCGGCCGGGGTCGGCGCGCGTTTGGTGACGGTTCGCAATTGCATCTCGTCGACGGAAGCATTGTCGCGCGACTGCACCAGAAAACCGCCGGCGACGGATTTGACCAAAGTTCCGACCGCGCGCGGATCGGGAACGCCGCCGGCGATGAGCAGGCGCAAATTCCTCCTCGCGCCCACGATGCCGATCGCCTCCTCCGTTGCGTCCGGCGCGATGATCACCTCGGTGAAGATCTCGGTGATGGCGCGCGCCGCCTCGGCATCGAGTTTTTGGTTGAGCGCAACAATGCCGCCATAGGCCGACACCGGATCGCAGGCGAGCGCCTTGCGGTAGGCGTCGACGAGGTTTGCGCCCTGCGCCACCCCGCACGGATTGGCGTGCTTGACGATCACGCACGCCGCGCCGCGTTCCGGATCGAACTCGGCCAGACATTCGTAGGCCGCGTCGGTGTCGTTGAGGTTGTTGTAGGAGAGCTGCTTGCCCTGCACCTGACGCGCCGTCGCGACCCCGAAGCGGCGCTCCGCCGTGCGGTAGAATGCGGCGGTCTGATGCGGGTTCTCGCCGTAGCGCAGCGCCTCCGCGAGCCGTCCCGACAACGTGCGCCAGGCCGGCGCCGGATCGGCGAGCGCTTCGGCGAACCAGCCGGCAATCGCCGCATCGTAGGCGGCGGTGCGCGCGAACGCCTTGGCGGCAAACCGCTTGCGCAGGTCGAGGCCGGTCGCGCCGGCGTGCGCGGATAGTTCCGCCAGCACCGCTGGGTAATCATCCGGATCGACCACGACCAGGACATCGGCGTGATTTTTGGCGGCGGCCCGGATCATCGCCGGGCCGCCGATGTCGATGTTCTCCACGCATGCGGCGAACACGCTGCCTTTTTCGACGGCCGCCTCGAACGGATAGAGATTGACCACGAGGAGATCGATCGCCGGAATGCCGTGCGCTTCCATCGCCGCGCGGTGGAGAGGATCGTCGCGGATCGCCAGCAGGCCGCCGTGCACCTTGGGGTGCAGGGTCTTCACCCTGCCGTCCATCATTTCGGGAAATCCGGTGAGATCCGCGACCTCGCGGACCGCAAGTCCCGCCTGGGCAAGCGCCTTGCGGGTGCCGCCGGTCGAGATCAGCTCGACCTTTCGCGCGGCGAGCGCGCGGGCGAATTCGACGAGCCCGGTCTTGTCGGAAACCGAGAGCAGGGCACGGGAGACAGGACGCAGGCGCTCGGTCATCGGTGCGACAAATGTCTGAATGCCGGGGTCGGGCGGTAGCATGAATCGCAGCGGGTTCAAACCGCCGGCGCGCGGCGTCAACGGCCGCGATGCTAGAGCGGGATGACTTTTCTTCGAATCGTCTTCCCGCTCTGGCTTATTGTTGGAACATGATCTTTTCCGAAAACCGGTATCCACTTTTCGGGATCATGCTCTAGAGCCCCAGTTCGGGCTGCTCCTCGGCGCCGCGGCGCGCCGCCGGTGCGGCCGGATCGGCATGCACGAAGCTCCAGCGCACGCTCGGCACCTTCCGGGCCCGGCCGTAGATCACCAGCTGGGTGGTGCGGCGGGGTCCCTCGCGGCCGGCGAGGTAGACGCCTTCCTCGAGCTCGATCGAATCCTCGTACGCGCTGAAGGTCCACACCTCGCGGTTGGGCAGCATCAGCATCGCGCCGCGGCCGTCGGTCAGCCGGTTCGCCTTGACGGCCGGATGCAGGTGAAAACGCACGGCAAATGCGTCGGGGCGTCCGCTCGGCAGCTTGTCGCCGTGCGCGGGCAGAAACCGGTCCTCGCCGTCGAGGCGGCTGCCGTCCGCGGCGAGCCGCAGCGCGCGCTGGTGCACCACGCCGAACCGTGCGGCGTAGCCGTCGTGGGAAGCGCGCACCAGGATGGCGTCCTCCCGGTCCTGGCGCGACACGGGCACTTCGGAGGGACCCTCGATGATGGGCGCGCCGAGGAACCGCTGGAGCGAACCGGGGCCGAGGAATTGAGCCGAAGACACGTCGTTGAACGTCACTGTCGAATGCGCGGCGGTCGCGCGGGCGACCGGCCGCCAGCTCTCCCGGCTGGTCGGGGGCAGGCCGCAATTCACCACGATCCGGTGCTGGCTCGAGGAGAGCTCGAACGAGAGAAAGCCGGCGTGCGCCTCCTGGCTCACGTCGACCGGAGGCGCGCGGCCGGTATCGGCGATCAGGAGCAGCGCGCCGGCCTGCATGCGCTGGTATCCGCTGTGCGGCAGGCTGGCGAGCGGCGCGCCGCGGGCATCGTCGTAGGCGAGCACGGTGGCCAGCAGATCCGGCGCGGTCGGGCCCATGCCGTTGAACAGGGCAAAATTGCCGTCGCCGTGCCGGAAGAAACGCAGCATCGGCATCATGCGATCGATGGCGTTGAGCAGCGCCGGCGGCGGCGGCACGTTGCGGGCGGCGAACGCCTGCTTGAGCGGCAGGAGATCGAGCAGGAGCTCGATCAGAGCCGCCGGATTGCGGCTGATGTGGCCGCCGTCCGGCAGGATCTGCCGCTCCAGCTCCTCCATCAGCCGCCGGCTCATCGGCTTGAGCATCCGGGTCTGCCCGGCGACGCACAGCGCCGCATAGGTCAGCGCGATCATGGCCTGCAGCCGCGGCAGGCCGTCCCGCGTGCAGGAAAGCGTGCGGCGCAAATAACGCACCTGGCGGGTGAGGTTGCGGATGAAGCGCCGATAGAACGCGGCCTCGGATTCCTGCAGCACCAGCGGCGCCTGAGACAGCCACGAGATGATGCGCCGCGCCACGATTTCGGGCCGCCACGCCAGCGAATTCCAGGATCCCTGCAGCGTGATCCACTCCGCCACCAGCGCGCGGGCGTGCGCCCGGGTGATGCCGGAATCGGCGGCGCGCAGATGTCGCAGCCAGCCGAAGCCGAGCAGCATGTCGGCCCATTCGTCGGAAGGCGGCTCCATTTCGAACGGCGAGCGGCCGTCGCAGACAACGATCTTGCCCGCGAAGGCGAAACGCCCGGCGTAGATCTCGCTCGCCCGGGTCGGATCCGCGGTGCGCAGGTCCTGCGGCGCGATCAACAGGCGGTCGGCGCCGGTGGGAAAGAAATTCCAGCGAAACAGCGGATGCGCGTTGAGCCGGGCCAGGAAAGTCCGGAGGGTGCGGCTCGCCGCGAACAACGAGAGCCTCGTACGCTCGACGATGGACCCTCGGGAAATGACCAAGCTCCCCCCTTGCATGTGCGACCCGATGCTCCCTGCCGTGCCCACAGTACCCTTAAAACCGCGACAGCGGTAAGCGAACCGGATGCCGGCCCCCGGCGCGTAGGGCCCCAAAGGTCTACTGGAGAGAGGCTGACCAAGCCTTTAGGCCAAAAACATGGTTAACGGCGTCTAAATTCGCATTTTTTGCCGCCCCACCGTCAGGTCCGCTCGAGGCGCGCGGCATAGAAACCGTCGAGGCCGGCCCAGTGCACGTCCGGATCGGACAGATGGCAGGGCAGCGTGCGCAAATCGCCCGCCGGGCTCACGAGCTCGGCCAGGCCCGCGAGTTCCTGCGCGGCGATCGGACGGCGCCGCAGGCCGGGGTCGCGTGCCAAGAGTGCGGCGATCTGCTCTTCGTTCTCTTCCGGCTCGAGCGAGCAGGTGCAATAGACCAACGTGCCGGCGGGTTTGACGAGCGTGGCCGCCCGGTCGAGCAGCCGGCGCTGCAGCTCGACCAGCGGCTCGATCTCCGCTGCCCGTTTGAGCCAGGGGATATCCGGGTGGCGCCGGATCGTTCCGGTCGACATGCAGGGCGCATCGACCAGCACCGCATCGAAGGCTCCGCCTTGCCATTCGGTTACATCGGCCGCAACGGTTTCGGCTTGGAGGCCAAGCCTCGCCAGGTTGTCCTCGAGCCGGGCGAGCCGCGCCGGCGCGCGGTCGACCGCCGTCACGCGGGCGCCCATCGCCGCGAGCTGTGCGGTCTTGCCGCCCGGCGCAGCGCAGAGATCGGCGATGCTGCGGCCGCGCACCTCCCCGAAGAGCCGCGCCGGCAGCGCCGCCGCCGCATCCTGGACCCACCAGGCGCCTTCGGTGTAGCCGGGGAATCCGGAAATCCGCCCCTGCGCGAGGGTGCGAACGCCCCCGGTCGGGAGCACGCGGCCGCGCAGGCGTGCCGCCCAACCCTCCGGATCCGCCTTCACGCTCAAATCGAGCGGCGGCTCGACCGCGTGCATTTCGGCAATCGCCCGAGCGGTCGCGGCGCCGTAAGTGCGCGTCCAGCGGCCCATCAGCCATTCGGGGGTGTCGAGCGCGCCGGCATCGAGTGCCGAGAGCATGGCCGCGCCGTCCCGGGCCAGGCGTCGAAGCACGGCGTTGACCACGCCGGCATAGCGCGCGGTTCGGCGATCGGCCTGAACCAGGCGCACCGCCAGATCGACCGCCGCGTGGTCGGGGACCTCGAGCCAGAGAATCTGCGCCGCGCCGATCAACAGCACCGCCTCGAGCCGCGGCGCAGCGGCGGGAAGCCCGCGGTCGAGCGCCGCCCCCAGCAGCACCCGCAGGCTGCCGAGCCGGCGCAACGCCGTGCCGAGCAGCTTGCGAGCCAGGGCGCGGTCGCGGTCCGCGAGCGCGGACAGCCCGCGATGCGCCTGCGGACCGTCGAGCTGCTCATCGAGCGGCCGGTGCCGCCGCAACACGCTTTCGAGAATTTCGATCGCCACCCGGCGCGGCGCCAAGCCGGGCACTTCGGGCGCGGCAGTTCGGGAAGGGACCATGGGCAGACGACGGATGACCAAGACCAGGCGGCGGATATAGCAATTCCGTCGCCTGCGGTCTGTGCTGTCGTCCGCGCCGGCCGGCGCGCCCGCTAGCGCGTGACCACGACCGGCGTGCCGACGCTCACCCGCCCGAACAGATCGGTGATGTCCTGGTTGTACATCCGGATGCAGCCATAGGACACGAAGCCGCCGACCGAGCCGGGCACATTGGTGCCATGGATGGCATATTGCCCGCCGTTGAGCGTCATCGCGGCGACGCCCATCGGATTCCTCGGCGATCCTCCGGGAATCACGTCCGGGAGCTGCGGCTTGTCATGCTTGACGTCGGCGGGCGGCGACCAGGCCGGATGCACATATTTGCCGTCGATGGCGGTCTGGCCGGCCCACTGCTTGCCGGGCTTGCCCACCCCGACCGGATAGCGGATCGCGCGGCCGTCGCCGAGCACATAATAGAGCCGTCGCTCGCTGGTCCTGATCACGATGGTCCCGGCAGCGGCATTGTCCCGGAACGCGACCATTTCGCGGGCATGCGCGGGCGCCGGCCCGACGAACAGGATCGCTCCGATCGCCGCGCTGCCCGCAAGCGAACTCAGGAATTTGTCGATCATGGAAGCCCCCACGCCTCGCATTCGATGCCGCGCCACCGCTGGCTCGGATGCAGAAGGTTGCAATGATACCCGCCGGCCCGAATTGCTTCAGCCGAAACCTGCAGACAGCGTAAATTCAAACTAAAATGCGGTGCGCTGGCCAGACGTAACGAGGGTGATCGGAACAATTAGCTGGGCAGTGTGCTCTGACCGCCACACTCAGGGGCGCGACGCGCTGTCGGGTCGCGGGATTTCCTTGCGATCGGGGGAGGGATCGGCGGCAAGCCGGCGGCCCGCCTCGTCGAACAGGTCCACCCGGGAGGCGTCGGCGTCGATCCACACCGGACCGCCCTCCCGTGCCGGCAAATCGGCGGGTGCTCGGGCGACGAGATCCCCGCCGGGCCAGCGCGCGTGCACGAGGACCTCGGCTCCGAGCGGTTCCACCAGCGCGACTTCGAGCGGGATGCCGCCAGGAATCGGCTGGGTCGAGAGCCGCAGCCATTCCGGGCGAATGCCGACGCGGACTTTTCCGCGGGCGCCCGCGACGCCCGAAATCGGGAACAGAGCCACGGCCGTGCGCACGCCGGCGCCCTCGGGGCCGACGACGAGCTCGCCCGCGAGCAGGTTGAGGCGCGGACTCGACAAAAATTGAGCCACGAACAAGGTGGCGGGCGCGCGGTAGACTTCGAGCGGAGCCCCGACCTGCTCGAGCCGGCCGTGGTTGAGGACAGCGAGCCGGTCGGCGAGCGTCATCGCCTCGATCTGGTCGTGCGTCACGTAGAGCGTCGTCACGCCGAGCCGCCGCTGCAGCTCCTTGAGCTCGGCCCGGGTGTTGGCGCGGACCTGGGCGTCGAGGTTCGACAGCGGCTCGTCCATCAGGAACAGAGCGGGCTCGCGAACGATGGCGCGTCCGAGCGCGACGCGTTGCTGCTGCCCGCCCGAGAGCTGATGCGGCTTGCGCGCGATGAGCGGCTCGATCCCGAGCATGCGCGTGACGCGCGCGATCCGCTGCGGGATCTCCTCGCGCGGCACGCGGTGGCGCTTGAGACCGAACGCCAAATTGTTCCATACCGTCATGTGCGGATAGAGCGCGTAGTCCTGAAACACCATGGCGACGTTGCGCGCCTCGGCCGGGATTTTGGTGATGTCGTTGCGGTCGAGCACGATGGTCCCGGCGTCGAGGGCGGTGAGCCCCGCCACCGCGCGCAACAAGGTGGTCTTGCCGCAGCCGGATGGACCCAGCAGGACGAACAGCTCGCCCTCGAGCACCTCGAGGTCGAGACCGCGCAGCACGGCGGTGTCGCCGTGCGCCTTGACGATCCCGGACAGAGCGAGCGCGACCCGCCGCATTTACTGCTTGGCCATCGCCTCGTTGGCGCTCGCCACCGCCTGCTGCGTTCCCGATTGCAGCGGCACCTTGTTGGCGAGCACGTCCTTGATCAGCGCGTTCAGGATGTCGCGTGCCGGGGCGTATTTGGGAGAGGCGGGCTCCACCTTGGCATCCGCGAGCTGCGCCTTCGTCACCAGCACCTCGGGGCGTTGCTTCACGAGGGTCTGCATTTCCGGCAAATCCCACGACGCGATGTTGGTGGCGAGATAGCCCGACGCGATGCTCCAGCGTGCCGCCTGCGGCGCGTCGCTCAGCCAGGCGATGAAGGTCCAGGCAGCGTTGCGCCTGGCGGGATCCGTCGCGTACAGCATCAAATTGCCGCCGCCGGACGGCGGGCCGAACTGGGCGTTCTTGGGCAGCCGGCCGAGCCCCCAGCGGAATTTCACGTGCTGGCGCATGAATGCCTGCGAGCCGGTGGAGTGCCAGATCATCGCGGCCTTTCCGGCCACGAATTCCTGCGGACCGTCGCTCCAGGGCGTATAGGCGGGCGTCGATTTGTATTTGTTGACGAGGTCGTACCAGAACTGCAGCGCCTCGATGTCCTTGGGCTGATCCCACAGCACCTTGCTGCCGTCCGGGCTGAGGACCTCGCCGGCGTTGGCATAGACCAGCGCGTAATAGAACCAGTTGAAGGCTTCGAGCGGCAGCTCGAGGCCCCAGCGCGTCACCCGGTCGCCCTCGCGTTGCGTGAGCTTCTGGGCGGCATTGGCCAGCTCCTCCCAGGTGAGCGGCGGTTTTTCCGGATCGAGCCCGGCCTCGGCGAACGCGTCCTTGTTGTAATACATGACCGGGGTGGAGCGCTGGAACGGCACCCCGTAGACTTTGCCGTCGTACCGGCAATTGAGCAGCATCGACGGCCAGAATTTTTCGAGGAAATTCTTGCCCCCCGCTCCGGCGATCAAATCGTCGAACGGCTGGGCGGCCCCGAGCGCGCCGAGCACGGGCACCGAGCTGATCTCGGTCACGGCGATGTCGGGCAGCGCTCCGCCCAGCTTGGCGGCCTGGATCTTCTGCAAGGTGACGTCGTAGCTGCCGGAATAGACCGGCGCCACCTGAATGTCCGGGTGCGCCTGGTTGAAGTCCGCGACGAGGCCGTCGATCACCTTGGCGAGCCCGCCGCCGACGTCGACCGGATACCAGAAGCTCAAGCGGACAGGCTCGGCGGCGGTCGCCGCAGAGGCCCACGCGATGGCGGCAAGGGCCGCCCATCCGACGAGAAGTCGACGAAAATTCATGGTTTTCCTCCCTCGAGACATCATCGTTTCAGTCCCGCATGCATATGGCTGCGGATGAAGTAGCGTTGGGTGAAGAAGAACATGATCAGCATGGGGGCCGCAACGAACAAGGTCGCGGCCATCAGCAGGTTCCAGTCGGTCGTCACCTCCTGGGTGACGAACATCGCCAGCCCGATCGGCAGGGTGCGGATCTCGTCGCGGTTGGTCACGATCAGCGGCCAGAAATAATCGTTCCAGTGCGCCACCAGCGCCACCAGCGTGAAGGCGAGCACGGTCGGCCGGGACAGCGGCAGGAGAAAATGCCAGAGAAAAGCCAGGCCGGTGCAGCGATCGAGCCGCGCGGCATCCTCGAGCGGCTCGGGTACCGCGAGAAACGCCTGGCGCAGCAGGAACGTGCCGAACGCGCTCGCCGTGAACGGCGCGATGAGCGCCCAATAGCTGTCGATCCAGCCGAACCGCTCGAGCGTGACGAAGTTCGCCAGAAACGTCACTTGGATGGGAATGATCAGCGCGCCGATGACGGCAAGCAGGATGATGCCGCGGCCGCGAAAGCGCCGGCGCGCCAGCGCGAAAGCGGCGAGGCTCGCGGTGGTGAGCTGCAGCAGCAGGATCGCCAGCGCCACCACCACGCTGTTGAAGAAGTATCGTCCGAACGCCGCACCCTCCCAGGCGCGGGCGAAATTGCTCCATTCGAGCGTGGCCGGCAGCCAACGCGGGGTCGCCGTGAAGATCTCGTCGCTGGCCTTGAATGCGCTGACCAAGAGCCAATACATCGGCATGGCGACGAGCGCGGCCAGCGCCAGGACCGCAGCATAAATTACCGCGCGACCTAAGATGCGGATCATCGGTTGAACCATAGGCTGACCAGTGCCGTGATTGCGTACACCAGGCCGAACATCACCACTGCGATCGCGGCGGCGAAGCCGAGCCGAAAATACTGGAAGCCGTGCTGGTAGATGTAGAACACCAGCAGGTTGGTCGCATTGCTCGGCCCGCCCTGGGTCATGATGTTGACGAAGTCGAACGCCTGGAACGACAGGATCAGGGCGATCACCGCCGCGAACCAGGTGGTGGGCCGCAGCAGCGGCCAGGTGATCGACCAGAACCGGTCCCACGGCCGCGCGCCGTCGAGTCTGGCGGCCTCCAGCACCGACTGCGGCAGCGCTTGCAGGGCGGCGAGATACACCAGCATGAAATAGCCGAACGTCTTCCACACGCCGATGCCCACGATGGTCCATAGCGCGTGATCGGAATCGGTGAGCCACCCGATCGGCGGCCGTCCGATGAGCCCGAGCAGGTAGTTGGCAAGACCGTAGTTCGAGTTGAAGATCCACAGGCCCACCGTTGCGGCCGCGACGGTGGGCAACACCACCGGCGTATAGAACAGCGTGCGGAACAGCCGCGCGCCGGGGAAGCGGCGGTTGAGCGCAAGCGCCAGCGCCAATCCGAGCCCGATGCTGAGCGGCACCGTCAGCCCGGTGTAGATCGCGGTGTTGCGCAGCACGCGCCCGAACAGCGGGGCCGTGAACAGCTCGCGATAGTTCTCGAGCCCGACCCAGGTCGGGGTCGGGGAAGTCGCGTCGAGCCGATGGAACGAAAGATCGACCAGAAACACCAGCGGGTAGTAGTTCCACAACGCGAGCGCGGCGAGCGCCGGCAACACATAGAGGTAAGGAGCGAGCCGACTCGAGGCTCGCCATCGGATCAAGCGGCCCAGCGCCCCGCCCCGGTCCTGCATCGGGTGACCCGAGGCTATTCCGCGGCAGCGGTCCTGCGGTTCTGCCGGTTGTGGACGAGGTCGTCGACCACGCTGGGGTCCGCGAGCGTCGACGTGTCGCCGAGATTCTGGAACGAATCCTCGGCGATCTTCCGCAAGATCCGGCGCATGATCTTGCCCGAGCGGGTCTTCGGCAGGCTCGGCGCGAACTGGATGAGATCGGGCGACGCGATCGGGCCGATCTCCTTGCGCACCCAGGCGACGAGCTCCTTGCGCAACGCTTCGTTCGGCTGCTCTCCGGCCATCAGGGTCACGTAGGCGTAGATGCCCTGGCCCTTGAGGTCGTGCGGATAGCCGACCACCGCGGCTTCCGAGACCTTCGGATGCGCCACCAGCGCGCTTTCCACCTCGGCGGTGCCGAGCCGGTGTCCGGAAACGTTGATCACGTCGTCGACCCGGCCGGTGATCCAATAATAACCGTCGGCGTCGCGCCGGCAGCCGTCGCCGGTGAAATACTTGCCGGGGTAGGCCGCAAAATAGGTCTGGGCGAAGCGCTCGTGGTCGCCATAAACCGTGCGCATCATTCCGGGCCAGGAATCGGCGATCACCAGATTGCCCTGCGCAGGCCCCTCCAAGACCTCGCCGGAAGCATCGACGATCTGCGGAACCACGCCGAAGTACGGTAGCGTCGCCGATCCCGGCTTGGTGGCGATCGCGCCGGGCAGCGGCGTGATCAGGATGCCGCCCGTCTCGGTCTGCCACCAGGTGTCGACGATCGGGCAGCGCCGCTCGCCGACCACGCGGTGGTACCACTCCCAGGCCTCGGGATTGATCGGCTCGCCCACGGTGCCGAGCAGCCGCAGCGACTTGCGGCTGGTCTTCTTCACCGGGGCCTCGCCGGCCTGCATCAGCGCCCGGATCGCGGTCGGCGCGGTGTAGATGATGTTGACTTGGTGCTTGTCGACCACCTCCCAGAACCGCGAGATCGTCGGATAGTTCGGCACCCCCTCGAACATCAGCGTGGTCGCGCCGTTGGCGAGCGGTCCGTACACGATGTAGCTATGGCCGGTCACCCAGCCGACGTCGGCGGTGCACCAGTAGATATCGCCGTCGTGGTAGTCGAAAATGTACTGGTGGGTCATCGCGACATACACCAGATAGCCGCCGGTGGTGTGCAGCACGCCTTTCGGCTGCCCGGTCGAGCCGGAGGTGTAGAGGATGAACAGCGGATCCTCGGCGTTCATCGGCTCGCACGGACAATCCGCCGATACGGCCTTGGCCAGTTCGTCATAATAATGGTCGCGGCCCGGCTTCATGCTGACGGCCGCGCCGGTGCGACGCACGACCACGATGGACTGCACGCCTCCCGCCTTCTCGGCCGCCGCGTCGGCATTGGCCTTGAGCGGGACCTTGCGCCCGCCGCGCAAACCCTCGTCGGCGGTGACCATGATCGTCGACTTGGCGTCCTGGATGCGGCCGGCGAGCGAATCCGGTGAGAAGCCGCCAAACACGATGGAGTGAACGGCCCCGATCCGCGTGCAGGCCAGCATCGCGAACGCGAGTTCGGGGATCATCGGCAGATAGATCGTGATGCGGTCGCCCTTCTTGACCCCTTGCGCCTTGAGCACGTTGGCGAACTTGCAGACTTGCGCATGCAGCTCCTTGTAGGTGATGCGCCGGTCCTCCTTGGGATCGTCGCCCTCCCACAGGATCGCGACCTGATCGCCGCGCTTGGCGAGATGCCGGTCGATGCAATTGTGCGCCACGTTGGTGACGCCGTCCTCGTACCATTTGATCGAGACGCGATTGAGGTCGAATGAGCTGTTCTTGACCTTGGTGAAAGGCTTGAACCAGTCGATGCGCTTGCCGATCTCGCCCCAGAAGCCGTCGGGGTCCTGGATCGAGCGCGCGTACATGTCCCGATATTTGGCTGCGTCGATGAAAGCGCGCCGCTTCCACTCGGCCGGGACTTCGTAAAGCTTTTCCGACATGGTCTACCCCTGGATGCGGTGAATGGCCGACGTCGGCCGATGGCGTTTCCTCGACGCCATTATGCCGCGCCGGGCCGAGTACCGACAAGGCGGGGCATCGTCCCACTTTGGTTGCAGCCGGACCGAACGCAGGCGTCGTCCCGGTGCCCCAGGCCCTTGCTCTGCCGCGTCATTCCGGGTTCCCTCGCTTTCGCTCGGGCCCCGGGACGACGCTCACCGGATGCCGAGCCCGCCGATGACGGCCCCCATCACCACCAGGGCCGCGAGCCAATAGCCGCCGTCGATCAGCAGCAGCAGCGGCCGGCGCCGCCCGAAGGTGTAATTCACTGTCATGGCGGGAATCGTGAAGCCGAGCCAGCAGAATGCGCCGGAAATCACCCCGTTCTTGATCGAGAGCTGGCCGACGTGCCCCATGATGCCCGCCAGCACCCAGGCCATGACCAATGCGGCCGCGAAGGCAATGACGAAGGGCAGGAACGCCCGCGGAGACCCCATGTTCTCTTGCATTCCGGCATTCGACACGCCGGCGGCGGCCATCCACGGCTTTGCCAGCAACGAGTACCACAGCGCTCCCAGCATCCAGGCGGCCACCGCCGCCATCAGCACGGCCCAGTAGTTCATGCCGGCAAACGTCATCCTGGCCTCCATCCAAGTATCGCTCGATTGCTGGTAGCCCGGATGAAGCGAAGCGAAATCCGGGGTTCATCCCACAGTCCCGGATTTTGCGCCCTTTACGGGCGCCCCATCCGGGCTACGAACCTACTACGCTTTTACGCATTCACCCCGCCCATGCTGCACACGATCCGCCACTCCTGCGGCGTCACCGGCTGGACCGAGAGCCGCGGCTGCTTGGCCAGCACCATGTCCTTGAGCCGCCGGTCGGCTTTGACGGCCTTGAGCGTCACCGGATGGGGCAGCGGCCGCACCGCCCTCACGTCGACGGCGCGAAACACCGCAGCGTCGTCGGTCGGGTCCGGATAGGCTTCCCGGATCACCTCGACGATGCCGACGACCTGCTTCTCGTCCCCGGTATGGTAGAAAAACGCGTGATCGCCGAGCCGCATCGCCTTGAGGTGCTCGCGGGCACGGTAGTTCCGCACGCCGGTCCACGGCTCGCCCTTGCCGCCGCGCTGGACCTGATCGTCCCAGGAAAACGTCTCCGGCTCGGTCTTCAGCAGCCAATACGCCATCCCTGCCCTCCTGCTTCATGCCTCCGCCCGGAACGGCCGGGTCAGCAGCGATTCGATTGCGGCGTCGATGTCGAGCCGGCCGTCCAGCACGGCCGCGACCGCCGCGGCGATCGGCATCTCGATCCCGCGGGCATTTGCCATCTCGCCGAGCACCGAGGCCGTGAAAATCCCTTCCACCAGCTTGCCGCGTTGGGCTTCCTCGAGCGAGCGGCCCTCTCCGAGCGCAATCCCCAGCGAGAAATTACGCGATTGCCGGCTCGAGCAGGTGAGGATCAGATCGCCGAGGCCGGAAAGGCCGGTGAGCGTCTCCGGTCTGGCCCCGAAGGCCTTGCCGAAGCGCACGAGCTCGGCAAAGCCGCGCGTGGTAAGCGCGGCGGCCGCGCTCGGCCCGAGCCGGCGGCCCGCGACGATTCCCGCCGCGATCGCCAGCACATTCTTGGCCGCGCCCCCGATCTCCACCCCGCGCACGTCGGTCGAATGATAGGGCCGAAACGTCGGTGAGCCGAGCGCGGCCGCCAGCGCGCTCGCCAGCGTCTCGTCCCTGGCCGCCAGCGTGACCGCCGTGGGCAGGCCGCGCGCCACGTCGGCGGCGAAGCTCGGCCCGGAAAGGATCGCCGGTTCGGCCTGCGGAACGCATTCCGCGATCACCTCGGTCATGAAACGCCCGGTTCCGCGTTCGATGCCCTTGGCACAGGCAATGGCCGGCGTGCCGTCGCGCAACACGGGCGCAAGCGCGCGGGCGACCGGGCGCAGCGCCTGGGCGGGCACCGCGACCAGCAGGGCGGCTGCATCGGTCGCGTCGAGCGTCCCGGTGACGGCGACCGAATCTTCCAAACGCACGCCGGGGAGTTTTGGGCTCTCGCGGCGTTGCGCGATCGTCTCCGCAAGGCGAGGGTCGCGGGCCCAGAGCGTGACGCGCCGGCCGGCGCGCGCCACGACGTTGGCGAGGGCGCTGCCCCAGGCGCCCGCCCCGAGCACACCGATGTGCCGGAACGCGCTCACGCCGGAGCTTTCTCCGCCGTGAGCGTCTCTTCCAGCGGCCAGCGCGCGCGCGGGCTCGCCGCGAGCGTGTCGGTCATGCCGCGAAAGATCCGCTCCGCGCCCGCCCAGGCGATCATGGCACCGTTGTCGGTGCAAAGCTCGGGCGGCGGGGCGACCAGCGACGTATCGGCCATGCCGGCGACCGTCTCGAGCGCGCGTCGGATCGCTTGATTGACCGCGACGCCGCCGGCGACCACGAGCGCGGTCGGAGCGCCGAACCGTCGGCGGAATACGCGCAGGCCGGCCAGCACCCGGTCGGCCACGACGTCGACCACGGCGCGCTGGAACGCTGCGCACAGATCAGCGACATCCTGGTCGGACAGCGGTGCGATCTTTTCCGCCTCGAGACGCAGCGCGGTCTTGAGTCCCGACAGCGAGAAATCCGGCTCGTCGCGGCCCAGCATCGGGCGCGGCAGCGCGAAGCGGGCGGCTTCGCCCCGCGCGGCCTCACGCTCGACTTCGGGGCCGCCCGGATAGCCGAGCCCGAGCAGCTTCGCGGTCTTGTCGAAGGCCTCGCCGACGGCATCGTCGAGCGTGGTTCCGAGCCGCACATATTTGCCGACGTCGAGCACGGCCACGATCTGGGTATGCCCGCCGGATACGAGAAACAGGCAATAGGGAAACGGGACGCCGTCGGTGAGCCGGGCCGTCAGCGCATGGGCTTCGAGATGGTTGACGGCGACCAGCGGCTTCTCGACGACGAGCGCGATCGCCTTCGCCATGGTCAGGCCGACGATGATTCCGCCGATCAGCCCGGGTCCGGCCGCAGCCGCCACGCCGTCGAGCGCCGCGAAGGAGGTCTGGGCCTCGACCATGGCCTTGGCGATGGTGAGATCGAGCACCTCGACATGGGCGCGCGCCGCGATCTCCGGCACGACCCCGCCATAGGCGGCATGCTCGGCGCTCTGCGAGAGAACGACGTTGGCCACAATCTCGCCGCGGCCGTCCGCGTGGCGGCGCACGATCGCCGCCGCCGTCTCGTCGCAGGTGGTTTCGATCCCGAGAACCAGCATATTGTTCCGCGGCCGAGCGCCGGCCGCGATCCGGCGGAGCCGTCCTGCTTTCACGCCGGCATCGCCGTCCCTATGATCGCGGCCGCACGGACGCGTAGCATTGCGAGGTCGCAAGGTGCAATCCTCGGCCGGATCTGGCGTTTTGCGGATCGGCACGCGGGGCAGCCCGCTGGCGCTCAAGCAGGCGCAGCTCGTCCGTCAGGCGCTCGTCGCCGTCCACGGGCTCGCCGCGTCCGCGGTCGAGCTGGTAGCGATCCGCACCTCCGGCGACAGGATCCAGGACCGGCCGCTTGCCGAGGCCGGCGGCAAGGGGCTGTTCGCCAAGGAGATCGAACAGGCGCTGCTCGAGGGCGAAATCGACCTCGCGGTGCATTCCGCCAAGGACTTGCCGACGATCCTCCCCCCGGGCCTGGTGCTGGCCGCCACGCTCGCCCGCGAGGATGCGCGCGATGCCTTCATCAGCCGCAAGGCCAAGAGCCTGGGCGAGCTTGCCGCCGGGAGCACGCTCGGTACCGCGTCGCTGCGCAGGCAGGCGATGGCGAAGCGGCTGCGGCCGGATCTGCGGGTCGTGACGTTCCGGGGCAATGTCGAGACGCGGCTGCGCAAGCTCGACGCACGTGAGGCCGACGCCACCTTGCTGGCGCTCGCCGGCCTCAACCGCCTGGGCCTGGCTTCGGCGGCCACCGCCGTCCTGTCCCTGGACGAGTTTTTGCCCGCAGTCGGCCAGGGCGCGATCGGGATCGAGGCGCGGACCGCCGATGCGCGCGTGCGCGACCTCCTGGTTGCGATCAACCATGCCGATACGATGACGGCGCTTGCCGCCGAGCGCGCGTTCCTGGCCGAGCTCGACGGGTCCTGCCGCACGCCGATCGCGGGCCACGCCCAGGTAGCGAACGGAGCCGTGCGGTTTCACGGCATGATCCTCAAGCCCGACGGCAGCGAGGCGCACGAAACCGGGCGGCAGGGCGGCGCGCGCGACGCCGAAGCGCTCGGAGCCGATGCCGGCCGCGAGCTCAAGCGCCGCGCCCCGGCCGATTTTTTTTCCCTGCGGTGATTGCCGATGCGCACATGTCCCACAATTCGAGCCGCAAGCAGTGCCGGCACTCACCCTTCCCGCGCGAAGCGGCGGGGAGGGTCGGCAAGCCCGAAGGGCGAGCCGGGGTGGGGGGTCTTCGAGCTCGACGGTGAGAGCCCCCCACCCCCAACCCCTCCCCGCCACGCTGCGCGCGGGGGGAGGGGAGCGGCGGCGCCGAGTGCGAATTGCACGTCGCATTGACCATGCGCCTGCTCGTCACCCGACCGGAAGGGGATGCGCAGCGTACCGCCGCGGCGCTTTCCGCGCGCGGACACCAGGTGCGGATCGCGCCCTTGCTGAAGATCGAGGCCATTGCCGGCGCAGACCTCGGGGCTGCGCCCCGCCAAGCTTTGCTGATGACGAGCGCCAATGCCGCGTGGGCGATTGCGGCGCATCCGAAGCGTGCGGAACTGCATTCGCATCCCGTGCTCGCGGTCGGCCGCCGCACCGCGGAAGCGGCGCGCGCCGCCGGCTTCGCCGAAGTGACTTCGGCGGACGGCAGCGCGGGCGATCTCGCGCGGCTCGTGGCCGGCCGGTTTTCCGCAGGTACGTCGCTGCTCTACCTCGCCGGAAGCGATCGGGCCCGGGATCTTGCGGCGGATCTCGCGCTGCACGGGATTGCGGTGCGGACCGTCGAAATTTACCGCGCGCGTGCCGCCAAGGAGTTCCCGCCGGAGGTCGTAGCCGCGCTCCGGACGGGCGATATCGAAGGCGTGCTGCACTTCTCGCGGCGCAGCGCCGAGGTCTTCGTGCAATGTGCCGAGCGCGCCGGCGTTGTTGCCGCGGCGCTGCGGTCGCTCCAATTCTGCATTTCCGCGCAGGCGGCCGAGCCGCTGATGCAGGCGGGAGCGGATAAGATCCGGGTCGCGGCGCAACCGGAAGAAGACGCGCTCGTTGCCCTGACCGGATCGGCGTGAGCGGCCAAATTGCCGGGACGCTCGTCCCGCAGTATGGGATGCTGCGAAAGGGTGCGGCGTCCGCCGAACCGGGAGATGAAATGTCGAGCGATGAATCCAGCGGCTCGGGATCGGGAGTGCCCGGCGGCCGTCGCCGCCGCCCGCCGTCTACGATCGAGCTCGAGGCAACGGAAGTTGCGAGCGAACCGGGGGCCGCCGGCGATTCGACGACACCATCGCGGCCGGAGCCCGAGCCGGCGACCGAGCCCGAGCCGCCGCAACCCGGACCCATCGGCGAGGAAGCGAGCCGCCGCGAGAAGAACGGAGCTTGGCGCTTGATTGGCGCCGGCGTCGGCGGCGCTGCGATCGCGGTGCTGGTGCTGGGCGGCCTATGGACGTTCGGCTTCTTGCCGAATCGCGTGGACGAGGCCGGCAAAGAATCGACCGCGCTCGCGGCAAAAGTCGCCGGGTTGGAGCGGCAGGTCAGCGAGCTTGCCGGGCACCCGCAGGCGGCGCCGGACCAGAAGCGCACGGAAGCGATCGATGCGCGGCTGACGAAGCTCGAAGCCGCCGCGGCCGCGCCGCGGGCGGCGGGGAGCGATCCCGTGCTGGCCGAAAAACTCGCCGATCTCGATCGCCGCACCGAGCAGGCGTTGATCGCAGCCCATGACGCCAAGGCACGCGCCGACGCGGCCGCGAGCCAGGCGCAAAAGGCCGACGCGCAGACGGCCGCCAACCCGGCCGAGCGCAGCGATCTCGACGCGCTCGCCGCCCGCCTCACTAGTCTGGAGCAGCAGGTCAAGGCGGCCGAGCAGCGGTTCGGCAAAGCGGCGGCCGGCGCGGACCGCACGGTCCGGCTCGCCCTCGTCGCGATGGAGCTGCGCGTCGCGGTGGAACGCGGCATTCCGTTCACGGCCGAGCTCCAGGCGGCAAAGCAGCTCGCTGAAAATCCTTCCGCGCTCGCCGCACTGGAGGCGAGTGCCGCGACCGGGGTGCCGACGCCCGCCGCGCTCGCCCAAAACCTGTCGAAGCTCGCGCCCGCCATGCTCAAGGCGGCGAGCGCGCCGCGCCGCGAAGCCGGCGTCATGGAGCGGCTGCAGGCGAGCGCGGAACGGCTGGTCCGCATCCGCCCGGTCGAGGAAGTGTCCGGGGACGACCCCTCGAGCGCGGTCGCGCGCGCCGAGCTCAAGGCCACGCGCGGCGACATCGCGGGGGCGCTGGCCGATGTCGAGCGGCTGCCGGAGCCGGTGCGGGCGCCGGCCGCCGGCTGGATCGCGGCCGCCAAGGCGCGCCTCGCCGCACTCGATTCCGCGAAAACGCTCGCGGCGAATGCGCTCGACGCGCTCGCCCGGCCGGCCCAATGAGGCGAGCCGCGCGATGATCCGCGTCGTCGTGTTTCTCGGCCTGGTTTGCCTCGTCGCGCTCGGGATCGTCTGGCTCGCCGACCGTCCCGGCGAGGTGGCGATCACGTGGCTCGGATGGCGAATCGAGAGTTCGGTGCTGGTGCTGCTGGCGGCGGTCGCGCTGCTCGCCGCGCTCTTCGTGCTGCTGTTCGCGCTTGCGCGCGGCCTGTGGCGCTCGCCGCGCCGGATCGCGCGCGCGCTGCGCGAGCGGCGCGGACGCAAGGGGCGCCTCGCCGTCACGCGGGGCTTGGTCGCGGTGGGGGTCGGCGATCAGACTTCCGCGCGGCGGTTCGCGCAGCAGGCACGGCGCTTGGGATCGGACGAGCCGCTGGCGTTGCTGCTCGAGGCGCAAGCCGCGCAGCTCGCGGGCGACCGGGCGGGCGCCGAAACCGCCTTCCGGGAGATGGCGCGGCACGCCGACACAAAACTGCTCGGCCTGCGCGGCCTCTATGTCGAGGCGCAGCGGCGCGACGATTTCGGCGCGGCGCAGCATTTCGCCGAGGCCGCCGCGAAAACCGCGCCCGCCCTGCCCTGGGCCGGCCAGGCGGTGCTGGAATTCCGTTGCAGGGCGGCGGATTGGGAGGGCGCGCTCGAGATCCTCGACGCCCATCTGCGCAATGGCCTGATCGACAAAGCGACGCATCGCCGCCATACCGCCGTCATCACCACCGCCCGCGCGCTCGCCGCCGAGACGACCGATCCCGGGGTCGCCAAAACGCTGGCGGTGGAGGCGGCGCGGCTCGCGCCGGATCTCGTCCCCGCCGCGGCGCTGGCCGGTAGGCTGTTGGCCGACGCCGGCGAAACGCGAAGGGCGCGCAAAATCCTGGAGGCGGCCTGGCGGGTCAACCCGCACCCGGACCTCGCCGAGACCTATGCGCACTTGCGCATCGGCGATTCCGCCCGCGACCGGCTGGCTCGCGTCGAGACGCTGGCGCGGCAGGCCGACGGCCATGTCGAGAGTGCGCTCGCCGTCGCGCGCGCGGCGCTCGACGCGCGCGAGTTTACGGTCGCGCGGGAGGCGCTCGGGCCGCTCGTCGCTGAGCCGACACAGCGGGTCGCGATGCTGATGGCGGAGCTCGAGGAGCTCGAGCACGGCGACGTCGGCCGCGCGCGCCAATGGATGGCGCGGGCGCTGCGCGCGGCGCGCGATCCGGCATGGACCGCCGACGGCGTCGTCTCCGAGCAATGGCTGCCGGTGTCGCCGGTCACCGGCCGCATCGACGCATTCGAGTGGAAGGTGCCTCTCGCCGAGCTGCCCGGGCCCGGACCGGTCGCGGAAAGCGCGCGCGAGCCGACGATCGAGGCGGCGCCGATGGCGTCGGGAGGAGGCAATGTGCCGGCGCGGACGGATGCACCGCCCGCGGCGCCTGCTGCCACCGCGGCCATCCCGGATGGCGACCGAAACGCCGATGCCTCGGGGGCGCGCACGCCTTCGCCCCCGGCACGCAACGCCGCGCCGGCCCCGCCCGCGGCCAAACCGCCCCCAGTCGAGCCGATCATCCCGCTCGTGCACGCGCCGGACGATCCCGGCCCCGAGGGCGAGGCGCTGGTCGAGGCCGAAACCGAGCCGGAACCCGACAAGAACGAGAGCTGGCACCCGTTCGGCTCGCTGTTCCGGTAGCCGCTCCGGCCGTCATCCCGGCCAAGCTCCCCGGACTTGTCCGGGGAGCGCGAGCCGGGATCGATGAACACAAGCCGGGTGTGACATCAGGAACGGTGTTCATGGATTCCGGGCTCTCGCGCGGAGCGCTCGGCCGGAATGACGCCGATCCTCGAATCGCCGCTTTGTGGTTTCAGAACGAGGCGGTATGCGTTTGCCAGGCTGAAGGGTTCGAACTGATCTACCGTACGGCCACTTGCACGCGGGTCGCCAGGGCGCGTGAGCTCGGCTGCCGAATTGACCCGCGTACCGCATCGGCGAAGCGGCGTCGCGCGAGTCACCGGGATTGAGATGCAGACGATGCGACCGAGCAGTGATGCCAAAGACGCACCGAGGATCAGCGGGCGCGACATTGCCTTGATCGGACAGAGCCGGACAAAATCTAAATATAACCAGCTTACGGTCGAAGAGAGATCCGTTTACGAACGAGTGCACGATAGCCTGTTCGTCTTGGGCGCCGCGGTTCAGCACAGGCTCGGGCCGCATGGTGCTTACGGCCTGAAAGTAACAAGCGGATTCAGCACGCGGACCGGCGTTCGCGGGTATTTGCCCAAGGATTTATGGTTCGCCGTGTACAATCAACGAAACAGGATCGCCTCCGTGGGTAACCCGCAACTGTTCATGATTGCTTCCCACCGCGGGATCGAATATGGATTTGCCGCGTCCATCCATCCGGCTAGGTTCTCCGATCCTGCCCTTCGGGACCGCGTGCGCAGAGCGGCACCTCGAATTTTCGCGGCCCTGCCGGACGCCAACTCCGAAGCTGCAATACAAGTACAAAAAAAGCTGGCAAATGGCTGGTATTTCCGTCGGCGGGCGCGTTTGCGTGCGAACGTCCAAGAATTTCCCTCCCTCGGTGCCTGGCTTTCGTTCCTGAAATCTCCCCCGGGCGCGCAATGGGCTGCCGGATCCATCAGTCGTTATCTATTCATGCCGGATCTCGATCGCCCAGAAATCAGCCTGGTGGGGCTGATGACCGACATGACCGATATTTTTTCGACATGGATGACGATCGTGACGTAACGATTGTCACGCCTCTCCCCGTGTGCTCCCAAGACACGGCGATTGGAGGAGAATTTTACGTAATGTCTCTTTATGAAGTTGTGCACAGGGAGCCGCTTTTCCGGACCGTTGCGAACGCGGCCCGGATGCTTTCGCGCCGCCGCCGACTTGTGTATGCGATGCTGTTTCCTTGCGGGCTTGGCGGTTCCTCCGATGTGCTCGCCACCGCGGAAATCGAGGACGCGCTCCAGGATTACGGTGCCGCCGATCTCGCAGGACCGCTTTCATCGATCGGCCTCCAGCTCGGTAGCAGCACCATCGGCCACCGGCAGCGGGGCAAAAGGTCGGCTCTTTGGCGCATTGCGCTGCAAGGGCTATAACGGTCCGCGGGTACGCAGGACCGCCGGACACCCGAGATGCGACCGAAGCTAGCCTTGCAAGCCGCGGAATTTCCGGAGCTGGCGCTGTTATGGGTGCCGGAAGCCTATTCGCTGGACCAGCAGGGCCTCATGGGCCGGCAGTCCGCCGGGGCCGGCTTCCTCCGGGCCATTGCCGCGGCTGCGCCGCCTCGCCTGTACTGCTACGCGCAGACCAGAGCCGAAGCCGAAGCCTTCAAGCGCACCATCGAGAGCAATGGCGGTCCTGACACCGTCATCAATTGGGTGCCGCTGACACGGCCGAAAGGCCTGCACCACGCCGGCTTGCTGTACCGGCCCGATGCCAATATCGCCTCCGATGCCTGGCGGCGGGCGGCGCACGGCGGCGACCGTGCCTATTCGATCTGCGGCGTCACGCACACGACGGCAACGCACACCATCATGGAAAGCCTCGCCGCGCTGCTGACGGCGCCGCTCCACTCCTGGGATGCGCTCGTCTGCACCTCACATGCCGTGCGCGACAGCGTGCGCTCGATCCTCGAGGCCGCGGCGGAGCACCTCAAGTCGCATCTCGGCGCCACCCGGCTTCCCATGCCGCAAATCCCCCTCATTCCCCTGGGGGTCGATTGCAACGCTTATGCGTTCAGCCCGGCGGCGCGCAAGGATGCGCGCAAAGCGCTCGGGATCGACAAGGACGAGACGCTCGTAGTGTTCCTCGGACGCCTGAGCTTCCATTCGAAGGCGCACCACGTGCCGATGTATCTGGCGCTGGAGCAGGCCGCGCAGGGTCACCGCGTGGTGCTGCTCCAGGCCGGCTGGTTCGGCAGCGAATCCGTCGAGGCGGCATTTCGCGACGAGGCGCGCCAGTTCTGCCCCTCGGTCCGATGCCTGTTCGCCGACGGGCGCGACGCCAAGGTGCGCGAGCAGGTTTGGGCAGCGGCGGACGTGTCCACCTCGCTGGTCGACAATTTTCAGGAGACGTTCGGGCTGACCCCGATCGAAGCGATGGCCGCGGGCCTGCCCTGCGTGGTGAGCGACTGGAACGGCTATCGCGATACGGTTCGCGACGGCATCGACGGCTTCCGGGTGCCCACCCTGTCGATGCCGTCGGGCACCGGCGGCGACCTGGCGGACCGCTACGATTGGGGCATCGACAGCTACGATTTTTACATCTTCCACGGCTCGCAGCTCGTGGCCGTCGACGTCGACGCCGCCGCGGAAGCCTACCGCAAGCTGATCACCGATCCGGCGCTACGCGCCCGCATGGGTCAGGCCGCGCGCCAGCGGGCGCGCGCCGAGTTCGACTGGTCCGTGGTCAGGTCGAGATATGTCACGCTGTGGCAGGATCTTGCCGAGCGGCGGCGCGCCGATCCGGCGTTCTATTTGCGCAATGGTCCGCACCGCAGGCCCGACCGCGCCGATCCCTTCACAATGTTCGCCAGCTACCCGAGCTCGACCGTCGAGAACATGAGCTTCCAGCGACGCGGCAGCGCCGAGGAAGCGATGCAGCGGCGAAACCTTAACTCGACCGGCAAGGCGGCGGCCGTCCTGCCCACGCCGGAGCTCGTAACCGAGATCCTCGCCGCGGTCCCGCAGGACGGTTGGATCGGGTTCAACGAGCTACTGCGCGCCTGCCCGGACCACGACGGCGTAACCGTGGGCCGTGCCTTGGTCTGGCTCAGCAAATTCGGCGTGCTGCGCCCGCGCGGGCCGGGCTCGGAGCAATCCTAGCCCGCGTGAAAGCTCGTTGCCTTCAGCTTGGGGCGACGTGCTCGCCGGCAGCAAAGACTTACTTCGCGGTCATGACCGCCCAGGGCGTCGGCCCCGTGCGCCATTCCCAAATCGCAAGCAGCCGATCCAGGTCGCCCAGCTCGTCCAGGGACCGCGGCAGCTCGAGATCGCGCGCCGAGCGCTTCACGATGGCGATCTCATGCGTCGAGGCAAACCGCCTCGGCACGATCTCGGAGCATTTGTGTTGAGCCGTGTCGTGGAGCTCGACGATGACATCGAGCTTGCGCAGCCCGGGGAAACGGCCCGGATCGAGCAATTCGAGCTCGGCGCCCTCGATGTCGCAAATCACCAATGTGTTGCGTCCCGCGAAAGCCTCGAAGTCCGTGCCTCTGAATTCGCCGCCGATCACCACCCGCTCGGCTACGCCGTTTTGCCGGGCCAGCTCGCGGCACAAGGCCTGCGCCTGCGGACTGATATCGTAGGTGTGCACCGTGCAGCTCGGCAGTAGGCGCGCCATGCCGATGGCGTAATAGCCTTCGGCCGTTCCCACGTTGATGATCGCCTCGTAACCGCGCTGCGCCGCCTCGGCGATGTACGGATGCAGCTCCGCCTCGTAGCATCCGAGCAGCTTCGGAACGTAACAACCCTCCGCAGACCCGCTTGCCAGCACCATGCCCTGGAACGGGCCGTTCAGAACCTTCTGGCCCTCAGCCCGAATCAACGTCCATTGGATCAGCGCCGATCGATATTTGGCCAGGTACCGCAATGCGCCGTTGAGCTTTTCCGGCACCGGCGCAGCCGAATGCAAGATCCGGTCGACTTGGCTCAGCACGGTTTCGTGAGGATCGGGCATCTAATATTCTCGCTCTTGCCATCAGTCATCGCGACGACTTCCATCGCCGTGCACAACGGGATGCCGTCGGCTTGTCGTTTTCACCGAATGCGCGTTTGATCTGATCGTATACGGACCTGATCACGTAGAATAGAACCGTGCACTCGGAAGTCTGAATGAAAACCTCGACGGACATGCCGGGGACGAGCTTGACATCGCCCAGTCCCGCGAGCTCCGCATCGGCGACAAGATGGCGGGCCTCGACGAATCCCTTCCAGCGAGCTTTCACATGCTGCGCCACCATGCCGCGATGCGCCGCGCCCACCCTATGGGACGATTTTGAAATTATTGGATGTGAGGTTCGTCGCCGTTACGCCTACCAAGGTAATCGTGTCGCTCGGATCCAGAGTGATCACCGTGTTGGACCCGACCTGCGCGGTGGCATTCAGAACGGCCGAGTAGTTTGCAAAAAGCGCAGCGTTGAACTGGATCACGTCGTTCGGCGCGCTGAATCCGGTGATGGTCTCGCTGCCGAAGCCGCCGGTGGAGAACGCCACCGTATCGTTGCCGCCCGTAATCTGCAAAGTATCGTTGCTGCCCGCCATCGAGATCGTATCGTTGTTCCCGGTCACGCTGAACGTGGTGTTGCTCGACATGAGCACGAGGACGTCGTTGTTCCCGCTCAAGGTCACCGTGTCGTTGGCGCCAGTCAACCGCACCGTGTCGTTGGCGGTCGTGACCGACAGGCTGTCGTTGCTGGCAGTCAGGCTCAGGCTGGCGTTATTCGCCGTAAACGTGATCTTCTCGCCGTCTCCAAATACCGTCAGCGCATCGCCGCTCCCGGTGACCAGCACGGGGTCGAAGCTGTCCGACACCACCAGGCTGGCGCCGCTCGCGGTCAGCTGAACGCTCAAGCCAGCGGACATCGTTGCGACGACGTCGTTCTTGCCACTGACGACAATGGTGTCGCTGCCCGTGCCCGAAACGGTCAAGGCGTCGTTGTTCCCGGTCACGTTGACGACAGCATTCGTAGCCGTGAGATCCAGCGTCGCCGAATTCGCCGAGAACGTGACGGCATCGTTGGTACCGGTGACGATTACCGTGTCACTGGGGCCCAGGAGAGTGATCTTGTCGTTGCTGGCGGTTAGGTTCAGCGTGGCCTTGGTCGTGCTCGGCGCGAACACGATCGCGTCGTTGATGCCGCTCAGGGTCACGACATCATTGCTGCCGCTGAGGTAGAGCGTGTCGTTGGCACCCGAGACCGTCACCGTGTCGTTGCTCGCCGTCAGTGTCAGGGCGGCCCCGTTGACCCCGAACAGCACATTGTCGCCGCTGCCAATCAACACCACCGTGTCGTTGCTGCCCGTGACCGACAGGCTGTCGTTGCTCGCCGTGAGGCTCAGGGTGGCGTTGTTCGCCGTAAACGTGATCTTCTCGCCGCTCCCGAATACCGTCAGTGCATCGCCGCCGCCGGTGACCAGGATTGGATCGAAGCTGTCCGACACAGTCAAACTGGTGCCGCTCGCGGTGAACTGCACGGTCATACCAGCGGACGATGTGGTTACGGTGTCGTTGGTACCGCTAACCACAACGGTCTCGTTGGCCGTTCCGGTGATCGTCATTACGTCGTTGTTGCCGCCCAATCCTACCGTTCCGTTGTTCGCCGCGACAGTGAGGCTCGCGTTGTTCACGGTCCAAATAATCAAATCGTTGGTACCTGCGAGCGTCAGCAGGTCGTTGGGATCGGCGACATAGATCGTGTCGTTGCTGCCTGTGATCGTTACGGTGTCATTGATGCCGGTCAGCGAGATCGCGTCGTTGCTGGCGGTCAGGCTCAGGCCGGCGTTGCTCGGCGTGAAGAACACCTTGTCGCCGCTGCCCGTGAGCGTAATCGTGTCGTTGGCGCCGGTAATCGTCACCGTGTCGTTGCTCGCCGTGAGGCTCAGGGTTGTTCCAACGCCGCCGAACGTGATCGCGTCGTTGTTCCCGGTGATCCGCACCGTGTCGTTGTTGCCGCTGATCGAGATCGTGTCGTTGCTGGCCGTCAGGCTCAGGCTGGCATTGTTCGGCAGGAAGACGATGGCGTCGTTGGCGCCGTTCATGGTCACGGCGTCGTTGGTGCCGCTCAAGGTCAGCGTGGCGTTGGCGCCGGAGACCGTGACCGTGTCGTTGCTGGCCGTGAGGCTGAGCCCGGCATTGCTCGTCCCGAACAGCACCTTGCCGGTGGCGCCCGAGAGCGTCA